>Ga0272441_10007699_pt1 | contig 17401 bp, 13 predicted proteins | sample SSMProp6N_FD_193582 | JGI IMG/M metagenome (GOLD analysis project Ga0272441, IMG submission 193582) | Marine sediment archaeal communities from Little Sippewissett salt marsh, Falmouth, MA, United States - SSM-Prop-6N | ecosystem: Environmental > Aquatic > Marine > Wetlands > Sediment ...
GAACGTGGCCTTCGCGGCCGGGTCTATAGGCAGGCACTGCGAGAATGTCGCGGATCACCATCGTCCAAACTTCGGACCTGCATAACCACATTGATCTGCCCAAGGCCGGACGCCTGCGCAATCTGCGAGTGGAGAACGAAGCTCTGCTGCTGGACTGCGGGGATGCCATCTGGGCGGGGAACATCTTCGTCAAACCTGGCCCCGAGCACGCCATCCGTCGCATGAACGAAGCGGGCTATCACGCCATGGCGATGGGCAACAGGGAGTACTTCTTCCGTGCCGTTGGTATGCTGATGAAGACCTCCGAGGCCAAGTTCCCCGTCCTGTGCGCGAACCTGCTGCCCACGACGAGAAGCCTTGGGCATGTGCAGCGCTGGACCATCGTCGAGAGCCCACAGGGCGACCGTGTGGGCGTGTTCGGGCTTTCCCCGTTGATGATCCCACCCAAGTCGTGGCTCGAGTCTTTCTCCGACATGCGCTTCATCAGCTATGAGCGCGCAGTGCGTGAAGCTCTGGCCGGGCTCCGCGGGAAGTGTGATTGGCTCGTCTGCCTGAGCCACGTAGGCCTGGAGCAGGATCACTTCATCGCGGAGCGCTTCGGGCAGATCGACGTTATCCTCGGAGGACACTCCCATACCGACATCGATGAGCTGATCGTCCACAACGGGGTCGCTATCTCGCACGTGGGACCGTATGGGAAGGCGGCGGTCGTGCTGCGCAGCAGCAGTGAAGAAAGTCCTTCGACATTCGAGCGTGAACTGGCTACTCTGGGATGATTGCCTGATGGAAGGGGCCGCGGCGGGACGGGTCAAACTCTACGCCGACCTCGGGAACACCACGCTGCACATGGGCATCTGGCTGGATGGCTGGGTCGGGGCTCGGCGCGTGGCGATGCGCGATCTTCAGGGGCCTGAAGCCTGGCGGGAGGCCCTCAGCCGCTTCGCGCGTGAGTGCGGCCTTCCGGACGGAGAGTGCGGGGGCGCGTTGGGTTGCGCGAGTACCAAGCTTCGCGGGCCCCTGGCCCAGGCCGTCCGGGAGGTGTTCGGCGTATCCCTGCGTCTGCTGGGGCAAGACCTGGTGGCACCCATGGCGGCTGAGTACGATGACCCCGCGAGCATTGGCCAGGACCGCCTGCTTGGGGGCTTTGCCGCGTGGCGTGCCGCGGGCGGACCGTGCATCGTGCTGGACGCCGGGACCTGCGTAACATGTGACGTGGTGGCTGAGGAGGGTATCCTGATACCGATCGCCATTGCCCCGGGTTTGCCGGCCATGCGACGGGGCGTCGAGTTGCTCGCCCCGCACCTGGGCGAGGCCTTGGCCGCGAGCCCGGCACAGGAGCTGCCCACGGAAAGCGGCCCGGCACGTAGCACCCGGCAGTCCATCGCCGCGGGCTTAGCGCATGCGCTTGGTGGCTGTGCGCAGCGGCTGATCGGGGCCGCCCGAAGTGTGCTGCCACAGGATGCCCCAGCACAGGTCATCCTGACCGGCGGAGACGCATCGCTGCTGGCATCGCTGCTGGCCGAGCCGGCGCGGTTGGCGCCCATGCTGAACCTGGACGGACTTAGACAGATCGACGAGTTAGGTGGGCAATGAGCGCCTCGGATGCGAGGACGAAAGGGCCGGACTGGGGCTGGGCCATAGGCCGCGTGCAGATCGACGGGCCGCTGGTCCTGGGGCCCATGGCCGGGTATACATCCCCCGCCTTGCGGGTGCTGTGTAAGAGGGCCGGCGCACACCTGGTGTACTCGGAGATGGTCTCCGCCCAAGGGCTTTGGCATCGGAACCGCAAGACCCGCGCTCTGCTACAGACCCTGCCTCAAGAACACCCCGTGGCCGTCCAGATCTTCGGTGGCGAGCCCGAAATGATGGCCCATGCCGTCCCGTACGTCGAGGAGCACGGCGCTGATATCATCGACATCAACATGGGTTGTCCGGTACCGAAGGTGATCCGTAGCGAGGGCGGCGCGGCGCTGATGCACGAGCCCGAACGGGCCGTCGACGTTGCCCAAGCCGTCGCAGAGCGGGCGACGGTGCCGGTGACGTGCAAGATCCGGGCCGGCGTGCGCAGGGACGACGACGGGTACCTGGACATGGCCGTGAGGCTGCAGGCCGTCGGCGTAGCGGCCATCGCCGTGCACGGCCGCACGGTGGGGCAGGGGTTCCGTGGCGAGGCCGACCACACTCACACCAAGCGCCTCGTACAGGCCCTGGACATACCCGTCATCGCCAGCGGCGATGTCTTCACCCCCACAATGCCCCTGGCAATACTGCAGGACACGGGCTGCGCGGCGGTGATGATCGCGCGGGGCGCGGCAGGCAGGCCGTGGGTCTTCACCCAGGCCGCCGCGGTGCTGGCGGGGCTTGACACTTGCCCACCTCCCTCACCCGGCCTGCGACTGGGTATCGCTCTGTGTCAGGCTCAGATGATGGCATTGAGCATAGGGCACGAGCAGGCCGTGCATCAGATGCGCGGACACATGGCGTGGTATACCAAAGGGATGCCGGGGGGCAAGCGCCTGAGAGCCGCGCTCAACCGCGTTCAATCGCTGGGGGAGATGGCGGAGCTCATGGGCGAGTATATGTCGTACTCCTCGGCGGCGGGCAGCCCACAGTTGGGTTGACGCGCTACCGCCGCTGTGGGGCGGGTCGTAAGGGCGACCGGACCGTGCAAAGCCCAGCGTGTCGTGGCCGGCGGCCTACGCCCAGGGCAGAATCCTTGCCAGGTCATGCAGGACACGCCCCAGGGACAGCAGCCCGTCCGCGAGCCCCTCGACGCCGCCAACCTGAGCAAGCCATAGCGCCCCGGCAGCCACGAACAGGCCGGCGACGACGAAGGTACCCGATGAGCCCTCCCCGTCCTCATCAGTCAGGAATTCAAGCAACCAGGCAAGCATTGCCAGTCCCCTCTCGAGTGTCATGAGCCCGCCACGTCCGGAGCCCTGGGCGGTATTGTCTTCCGGCAGCGCTCCCGCACGTTGTCGGGCATCGACGGTGGACCGGGATGCCCCGCAGGCCACCCGATCCGTCCGCTCGCGCCGGCAAGCGCGAACTTACTAAACTGTTATACGCCTGTTACAGCCCAAACTTGAAGGCTACTGCATGGGGAGTTGGGCCGGGCTGTTCGCCGGCAGAAGGGGGCCGCCGAGCCCGCCCGCGGCCATGTAGAAGATGGTGGCCACTACCGCAACGTAGGCGGCCACGGTGATCAGCAAGGGCAGATCGGTGAGGAACACACGGTCGGGCGCCTCCCCCTCGCCATGGCGGTGGATCAGGTAAAGGTAGCGGAAGATGCCGTACATCACGAAGGGGATGGTGAATAGAAGGTCGCGGCTGCCTACCTCGCTGACCGTCCGGTCACTGATGGTATACAGGCAATATGACATCACGGTGCAGGCCGTGACCGTGGTGATGAGCTGGTCCAGCAGCTCAGATGTGTACTCGGCCAGGATCTGGCGGGTAGCCTGCGCATCGTCCTCCAGAGTCGCAATCTCTTGTCGCCGCTTGCTGAAAGATAGAAACAGCGCCAGCAGCAGCGTACACAGAAGCAGCCACGGCGAGATCTCCACCGAGATGGCCTCCGCGCCTGCCACCGCCCGCAAGACGAACCCGCCGGCCACCGCGAGGGCGTCCAGGATGACCACATGTTTGAGCACGAAGTGGTAGCACAGGGTGATGCCCAGGTAGGCCAGGGCGACCAGCCCGGTGTTCGGATTCACGAGGAAACATCCCGCCAGGCTCAATAGGGCCACGATTGCGGCCACGGCCACTGCGGTTCGGGGCGAAAGCTCACCCGCCGCAATGGGGCGCAGGCGCTTGCGGGGGTGTCTGCGGTCCTGCTGTATGTCCGCCACATCATTAACCAGGTAGACGGTGCCCGACAGCATGCAGAACAGGGCGAAGGCCGCGCAGGCCCGGAGCACCGCGTCCGGGTCGGCGAACTGCTTGGCGAACAGCAGTGCTGCAAGCACAAGGAGGTTCTTGGTCCATTGTCTCGGGCGCATGGATCGGACGACTGCACCAAATGTCGCCATTGGGTCGAACCTCCGCGCCGTGGGCGCCCGCAGACCACCAGTGCCTGCAAGTCGGGCCTGCCCAGCCGCATCTGCCCGGGCTGAAGTCAGGAACAGCGCTTTGGAGTGGCGCCGAAGAGCGCCATCGCCTCACACAGGGCTTCAGACCACTGCTCTACCGTTCAGGTCGCATGGTGGGGAAAATGATGACCTCGCGTATGCTGGGTCGGTCGGCCAGCAGCATGACCATCCGGTCGATCCCCAGACCAAGGCCGCCGGTTGGCGGCAGGCCGTGCTCCAATGCCCGGATGAAGTCCTCGTCCATCGGGTGGGCTTCTTCGTCCCCGCCCCTACCCGCCTGTACCTGGGCTTCAAACCGGTCACGCTGGTCGATGGGGTCGTTCAACTCGCTGAAGGCGTTCCCGCACTCTTGGCCGCCGATGAAGGGCTCGAAACGGGCGGCCAACGTGGCATCGCCGGCCTTGCGCTTGGCCAAGGGTGATATCACGGTGGGATAGTCCACGACGAAGGTGGGCTGGATAAGGCCGGGTTCTACGTGCTTGTCGAAGGCCCGGGTCAAAAGACCGGCATATGTCTCGTCGGCGATATCGCCCAGGTCCAGATCGACGCAAGCTGTGCGGGCGTCATCGTCCGCCTCGAAGGAGGCGAAGTCGACCCCGGTTGCTTCCTGCACCGCCCCTATGAGGGTCACCCGCCGCCATGGCGGGGTTAAGTCTATCTCGTGCTCCTGATAGGTGAACTGCAGCGAGTTGTTGGCGGCTTGAGCCATGCGGCATACCAGGCTCTCGATAAGCTCCATCATTCCCTCATAGTCGGTGTAGGCCTGATAGGCCTCCAACAGGGTATACTCGGGGTTGTGTCGCGTATCAATGCCTTCGTTGCGGAACACCTTGCCAATCTCGAAGACGCGCTCCATCCCGCCAACCACCAGACGCTTAAGGTACAGCTCGGGCGCGATGCGCATGTACAAGGAGAGGTCCAGCGCGTTGTGGTGGGTGATGAAAGGCCTTGCGTTGGCGCCGCCGTAGAGGGTCTGCAGCATGGGGGTCTCGACCTCGTGGAACCTACGGCCGTAGAAGAACTCCCGGGCAGCCTGGACAATGCGTGCCCGCTTCTCGAATACCTCGCGGACCTCGGGGCTCATCATCAGGTCCAGGTAGCGCTGGCGGTACCGCATCTCGACGTCCTGCAGGCCGTGCCACTTCTCCGGTAAAGGCCGAAGGGACTTGGCGAGAAGGGTCCACTCCGTTGCTTTGACGGATACCTCGCCGCTACGGGTTTTGAAAACCTCGCCCTTGATGCCGATGATGTCTCCCAGGTCGGTGTCGCGCAGCTCGGCGTAGCTGTCTTCGCCCAGCTCATCCAACTTGGCGTAGAACTGGATTTTGCCGGCGCCGTCCACGAGGTCTGCGAAGGTAGACTTCCCGTGGCCGCGTCGGGCCATGAGCCTGCCGCAGACGGACACCTGTGAGCCCTCAAGCTCGTCAAAGTCCTCGACGAGTTGGCCGGACAGGTGGGTGCGGTCATACGCGTGGATCGCGAAGGGGTCACGGCCCTCCTGCTGCAATTGCTCAAGCTTGCGGAGCCGCAACTCCTCCTGGGTGAGTTCTTCCGACAAGGTACATCATTCCTTCCAGATGTAAGCCTGTCCGGCTGATTTGGACAGGTGGGGAGGTGTGGTGTCGAGGGAGAGCATCCGGCGCCTGCCGGTAGCCAGAGAAGGCGCGGTCAGGGACGGTCTGCGGCCTGAGCGGCCTCGCGCACTCGCGCGATACCCTCTTCCGTCACCTTGCGCTCGAATGATCTGAACCCGGCCAGCTCGAATCCGTGCTTATCGGCCAGTTGCGCGATCTCCTGAACCTGCTCAATATGGATGTCTCTGCCCAGCGAGTAGTCCTCGCATTTGCCCTCCAGGGCAAGAATCATGGTCTCGGCCATGCAGGCGTACGATTCGCCGGGTGGGAAGCCAAAGTTGAAGCCGAAGTCCACCTGGCCGGGCACCCGCACCGCACCGCCCTCGATGACGAGGACGTCCTGTCGCTGCTGGGCGACCCTCCGGGACACGTCCCGGGGACGCGCGACATCGCACACTACCGCGCCTGCCTTCAGCATGGCGGGATGCACGACGGCCTCGACCGCCGATGTCACTGCGATGACGATGTCTGCCTCCCGCAGGGCGGCGTCGATATCCGTTTCGGCGTGTGCGTCGTTCCCGTCGGCACCGAGTTGCGCCGCCAACTCCTCCACGGGCCCTGCCGACCGGGCGTTCAGGACGGTTCGGGCCACCTGAGGGCTAAGCATCTTGGCGGCAACGCGGCCGACTGAGCCTGTGGCTCCCAGGATGGTGGCCGTACAGTGGGCGGGGTCGCGTCCCAACATTCGCACGGCCGTGAGCGCGCCCTCCAGCGCCGTCGCCACGGTGTAGCTGTTGCCGGTAGTGACGCCGATGTTCAGTTCGCGGGCCACCGTGTGGCCTGCATCCCCCACGATGGAGGTGAAGGCGCCCAGACCGACGATGTCGGCCCCCAACTCCTCGGCGATGCGACCCGCCTGGATGATCTTCCGCGTGCATTTGTCCGGATCGCCGTTCTTGAGTTGGTCGGCCGTCAGCGGGCAGCCAATGAACCAGCCCTCGGTATGCGCGCCGGTTGGGGACTGGATCCCCGTGATGTGGCTGACCGTCTTCACGGGTATGTAGTGCAGCATCCACTCGACCACGGCCTTGGGAAGCACGGTGGTGAACTTGTATTTCCGCGCCACGTCGCTGATGTCGAGCGGGTGGATAATGAAGGCGAATTTGCTCAAATGGAAGGTCCCCTGATAGCAGCAATAGCCGCCGATGTGTATGAGCCCGACGACCTGCGCCAGTATAGCAGTCAGTTGTCCGGGGCGCAACGCCACGGCCTCCTCCAAGCAGCCCCCGGAGGCGGCAGCCGGCCGCCGTGCGCGACTCGTCGCCTTGCTACGCGTTGGGGCGCATTCTATACTGTGGATGGTCTGGATATATGGCGTGCAACGACCCAGGGACGGTGAAGTATGTCGGAGATCTATGTTGGACTGGAGCGCGAGGCAGGGGCTCAGCGGGAGCGTGCGGTGCTTGTGGGCATCAGCCACGTTCGAGGTGAGGGCCGCCGCAGCATGCAGGAGTTGATCGGCCTGGCCAAGGCCGCGGGCGCAGCGCCCGTGGATGTGCTCGTCCAGAACCGCAAACGGCCGGACCTGCAGCGCTTTGTCGGCAAGGGCAAGATCGAAGAGCTCAAGGCTGCCGTGGCCTCCAATGCCGCGCAGATCGTCCTATTCGATGGCGAGCTTACCGCGGCCCAGATACGCAATCTTGTGGATGTGTTCGACTGCAAGGTGCTGGATCGCACCGAGTTGATCCTGGACATCTTCGCCCAGCACGCTCGTACACGCATCGGCAAGCTGCAGGTTGAGCTTGCGCAACTTTCGTATACGCTGCCCCGGTTGGCCGGCCGCGGCAAGATGATGGATCGGATCACAGCCCGTGGTGGGTCTGGCGGTGTTGGCGTGCGCGGGCCGGGCGAGACCAAGCTCGAGACGGACAGGCGGCGCTTGCGAAAGCGCATCAGCACTCTACGCAAGAAGATCGATGAGCTCGTCGAGCACCGTGGAGTCGCCCGGGAGAAGCGCAAGGAAAGCAACTTGCCCCTGGTCAGCCTTGTGGGGTACACAAACGCGGGTAAGTCCGCCCTGCTCAACGCCTTGTGCGGCTCGGAGGAAGTGCGCGCCAACGACCGCCTGTTCGAGACTCTGGACACCACCGTCCGTCAGGTGGAGTTGGGAGACAACATGCGGGCCCTGATGGCGGATACGGTGGGTTTCATACACAATCTGCCCGATGACTTGCTCGAGGCATTTAGGGCTACGTTGGAGGAAGCGCTGGAAGCCGACGTGCTGCTGCAGGTCATTGATGCCAGCGACCCGTGGGCCAAGACCGAGAACACGGCCACGTTGCAGGTACTGCGCGACCTTGGTGCGGACGACACGCCCATGGTCATTGCGCTGAACAAGTGGGACCTGGTGACGGATCTGGGCCGAAGGGCCGAGTTGGCGGCGGACCTGCCAGAGGCCGTGCCCACCTCGGCGACCGAAGGGGACGGTCTCGACGAGCTTACCGCGCGCATCCGCACTCTGTTGCCCTTGGCGCTGCTGCCCGTGAAGCTCCACATCCCGTACGACAAGCTACAGCTTCTGGAGCTGCCCCGGCGGACGGGTAGGCTGCTCGAGACCAAGTACGAAGGCGAGTACGTGGAGGTCCGGGCGGAGGTGGACGAGCCCACCCTTGCTCGCCTGCGAGACTACGTGGTGGCCGGCTGCTGAGTATGGGCCGGCCCGACCCTCCCCGCGGAACACCCATCGCTGGCTGCGTGCCCATCCAGGCCCGACAAGCAAAAAGCGACGCCAATTGGCGTCGCTTGTCGTTGTGGTGGTGCCGAGGGCCGGATTCGAACCGGCACGAGCCGGAGCTCACTGCCTCCTGAGGACAGCGTGTCTACCAGTTCCACCACCTCGGCAGACATCACTCGCTGAGAGTGTCGAAATTCTACCGACATCCCCCATGGTTGTCAAGCCTCAGAAGTGCGCCTGCCAGCAGCCCCACCGACGGGCCGCGGACCGGGAGGACCCGCAAGCCCTCCGGAGGCATTGGGCCGCCACCGTCCGCCGCGGAAGACCCAAAGGGCGCCGGCGGTCATCGATGCGGCCTAATGCAGTTGTATGAGCAGGTTGCCCTTCTCAGCCCGGGCTCATCGTGGTATTATCAAGCCTGCGTATCCACTGAAGCGGCTTCGGCCGCCTAGACGCCGTGCGTAAACCACGATGGTTGTAGCCCGCTTCGTCGCAGCCTTCTCCGGTTGCATACTTCGTTGTGGCCTTACTTCCATCCCAAAGTGAGTAGCCGACATAGCAATGAACGAAGCCCATGTTGCGAAGATTGCCGCTGAGTTGACTCTGACGCCGATGCAGGTGCGTGCCACTGCCAACCTGCTGGATGACAGCGCCACGGTACCCTTCATTGCGCGCTATCGCAAGGAGGCCACCGGCAGCCTGGACGAGGTCGCCATTACCAGTGTGCGTGACAGATTCGCGCAGCTTCGCGAGCTGGATGAGCGCCGCGCGGCCATCCTGAAGTCCCTCGCGGAACGCGAGTTGCTGACAGATGACCTGCAGAGCCGGGTTGAGCAGGCGCAGACACTGGCGGCGCTGGAGGACGTCTACCTGCCATTCCGGCCCAAGCGGCGAACTCGTGCGACCATCGCACGGGAGAAGGGCCTTGAGCCCCTCGCCGAACTGGTCATCGAGCAGGGCGACATTGACCCTGTGGTGGAGGCCGTGGCCTTTGTGGACCCCGAGAAGGGGGTCACCGACGTCGAAGAGGCACTCCAAGGGGCCCGCGACATCATTGCCGAATGGGTCAATGAGGACGAGGAGACGCGGGCCCACCTGCGTGAGCTGTTCGCGGCCAAGGCCACCATCAAATCCAGGGTTGTGCCCGGCAAGGAGGCCGAAGGCGCCAAGTACAGGGACTACTTCGACTGGGAAGAGCCCATTGCCGCGGCCCCCTCGCACCGCGTATTGGCCATCCGCCGCGGAGAAGAGGAAGGGTTCATCAGCTTCCGCATCCTGCCCCCGGAGCAGGAGGCGCTGGCCTTGCTATACCCCAAGTTTGTCGCCGGCGACGGACCGGCCTCCGAGCAGGTTCGCCTGGCTACCGAGGACAGCTACAAGCGTCTGCTCTCTCTATCGATGGAAACCGAGATCCGGCTGGAGAGCAAGAAGCGCGCCGATGAGGAAGCCATCTCAGTCTTTGCGGGGAACCTGAGGCAGCTTCTGCTGGCCGCGCCACTTGGTGAGAAGACGGTGTTGGCCATTGATCCGGGATTCCGCACCGGATGCAAGGTCGTGTGTCTGGATCCCCAGGGCAAGCTGCTCCACACCGATACGGTGTTCATTGCTCAGTCCGAAAGGCGCAAGGCCGAAGCGGCGGACAAGATTAAGAAGATGTGCGAGACCTTCGGCATCGAGGCCATCGCCATCGGCAACGGGACGGGCAGCCGAGAGACGGAGAGCTTTGTCAAGGGCCTCGAGTTGTCGGCGGATATCGTCGTGCTGATGGTGGACGAAAGCGGCGCCTCGGTGTACTCGGCCTCCGACGTGGCACGGGAGGAGTTCCCCGACCAGGACGTGACGGTTCGCGGCTCGGTATCCATCGGCAGACGGCTCACCGACCCGTTGGCCGAGCTTGTCAAGATCGACCCCAAGTCCATCGGTGTGGGGCAGTACCAGCACGATGTGGACCAGAGCGCCCTGCGGCAGAGCCTGGATGATGTTGTGGTGAGCTGCGTGAATGCCGTCGGGGTGGAGGTCAACACCTCAAGCAAGCAGCTTCTGACGTACGTGTCAGGTCTTGGGCCGAAGCTGGCCCAGAGCATCGTGACCTACCGCAACGAGCAGGGCCCCTTCAGTACGCGCCAGGAGCTTCTGGGGGTACCGCGACTTGGGCCCAAGGCCTTCGAGCAGGCCGCCGGCTTCTTGCGCATCCACGATGCCGAACACCCCCTCGATGCCAGCGCCGTTCACCCCGAGAGCTACGGGGTCGTGGATCAGATGGCCAGGGATATGAACTGCACTGTCGCTGACCTGATGCGCGACAGCTCCCTGCGCGAGCGCATACAACTGCACACGTACGTCACCGACAAGATCGGGATGCCCACGCTGCAGGACATCATGCAGGAGTTGGCCAAGCCCGGACGGGACCCGCGAGACACCTTCGAGGCCTTCAGCTTCACCGAGGGCGTTGAGACCCTCGAGGACGTGCAGCCCGGGGCGAAGCTGCCGGGGATCGTGACCAACATCACGAACTTCGGCGCCTTCGTGGACATCGGCGTCCACCAGGACGGCCTGGTCCATATCAGCCAGTTGGCCGATCACTTCGTGAAAGACCCCAATGATGTCATCAAGCTCAGGCAGCAAGTCACCGTGACTGTGCTGAGCGTCGACCTGGAGCGCAAGCGCATCGCGCTGTCCATGCGGCAGAACCCCGATGCGGAAGCCAGGCGAGAGCCACGGCAGCGTCCCCGAGAAGCCGGCAAGCCCCGTGCGTCGAGCCAGGGCAAGGGAGCCGGTCGCCAGAAGCGCCAGAAACACCAGAAGACCCCGAAGACGGCAATGGCGCAGGCCCTGGCAGAAGCCTTGGAGGGCTGACGCCCGGCGTTCGCTGTACGTCGCGACCTGCGCGGGCCGTCAACGGACCCTAACGAGGTAGGCCATGCCTGAGGCGTGCCGCCTGTGCGCAAGCCAAGACTGCCATCTGCTATTCGAGCAGGCGAAGCCCGCCAGGCGCGAATACCTGCATTGCCGCGGTTGCGGTATGGTCTGGGTGCCCGAGCAGTTCCTCATCAGCCCCCGGCTTGAGCGTGAGCGCTACCTACAGCACAACAACGACCCCCGGGACGAGGGCTACCGCCGATTCCTTAGTCGCCTGCTCGATGAGATCGCCAGCCGGACGCCAACGGGCGCCGAGGGGCTGGACTACGGCTCCGGCCCGACACCCGTCCTGACGGGCATGCTTCAGCAGGCCGGCTTCGTCATGCGCAAGTATGATCTGTACTTCCACCGCGACGAGAGCGCCCTGGACAGGGCCTATGACTTCATTGCCTGCTGTGAGACTGCTGAGCACTTCCGGAACCCTCGGGCCGAACTCGATGGCCTCGATGCGATGCTCAGCCCCGGGGGGCTGCTAGGAATCATGACCGGGATGCTTGAGGACTGGGGAGAGTTCGAGCGGTGGCACTACCGTCGGGACGACACCCATATTAGCTTCTATGCGCCCCGCACGATGCAGTGGATCGCACGAAAGTACGGTTGGGGTGTTGAGTTGCCCCGGCCCAACGTCGCGATCTTCCGCAAGCCGTGCTGAACCTCACCGGGGCCGAGCATTCGCTCGATGGGCGTCGTGGTGTACAATCCCGGGCGACCCCGCCGGTGCTCTGAGAGCCTGTGCCGGCGCCGGGATACGTCAAATCCGCGGACCTGGAAGCGCTCCCGATGATCCGACGATTGCTGGTCTGGGGGAAGGCGGCCAGATACCACGCCCTTCCGCAGATTGTGATGCCGTGGGTTCTGGGGGGGCTCGTCGCGCTGGCTCACGGGCAGTTCGACGCCCTGCTGTACGGCGTCACTCTCCTGGGGCTGGTCCTGGCGCACCTGGGCACCAATCTACTCGACGACTGCTTCGACTTCGCCACAGGCAGCCCCCTCATTCGGCGCGACCTACAGGTGCAGGGCGTCCGAGCCCGCATGGGCAAGTGCCAGTACATCCTCGATGGCACCATGTCAATCGTGGAGACCTTCTTGGTGGCGGCGGGGTTGTTCTGTTTGGCCTTCGCGGTGTGCCTGTACCTGACGTGGCGATGTGGGTGGCCCGTGCTGGCAATCAGTGTGTCGGCCGCCGTCATATCCCTTCTCTACTCGGCGCCTCCGGTCCGCTTGAGCTATCGCGGGTTGGGTGAGCTGACCGTAGGTTTCACCATGGGTCCGCTGACCGTCATCGGCACTTACTACGTGCTGACCCAGCAGATCCGCCCGGAGCCCATCCTGGCGTCCATTCCCATCGGCCTGCTGATCTCGAACGTCCTTTACTGCCACTCGATCATGGACTTCGATGCCGATAAGGCCAACCGCAAGATAACGCTGGCCGTGGCCCTGGGGAGCAAAGGCAGGGCCGTCGCCGTGCTTCCTGTGCTGATCGCCGTCGCCTACGGGACGATCGTGGTTGGCGTGGTGGGCGGGCAGTTGCCGTCGCCACTGCTGCTGGCGCTGGTCTCGGCGCCGATGGCTATCGCGCTTGTGGCCTCGATGCGAGGGTTCCTGCGCGACCCGGAGTACGAGCCGCCGCGGCGATGGTGGATGGGCCCGATGGAGCACTGGGACGACGTCGAGGCCGCGGGCATCGGCTGGTTCATGGTGCGCTGGTACATGGCAAGGAATCTCTTAACCGCGACGACGCTGCTCATACTTCTCGCCTGGCTCATCGAGCTTGGATCATAGGGGCCGCAGTCCAATGATCAACCCGCTATACTTCCCATGGTGGTACTTCCAGTGCAGGTTCCTCGGCCGGAGGATACCCCTGCAATCGGTGGTCTTCATCACCACGCGGTGCAACCTGCGGTGCAGGCATTGTGCCATCGTGAAGGCCATCAACGAGGGGCGGGCCGAGGCCATCGACCGGTCCTACGATGACCTGGTGAAGACCTTCAAAACCTGTTACGCCAAGGGCGCGCGCGTTCTGGACCTCGAGGGCGGAGAGCCCTTTCTGTGGCGGGACGAGGCCCGGACCATTGAGGACTTGATCGCGGCCGCGAGGGCGACCGGGTTCTTCTCCGTGACCGTGACCACCAATGGCACGCAACCCATAGAGACATCCGCCGACCTGGTGTGGGTGAGCCTTGACGGCGTCCGGCCGATGCACGACGACATCAGGGGCGCCGGGTGCTTCGATACGCTGATGCAGACCGTCGAGGAGTCCGGCCATCCGCGCATTCACGCCAACATGGTCATCAACAACCGCAACTACACGTGCGTGGAGCAGGTGGTCAAGCTTGTCGCGGACACGCCGAACCTGCAGATGATATCGCTGAACTTCCACACGCCGCACAGGGGCGTCGAGGACCTTCTCCTGCCCTGGGACGAGCGCCGCGAGGTGGTGGACAGCATCATCGCCATGAAGCGCGCCGGCTACCCCATCATCAACTCCTACGCCGGGCTGTGGCGGATGCGCTCGAACTTGTTCGATAAGCGGTGCTGGATCACCAATTTCAGCCTGCCCGACGGGACGCTTCTGGATGAATGCCAGGGCAGCCGGGAGGGGGTCTGCGACGACTGTGGGTATGGCATGGGGCCGGAAATGTCCGCCGTCTACGACCTCAGGCTCAGCTCTATCCTGGCGGGCTTGGCGCTACGGAGCGCACGCCGCCGCTGAGCCTCCCGCCCGGGCCCTCGGTGGCCCTACTGAGGCTCGCGCCGCCCCCTCGAGATGCGCACCTCATCAACGGCGCCCACCCAGGGGCGGCTACCGCTGCCGTTGGAACCCAGGCTGAGAGTGTCGAACCGGTCCAGTACGAGTTCTCCTTCGGCCGTGCCGCGGAGTTCCCCATCCACGTAGAACCTCAGACCTTCAGATGAGTCCCACGTGGCGCACAGGTGCGTCCACTGGTCCCGACGCAGGATGTTGATGGGGACGCGGACGGCCAGGCAATGCTCCTTGTCGTCGTAGATGGCGAAGGTGAACTCGTAGTTGAGGTTCTTGTAGAGCATCAGTGTGTTCTGGTTCCATGGGCCGGGGCCCTTGAGCTCGACCAGGGCATGTCGCTTGCCGTCGGCCGCAGGCCAATCGGGCCTGGCCCATAGCTCGATGCTGCAGGCGTCCTTGTCGAAGCTCGGAGGCAAGGTGAACTGCGCCACTGCCTGGGGGCCGAACCGGACCGCCCCCGATCCGAGCTTCCCCGGTACGAACTCCACCCGACCTGTAACCCGCGAAGGCTCAGGAACGAGGGTTCCGTTGAGGTGCATCAAGAGCACGGTGTCCTCGTCAGGCAGATACTCGCCCGTGTCGCCGACAGGTCCGCTGAACACCACATGCCGGGCCTGGGCGCTGCTTCGGTCGCGGGCAAGCTCACCTTGCGCAGCCGCCAGCTCGGCCTTCTCTTGCCGCAACGCCTGCCGGTAGCGGGCCCGGATGTCATTTTCAGACCATTCTGCTTCCGCAGCCTGCAGGCGCCTGTCGTCTTCCGTAGCCAGCACCAGCACCCGCTCCTGTGCCGGCAGATGGACCAACGCCCCCTCCTCGGGCCCAGGGCCTTGGGACAGTGCCGCGCTCTCGAGGGGCAACAGCACGCTGCCCCGGAAGCCCTCCGCAGGGCACAGGCGCACCAGGCGCGAGGCGGTCTGCCAGTTCACCATGTAGAAGTAGTCGGCCCCGGGTCGTCTGATCTGGTAGGCCTCGCACACCAGGGGGCGTGAGGCGTCGTCGGCCGGAGCCAGGCGGAAGGGCCTGAAATCGCCCTCAGACAGCAGAATGCCTCGCAGCTCGGCCTGCAACTGTGGCCCCCGAGTGCCCTCCTCGAGCAGGTGCGCCTTCAGCGGCATCCCAGCGGGTGCGCCCGCCTCATCAAGGCGCCACGGATTGCCGTACTCGTCCCGGGCGAAGGCGCCCGATGAGGCGATGAGGGGTGTGCCACCCTCGATGAGCCCCTGCAAGGCGGGCTGCGTCTCACGGTAGCAGTACTGCGCGCCGGGGGCCAACACGGCCCTGTAGCGCCCGGCTTCCATGACGCCAAGCTGCTCCTCCCAGACCACATCTACGGGAATCTGCTCCCTCAGAAGCGCGGCGTACCAGTCGCGGAGGATGTCCTCGTAGGGCCCTCGCTCGGTGTAGGGCTTCTCGCGGAACAACTGCCGCAGGGTCGGTTGGGAGATGAGCAGCGCCACCTGGCCGCGGATTCGCGGGCCGGCCAGCAGGTCTGCACCCACGAGCCGCATATCACGCTGGAAATCGCGGAACCCCTCGAGAGCCTCAGGCGGGTAGGCGTAGGGGTTCAGCATCGAGAAGGCCTTGTAGGACACCTCGCGGGCCGACTTCTTGGCACCCTCAAGGTCGCTCCACTCCCACCACCTGCGCCCCCAGTTGTAGAAGTAGGAGGCCGACGCGCCGTGGATCATCTCCTCCCACAACTCGGTGACGATGTCTGCGCGGTGTGAGGGAAAGCGCACGCCCTCGAAGAACCGGCCGCAGTACGTCTCCGTGTTGATCACGGGCTTGTCGAAGGCGCGGGCCATGTCGAGGTAGAGCTGGTGGGCGAACCGGCCCCGGCCGGCGAGCACCTCGGCCATGGGGTCGCCCTCGTCCGCGGACGCTCGCGTGCCGAAGCTGATGCCCCCCTCGACGCCCACGATGTCCATCAGGGCATTCACCTTGACCGGGTCGATGCCGTTGCACCGCAGGTATGTGTGCCCGATGGAGGGCTGGTCGACGAAGTATAGCGGGCGGCGCAGGTCGACGCCGGATATGGCTTGCCGGCCCGCGGCAAGCAGCTCTACGTAACGATCACCGATGAACTTGATCCAGTCGCACCACAGACCGGCGGTCTCATGGGGCTGCTGCATCTGCGCAACCTGCTCGAAGTCGGTGAAGCCGGCTTCCCACACGCGGTTGGCTCGACCGATATCGTCGTAGCGCTGCTGCATGCGGCGCGCAAACTCCCGCTTGTTATAGTCGCACCGGCAGTTGTAAGCCGGCTCATTGAACAGCTCGTAGGCGAAGGCGTTGGCCCCCGCCGCGACAATCTGCCGGGCGCAGTCCCGCCAATAGTCTTCGTAGATGGCCCGTCCTTGCGGGTGCTCAGGACACAGGGGCACAAAGCCGTGCCAGCCGGGTCCTACCTGCTTGAGATCAGACGGCACAAGGGGGTTGTCGAAGGCCCGGGTGCCGGCGCAGTCTACCACCAGGGGAAGGTCGCCGCATCCCGCCACGAAAGCCTGTAACTCGTCCCAACGCACCTGGTCCTGGGGGCGTTCGGTGAACCATCCGGTCTGTCTGGCGATCCGGAGTGGGGACATCGGCGGGTGGGCCGAATCGATCCCCAGAAGCGGTGCCGTGGCGGCGGACAGCGGTGACGAGTACGCCGGGTTGCTACCATCCATGTCCGGCTTGTACAGACGGGGAGTCACCGAAACCGATGCGCCGATCCAGACGCCCGCCAGGTAGACGGGACGACCCTCGAGGCAAAGCGAGGAGCCCTCGATTCGTGGGCCGGCGACCCCGGCGCCCCACACCAACGCAGACGCCATGGAAGCTACTGCGACCACCGCGATGCCGCGTGACGCCATCACTTGACCCCTCCTGTGGGACGCTACTCGTTGAGAATGCGTACCTGGTCCACGTAGAAGACCGCCTGCTGCGTGCCGGCCGCGATGATGCCGACCCAGTCCAGGCGTGTGAACCCGCGGTTGCTCACAGGCAGCCCCGGCAGGCTCATCGGTTCCTCACCGGGCAACGAGAGAACCACGTCGAACCCGTCGGCGGCCCGATCACCGAGCGAGAACTTCATCTCAACGCCGAACCACTGCCCGACAGGCACCCGCGCCAGAGCTTTCTCGCCGGCAAGCAGGGCACCCTCCGCGTCGACTTTCAGACTAGGGCCCGAATGGAACGTCCCCCCAGTGGTTGTGGTCCGCGTGTCGATCCACACCGAGGCGCCGTTTTCCACGCGCAGATGCAGGCTCACTGTCACGCGTCCTTCGGTGAACCGCGGTTGGTAGATGAGATAGGGGTAGAAGGGCTTCTTGGCCAG
>Ga0272441_10007700_pt1 | contig 17400 bp, 9 predicted proteins | sample SSMProp6N_FD_193582 | JGI IMG/M metagenome (GOLD analysis project Ga0272441, IMG submission 193582) | Marine sediment archaeal communities from Little Sippewissett salt marsh, Falmouth, MA, United States - SSM-Prop-6N | ecosystem: Environmental > Aquatic > Marine > Wetlands > Sediment ...
TTCCGCCACATTTTTTCCTGCTGGACCCAGTCTGGCGGCCACCTGGAATCGCAATCTGGCCGTGCGTTACGGAGAAGCGCTGGGTGAAGAAACGCGTGCCCGGGGTAAGGATATCCTTCTTGGTCCGTCCGTGAATATTATAAGAACGCCGCTTTCCGGACGGAATTTTGAGTTTTTTTCGGAAGATCCCTATTTAAATGCGGAAACGGCCGTGGCTTATATCAAGGGACTTCAAAGCAAGGATGTGGCCGCGTGCATTAAACATTATGCAGTGAACAATCAGGAGTTTATGCGCTGGCGGATCGATGTGCTCATGAATGAGCGGGCATTGCGTGAAATCTATCTGCCGGTTTACAGAGCCGCTGTTCAGAGGGCCGGTGTGCTGTCTGTTATGGGAGCGTATAATAAGTTCCGCGGATGGTACATGTGTGAGAATGATTACCTGCTCAATACTGTATTGAAAGATGAATGGGGATTCAAGGGCATCGTTATCTCAGACTGGGGAGCCACACACAGCACAGAGAATGCCGTCATGCATGGGCTGGATATTGAAATGGGTACCCGGGGAGATTACGAGGATTATCATTTTGCGGGCCCATTGCTCGATGCTGTCAAAGCCGGCAAGGTACCGTTGAGCGTGATCGATGACCATGCATGTCGGGTATTAACTGTGATGCTGCGCTGTAAAACCATGGACGAGGACCGGTGTGACGGTTCGCTCAGCACACCGGCACATTTTCAAACGGCTTATGACGTGGCCGCTGAGGCCATTGTGCTGCTCAAGAACGCGCAGCATACCCTGCCGCTCGATCCGCAAAAGATCGGGACATTGGCCGTCCTGGGCGAAAACGCCATACACTGTCATGCCAACGAGGGATTCGGTGCCGGTGTGAAAACTGCCTATGAGATAACCCCTCTTGAAGGACTGAAAAAACGATGGGGAAATCGGATCGATATCCGGTTTTCTCAAGGCTATTGTGAAAAATATGATGAGATCGATACCGGGCACCGTTGGAAACTCAGGGTGCCGAACAATGATCCGGATTCCAGCTTGATCCGGGAAGCGGTGGAAATCGCGGAAATTTCCGATGCCGTTATTGTTTTCGGAGGTTCCAACCGCAGCATCGAATCCGAGGCCATAGACCGGCGGGATATGGCATTGCCTTTCGGTCAAGCGGAGCTTATTCAGGCGGTGACGGCTGTGAATCCAAATACAGTGGTGGTTATGATTGCATCTGCTCCGTACGATCTCACATCGATTGAACCGGTCGTATCCACGCTGGTATGGGGATGGTTCAACGGATCCGAGTCGGGTTCAGCCATGGCCGATTTGCTTTTCGGGGAAGTCAATCCGTCCGGAAAACTGCCGTTTACTATGCCGATTCAACTGACCGATTCCCCCGCCCATGCATTGGACGCTTATCCCGGAGAAGATTTTACCGTTTATTACAAAGAAGGTATCCTGGTGGGCTACCGCTGGTTTGATACCAGAGAAATCGATCCATTGTACTGTTTCGGATACGGATTGTCTTATACCGATTTTTCATATTCAGCATTCAGGACAGATAAAAAATCTTACGGATCTGATGACACTATCTGCCTGTCCTGTGATATAAAAAATACGGGATCAAATACAGGGGCGGAGATTGTGCAGGTCTATATGCGTGATCCGGAAACTTCCGTCATACGGCCGGTCAAGGAATTGAAGGGATTTAAAAAGATCAAACTGAATCCCGGCGAATCCGGAACCGTCCAAATTCAAATACCTGTTCAGGATCTTGCCTTTTATGACGACTATCGGCGCAAGTGGGTTGTGGAACCCGGCGAGTTTGAACTTATGGTTGGAGCATCATCCAGAGATATTCGGGGACAAGTCGGGATATTGGTGGAATAATTGGCCGGAGATTGAGAAGTATAAGGAAATAATAGAAACAGATGATATAACTCGTTATTGATGCCTGAAGCGATTGATCTTATCAAAAATGCAAAGGCGAATAAAGCAGACCGGAATTATATTATATAAGGCTCCATGATGAATCACGGGGCCTGTTTTTTAAAAATAAAATTTTAAAAATGGATCTGTTTTAATATTTTGCTTGATGATATACCTGATTATTTTTATTATATATTCATGCAGGCAAGGTAAAATTATTCACGAATGGACGTTTTGATTTTAATATCACTGTATGTTGTTATTACATCATTTTCAAGAGCAATTTCAAATGTGGTGATCCGGTGCAGAATTATCGAGTTTACGGCCAACCGCCGTTATCAATTGCTGTGATTCATGGAGGGCCAGGTGCCGCTGGTGAAATGGCTCCTGTGGCCGAAGCGCTGGCTTCGGATTGCGGAATTTTCGAACCCTTTCAAACAGCGGATTCCGTTCATGGGCAAATCGAAGAACTGAAGACGCAGTTGAACAAGATGGCAAAAGCCCCTGTTATTTTAATCGGATTTTCATGGGGTGCCTGGCTGTGTTATCTTACTGCGGCAAATAATTCGGATCTGGTTAAAAAAATAATACTGATCAGCAGCGGCCCTTTTGAATCCCATTATGCTTCAAATATTCAGAGAATACGTCTGAATCGTCTTAGTAAAGACGAGCGGAATGAAATCAATGAGATCAGCGATCATTTGAAAAATCTGAAAGGCAGCAGGCAGGACCGTCTGTTTTCACGATTTGGCATGCTGGTTGCCAAAGCGGATGCCTACGATTCAATCGAAAAAGTGTCAAAAGAGAAGACAATTTACAATTTCCATATTTTTAATGCGGTATGGCCCGAGGCAGAGGCATTGAGACGAAGCGGGAAGCTGTTGTCATTGGGGAAAAAGATCCGGTGTCCAGTCACAGCGATTCATGGCGATTATGATCCGCATCCGGCAACAGGTGTTCGAGAACCGCTTTCCCGTGTTCTCAAGAAGTTTCGGTTTGTTCTGTTGGAGAAATGCGGACACAAACCATGGGTGGAAAAAGGGGCAAGAGAACATTTTTTTATGGTACTGCGTGAGGCAATTGAATCAATATGATGATATACGGACCAGCCTGCCACGTATGAACAGGGCAGCAGAACGGTCAGTCAAATAATAGGAAATCTCATGATTATAAAAAAGGATATTGAATCCTTAATTCTAAAACATGGATTGAAAGACTATCAATGGATCGGACCTGCGGACATTGTGATTTCACAGTGGGTGCGCATGAAATGTATATGCGGATGCGATGAATTTGGCCGACCAGCATGTCCTCCCCATATGCCGTCTGTTCAGGAATGCCATGAGCTGATTCATGAATATAATCATATCATCATTTTCAGATTTGAAAAAGAAGTTGCTTATAATGATTTTCCGAAAAAATGGGCCAGGGAAGTGAGCTACCAGCTATTAAACCTGGAAAAAGAGATTTTTCTGTCTGGTTGTTATAAGACCTTTTTATTGAATGCGTTCTCGTGTAATTTGTGTCATGAATGCAAAGCCGGTAAGAAAGCCTGCAAATATCCGAAGCTTTTAAGACCGACTCCTGAAGCGCTGGGTATTGATGTGTTCACTACGGTCAGACAGCTCGATTATCCAATTGAAGTTTTGCAGGAGGATTCTAAAGTGATGAACCGGTACGCGATTTTACTGATCGAGTAAATGTATAACATTTTTAGTTATATATACGAAATGATATTGCGAAGGTCTTCGGACCTTCGTAAGGTCATACGATATAGAATTGGGAGGAAGGGCAAAGCATTCAATTATCAGAAATACTTATACAAGGAGAAGAAATATGAAAACTGGAAATGCAATTTCAATGAGTTTAATCATCGTCATTTTGTTGCTGGGATGTCTGTCTCCAAAGCAGAAAATGTTCACGAATCCTGTGTTATCCGGTTTTTATCCGGATCCCAGTATCTGCAAGGTGGGGGATGATTTCTATATGGTGAACAGCACATTCGAATACTTTCCGGGCGTGCCCGTGCATCACAGCAAGGATCTGGTGCATTGGAAACTGATCGGTTACTGCCTGGACCGGGAGAGTCAACTGCCACTGAAACAGATGCGGGCTTCCGGGGGTATTTATGCGCCCACGATTCGATATCATGACGGCCTCTTTTACATGATTACCACCAATGTGAACGGTGGTGGAAATTTTTATGTCACTGCCGAAAACCCGGCCGGCCCCTGGTCCGACCCTGTATGGATCGATCCCGAGGGAATTGATCCATCGTTGTTATTCGATGATGACGGAACCGTATATTATACCCGTCATGTGGGCGGGGGTGATGGTTATATTGGCCAATGTATCCTGAATCTGGAAACGGGTCAATTGGAAGGCGAGATGAAGAAAATATGGAGCGGCACAGGCGGTCCGTGGGCAGAAGGTCCGCATTTGTATAAAATAGACAGCACCTATTACCTGATGATTTCTGAAAACGGTACCAGTTACGGGCACATGGTCACGGTTGCCAGAAGCGCCTCTCCCTGGGGACCTTTTGAATCCAATCCGGACAATCCGGTTCTGACACATAAAGATCTGGATGACAATCCGATTCGTGCTGTCGGGCACGCAGATATTGTGCATACAAAAGACGGCTGGTGGATGGTCTGTCTGGCCATCCGGCCGCAGGGAGGACACTTTCATCATATGGGAAGAGAGACCTATCTTGTTCCCCTGGAATTTGATGACAATGGCTGGCCGGTTGTAAATAATAACGAACCGATTGAATTTTCAATGCCTGCCCCCCGATTAAAATAACATCCCTGGGAACCGGTTCCAGCGAGGATTGATTTTAATGAAGGTTCACTGGATCTTTACTGGAATTATTTGCGCAATCCCGACTCCTCTAATTACTCTCTGAATGAACGCTCCGGATTTTTTCGGTTGAAAGGTTCCGCAGTTACTCTCAATGACCAGGATTCTCCCACCTTCATCGGTCGCAGACAAACGGATCTGACATGCAGAGTGAGCACATCACTCGATTTTGATCCCAAAAGCAGTAATGAAGAGGCCGGTCTGGTGATCCGTCAGAATGACCGGTTTCATTACGAAATCGGGGTGACACTCAGAGAGGGCAAGCGCTGTGTTTTTCTGCGTAAGATGGTGGATGCACAAATCGTTGAGAGCGTCCAGTATGTTGAAATCCCGGACGGACCAGTCACTCTTTCAGTATATGCTACACCACTTGCTTATGAATTTATGTTCAGGGATTCGAATGAAGAGAGAGCTGTATTGGGAACAGGGATTACAAAAGACCTGTCCGTTGAGCGTATTGGCTTCGATTACGGAATGTGTTTTACCGGCACCTATTTTGGGTTATATACAACGGGCAACGGGATCCCTTGTTCGGTGCCTGCGGATTTTGACTGGTACGAGTATGTGGAGGAACAGTAAGATTACAGAAATAAGATAAATGATTAAAAAATCAAGAATTGAGAGCATATATATTATCATTCTGAGCTAAGCATCTGATCCTGCAATTGACAAAAATTGAAAAAACCGGAGTGAAAAAGCCACGGGATCTGAGCTCAATAAACTCAGAACAAAGATAATAAACCAAAATGCGGAGGATGATAATGCGTTTCCGATCGGACGTTATGATTCTGGTTTGTCTTGTGATTTTTTCAGGAACCGGTTTGCTTTCCGGTCAGGAATTTCTTCAGTATCGAAACCAGGAGCGTCTGAGAAACTGGACATTTTATCCGGGAGATATCCAATCCGCGGAAAGCGGGGATGTGATTTCACCAGAAGGATGGGAGGATGTGATTGTTCCGCATACCTGGAATGCCGAAGATGTATTGACAGAGGGCATTCATTACCGGCAGGGTATCGGTTGGTACAGAACCGCTTTTAAAACACCGACGGATGAAACGCATCGTCGGGCATTTATCCGATTTTCGGGTGTATCTCTGGTGGCAGATGTCTTTTTGAACGGAACGTATCTGGGAAAGCATCGGGGCGGTTATTCTGCGTTCTGCTTTGAAATGACTCCGTATCTGAGAACGGGGGAGATGAACATTCTTGCGGTCAAGGTGGATAACAGTATGCAGCCGGATGTGGCTCCTTCCGGCACCTATCTGTATCCGTTGTTTGGCGGGATCTACCGGCCGGTCACTGTATTTACGACGCCGGATATCTGTATTTCTCCCTTGGATGATGCGTCGAGCGGTATTTATATCCATCCGCTCACTGTAACAAAAGACAGGGCCGATATCGAAGTGGTGACGCTCATCGATTATCAAAAGTGTCCGGTGCTTCAGACAACCTCAATAGAGTTAAAGCCCACGAAAGAAAAAAAAGGTCAGGGACTGCTGGGGACATATTATGCCAATCCGGATTTTGAAGGACCGCCCGTCCATACCAGATTGGATCAGGGGATTGCCTTTCAGTACGGCATCGGCGGTCCGTTCGAAGATATGCCGGGGGATGGATTTTCCATGATCTGGAACGGACGATTTGTTCCGGCAAAGACCGGCATTTACCGGTTCGTTCTAAACAGCGATGACGGATCACGGCTTTTTTTGGGAGGGGAAAAAATTATCGATCATTGGGGGAATCACGCCGCTTATGAAAAATGGGGAGAGGCCAAATTACGGGAAGGGCATGCATTGCCCATAGAGATTCGATATTACGAATCCGGAGGTGATGCTTCCATCCGGTTCGGCTGGCAGTATGTCGAAGAGAATCCGTTACCGGTTCAGCTGCAGCAGATAATAACCGTGATGAATCTCGAAGGGATGCCGGTTGTTTCCGAAATCCGGGAGATTAAAATCATACCGAACGAGTTAATAAAATTCAGGCAAAAAATACACATGCCGTCTCCCCATTTATGGGATGCCAGACGGGATCCAAAACTGTATACTCTGCAGGTACGCCTCGAAGACAGCGAAGGAACTGTCATAGACGCAGTCAATCAGCCTCTTGGACTTCGCTATTTTCAGGTGGACCCGGACAGCGGGCTGATTCTGAACGGTCAGCCTTATTCCCTGTACGGTGTCTGCCGGCATCAGGAGTGGGAGGGACTGGGACCTGCCCTGACCGGCAAACATCATGAAAAAGATGTGGAATACATCCTTGAACTGGGAGCCAACGGGGTACGGCTGGCTCATTATCAGCAGGCGGATACCATGTACAGCCTGTGCGATGCACATGGACTGGTCGTGTGGGCGGAAATTCCCAATACGCCGGTTTGGCGGGCAGAATGTGCGGCCTATCTGGACAACTGCAGGGATCAGCTTACAGAATTGATCAAGCAAAATTATAATCATCCGTCCATTTTATTCTGGGGGATGTATAATGAAATTCCCATTTCCAAAGAGTCGATTCAGTCTCTTCATGAAACCGCCAAACAGATTGATCCATACCGGCTGACGACGCAGGCTGATTATACGCAAGTGACAGATCGTCATTTTGTCACAGATGTCGCAGCCTGGAACTGGTATTTTGGCTGGTATTACGGTCAATTCGATCAATACCCGGACTGGTTCGACGAGATGCATCAGAACCATCCCGGTCTCAAAGGCGGACTCAGTGAGTACGGTGCAGGCGGTTGCATCAGCCAGCAGCAGGATCCGCCGGAGCGCCCGGATCCCACGAACGGCTGTTTTTTCCCCGAACAGTACCAGCGATATTATCATGAAGAAGCCTGGAAACAGATCAAGGAGCGGCAGGATATCTGGTGTAAATTTATATGGAACATGTTCGATTTCAGCTGGACCGGTGTGGATCGCGGTGACCGGCCTTATATCAACCATAAAGGATTGATGACCCATGACCGAAAAGTAAAAAAAGAAGCTTTTTATTTTTACAAAGCCAACTGGTCGGATGAAGCCGTGCTGTATCTGCTGAACCGGCGATATACGGAACGAACCGGGGACAGGGTTTCGGTTGCAGTATATACCAATCTTGATGAAGTGACACTTTATGTCAACGAAAAGCAAATTTCAGGGAAAAAAATGGAATCGGAAATTCATAAGATCATCTGGAAAGATATCCAGCTCAGGAAAGGCCTGAATTATATCCGTGTGGTCGGAAAAAGGGGCGATCAGGTCTATTCAGATTCGTGCGAGTGGAGTTACACTGAACAGGGAAACGAGTGATGAAGAACAATCAAAAGAGTACTGTCTTCATTATCGGATTATTTATAGTCTCTTTTTTTATCGCTGCACAGGAATTTCAACCCGTCCAGCTTCCCGCGCCTCAAACAGAAGGCGGCCGGCCTTTGATGGAGGTATTGAAGGATCGGAAATCCATTCGTTCATTTGGGTCGAAAACACTGGATGAGCAGACACTTTCAAACTTGCTTTGGGCGGCTTTTGGAATTAACCGTTCAGAATCAGGCAAACGAACTGCCCCCTCGGCGGTGAACTGGCAGGAGATCGATGTGTATGTGGCATTGGAAAAAGGATTGTATGTATATAACGCGGAACAGCATCGGCTCGATCCTGTCATTGCACAGGATCTGCGTGCTTCTACCGGCAAGCAGTCATTTGTCGGGACAGCGCCTTTGAATCTTGTTTTCGTTGCGGACTATTCAAAAATGGGTGAAACCCCGGATCAATTTAAAGATTTTATGGCCCATGCGGATGCAGGATTTATCAGCCAGAATGTGTATCTTTTTTGCGCTTCGGAGGGTTTGGGCACAGTGGTGCGTGCCATGATCGATCGAGAATCCTTAGCGCCGCTGATGCTTTTACGACCAGATCAGAAGATTATTCTTGCACAGACAGTCGGATATCTTAAGTCAAATCCGGAATAAAAGATATCATGTTCAGTATTTTGATAAAAAGGCAAATGATATGAATAACACAATTAAAACGATTCAACGGATTTTTATCCCGATGATTGTCATGATTATCCTGTCCTGAGGACAAAAATCCAGTGCATACAGGGTATATAGTCCCGATCATCGGATAGAGCTTATGTTTCGGGTGGCTGAAGATTCCACAATGCGATACCTGATTGATTTTCAGGATTCCGCTCTTATGAAGGAAGGGCGTCTGGGATTAATCCGGGAAGACGGGGACTTTTCAAAGAAGCTGATTCTCGAATCCGTATCCGGCATCAAGACCATTGCATTCAATTATCAACTCCGGCACGGTAAACAGCGACAGTGTCACTATAACGGTATTCAACGGACTTTCCATCTTCAGAACACTGGCGGACAGAAAATGGACATTGTGTTTCGTGTTTCCAATGACGGCGTGGCATTTCGATATGTCTTCCCTGAAACATCGCCAAAGTTGAAGAGAATCATTCGTGAAGTCAGCGAATTTTGTTTTTTACAAAATACAAAAGCCTTCGTTTCCCATATGGCTGAGGCCAAATCGGGCTGGAATCGAGTGAATCCTTCGTATGAAGAGTATTATACACCGGGTACGCCTGTCGATTTTTTGCGATATAATGAACCGGGATGGGTCTTTCCGGCCTTGTTTCGATCCGATAAATTTTGGGTGCTCATTTCAGAAACGGCTCCAGACCGTGATTACTGCGGCTGCCGGCTGCAGCAGGATACCCTCAGTCATGCTTTCCATGTGGCATTTCCTCAGAAACAGGAATTGATATCCGATGGCCCCTTGTTCCCTGAATCCACGCTTCCCTGGGAAACCCCGTGGCGTATCATTACCGTCGGTAAAGGATTAAAACCGATTGTGGAGTCCACGCTGGGAACGGATCTGGCCAAACCTTCCAAATTGACAGATAGTGCTTTTGTGAAGCCGGGACGGGCTTCCTGGAGCTGGGTATTGATGAAGGACGATTCTACCATCTATCGGGTGCAAAAAAGGTTTATTGATTATGCTGCGGAGATGTCCTGGGAATACTGCCTGATCGATTGCTATTGGGATACGCAGATTGGTTACGAAAACATTCAGAAACTGACGGAATATGCTGCATCCAAAGGCGTGGGAATATTTATCTGGTATAATTCTGCAGGAGACTGGAATACAGCGCCTTTGACGCCCAGAAACAAACTTCTTACACATGAAGACAGAATACATGAGTTTGCCAGGCTTCAGAATATGGGGATCAGGGGCGTTAAGGTGGATTTTTTCGGGGGTGACGGTCAATCTGTCATGAGTTATTATCAGGATATTTTTGAGGATGCGGCCCGCTTTGATTTAATGGTCAATTGCCATGGGGCCACCTTGCCCAGAGGCTGGCAGCGGACTTATCCCAATCTGGTGACCATGGAAGCAGTCAGAGGATTTGAGTATGTAACATTTGAACAGTACAACGCGGATCTTGAACCCGCCCACGCCTGCATGCAGCCGTTTACCCGGAATGTCTTCGATCCGATGGATTTTACTCCGGTCTGCTTTTCGGAAGTGCCGAATATCAATCGTGTCACCTCCAACGGTTTCGAATTGGCCTGCTCGGTGATTTTCTGGTCCGGTGTTCAGCATTTTGCCGAAACGCCTCAGGGGATGAGGAAAGTCCCCGAGGAGGTAAAAGTGTTTATGCATGAGATTCCGGTGGCCTGGGATGAAATCCGGTTTCTTGACGGATATCCCGGGAAATTTATTGTACTGGCCCGGCGTATTCATGAGACGTGGTATATTGCCGGTATCAATGGTGAAAACATTGAAAAGTCCCTGAACCTGGATATGGATTTTTTACAGAAAGAAACAGAGGGAATAATAATCACAGATGGTGCGGATCTTCGTTCATTTAAGTCCGGGAAAATCCGTGTTGATCCTCAAAAATCCCTGGAGACAAAGCTGATGGGTCATGGCGGATTTGTCATTCGATTGTGATACCGGAATGAGTATAGAATAAATATTTTTTTCCATATGTTGGACAGCACCATAAGTTAGAGACGCGGCGTATTGCGAATCCTTCAGATCAAGAGACCGTAATGTCATGCGCCTTGTCTGATCAAGAAACCAGTCAGGGATAATCAAAGCGCCCATCCATCCATCTGTCATGTAAAATCCGGCCTGGATCAAGATATAACTTTGGATTTAAAAAATAAAATTGTTACATTTTATGAAATTATTCATACAATTTCAGTGTTTGAATCAGAGGCGGTTTTTCGATCATTGAGAGGAGATGGATCATGAAATACAGGTTTGTTTACTTAATACTGACTGTGGTTATTGCCTGGATGGGAAAGGGATACGCTTTTATTCATCAGGCCGATCATGTGATCCTTAATCTGAAAAATGAAATATCCACAGACGCGGATCAGATGAGAATACAAATATGCGCCGAGAATATTATTCGTGTGACAGCCACACGAAGGGCCTGTTTTTCAAAACGGCCCAGCTTAATTGTCACAAAAACCCAGTGGGAACCTGTGGAATGGACACTGGCCCGAAAGGATGAGTGCCTTGTTTTAAAAACGTCCAGACTCCGTGTCCAAATTCATGAAAACAAGGGAACGATTTCTTTTTATAATGCCGACGGAGAACTGCTCCTTCATGAGAAAATCAATGGCGGTAAAATCATAACACCGGCGGTTGTGATGGGAGAGCGAACCTACCATATCCAGCAGATTTTTAATTCGCCGAAAGAAGAGGCTGTTTACGGATTGGGCCAGCATCAAAACGGTGTGATAAATTACAAGGGACATGATGTGGATCTCTGGCAGTATAACATTGTGGCTGCTGTGCCTTTTCTGATTTCTAATAAAAATTATGGGATTCTATGGGATAACAATTCCCGCACAAAATTCGGAGACATTCGTGATTTTGAATCTCTGTCCACTTTGAAATTGAATGACACAAGCGGGCATCAAGGCGGTCTGACAGTGGAATACTATCGGGATGAAACGTTTACGGAATTATATAAAATTCAACAGGAAAACCGGATAGCGCATGAATTCATCGATGTGAACGATCCGTTCCCGGAAGGATTTCAGGACAGTGTGCGTGCGGTTCGCTGGAGCGGCGAGATTGAAGCAAAGGAATCCGGTATCCATAAATTTCGGCTTTACTGTTCCGGATATGCGAAAATGTGGCTGAACGGCGAACTTGTTGTGGATAACTGGCGGCAAAACTGGCTGCCGTGGACCCATCTGCCGAAACTTCGGATGGAAGCCGGGAAAAAGTACCCGATTAAAATCGAGTGGGTACATACGGGTGGGTATATCGGTCTGAAATGCCTCACACCGCAGGATCCTGTTTATGAAAGCAGCCTGTCGCTTTATTCCGAGGTGGCAGATCAGATTGATTATTATTTTGTCTGCGGTGACAATGCCGATCAGGTGATTGGTGGATACCGCATGCTTACAGGAAAAGCACCGATGATGCCCAAATGGGCCATGGGTTTGTGGCAGTGCCGGGAACGGTACCAATCCCAGCAGCAGCTTTTGGATGTGGTCAAGGCGTTCCGAAAACGGAAAATTCCTCTGGATAATATTGTTCAGGACTGGTTTTACTGGCCCGAAGACAAGTGGGGCAGCCACGATTTTGATTCTACCCGTTTCCCAGATCCCGCCGGAATGGTGGACACACTACATTCTGATTTGAATACCCGGATCATGATTTCGGTATGGCCTAAATTTTATGTTGGAACACGGCATTATGACAAAATGAATGCCGAAGGTTATTTATACCGCCGGAATGTCAGGAAAGAAGAACGGGACTGGGTAGGTCCCGGATATGTATCCACCTTTTATGATCCTTACAGCCAGGGTGCGCGTGATTTGTTTTGGAAACAGATCGATGAAAAGTTGTTCAGCCAGGGGATCGACGCATGGTGGCTGGATGCGACAGAGCCGGATATCCATTCCAACCTTTCCCGTCCGGAAACCCGCTTGCGTTTGGGACCCACAGCACTTGGATCGTTCGCCCGATATTTAAATACGTTTTCTTTGATGAATGCAAAAGGGATTTATGAGGGGCAGCGTGCTGCTGATTCGAACCGGCGTGTGTTTATCCTCACCCGATCTGCATATGCCGGGCAGCAGCGATATTCGGCAGTGACCTGGAGCGGCGATATCGCTACTCGATGGTATGATTTGAAGGTACAAATTCCCGCAGGATTAAACTTCTGTATGTCCGGAATCCCTTACTGGACTACCGATATAGGCGGATTTGCTGTTGAACCGCGATTTGAAAGGAATGTCAAGACCGAGGATCTGAAAGAATGGCGGGAGATCAATACACGCTGGTTTCAATACGGTTCTTTCTGTCCCGTTTTCAGGGTACACGGTCAGTTTCCCTGCCGGGAAATGTTCAACATTGCTCCGGAAAACCATCCGGCATATCAAACGATGCTGGATTATGACCGTCTTCGCTACCGGCTGATGCCGTATATCTATTCTTTGGCGGGCTGGGTGACGCATCATGATTATACCATCATGCGCGGTCTGGTCATGGATTTCGGTCAGGATCCAAAAGTGCTGAACATTGATAATCAATTCATGTTCGGTCCGTCACTTTTGGTGAATCCCGTGACCGAATATAAGGCAAGATCCCGTCCGGTTTATCTCCCCTCAGGTTCAGAATGGTACAATCTGAAAACCGGGGAGTATTTCAAGGGAGGAAAAATCATCACAGCAGCTGCTCCCTATTCGGATATTCCGCTTTTTGTCAAATCAGGCTCTATCATTCCTTTTGGTCCGGAGATTCAATATACAGATGAAAAACCGGCAGATCCGATTCGGCTGATGGTTTATACGGGTCAGGATGCTGAATTTCAACTGTATGAAGATGAGAATGTGAATAACCACTATGAAAAAGGTATATTCAGTATCATCAACTTTCAATATGACGAGCGTACCGGAACATTGACCCTTGGCAGCCGGACAGGTGCATTTCCAGGGATGCTTGAAACACGAACCTTTGAGATTGTCTGGGTCACTCCCAAAAATAAGAAAGGATTGAATTTAGAAGGCGAACCGGATGAAGTCGTTAAGTATAATGGGAATGCAGTTGTGATCAGGATGGAGTGAAGCGAAAGAGCAAAGGCGTATCGGGAATGCAATTGTGATCGGAATGAAGTGAGGGGACCTGAGAAGCAGGAGTGAGACGGAGAAACGGAGACGATCAAGTCCTTGAGTCGTTGAATTCTTTATGTCATAGGGTCTATAGTGTCGTTGGGACGTTTGTTGAGCGTGAAACGAAAAGGAGGTCAAGTGAAGAAAAAACAGGGAATGAAGGCCAAATAAAATAATAATATAAGGATAATAAACGAAAATCAGGGTCAGGACTGAGGGCTCAAAGTCGAATCCTGACGATGGGCTTTACTTTGCTTATTAAAGTATTCAAACCTGGGGAGATAACTGGGTGATGATGAGTCATAATGAAATAACCACTTGGATTAATGAAATTCGACAGGAATTTTCTGATAATATTATGGCATTTTGGCTTGAATTCGGAAAAGATCCGGATCATCAAGGTCTGATCGGGCGAATGAAAAATGATTTGTCGATTGAAGAGGATGCACCGAAGGGGCTGATTCTGAATGTCAGAACGCTGTGGACTTTTTCGGCCGCTTACCGATTCGACCCGAATCCGGCGTACCTGGAAGTTGCACGTTGGGTATACGCGTATATTATGCAGCATTTTCAGGATAAAACAAACGGTGGGTATTTTTGGGCGGTTCATCCTGACGGTCAGCCGGTCGATACCAAAAAGCGCGTTTATGGTCAGGCATTTACAATATACGCACTCATCGAATATGCCATGGCGGCCGCGGATGACGTGGCCCTTCATGAAGCCGAAGCGCTTTATCATTTGATCGAGAGCCGGTGCCGGGATCAGAGTCATGACGGTTATATGGAAACCTATGAACATGACTGGACCCTGTCGGATGATCTTCGGCTCAGTGAGAAAGACATGAATACACCCAAATCCATGAACAACCATCTTCATGTTCTTGAAGCTTATACAAGCCTCTATCGGATGTGGAAAGATTCTCGTGTTGCCGAGCGTCTGGAAAAGAATATCCGGATTTTTTTGGATCATATTATTGATTCTGATTCCCTTCGGTTTAAGCTGTTTTTTAATGAGACCTGGGATTGTCAGTCACACGAGGTGTCATTCGGGCATGATATAGAAGGAAGCTGGCTTTTGGTTGAAGCGGCTGAAGCTTTGGGTAAGAATGATTTATTGAAGGAAGTTGAGGATACAGCGATACAAATGGCGGATGCTGTATTGAACAGGGGCGTCGATGCGGATGGAGGATTGTTTTATGAAGGAAATACGTCCGGCGACATTATCGATCCAGACAAGCACTGGTGGCCGCAAGCCGAAGCGATGGTTGGATTTATCAATGCCTATCAGATCAGCGGTGGTGATGTTTTTTTAAAAGCGGCCAGGGACTCCTGGGATTTTATCATGGAAAAAATCAAGGATCATGAATATGGAGAGTGGTTCTGGAAAGTCACGCGGAATGGCGCTCCTGTCAATACAGAGTATAAAATTTGTGAATGGAAAAGTCCCTATCATAACGGACGTGCCTGCATGGAAGCCATTCGACGGCTGGGAAAAATAGAATAATTATTCCAGGGTTTGATTTTAAATAAAATATTTACTATTTTGTTTCAATTTAAAGGAGAATGAATATATGAAAATACTGCTCACCGGGGCTACAGGATTTTTGGGACGGCATATTGTTAAAAAACTGACCAGCGAAGGCGTTGAAGTAAGAGCCCTGGTGAGAAAAACCAGTTCGATTTCACATCTACAGAATGAAAAGATCAAGTTCATCCAGGGCAACCTGCGAGACCGGGAAAGTATTCAAAAAGCCATAAAAGGCGTGGATGCTGTTGTACATGCAGCCACCAGTAAAGGCGGGCCCTGGCCGGAATTTTTTGCAGACAACGTGCAAGGTACGGAATGGCTGCTGGAAGAAGCAGCCAAACAGAAAATCAAACGATTTGTGTTCATCAGCTCTGTGGCTGTATACGATCATTCAGAAGTGAAAAATGGCTCTGTTCTATCTGAAGATCATCCGCTGGAAAAAAGCCCAAATTATTATTCGCGTTCGAAAATTGAAGCCGAATCGCTAATAAAAAGATATCACCAAGAGCAGGGAATCGCGACGACCATCATACGTCCTGCTTGTATTTACGGTTCCGGTGGATTCTGGTATCCCTCGCGGCTGGGATTCAGTGCCGGCAAAAACTATGCGGTATTGGGATCAGGTAAATCTGTGGTGCCGTTGAGTCACGTAGAAAGTGTTGCAAACCTGATATGGCTTTCCCTTACCCGGGATGAGGCGGCTGGAAAAGCTTACAATGTGGTCGAAGACGAAAAAGTCACCCGAATTGAATTTCTCAAGCTGACCCGGGAAAATTTATTTCCGGGCATGAAGGCCATCAGATTCCCCTATGCATTGGCACGGTTTCTGGCCTGGGGTTTACGAACAGGATTAAAAATGGTGGGTATGTCTCCTCCCACGCGACTGGCTCCAGCAGCTTTACGTCTTTTTGCAATTTCCGTATTTTACGACAATACCCGGGCCAAACAGGATCTTGGCTGGCAACCTCAGCCGGATGTACAACAGACGATTCGGGATATGTTGACCTGGCATCAGGAACAGCGTAAACCGATTTCGTCTTTGCAGACACCCTCATGGCCTGTAACGATTCAGAAGGGAAAACAGTATAAAACCGCTATTATCGGTGCCGGTGCCTTTGCCAAAACGCATCTGGACATTCTGAAAAATATCCGGCGAACCCGGATTGTCGCGCTTTGCGATCCCGATCTTGACAGGGCTCAGATGCTGGCGAAACAATATGATATTCCACAGATATTCGACTCCGCAGAAAAATTGTTCAAGTCGGAAACGCCGGATATTGTACATATCGTGTCTCCTGCTCATACACATGCTTCCTTGTCTGTTATGGCAATGCGGTTGGGCTGTCATGTGCTGGTGGAAAAACCCATGGCAGTCAATGCCAAAGAAGCCCGGGAAATGATCCAAGTATCAGAAAAAGAGAACGTCAAACTCTGCGTGGAGCACAGCAACCTGTACGATGGAATGATGATTCAAGCCCGGCAGTGGTTAAATCAGCAGGCCATAGGCGAAGTGATTCAGGTGGAGAGCTGGTTTGGGACCGGATTACATAAAATGCCGATGAGCCCCTATGTTAAATACGACGGAAAGGATCATTGGGTGTATCGATTGCCCGGCGGGCTGTATCAAAATTTTATTTCTCATCCATTGAGCTGTGTTCTGGATGTGATGGGGCCGATTCAAAATATTCAGGTGAAAGCGCTCTATCATAAAGCAGTGCCGCATCAAGACAGCGACGAGCTACGCGTTCAATTTGACAATGGATCTGCTATCGGCACTTTGAGTTTGTCCATGTGTACTGCTCCCCGGTCAAATTTTATACGAATATATGGTACAGAAGGCACGATTGAAATTGATTTTATGTCGCGTGTCGCGTTTTTAAATAAAGACAGCGGCCCATTGCCCAAGGTGATCAGCCGTAATCTCATGGCACGAAAGAAGGGTAACATTTA
>Ga0272441_10007701_pt1 | contig 17399 bp, 13 predicted proteins | sample SSMProp6N_FD_193582 | JGI IMG/M metagenome (GOLD analysis project Ga0272441, IMG submission 193582) | Marine sediment archaeal communities from Little Sippewissett salt marsh, Falmouth, MA, United States - SSM-Prop-6N | ecosystem: Environmental > Aquatic > Marine > Wetlands > Sediment ...
GATCGGTTTCGGTCTGGTGGGTTTTGTCGACGACTATCGGAAGCTGGCGAACAGGAGCAGCAGGGGCATTCCGGGCGCGGTCAAACTGATCGCCGAAATAGTCATCGCCCTTACGGTGAGTATCGTGCTCTATATGAAGCCCGGTTTCAACTCGAACCTGACGATCCCTTTTTTCAAAATGATCCTTCCGGACCTGGGGTGGGGATATATCATCTTTTCCACCTTTCTGATCGTCGGTGCGGCGAATGCCGTGAATCTCACCGACGGTCTGGACGGACTGGCAATCGGTCCCGCCACGATATGCTTTGCCACCTATCTTCTTTTTGCCTACCTGGCGGGGAATATCAAGACAGCGGGATATCTCCAGATCCCTTACGTCGCGGGGGTCGGAGAGCTTGGTATCTTCTGCGGTGCCATGGTGGGAGCCGGGCTGGGCTTTCTCTGGTACAACACCTATCCGGCACAGATATTCATGGGCGATGTGGGTTCGCTTTCGCTGGGGAGTGCCCTGGGCGTCATGGCCATTCTGACGAAACAGGAAATACTCCTTGCCATCGTCGGCGGTATTTTCGTGATGGAGACCATCTCGGTTATCTTTCAGGTCGGCTGGTTCAAGGTTTCAAACGGCGGACGGGTCTTCAGGATGGCTCCCATCCACCACCACTTCGAATTGAAGGGGTGGGCGGAACCAAAGGTAATTGTACGTTTCTGGATTATTTCCATTATCCTCGCTCTCGTCGCAATCAGCACGCTGAAGTTGAGGTAATGAAATGTCCATGGAACTGGCGGATAAAACATTTCTGGTCGTCGGTCTGGGGAAAACGGGAAAGTCGACGGTGGAGTTTCTGGTGCGCCGGGGCGCACGCGTCGTCGTTTCAGACGCCCGACCGGAAAGAGAGCTGGGTGATGAACTGACGGCCTTTACCCGGGGCGCACCGGTTGAGATGCATCTGGGAGGTCATGATCCTGCCCTTGTCGCCGGTGTCGACGGTATCGTTCCCTCGCCGGGCGTGCCGCCCCGGAACGTGTTGCTGCGTGAGGGATTGAAACGCACCATACCGGTGTTGAGCGAGATCGAACTGGCAAGCCGGTTCATTCGAAAACCGATCATCGCCGTTACCGGGACAAACGGTAAGACGACGACCACGGAGCTTCTGGGGCGTATTTTTACGCACTGCGGCAAAGAGGTCTTTGTGGGAGGAAACCTCGGTACGCCGTTCATCACGGCCGTCGAGGCAGACGAAGCCGTTGATCTTCATGTCGTCGAGGTGAGCAGCTTCCAGTTGCAGTGGGTACATACCTTCCATCCGACGGTGGCGGTATTGTTGAATGTGAGTGTCGATCATGTGGATTATCACGGCTCCTTCGAGGAATATCGTGCGGTGAAGGAGCGGGTCTTTGCGTGTCAGGACCAGGGCGATCTGGCAATCCTCAATGCGGAGGATCCGCGGACCGCTCTTCTTGCCCGGGAGATAGAGGCCGAAGTTGCCCTTTTCAGTTCCGCCCGGAGGGTCGATAACGGGATGTATGTCGAAGGAAACGATCTGATATCGACAGGGGCGGAAGGCGTGAAGGAGGTATGCCCGGTCAGCGAAATAGGACTGAAGGGAACACACAACCTTGAGAATGTGATGGCGGCGGTAATGACGGCAAGATGGTGCGGATGCCCGGCCGCGCCGGTGAAGGAAGCGGTAAGGGACTTTCAGGGTATCCCGCACCGGATCGAATATGTCGGCGGGAGAGACGGTATCGAGTATTACAACGATTCAAAGGGGACGAATGTCGGTGCCGTCCTGCGGGCGCTGGAGGCCTTCGACGGTCAGATCGTGCTCCTCATGGGAGGACGGCATAAGGGCGGACGATTCAGTGATCTCAGAAAAGCAATGCAGGGAAAGGTGAAACGTCTGATCCTTTTCGGCGAGGCGCGGGAGGCAATTGCGACGGAGGTCGGCGATGCCGTGAAGACACTGCGGGTGGAGCGAATGAGTGATGCCGTAACGAAGGCGTCGGAGGAAGCAGCGAACGGTGACGTGGTGCTTCTGTCACCCGGTTGTGCGAGTTTTGACGAATTCAAGGATTATAAAGAACGGGGAGAGGTTTTCAGACAGGCGGTGCACGCAATCACAGGGAGCGAAGATCGTGGTTAAGGTGAGTCAATCGAAGGGCCCGGGAACGGCCGAACGGAGAAATCCCGACAACATACTGCTCATCGTGACGCTCCTCCTGTTGATCGGGGGAACGGTCATGATCTACAGCACCAGTTCGATCATTGCCCAGGAACGGTTTGGTGACGGCAATTATTTCCTGAAAAAACAGCTCTTTTTCGTCCTGGTCGGCCTTGTTGCCATGTGGGGCTTTCTGAAGCTCCCCTATCACCGCATGAACAGAAAGATCGTTGCATACGGCGGAATCGCCCTTTCTCTGGTGCTGCTCCTGCTGCTCTTCGTGCCGGGACTTGGCACGACGGTGAAAGGTGCCACCCGGTGGCTCAGGCTCTGCGGCTTTTCCTTTCAGGTGTCCGAGTTTGTCAAGATAGCCCTTGTGGTGTTCCTGGCACATTATCTGTCGAAAAAGATCACGGCGTCCCGGGAGTTCCTGCGCTTCTTTGCGGTGCCCCTGGGGGTTACCATCCTCATAGTGACGCTGGTATTGCAACAGCCTGATTTCGGCACCGCCGTTATCATGGTGTCCGTCCTGATGGCCATGCTCTATGTGGTAGGCGGAAGAATCGTCTACCTGGCCGGTTTTGTGGCGGCATCTGTTCCCGTGGCCATATTTCTGGTCATGCATGAGCAGTATCGAATGAAGCGGATCATGACCTTTCTGAATCCCTGGGACGACCCGCAGGGTGCCGGGTTTCATATCATCCAATCCTTTCTGTCCTTCGGTTCGGGTGGCGTCTGCGGGGTCGGCCTCGGTGACAGCATGCAGAAACTCTTCTATCTCCCCGAGCCGCATACCGATTTTATCTTTTCCATAATCGGTGAGGAACTGGGTTTTGTGGGCGTCAGCATCGTGATTCTCCTCTTTGTCCTTTTTATCGTACGGGGACTCACGATCGCCTTTCAGTCGGGAGATCTTTTCGGGACGCTGCTGGCGGCGGGCCTGACAACGGTCATCGGCCTGGAGGCCTGCATCAACATGGCGGCCGTGATGGGGCTGATACCGACAAAAGGGCTGGTCCTTCCCTTTCTGAGTTACGGTGGGACGTCGCTCATCATGTGTATGGTCCTGGTGGGGATTCTTCTGAATATTTCCACCTACGGTCAGGCAGAGAAAAAACAGGTGCGGGTGGAAACGAAATCATGAATGAGAGCGCAGGGACCATACGCGTCATGATCGCGGGAGGAGGAACGGGAGGACATATCTTTCCGGCCGTCGCCATCGCCGAGGAGTTCATGAAGCGAAACGACGGGAATGACGTGCTCTTTATCGGAACCAGCCGGGGGCTTGAAGGACAGGTGGTCCCCCAGGCGGGCTTCCGGCTGACCATGATCGACGTGGAAGGCATCAAGGGACGGGGGCTGGTGAACTCCCTGCGGGGCCTTCTGAAGATCCCCCGAAGCATCGTTCAGTCATGGTCTCTTATCCGTTCCTTCAGACCCGATATCGTGATCGGTGTGGGTGGATATGCCTCGGGGCCCGCGGTGCTGACGGCCCGGCTCATGGGGATCAAGACGATCATTGCAGAGCAGAATGCCGTTCCGGGGATTACCAACCGGATACTTGCACGGTTCAGCGACCGGCAGTTCGTTTCGTTTCAGGAGACGGAGCGGTGGTTTCCCGGCGGCCATGTCATCCTGTCGGGCAATCCGGTCCGTGCCGTCTTTGCCGAGGAGATGCCGACGGTTCGCGGTAACGACGAGAGATTTACGCTGCTCATCTTCGGCGGGAGCCAGGGAGCGCGAAGCATCAACGGCGCGGTAAGGGAATTCATCGATACCGCCGGCGACTGGAAAAAGGAGATCCATATCATCCATCAGACGGGGCGAAACGATTTTCAGGAAATGTCCGACTTTTACAGAGTGCGCGGCGTTCATGCGGAGGTACATAGGTTTATTACGGACATGGCCGATGCGTACCGGCGTGCAGATCTCCTTCTCTGCCGTTCCGGGGCGACATCGATTGCAGAAATAACGGTCATTGGAAAAGCATCTATCCTGGTTCCCTATCCGTATGCCGTAGGGGACCACCAGACATTGAACGCGAAGATCCTCGTCGATGCCGGCGCCGCGGTCATGATCCCTGAAGGGGAACTTGACGGGGCCGGCCTGGCGGAGGTCGTCGAGAGCCTCTACCGCAATCCCGAAAGGAGAGCAGGGATGGAGCGGAAAGCCCGGGGGCTGGGAAACAGGCATGCCGCTTCGGTGATTGTCGATGAGTGTATGAAATTGGTGGCGTAGTAACAGGTATGAGTGAATTCAAGGAAAAAAGAGACTGTATGCGAAGAAAGGTAGAACATATTCATTTCGTGGGCATCGGCGGTATCGGTATGAGCGGCATCGCCGAGGTCCTTCTGACCCTCGGGTACCAGGTCAGCGGGTCCGATATTTCGGAATCCGACATGACGAGCCGGCTGGCATCGCTTGGTGCCGCAGTCTACAGGGGTCACGGTATTTCGAATCTCAATCGGGCCGATGTCGTGGTGGTCTCATCGGCAATCGATCATGATAACCCGGAAGTTGCGGAGGCCCACCGGCGGGGTGTCCCGGTAATACCCCGTGCGGAGATGCTTGCGGAACTCCTCAAGATGAAATTTTCCATTGCCGTATCCGGGTGCCATGGAAAAACGACCACCACCTCGATGATTGCCGCGATCCTCGCTTCGGGCGGTCTTGACCCGACCGTCGTGGTAGGGGGGAAGCTTGCGAGCGTCGGCCGCAACGCGCAGCTCGGGAGCGGTGAAGTAATTGTCGCCGAGGCCGATGAGAGCGACGGCTCATTCCTCAAACTGGCCCCGTCCATTGCGGTGATCACCAACATCGACCGGGAGCATATGGATTATTATCACGATATCGAAGATATCAAATCATCCTTTCTGCAGTTTGCCAACTCCGTTCCCTTTTACGGAACCACGATCCTCTGCAGTGATGATGAGCATGTCCGGGATATCATGCCCCGGATCAAACGGAAAATAGTCAGTTACGGTTTGTCGGAGGGTGCCGAATACCGGGCGACGGATATCACCTTTCAGGGAATGACTTCGCGGTTTTCCCTCCATCATCGGGGAGACCGCCTGGGTGAAATTACTCTTCATGCGCCCGGGCGCTTCAATGTCTGCAACGCTATTGCGGCAATCGCCGTGGCGAGGGAACTGGACATGGATTTCCAGGCGATCCAGGCGGGGATCGAGAGCTTCCAGGGGGTACAGCGCCGCCTGGAGGTGCGGGGACTGGTCAATGGAATCACCGTGGTGGATGATTACGGCCACCATCCCACGGAGATCCGGGAGACCCTTGCTGCAGCGCGTTCCGTCTGGAACTCACGGGTGGTGGTCGTCTTTCAGCCCCATCGGTATACCCGGACGAAGGCATTGTTCGATGATTTTCTGGGGGCCTTCGATGAGGCCGATGAGGTCATTGTTACGGATATCTATGCCGCCAGTGAAAAGGAGATCGAGGGCGTCCATTCGCGATGCCTCTGCGAACGAATGCGGGAGTGCGGCCATGGCGGCGTGAAATATATTGCGGAATTCGAGGATATCGTGCGGTACCTGCAGGAGAACCTCCGTCCCGGCGACGTGGTGATGACGCTCGGGGCGGGAAATGTATGGAAGATCGGTGAGCAATTTCTGGGAAGGTAGCGGTTTCGGTAATGATTGATCCGACATGCAGAAAGGAATTACAAGGTCTTGCATCGCGGCCGGTCCTTTTTGACGAGCCCATGGCCCGTCACGCCTCCATGGGTGTGGGAGGCCCTGTCGACGGGTTTGTGCGCCCGGCGGACCGTGAGGAACTGAAAGGGATCGTCACCTTTCTCAGGGAACGGGAGATCGTCTTTCTTCCCGTGGGGAACTGTTCCAATCTCATCGTCCGGGACGGCGGATTTCGCGGTGTGCTGCTTTCACTGGAAGGCCTGCACCGATGCGGAACGGCCGAAGAATCGACCGACGGGGCGATTATAGGGGTCGAAGCGGGCGTACCGCTTTCCCGCGCCGTCGAGTTCGCCGCCGGGGAGGGATTGTCGGGACTGGAATTCTGCGCGGGCATTCCCGGCAGTATCGGCGGCGGCATAAAGATGAATGCCGGTGCCTGGGGAAAAGAATTGAAAGACGTAGTGACGTCCATAGCGGTTCTGAATGGACAGGGTTGCGAACGGTCGATGCCCCGTGACGAACTTGCCTTTGAATACCGGAATCTGCCGCTTACGGAGGGAAGTATCATCCTCGGAGCGGAGATCCGCCTGCAGCGGGACCTGCCCCGGGAGATACGGGCGCGCGTCAGGGAATACCTGGGCAGGCGCAGGGACAGACACCCGCTTGAATACCGGAGTGCGGGTTCGATCTTCAAGAATCCCCGGGATAATCCGGCGGGAAGGCTTATCGAAGCCGCCGGGCTCAAGGGGTTCACCATCGGTGGTGCGAAGATATCGGAAAAGCATGCAAACTTTATCGTGAATATGGGAGATGCATGCGCACGTGACGTGACGGATTTAATCGAAAGGGTTCAACGGCGCATTTACGACGAGCAGGGCGTAGTGCTTCAACCGGAGGTGAAGATAATCGGCGATGAAGGTTTCCAGACGGACCATTAAGAGAACAGTCGAAACAAAGACCTATCGTTTCAAACGCCGGTCGGGAAAGATTTTTCATGAAATCATGAAAACGCTGACCGTGATCTGTCTCTGCGGCGGGCTTGCGCTTCTCATGGTCTATCTCTGGAATTTCGCCATGTGTGCCCCCTGTTTCCAACTTGATGAAACCGTCGTCAAGGGATGCAAGAAGATCGATTCACAGGAAGTGATTGAGCTTGCAGGTATCGTTCCTTCCATGAATGTGTTGAGTGCGAACCTCAAGAAGATGGCCCGCCGGATAGAGACCAATCCCTGGGTCAAGGATGCTTCGGTGGGGCGGGAACTTCCCAACAGGCTGGTCGTTGAGGTCAGGGAACGGGAAGCCGTCGCGCTCATGCGGGATGATGTGGATATCTATATCGTGGATCGGGACGGCGAAGTCTTCAAGAGTTTCGACATGACCGATCATGTTGATCTACCCGTTCTCGTCGGGTTCTGGGAAAAGGGAAAGGTGAAGGAGTCCCTCTTGAAGGAGGCCGTCGAGCTGTCACGGTGCCTCAAAAGGGGCGGCCGGTTTCCGGCCGTCGAGGATGTCTCGGAAATACAGGGTGACGAGATATTCGGACTTTCGATCAATACGAACAACCGAATGCTGCTGTGCCTCGGCTTTGATGAATACGACAGGAAAATTGATCAGCTGCAGAAGATTCTGCCCGACCTGGCCACGCGGGTTCGCGAAGGGTCGTTCCTGCGGGTCGATCTTCAGGATTATGACCGGGTGGTCGTGGGGCAAAGCCGGGTCTTTCAACACCAGGCATTCAGGGAAAAGAAGAAAAAAAACCTGTAAAAGGACGCTGTTTTCATGACGCGGAAGGAACGCATAATAGTCGGACTGGATATCGGCACGACAAAGACCTGTGCGGTTGTCGGTGAGATGACCGATTCCGGCATCGATATCATCGGCATCGGGACGCATCCTTCAAAGGGCCTGCGGAAAGGGGTTGTCGTGAACATCGACAGCACGGTGGATTCCATAAAGCGTGCCGTTGAGGAAGCGGAAATCATGTCGGGGTATGAGATAAAGTCGGTCTATACCGGCATCGCCGGGGGCCATATCAGGGGGCTGAACAGTCACGGTATTGTGCCGGTCAAGGGCGGTGAAGTCGAACAGGGCGATGTGAGAAGAGCGCTGGAGGCTGCCACGGCAATCGCCATTCCGCTGGACCGGAAAATTATACATGTGCTGCCCCAGTATTACATCGTCGACGATCAGGACGGCATCAAGGAGCCGATCGGCATGTCCGGGGTCCGCCTGGAAGCCAAGGTGCATGTGGTCATTGGCGCGGTGACCTCGCTCGATAATATCGTCAAATCAATCAATCGTGTGGGGCTCGATGTAAATGACATCATGCTGGAACAGCTCGCATCGGGGAACGCGGTACTCAGCCAGGATGAGAAGGAACTCGGGGTAGCAGTCATCGATGTAGGTGGCGGTACCACCGATATCGCCGTCTATGCCGAAGGCAGTGTCAAACACACGGCGGTCCTTTCCCTCGGCGGCGATTATATTACCAATGATATCGCCGTGGGCCTGAGAACGCCGGCCATCGAGGCGGAAAAAATAAAGATCAAATACGGATGTGCCTACATTCCCCTGATTACGCAGAACGAAATTATCGAAGTATCAAGCGTCGGGGGACGAGGGCCGCGCACGGTGTCGCGACAGGTGCTGGGCGAAATTATCGAACCGCGGGTGGAGGAGATACTGGGTCTTGCCCACCGTGAACTGGTGAAATCGGGATACGAAGACATCCTCGCCGCGGGTGTCGTCCTGACGGGCGGTTCGGCAAATCTTGCGGGAATAACGGAATTGGGCGAACAGATATTCAACATACCGGTGAGAGTGGGAAAACCCGCCGGCATCGGGGGAATTACCGATATCGTGGGGAATTCAATCTATGCAACTGCTGTCGGTCTCGTGTTGCACGGGAGCAACAGTCACTATAAATCGGTTATCAAAAGCAGCGGCAAGGGGTTCATGAACAGAGCGATGACGAGGGCAAAAAAATGGTTCGACGATTTTTTCTAAGAGGGAGGGATAGGCCATGTTTGAATTGGTAAAAGGCGGAAAAGAAGATTCGGGTGCGCGGATCAAGGTGATCGGTATCGGCGGGGGAGGCGGTAATGCGATAAACATGATGATATCGTACAACCTCAACGGTGTCGATTTTGTCGCCGCAAACACCGATGCCCAGGCACTGGATGCCTCGCAGGCGCCGATCAAAATCCAGTTGGGTTCCGACATCACCAAGGGACTCGGTGCGGGGTCCGATCCCGAGGTGGGAAGGCAGGCGGCCCAGGAATCGAGAGAGAGCATTCGCGAAGTGCTGGAGGGTGCCGATATGGTGTTTATCACGGCAGGCCTCGGAGGTGGAACGGGTACGGGTGGTGCGCCGGTGGTGGCGGAAATATCCAAAGAACTCGGGGCGCTTACCGTCGCAGTGGTGACGAAGCCTTTTCAGTTCGAAGGAAGACGGCGGGAACTGCAGGCGGAGAAGGGGCTTGTCGAACTGAAGGGCGTCGTCGATACGCTGATCGTCATCCCGAACCAGCGGCTTCTGAGTGTCAGCGGACGGGAGATGTCGCTCCTGGAGGCGTTCAAAAAGGCGGACGATATCCTGTATCACGGCGTGCAGGGAATCTCGGATCTCATCATGGTCCCGGGGCTGATCAATCTCGATTTTGCCGATGTAAAGAATGTCATGTCCGAGATGGGACTCGCACTCATGGGAACCGGCGTGGCCCGCGGGGAAAACAGGGCTGTGGAGGCCGCGCAGATGGCAATCTCGTCGCCTCTCCTCGAGGATAACTCGATCCAGGGTGCCCGGGGTGTGCTGTTGAGCATCACCGGGGGACCCGACATGAGGCTCTTCGAGGTCAACGAGGCGTCATCGCTGGTGCAGAAAGAAGCCCATGATGAGGCGAATATCATATTCGGAACGGTCATCGATGAAGGTATGGGGGATGAAATGCGCATTACGGTGATTGCCACCGGTTTCGGCAAGCGGGAAGTGAAAAAGGAGGAGATGCCCTCCCTGTCGTCAATCGGCGCCGTAAAGCGGGAAGATTTTTCCACGCCGACCTTCATCAGAAATCGAAAAGAAAAAAATCCGGAAAAGCAGGTTGTCGTCAAGATGGGAATGATCAATGACGACGAGATAACCGATTATGAGACCCCTGCATTCCTGCGAAAACAGGCGGATTAGGACGAGCGGCGGCAGCACGAAGAGAATAGTTATCACCACCGAACCAGACATGGCAGGATGCCCTCCATTGCGGTAAAGGCGGCAGGCCCGTGAATGTCACGGGCGGTAGAGGGGACAGGGTATTCGGACGGAATTGAATCGAATCCGGCAGGGCGAGTATCCGGAAGGCGGAATAGAGAGGTGAGGCACTCACCCGGGAGAAACAAGAGGCGGTATTCACCGGGAATCCTGTCGTGATATATCGCAGCGTGAACGAGGGGTGATCGTGGTTCTGCCGGTGTCCGTCAGGCCTTTTCAATTAACAGAATGTCTTATTTCATCGAAAAATATCCCTGATTCAATCAGAAGTAGTTGACATGGACCGGTATCTGTTATACGAAATCATGGTAATGAAACTTCATTACTTCCGGATCAGACAAGAGAGGGAGTCATGACAAAGAGTCCTGAAGAGAAACGGCAGGAAACCCGAGAGAAAATTGTCAATGCAGCCTGCGAACTTTTCAGCCAGCATGGATACCATGACACGCAGGTTATGGATATTGTGAAGGCCGTCGGAATGTCCGCCGGTACCTTTTACAACTATTTCGTCGATAAGCGTGATCTCTTCGAGCAGATCACCATGGAGGGACTGCGAAACCTGCGGATCCACGTGAAGATGATCAGAAAACCGGTGGATATATGGAACCGGGATGAACGGATTATTATAATAAAGGATACCTTTGCGGCGACGTTCCAATATATCGACAATAATCCCCAGCAATTGCTTATGCTGCTGAGGGGCAGTTTCGGCGTCGACAAGGAACTGAATATTAATGTCTGGAATTACTTCAGCGGATTTGCCGAGGATATTGCAGATGATATTCGCGATTGGATAAAAGAGGGGGTTATCGAGGGAGTAAACCCTCTTGTTTTCGGCCACGCCGTAGTGGGGATGTGCCTTCAGCTTTTCCACAGTTATCTGGTTGAAAATAAGCTGACCAGAAAAGAGATTGTGGAGAACATGCTCACCCTGATACTGGCCATGTTCGAGGCCAATCTGACCGAAAAGGCGAAAAACACGTTAAAATGAGGGGAACGAGTACTGTCTGAAGAAGGTAACTGCCGATGGCTCCGTAACGAGTAGGATACAGAGTCACTTCCGCGGAAACGGGAGCCCGGAGTTGCTGGAAGAGAGGGGATTCCGTGTCAAGCGCGGAATGACGAAGCAGGGTACGATCGACCCTGTGTGTGAGCCCATCAGTTATTTATTTATGTAGTTGTTATCGTAAGACATTCCAATACGTCATCTGAGTTACGGAAGGTCACCCATGACTTCCTGAGAGAATCGTGAATGCTAACCGTTGTATCAAAGGGGGAACTATGCATCGAGATCTTCAGGAGCTCTTTCCCTGTCCGGGGGAATGGGAGGACGAGGAATCGAAGAGCGTCGCGTCAGTCGTGCGGCAATGGGTGGAGAGGGAGATTACTTCCAAACGGCTCGACTATCTCAACGGCTATGACCGTCTCTTTCACGAAAAAAGAAGGATGCTTCAGATTGAAATCGGCCTGCAGAGACTGACGGTTCCTGAAGAGGATGGCGGATTCGGGTGGAACCGCCGCGAACGGGCTCCCGCCATACTGGCCGTTCTGAGCGAGATCGCACGAGCCGATGCATCCACCGCCGTCGTCTGCGCACTCGGTTTTACCGTCCTGGCGCCGGTCGTGATGGAACAGGCGGCCGGCGAGGAACTGTGCCGTTCGGTAATCCCCCTCTTTTGTGCCGATGAACCCTGTACCGCCTCTGTCATTCTTCCCGGTCCGGGAACCCTGGGCAGCGACGGCGCCCTCTTTATGGGGAGATCGATCCCCGCCCGCATTCACCGGAACGGGAAGAAATGCCGCATCTCCGGCGCTATGATGCGTCCTTTCCCCTGTGGTGCCGGGGCGGATATCTTCTGTGCCGTCTGTGCCGATGAAGGGGGGGCGGCATCCCTGGCATTTGTCCCCGCGTCGGAAAGGGGAATCTCCGAGAGTCCTGCGGTCAGAACAACGGGTCTGAATGCGTGCGCCACAGGCGATGTGACCTTCGATGACGTAGAGATCTCCGGAGAATGGGTTATCAACGACGAGCAGGCAGTCAGGACACTCTATACATGGTTCAACCTGTGCCTCGGGGGTGCCAGCATCGGTGCTGCCTTGAATTTCTTCGAGATCCTGAGCGACTGGGCCGAAAGCAGGACGATCAAGGGCGGCCATCCCATGAAAGAGAACCCGCTCTGTGCGTCTGTCCTGGCCGAGGTGGCTGAAGAGATATTTCTGTCACGGCGCATGCTCTGGGACCTGGCGCATACAATGACGCGTGATGAAGAATGGGAAAGCAGCGAAGGGCGGCGACTCTTCACCTTTGCCCAGATAATCGGCACCCGTGTCCAGGAGAGTGCCCTGAAGGCGGTAAACAGGGGTATGGAGCTGATGGGGTCGGCGGGGTATACGAAAGAATGGCATGCTGAAAAACACTGGCGCGATATCAAGACGATTCAGTCCTGCCTTTGCGGTGTCGGTGCCGGGGTGCCCGTAAAAATGGATTCGGCCCGCTTCTTTTACGACTGCAGGGAGGTATAACCATGGAGCATTTTGACGAATTCTCACGCCCTGAAGAGTATATATCGCCCATGGACAGGCAACTTCGCAAGATCCTGAGACGGTGGGTTGAAAATGAAGTGATGCCGTACCGGCGCGAATATGATGAGGATTGGCGGGACCATAAATTGATAGAACCTGCCTTCGATTTACTCATGGCCGGCATGGGGCTCCAGAAGGCCATGTTCCCCTCCGATCTCGGCGGATGGGGCCTGGCAAAGTCCGATTATCTTTTCAGAGTTGCCTACTCGATAAGCGAAGAAATCGGGCGGGGTGATACGGGCATGGCCGTTGCCTTTGCGGTAAACTTCTGGCCGCTCTTTACTATCCTGATTGATCCTTATGAAAACAGGAGGCTCGCCGAGGAATTCGCGCCGCTTTACTGCAATGCCGATAAAGCCGTTTTTGCCGCCAACGCCATGACGGAACCGCAGGGCGGTTCCGATATCGAAAATCTGGGATTTCTGAAGGGAAGAACACTGAGAACCACGGCGCGCCGGGATGGTGATGAATGGGTGATAAACGGGCACAAGCTCTGGCCCACCAACTCGGGAGGTATCGCCGATCTCTTCGGCGTTCCCTGCACGACGAACCCCGGGTCGGATAATCCCGAGGATTTTGCCTTCATCTTTGTCCCCGCCGACCGGAAGGGCGTCACCCAGGGCGGGCCCTACGAGAAGGCGGGAATGGCCGCCGATAAAAACGGGGATATCTGGTTTGAAGACGTCCGGGTTCCCCTCTGGTACCGGGCACACGGACCCGGAACCGACGCCAAGGCATTTTACCAGCTCATCTCGCTCGGCCAGGTGGCGAGCGTGGCCTTTCTCACGGGCGCGATGATGGACCTCTATGAGCGGCTCAGCGAATTTGTCGCTGCCCGCACCTACCGGAACAGACCGCTCAAGGAGCATGATGCCGTCGCGGCGGTTATCGGGCGCATCGCCGGCGACATCGACATCTGCAGGATTCTCGGCCACGAGGCCGCCATGATAGGTGACCGGCGGCACACGCCTTACGGGGACTCGATTATTTCCGAAAGGACCGTGGGACGTATCAGAAATATCAAGGATTTCGTTTCCGACAGGGCCGTGGAGAATTTCGGGAAGGCGATGGATGTCCTCGGAATCTACGGCGCGGACCGGGACTGGGACATCGAGAAGCACTGGAGGGACATCAAGATCATACAGCTCTGGATGGGGGGAAAGCAGCTCTGCCAGGTGGAGGCGGCGCGATACTTTTTCAATTGCACCTCCCTGTAGGGAGCATTCCATGGCGGAAGAAAAAGCAGACGATCCGCCGCAGGATGTGCCTGAAAAGCGCGGGATTGCTCCGAGAGTAGACAGCGGCAGTGAAAAAACCGGAGATGGAGGAACGGGCATATGGATTCGGGTGACCGGGAAGGCAACGGGCCTTCCGTGAATGATCTTACCGGAAGAATCATTCTAAAGCTTCTGAAGAAAGAAGGTCTGATTCGTGTGGCAGGCGTTGTTGTCAGGGACGTCCTTTCCGAGTGGGCGGGTGAAAGCAGGCTGAGGAGGCGGCTTTCACGGATCGTCACGGGACCGCTTTCAATGATAAGTCGCCGGCACCGTGCGGTCAAAGGCCGGTCAGCGGAAACGCTTGCCGCCGATATGGGGGAGTTTCTGACGGTATATGCCCGTCACATAAACGCGATGCATCACAATGACGGGACATGCCATGCAAAAGCGCGGGAAGCCCCCATCAACGATTTCATCGTCCATGCCGATTTCGGTGAACTGAAGGAAATGGTGGAGAAATCGGAGGAATGTCTCCTTCAGACCCTGACCATCCTGAATGAGACTGCCTGGCGATATCCGGGAAAGGTCGGCAGCATCCTGGCCATGCTCCTCTCCCTGGCAAATCTTTCCGTCAAGGCGGGCAGGGAGATGCTGAGACCGGTGGAAGAGAAGGTGGGACCCGACCTGCTCGCCGACCTGGTCCTTTCCCTCATGCGACGGATTGAGCCGAAAGAGGTGGCCGGACTGATCAATTCCGTGAACGAATGCATCAGGCGTCTGCATACGGGGAGTCTTCTTCTGTCAAAGGGAGGCACACCGCTTTTTGAAGTCTATCTCGCCGAAATGCTTGAAGAGGGTGCCGGTATGATCGATCGAGATCTGCTCTGCAAGGCGCGGGGTGCCATTGCAGAGGACCGGGAATCCATAAGAAATGCCTGTACCCGGGCCCTTGAAGAAAATCCCGACATGCTCTTCGCGGTGCTTTCAAATCTTTCTTCCGTCATCAATCCCGCCATCCGGAGCAGACTGCGCCGCCTGGAAACGATCGAAAATCTTGGTGTCGATGATCTGGCCGGGGCCGCCGACGGCGGCCTTGCGGGTCTCGATACGGATGACATCGCGGAATGTATCAACATCAGTCTGAAGATTTTCAATGACCTGTACGAGGAGAGGCCGGAACTCTATTCGACGCTTTTGAACGGTATTACCACATCGCTCGACAGGGACGAACTGCGGCGGGCGGCCGAACGGGTCATGCCCGAGACCTGTGAGGCCTTTCAGCCGGTTTTCGAGGCCATGATGCCGTCCTTCGTCCATGCCATATGCGACATGGCCGATCCGTCAGCGGGATGTCAGTCGGAGGAACAAAGAGAGGCGATCAGGCGGTTGAAACGTGTACTGAACGAAGGGGATGCGGCATGATTGAGACCTTTATCGAAATTGCGGGGACCATAGAAAACGCCTATGTGAGAGAATGGAAGGAAAAGGGCGGGCAGATCATAGGGTATCCCTGTTCCTATCTTCCCGAAGAAGTCATTTATGCGGCGGGAATGCTGCCCTTCCGGTTACGGGGTGTCGGTACGACGTCACTCTCGATCGGCGACACCTACTTCGGCCCCGTGATCTGCAGTTTTCCCAAGTGCATTCTGCAGCTTGCCGGTGAACGGCGCTATCCCTTCCTTGACGGGGTCATCATCGTGCCGGGATGCGATTCCATGAGGCGGCTCGATGAATGCTGGCGAAAGTGCGGAGAGGATTATGAAGGGGTTTTGCCCGGGTATTTCCACTACTTCGGCGTGCCGCACAAGGTGACGGACTACAGCATTGAGTGGTTTGAAGAGGAGACGGCGGCACTGATCGAAAGCATCGAGGATCACTTTCGTATTTCCCTCTCCGAAGATGACCTGAAAGGGGCCGTCGACAGCTGTAACGAAAGCAGGGTATTGCTGAAACAACTAAATGACCTGCGGTGCGGCGAACAGGTCCCGGTGACGGGAGCGGAGACCCTGGCAATCGTTATCGCGGGATTCTCCATGCCGAGGAACGAATACAATCTCCTTCTGCGGCAGTTCCTTTCCGGGGCCGAAGAACGGGAGGATGTTGCCGGGGGAAAGAAACGACTGCTGCTCGTGGGGAGTGTGATCGACGACCTCGATTTCATCAGGGTTATCGAGGAATGCGGTGCCGTCGTGGTAGGGGACACCCTCTGCTTCGGGGCACGGTCATACGATGATATGGTCGACGCAGGGGAACCTCCCGTCAAGGCGCTGGCGAGGCGCTATCTCAATCACGCGTCCTGTCCCCGGATGTTCGGGTATTACAAGGAGCGTTACCACTACCTGCGGGAGAAGATAGGGGCGGTGCGCGCCGACGGGGTCATCCTCCAGAATATTCGGTTCTGCGACCTTCACGGGTCGGAAAACGGCATCTTTGAACGGGACCTCGAGGCGGAGGGCATTCCCTGCATGAGGCTCGAGAGGGAATACGGTCCCCTCGTCGAATCGGGACGGCTCAGGATGCGCATCGATGCGTTCATGGAACGATTGGCGTCCCGGTAGCACGCCGGAACAGGGCGGGATGGCACTTTTGATCCGGAATCATGGAACGACTCCCTTTTGTGGGATGAACAAGGAGAGGTCATAGACGGTGAAGCGGGAAACCCGGGAATACAATTACGACTGGATACTCTGGACAATCATTGAAAATGCGTCGAAGACCACGGATGGAACGTTAAAGGAATATGCCGCGCTTCTCGATAATATTCCTCATTTCAGTGACGTGCTCAATTCAATCATCCGGCAGGGTGAGCCGGGTGTGCTGCTGTTGCGTCTCATGGCAAAGTATCTCAGGAAGTGCCTCACGGCGCATGAGGAGGGCAAGAAGATTGCCTTTACCACCTTCTGCTTCGCGCCCCCCATTCTCTATGCCTTTGATGTCATGCCGGTCATCGTCGAAGCCATGACGGTACTGGGAACCCTGATCTTCAAGCGTGGTACCGGCGAGTTCCTCGATTACTGTTCGGAAGTGGGTTTTACGGAGACGTCCTGTTCCTCTCAGCGGGGCGCACTCGGGGCATACCTTGCGGGGTTGGGCGTGAGGCCCGATTTCATCGTCTGCGATTCACCGGGCATCTGTGACACCAACGCGAACTCTTTTGCCTTTGCATCGGCCTATCTCGATGTTCCCTTTTACCAGCTCAATTATCCGCCCACGCTTACCGATGAACGGGCCCGCTATTACCACCGGGAAGATTTCCGTAACCTGATTTCCTTCATTGAATCGCAGACGGGAACAACGATCGACGAGAACCGCCTCAGGGCGGTGGCGGAAGAGATCAGGAAACAGGACGAACTGGTGGCGGAGATTACCGACTATCAGCGCCTCGTTCCCTCTCCCGTGCCGGGTATATTCAATCTCTTTTTATATTCCGGCAGCTTCCTTATGGGCGGGACCGCCGATTTCACGAGCCTGCTGGAGGCCATGCTGGTGAAGATCCGGGAGAATGCCGCGCAGGGCGTATCGG
>Ga0272441_10007702_pt1 | contig 17396 bp, 13 predicted proteins | sample SSMProp6N_FD_193582 | JGI IMG/M metagenome (GOLD analysis project Ga0272441, IMG submission 193582) | Marine sediment archaeal communities from Little Sippewissett salt marsh, Falmouth, MA, United States - SSM-Prop-6N | ecosystem: Environmental > Aquatic > Marine > Wetlands > Sediment ...
CGTTTTTCCCTGAAGGACCCTTGGGGTTATCTCCCTTATTCAAGGGATTTATCCCCCGAAGGAAAAAATGGACACTCATGTACTGGGTAGCAGAGGAAGATCCCATAGCCGATGATCTTCAGAATAACGTCAATTGGGATTTGCATGAGGTAGATGCCTTCGCCCTGTGAACAATTTCAAGAATATCCCAACAGTCTTGCGGGGAGGTTCAACTGAATTGCATCATCCTCTCATTCGTATTTCCCCGGCAAGAAACGACCAATGATTGCCAATACAAAATATGTAAATTATGTTTGCAAATTCACCACATTTTGATTCGTATGCCCCCATTCCCTAATATTAATCGGAAACCAGAAGAGTCTCTGTTAACAATGCCTGTAACCGGTCATTCGGATGAAATACACTCCTCTCCATGACCTCAATACAATATTTCTCAACCCCCTCTCTCTCTGATCATACGAATTAACTCTTCTCTAAGAACAACATCGTCAATCACGATTACCAGATAATAGACAAGAGTTACAGCTGCTGCAAGGAAGACCAACATGACTGAACCAAGATCAAAATATTTTCCGATGATCAAAGGACTTACTATTACACATCCAATCAGGAGATAACGGATAATATCAACAGCTGAATCACTAATACTTACTCCAGCACTACGGAGAATAAACATATTCATCCACCCCCAGAATATTACACCAGTTCCTGAGAAAAGCACCAATGCAGTCACCGGACCACCATACGCCCCGCCAATATACAAAGCGACAACACGGGATCCAAGTATTGCAACATTAAAGGCGAAACCCGTTCCCTGTCTTTCCAACACGTTGAATACACTGGCCAATGGAGCAGAGATAAAAACAAAAAATACCCATGGAGCCAGTATTTTTGCATATAAACCCGCAATTGCCCAGTTATCCCCCAAGAATATACTGAATAGTTCCTCGCCGATAATCATCAGTACTAAAAATGGAAATATTCCGATTGAGATCAATCGGCGGTGTACCTGAGACACGACATTATGTATTTCGCCCGATATCCTATTCTCTTCGCTGATTTTCTGAAAGACCACATCACCCAGCGCATCACCAATCAGTTTTGTAGGTAATTTCACCAAGTTGTTTGCAATGGAAAAAAAACCAACAACAGCCGGTCCGAAGAAGATAGCAAGCATAAATGACGGGATGTTAACGGATATAACATTTGCCAGCAATGAACCGGAAGAAAAAATCGGAAATTTCCTGTATCTATTGGCAAGCACCTTCATCTCACTGAAAGAAAAATTTCGAAAATATTTTAGATCGGTTTGTATACCCTTGAGCATTACAACACTGTACACGGCATTGTTGGCCAACGATCCGGCTATAAGGCCCAACGGAGACGGTGATATCAGACCAAATCCAATCTGTACCCCTTTATTAGAGAGGGAGCTTGATACTTTGGAAAGCGCAATAGTGCCAAATCTTTCTCTTCGCGATAACCACGCACTTAACACAAGAACGCTACCATGAAGAAATATTCCAATGGGGAGGAGAAATATATACTGGGAAAAACCTGGGACACTCAGGACGTCTTCCATCTGTCCTGAAAATATCCAGAAAAAAACACCTGCGACACATGATACAGCTACAATCAGAAAAAAACAGAGCAAAACAATATGCGCACCTTCCCTGTCTGTCTTCGGTAGCAGGATAGAAAACTGATATGAAAGGCAGGAAATAGTGCCGACAATCAACACCGTCGATACAAAGATCTGATTGATGCCAAAATCAGCGGGAGCATAGAGCCGGGTAATAATCGGAATGAGCAGAATTCCCATTACCTGCGCAATGACTGTAGCAGAACCCAGTTTTATAACGTTTGTGATAAAACGGGACATTGATAACTAAATAACCGGTTTTAGTATTTCAATATACCTCAAAATTCAATACATAATTTAATTCCCATAAAATTATCTATTTTTACCCGGATTCGCAATAATCAGGCAATTATCAATTCTCTCTGAACGTTCTCATCAAATTACAAGGCAAATGGACAAAAAATACAGAATATCCCATTGAGGATCTGTTATCCTGAAGTGGAAAAACGGGAGAAGAACGCCCTGGAGAACAAGAACGTGATGACAACTGAGATATCAAATAAAAACATTGAATCTATTAGTTATATTTGATTTCATGCATCCGTTTCCTGTAGAAAGTCAGAGTCTGTGTGCACTGATTCCCTGCCGCAGAGTATCGGCAATCTGGTATGCGGTTCCGGAATATTTTGTTGCTGAAAACCAGACCACTATCTCTGGATTAAATTTGGATTTAAACCTCACAGTTCTCGGATCATCACCCGTTTCAAGCTCTTCGTAGTATCGGGTGCCATTGAGAACGGTGCGATTAATCGCTTCCCACTGGATCAGATCATTCGGTGAAAGGTTTGTACGGGTATTTTTCGGTACTCCAAGCCACATGTAGTTGACATTATTGTATGTAAGCGTAATCATCCCGGAGAGTTTCATCCCATTCAGAGTGGCGATATAGATATGCATATGGTCTGGTGAGAATTTTTCATACAGGTCTCTGACATATGACTCATAGTCCGATGCCACAAATCCCTGTTGTTCATAGCGTTTTTTCAGACTTTCGAGGATGAATGGAATGTCCTGTTCAGTCCCATCTTCAATCATAAGCCCTTCTTTCTGTGCCTTCCTGACGTTTGCTCTGACTTTCCTGTCGCAACCCTCCTGAATTACCTCAATGCCCCGGCATGTATCAAGGCGGTATGTATAAAGCGGTTCAACTGAATACCCACTCCATTTCAGGGGACGGGAATCATAAATACCGGGGGCGGTACGGATTCGCACATACGAACAACCAATATCTGAAAATATGAATGTGTCTATTTCCTTCTGGATTTTGATATAGAGGCTCTCCCTTTTTTCCTGTTTCAACTCATCCCATCCACAAAAGACTGGTCCGAGATAGAGGAGCAGGCACCGGGGAGGTGGAGAAAATGCCATTTTTACCGGCCCAAAATGCCTGATATAAAGCGGGTAAACGGCTACCGGTTCAGTCCCATTAAACACCATCATCGGATATAACCTGCTGCCGGTGTATGCTTCGATGCAATGGAGCCATTCCCATGTGTGAAATATTGTTCCATGTGGCGAATTCTGCACAATTCTGTTCCAGAGTTCTTTATCCTCCCTGTCAGCACATTTGATCTCCATGTGAATCACCTATCTACCGCGTATAATCCGGCCACATTTTTCTCCAAACCGGTAAAATTCTGATGAATATTTCACGCACGAGTACCAGATGCTGAGTTCCGGGTTGTATTTTGCCTTAAAAAACCGCAGCCTCTCGTTAGCCCCGGCATCCATGATTTCATACCAGGACATTCCCTGGCTGCAGGCCCATTTAATCGCCTCCCACTGGACAAGATCATTAGGGGAAATTCCTTTGAGATCACTCTTTGGAATCCCTGTCCATACATACAAAATCCGGTCGGAATAGGGTGAAATCATTCCTCCGACCGGTTCATCCCGATACTTCGCGGTAAATATCCTGAAATTATCTGAAAGCCCATGATGGCAGAGTGCGTTGATATATGTCGAATAATCAGATGCATTCTCTCCCTGTTCACCATACCTTCTGGCAAGAGAGGACAGAATATATTCGATATCCTCTTCAGTCCCTTCGGAAATACTCACACCTTCACGAATGGCACGATTGATATCGACACGCAGTTTCCGATCAAATCGTTTCCAGATGGCATCTGGGCCGTCTGAAAGATTTATCCGGTACGTATAGAGAACTTCAGTATCGTACCCAGCCCATCGCATCGGCCGGCTGTCTTCGAGGCCGGGAGCCGTTCGAATCCGGATATATTTACAACCAAGATCAGAACAAAGATATGTGTCCACAGTTTCCTGTATTTCGCTAAAAGTGCTTTCTTTTTTTGACTGTTTCATTGTTTCATATCCAGGAATAACAGGTCCGAGATACAGAAGCAGTGACCGGGGAGCCGGGGAGAAAGCCATGAGTAAAGGGTTTCTTTTTACAAAAAATGGATACAATGCCTTGATTTCATCGTTTTTGGTCACAATTAAGGAATATAGCGTACTCGCTGTCTGCTGTTCAGCAAGCCTGAGCCATTCCCAGCGATGGAATACGGTTCCATGTGGTGATTGTGCCACGATTTCATTCCATTTTTCTGCAAAAGTATCATCTGCAAGCGTAATATCCATCGAATTCCTCCAGACTCAATCGAGCGATTCCATCATCATCCCACAAGAGGACGTCCGGATAATGTGAGACAGCCCCACACAGATGCACCCTCAAAGCCGGCTTTCAGTTTCGTTCTTCCCCGCAGGAATTCTGCGGCATACCAGACCCTTGTATTGGGCATCTTCAATACTCTGCTTGCCTTTTTCGTCATCTACGGCACGCTCTCTTTTTTTAATAGTGTCCTCAGAGGTTTGAGACCAAGAAGATACGCTGATTCCATACATCGGCCTTTGAATGTTTTTTTACTGGCACCCCACCGGACCGTTAATTCCGGAGTAAACTTTGATGCATAATACTTATGCAGCCGGGCGTTTCCTGCATTACCAAGATGAATGTACTTTTTTACGCCACAGCTACATGCGTGCTGAATTGCAGTACACAGGAGATAATCGTTTGGAGAGGGACTTATCTGCCTGAAAGGACGTGGACTGCCGATCCAGCTAAAGGCTTCGTTTTTATAAAATAAATCAATGACACCGGATAGTATTTCTTCATCCTTCTCTACGATAATGATTTTAACATTCTTGGAAAATGCCTCATATAATTCGCATACATACTCATTCTGAATGGTAATCGGTTTATTCTGTTCAGTATAGCGTATTCGCATCAAATCAAGAACTTTCCCAAGGTCTTCTCGGTCTCCAATTCTTGCATCCATTCCGCGTTTTTTTGCTCTTCTGATATCCCCTTTCCGCTTTTTTGGAAGACCGGCATATAAGTGATCAAACCCCGGGTTTAAATCAATGACATAATCAAAATACGGCCGGACGGTATACCCCGACCATTTGAAAGGCCGCGGATCAGGAAAACCAATCGGCAGATCGATGCTCTGGTAATCAGGATTCAGTTCGTCTGTGATATACCGATCAAATGCTTCCAGAAATGCTGTTACAACCATCTCTTTCTTGTACTGCATACTCGTTTGATAATTCGTAAAAACAGGGCCGAGTCCGAATATCGCGCTTTGAGGGGGGGGCGATGTAACAACCGAATACAAGCGCGTTCTGTTTAGGAATATCGGGCATATCACAACCGGTTCTGCATGCTGATACCCGATAAGCGGGATGAGATGATGACCAGTATGATTCCCTGCTATCTTCAACCATTCCCATCGGTGAAAAAGTTTACCGTGAGCCGAATTCTCGACGATTTCATCCCAGAGTGAAGCGTCTTTGCACAACGAGAGTGAGATTTCCGTTCCCATGTTAATTCACATCCTCCTGAAATGTAAGGATTACTTCCTTTCCGTTTTTCATACTATTCAGCCGGATCGTCTGGCGGTTCGGCGAAGAGTGTATGATCTCAGCATTTTCCATCATTGCAATACGCACCCCTGTTGGTAAATCGATATGTACGGACGGGCTCTGATCCTGTTCGCAGGAAAAAATCATACGATCCCTGTCCGCTGCGACGATCCTATACTGTATCCTGCTTCGTGACAACCACCATTTGGCAATCTTTTCGGCACTCGTAATCCATGCATTTCGTGCCCTGCAATGTGCAAGTATCCTTTGATAGCATTCAGTCCAGACAGGAAACTCTGTTGCATTTAATACCGAATGGTGCCACAACAGTGTCAGCACCCCTCCGACATCCTCAATCTGTTTGTTAATGCGGATAAATGCGTCCCAGACATCCTTTTCCCTGAAAAAAGGCAAATCCTCAATAATCAGAGGAATTTCCAGAAGTTTCATCATCCTGTTTTGCTCACTGTCGTATGGGCTAAAAGGAAAACATGTTCCCCACCGAAATCCGATGCAGTCATTATATCCGAGGGTTGTATCATACATCATATCAAGAGATTCGTGGATACACCACGTTTTGGGAATAAGGAGGTTTAGATTATGTTGTCGCCCGCCTCTGACAGATTCCCCAAGAACCTGCTCAAGCGAATTTTTTTCCTCTGCAAGTTTATCTGCACAGTCATAGGAGTGAAATGATCCATGAAGCCCGACTTCCCATCCTTCCATGTACAGCTGCCTGATAACCTCCGCTATGTGCTCATCATGCCAGTCATATTTCCTGTTGAGATGATGCCAGGTCTTTGAATCATATGCAATGAAATCTGCATTCTCGCAAAGAAAATAAAACGAAGAACATCCTCCTGCTTCCCGCTCCATGCGGATAATATCATCGAAGGTCCAATACGGTTCAGAACCCGATAATTTTTGTCTGAATGAAGCGATCTGATTGGAAAGCCCCTCTCTATCTCTTTGTTTTATGCAACGAATTGGATGAGTGATCCACTGATATTTCTTTTTGATTTCATCCACGTCATGAGTAAGACAGACAGCATACGACTTTCCGTCAGGCCACAAAACCGTGCTGGCAAATGGAATAGCCGCATCCAGGTACATGTCCCTGATTGCATCGAAAAACACTCTTGCGTAGAGATCCGTAAATGGATGTTGTACCATTTTCCTTCTCAGGCCCTCGTCTTTTTTCAAAATCAGCTCCATCTCACCAGACAAAAAAAAGCCGATATGGCGAAATATATTGATGCTGAATCGAATGCCTTCTTCCGTACGAAGGATACAATGGCACTGTTCGTCAGGTGAACGATATGTACAAATGGGCTCTCCTTCTTCCGGGATTTGGTTGGGTGCGAAAATCACCGGAAGATCAATCCCCTGGAAGCGGATCCAACCGCAGATTTCTGGTTCCTCTTCGAGAGAAGTACATTCATTTTCCGGGATCGTTCTTGTTTCGCTCCCGAAGATGCATGGGCCATATATACTTTCGAAATAATCCATACCCCGCTGGCTGAATGGATCGTTCATGATCGGCACTGTAACGTACATTGGAAATCACTTCTCAGATATTCAGGGGTACATGGGAAATGACAAATCTCCGTTTTCCTGATCTCCCGTAAAGGGGAATGTCTTCTACAAAATCAATACGTATGTTCACGCTGGTTCCCATCCGTTCCTGAATCCGGTCATGGATCTGCATCAGGTCGCTATCCCTGAATTTTTCATTCGGAATAATCTTTACTCTCAGTTCGTTCAGACTTTCCTGAACAACCTGAAACTGGTCAACACCCTCGAAATACTCGAATAAAATGGTAAAATAATGTACCACAAGATAATCTCCGCCGGGAGTGACGACAATATCAGTATCCCTTCCTTCAACTGATTTCATCAAAGTCAGTGCACGTCCGCAACTGCACATCTCTTCGGTATAGATCCCAAGATCCCTGATATCATAGCGAATAAACGGCATCGCGTAGTTGTTCAAATTTGTGAAAACAATATTTGCAATCTCTCCCGGTGCTGCCTTATCACTATTTGAAAGGAATTCAACAATCACATCCTCCTCGCAGAGATGATATCCCTCATGGGATTCGCATTCAAAGCCAACTGGTGTTCCTTCTCCACCATAGCCATCAAAGACCTTACAATTAAACTGCCTCTCAAGTGATTTTCGATATTCGGGATAAAGCATATCTCCTGTCGTGGCAATCGTTGCTCCAGAACATGTTGTCCCGGTTTTTTCCATGCTTTTTGCCAGCAGGTACAGATAGGATGCATAACCGCGGATGATCTTGGGATTGAAATGTTGAATTTCTGATATTTTTCGGGTAATATTTGCGTCGGTAATTCCACTGGCGTAAATGTACCTGGTTTTCATCAGTCTGTCCTGGACATTCTTATAAATTGATTCCCTCGGATTCAGACTGATTTTCACATATGGTTCACCGAGCCGGTAGCCCGCCCACCCCCAACACCTGAATGTCTGTGCCCATCCTGCCGAATAGGTTGCCTTATCAAGGTAATATTTCATTGGCTCTCCGGTCGAACCGCTGCTATGTGCCGCAATTCGTTGTGACTTAGGAACATTGACGGCCACGAGTTCGGTAAAATGTGTCCTGATGATATCTTTGGTCAGAAGTGGAATTTTTTCAAGATCCGCTTTTGTTCTGATATCTTCAGGCTGAATCCTGTGTTCCCGGAAAATTCGATGATAATACGGCACATTTTTATAAGCATGACGGATAAGAGCCCGCAGTTTCTGTTCCTGATTCCGTTCGATCTCCGATCGTGTAAACCACTGTGACCGCTCCAATTCCCGAAGACGGTGCTGTATCTCTGTCCCGGAGAGATGCTCCATGACCGGGAACAAGGTTGTCCGGAATAATTTATCGTACATTGCCACCCCTCTGATTATAGAAACTCTGTGGATAGTTCTCAACAAAATCAGTCATCCATGCCGTTATATCGCCTTTGTCCATAAGCAGTACATCCCGTTTCCGCGCCCATTCGTCCTTCACGTCACGATTTTTCAGGATTTCCACCGCCTTTTTCAAGGCATCCGAATGACTGGCATAGTAATACATCAAATCATAGCCTGTTTTGAGCTCAGTAAAATTCCCGCACATCTCTCCTGTCGGCCGTCCATCCGCGTCTGCCTCGACATGGATTGCAGGAGTGCCCAGTACAGCAGCTTCTGTTGCCATTGTCCCCCCCTCCCCAATATAGAGGTGGGCAAATGAAAGAACTGAATGCATATCTTCCGGTTGAATCCGCAACCGATATTTTTCGAGTGATGGATCAAGCTTCCCTTCCGATGTGATTACAACCCGTCCATATTTTTCAAGCTCTGAAACAAATGCAGTCCTTTCATTCCGGTCGATTCCCTGAAGTGTTCTGTCATGGATTGCACCCCATGAAATAAACCTGACCACGGCAAAAGGCTCCTTTTCACTGAGTCCCACACGCTTTAAAACACCGGGATCAGGTTGAAAGTACTTCGGATGCAGGTAGGCAAGTTCTTTAAATCCCTGAAAGAGGACATGCTTATCAGGAACAACATGTTCCCTGAAACAATCCGGTGTGCAGATAGTTGTTGCAAACGGATACGTGAGTAGGCTGGAAATTCTTACATTTTCCGTATCATTGAATATTATTGATTTTTTTCCGAGGATTTTTGCCACATGTGCAATATACGGATTGTGGATGCCAATGAGCAGATCTGGATTAAAATCTCGTGCAATCAGGAGCATTCTGATATCAATCTGAATCATGCCGATTGCTTTTCGAAATAATCCGGTATATGCCTCGCCACGGTCTTCAAAATCGAGATGATATGCATTTAATAGCGCAATTGCAACTTCTTTATGCCGTGCAGTGACTTTAACTACATGCCCGTTCTTCCTGAGAGCCCAAATCATATTTTTAAAGAAATGCACATGCGCCGGATGCCCGATATCGACGAGTACTCTCATGCCCTGTCACCATTTCGAATAATCCATTTTATTACTTCAAAGGCCTCGGCAAATGGTTCATTGGCCTGTAATCCACGTGTTATAGCCAAGCCACGAATAAATTCCTCTCGGAAATAGGGTCGGTCCTTCTGAGTTTCATAACACCCAAGTGCCTGAACTTTCTTCACAATATGGCGATCCTGAAGTGCAGTAAATGCGAGTGTATGAAATGTGATATTGTTCCATGGTTGTTCATACCCAAGGATTGTGCACTGTTTAAAGGCACGAAGAGTTTCTTCGTGAGTTATCTTATGATCCTGGTGCATGTCAAAGGACGAAGGTGTAAAAACAATGTTGGGCCTGATCTCATCCCTGAGTGAAATCAGGGCATCAAGAATATCCTGCCTCATGCGTGGAAATTCACGAACTTCAAAGTCCATAAGGATGAGATTGTCAATTCCAAGCACTCCGGTCGCGTTTTTAACTTCGGAACGGAGAATGTCCTGATCATATTCGCAGGGAACTGATTTTTCACATGCTGAGAGTGCAACATAGGTGATTTTGTATCCCTCTTCAATAAATCGGGCAACTGTACCGCCACATCCAAGCTCGCCGTCGTCCGTATGTGGACTGACAATTAATACGTGTTTTGTCATGAAAACCCCCCTGTTTCCCGGATATTCCTGTAAATTTTCTCGATATCCTGAGATGCCAACTCCGGATGCCATATACTTGCATATCGAGTGTCCTGTCGAAGTTCCATGTTGCCGTTCATAACAGCGATTTTTGCGGATCTCAACCCCATCTCCCACTCTGAGACGATATCTGGGGCATTGTCATTCACGAGTAAATCCAGCATCGACGGCTTGACAGCAAAGACCTGTCGAATATTTTCAAGAAGTGTGCAGGCGTTATTATATTTATTCAGTAATTTCATGCGCTTTTTTCGTTCCGACGTCTCTTCGGCAACGGCAATATCATGCTCAAGTCCGGACAATATGCGCAGGACCTGCTCTTTGTAATCACCGCTCGCAACATCCTGCACGGGTACCTTAAATGTTTTTGCCATGTTCGACAGAGCTGCAGCCTGTGAAATTCCGATGTAATAATCCTGAGATTTCCAGTACAGATTGATTGGAAATAAAAACCCGAGCCGCTCTGAAATCTTCTTCGAAATCTTTCCGTAGACAAGAGATCCCCCCGTGCCACTGATGAATATGTCTTCTCCAAGTCCTTCGGCAAGGACAATATCCCGTGTGACGGCACTCAGGCTCATCCTATCAAAAAGAGATGACAACTGTTCAAACCCGTTATCTGATGAAATATAGTGCTCTTCACCACAAATCGGGCATGAACCGTGCAGATTTGATTGAGCATCCGCAAAAAGGACCACCTTTCCCCCACAGATACAATGAAGCCAGAAAGGAGCCCGATTTTGCTCAACACGGGGCAAATTCAGATTCTCCGCCTCAATCATTCCGTTATACACTGCATTATATTCTACAATATTTTCCAAAATGTGCTTCCACTCTTCAAGGAATATCTTTTCCTTCTGAATATCGGAATACCGGAAAAAAAGAATCTCCATACCAAGTCTTTCTCTGCATATCTGTGAGAAAAAGAAGGCATTGACATCCGCAAAGACCTCTGCCCTGTCATAGGCATTCCAGAGCATTTCAAGGTATTCTTCACAATTTTCGGATATGACTCCGGTCGGGAACCCCCCCTGTTTTTCACAGTTCCTGTAGTGAACCCGGATTGATTCAAGTTTCTGCTCCCATATATCGCGGTTTGGTTTCTTGATCTCATTGAAAACTCGATTTACATCATGGGAATTCTGTTTAAATCCGATTTTAGTGAAACCGTTTTTATTCAGGGATGGAATGCGGGTAGTATATAGCAGATCAGCAGTCATCAGGTTCTGATCAGCAAACCCAAAGAAACCAATCGCATTCCGTTCAGATTTTTCAAGTTCTTTGCAGAGCGTATGAAGTAAAAATGCCTTTTTCCAGATACCCGTGTGTGGCAGAAAATTTGGCTGATGCCCGGTTTCGATCACCACCATATCATCACCGGGTTCCGGTGGGCGGATTTTTTTCAATCCGGCATCATCTGCGAACGTATCTGCTATCCCGGACATCGCAGAGATATTTATTTTATTATCACTATTTTTTTCAGAAGCCCTGACGAATTTGCCTGTCAGGCTGTAAATATTCATTTCTTCCATAGTGCCCCCCATCTCACTTTTTGTTTCGTATCCGAAATTCACTTAGTCTTGAAAAAAAGCCCTCTTTTTGACTTTTTTTGGCTGAATTACTCCCAGATAGTGATTCTTCCGGATTTTCTTCGGGGAAGACAGCCGTATCTGCACCATCACCACGTTCCTGATCCAATTGGATGCTACCCTCAATGCTATCAGGCAGGTTTGTGATATCAGGTGGTGCATCCACCCCCACATTTGTATCTGATTTTGGACTGTTACGGAAATGTCCAATAAGGAATAATTCTGCTTTCCATGCACCAATCGCTATGAGTATTAAGATGCAAAGCGTTGCAAGAATTACTTCTGTGGTAATATCAATTCCAAGAACCAGATCAACAAAAAGCACTGATATTGTTACAGAAGTGATAGAAAGGACAAATGAATATCCAATCCGGGAAAGATCATCAACATCTTTTCTTTCCGGGAAAAATACCCATGAAAGCGTAAAACCAGGTACAAACATAACAAAGACCATGCCAGCTGCTGCACGGAAAAATAATAAAACATCCATATCATTTCACCCCTGAACAAAGAACGCTGCGATGCAGCAAAGACCGGTAAAAGCGTACATGGCATGTGTCGCCTGCCTTTCGGTCATCCGATAATAGTATGGTAATACCCATTTCAGCGTCAGTGGATTGGGCACTTCAAGTGTTCCGTCCTCACGAATGCTCCCAAATTTAGCGAGAGGGTATTTCTGTGTGTTCAGTCTCCAGTACACATAGAGAAGGAAATTGATCGTATGAGGTATCAGCATAATAAAGCCGCTTATTAGAAATCCCTCTATGACAATTCCCATTCCGATTGACGCCCCAACTGTGAGGGCACCGATATTTCCCCAGAATATTTTCGAAGGATATTTTTCATAGAGGAAATATGCAGTGAGTGCTCCGGTAAGACTGATCAGGAAAAGTATATTAAAAATATCTCCAAAAAACATACTTTTGATGAGAATTGCAATCAATATGATAAGCGAAAGGCCCGGCGCCAGACCATTGAATCCTGAATGCATGTTGGTTAAATTCGCAACAATTGGAATGTAAAAAGGAACAATGAGCTGAAGATATAGTATTCCCAGATCAAACTTTCCAAGCAGAGGTGCATAAACCATTGTTGTTGGAATAAATGGAATGAGCGAATACGAGCAATAATACAATAAAATGAGTTTGGCAGGTCTTCCGATATTTATGATGTCATCAAGAGTTCCAAAGAAAGCAAAAAGGGATGCTATCATAATCATGACATATGTTACCGGAGGGATACATTTTGAATAAAACAGGGATAATATTGATATCGAGAAAATCGCAGTAATTAATATCAGCAGACCACCGTTTGCAGGTACTTCCGGAAAATCCTTCTTATACATGTCTTTTACGACAAAACCACTCTCTCTCATTTTATGAATTATTGTAGGTATCGTAAAAATCAAAAATAAAAAGGGAACGGCATAAAATACCAGAGTGATGAAACTTACGGATCCAATTATCGCACTGATATCAACCATGATATCTCAATTCAAAAAAGAAATATATATAATTTTTGTGTATTGTTGCATATTGTCATGATTATTTATAACCAAACGATTATTAGTAATAAAACCCACCAATGAATTTTGCTATCGGCCATTTTTCTCAGCTCAAACCAGATGCAAAATCCAAAAATTGATTTTTTCAAAATACTTCATATGATATAAATGTATCATCAATATCCCTGAGGAAAAACCACGCCTCGCCACATGATTTCTATGAGATTTGAGATTATTCAGAATAAGAACAATCCATCCATTAGAATTTGACCCCTCAATTTGTCAAAAAATGCGTGAAATTCAGACGAATGCCATGCATAACTAATGAATGCGGGAGAGCATCCGGGATTACATGACCCACACCCCCTCCCTACACTGGCAAAGATGCCGCTATCCCAAGCTTCAGACCTGGGGAAAAAGAGAGCAGTACATTACCATCAAATACACAAATTATGACTTAGAATGTAGATAGAAAATTGCCCTTCACGTCGTTCAATCCCCTGTTTAATGAACAGATGTTACCCAAATTTAAACCACTTCACTGATTCAAAATTCATGAAATTGTGAGAATACTGTTTACATGACATGTCCCATATTTTTCATGATCATCCTAACCTGTTTTAAGGAATATTTGACGTTAAATTCATCATAAATTAAGTTCCTGACTTCATTTGCAGCCATATTTTCCCTATCCTTAAGCTTTATTCCCAGATGCTTTTTTTGATCATCTGAAAGTTTTGAAGGCTTGCCACCGCCATATTTTGGAATTAAACCTTCATAACCGAATTCATTCCATCTTCTTTGCCAGATATAGGCAGTATTATGTGAAACAGAAACGAATTTGGCTGCTTCTTCTACACTATAACCCTCATACCGATATTTTATGAAATATACTCTTTTAAGGACCTTTGCATCCCTTTCCAGGGATTTGATTTGAAGGTTGATATCTTTCAGTTTAAGGTGTTTTTTAACGGGGATCTGCTCTGGTCTGGGCATAACCTATAATCGGCCAAATAATTAATAAGAGTATGGTGCGCGGCCATTATTATGGCAATCTCCTACGATAGTACAACCCACACTGAAGCACGTTGCACCAGTTTACATTCCACCCCCCGCATACGATATAATTCATACCAAATCTATTTCATCACAGTCGCGTGTACGATGGAGCCAAACAGATTTCCACAATCAAATGGCACACCCAATTTAATGAAAAACGAACCCACAGGAACTCCCACATAAAAATCGTCACCCCATCAAGCACAGGAGCATACAGAATTGCGAACCAACCTTCGTTCACTGCATCATTATCCCAGGACCTCAACCTTTGCACCATTATTCAATGAACACCTATCCATCATTGATAAGATCAGCACCGCCTGCATTCCATATTCAGGTGATAAACAAAACTTTATGATCCAAACAGTCTGTTTGCCAATAATCCAGCGATCAGAATATATCTGCCCTGTTGGTAAAGAACTTCTCCACACACAATATCGAGCAAAACATATAAATATACCAACTCATTTTTTATTTCTCAAATAATCAAAGATATTTTCAAAAAATGTACCAAATTGTCCCGTATTTTTATAATATGGGTTCAGAACAGGAACCATATGGATTATCAATATAAACTATCAATACTGATTGTCACTGATCAGACATATTATATGTCTCCGGACAAATGTTACTATATCCAATGGTGTCCGGGCGTTCATGGGGGGGCTATTTATGAATATAATTCATAGTGCTCAGTATCCAGAACTGTTGACCAAACGACAGAATAGTTCTGCACGCCGGACATGCATTGTTGAAATTACCATGAAATTGTAGTCAGTCGAGGAATTGTAATGACACCCTTTAGTAACTACCAATGCATCGCTATAAAAGCACTATTGCCACTGTTTCTGGTCATGTTGCTTGCCCCTGCGGTAACAGCAACAGACATCACAGAAATTGGATCCCTTCACAACGGCCCTTCCTTTGATCTGGTCGAATCGAACGGGATGCTGTATGTTGGCCAGGGCGGTGAGATTCGCATCTATGACGTCTCGTCATCTTCCCGCATCGAACAGTTGACATGGAAAGATTATCTCTCCAAAATCGTAATCGGATCATTCGTTGAATCAGTTGCCCTTGAAGGGTCCACACTCTTTGTGGCATCACAGGACCAGCTTGCAATTGTTGACGTTTCAAGTCCACAGTCTCCACGCCTGGTCTCAACTTGCGCCAACCCCTATCCGGGGACAAATCTGCGTGAAGTAACACTCTATGGCGACTATGCCTATCTTTCAATTTATAATGAAGGCATTCAGGTCATTGATATCAGTGACCGTGCCAACCCCAAAACAGGCATGCACATATCCCTCGGAGGGTACGACCGTCCACGCCGGTCCTGCATCGATGGCCATTACCTGTATGTGGTGATGGAAACCGACAACCGCCTAGTCGTGCTTGATATTGCAGATCCCGCAGTGCCGGTGATCCGGGGAAGCTACACATCCGGTGGAGAGCTGCAGAGTTTCTCTGCTGTTGCTGTAAAAGACGGGTACGCCTTTGTAACAGAATACCACAATGGCATGCATGCCATTGATGTTTCCGATCCTACAAACCCGCGCCTTGTGTCATCACTGATGGGAATGAACGCAAACGACATCAAAATCCTCGGAAACAATGCCTACGTTTCAGTCAGGTACCAGGGATTCAACATCGTTGATATCTCCGATCCTGCACACCCCTCCATTACGGGAAAGGGAATGGGCATTGGCGGCTATGTCGAGGGAATTTTTCCGACAACTGCCTACACATTCCTTGCTACAGAGTCCCTCGGATTCGAAATCTATGACACAACATCCGTAACTGCACCTTCTGTCATGACTAGGGTAAATGTACTGGGCGGAGTCGACTCCATTGGCTCCGAAGATCAGTATATCTATCTTGGTGCCCACAATGATGGAGTCTGGGTTGTGGATATTTCAAATCCTGCAAATCCAGTGGAAAAGGCATTTATTCAAAACGGTGGCCGGAATGATGGTCTCGCAATTGAGGGCCGCTATATGTATGTCGCAGGAGAATGGTGTGGGCTGAATATGGTCGATATCACTGATCCACTAAACCCAGTTGAGATCTTCTCCGACTATGGCGATAATATTAATGCAGTCTGCCCCGACACTTCCGGCGATTACGTATATACATCAGCAGGTATTGTAAGCATTAAAAATCCGGATGCACCGGTTTACGTGTCAAGAAGTCCATATTTCTATGGGAATCTGGAGACATATGGTGACCACTACGTGATTGTTGCCGCGTATCGCGGATCGTACCCCGGACTTCACATTATCGACGTCAGTGACAAAACAAATCCATCTCTCGTAACAACGTTTGAAGCAGGCACAGCAGTAAATGATGTAGATATCATTGGAGACACAGCAGTTGCTCTTATCGGTTGGAACACTATAGTCACAATCGATTTACATGACATTACAGCACCGCGAGAACTGGACAGGATGACATACGCTGGGACATGGAGCGGATCCGCCATTGATATATGTAGCGGTGTTGCATACGCAACCGGCAGTGGAGTTGAGGCGATCAAGGCATTTGACATATCATATCCTGCAAATCTCCAGCTTATCGACTCCTTTGACTTGCCCGGACGAAATATTTGCATTAATGCAAATGAGAATTTCGTCTTCAACGGCGAAAAAGGGAGTGTAAGCATCCTGACATCCGTTATGGGGACACAGATCCCAACACCAACACCAACACCGGTTGTAACACCAACACCAACACCAACACCGGTTGTAACGCCGACACCAACGCCAACACCGGTTGTAACGCCGACACCAACGCCAACACCACAACCCATTCCGACCGACGGGGACGTACTTTTCGTTGTGGGGCGTACCGCCCTCAATGCAGCAGATAATGCGGTAAAAACCCACCTCGAGGAACAGGGCATATCTGTCGACGTTGTAAAAGACTATGAAGTTTCATCGAATGACGCCCGGGGCAAAGCACTCGTGCTGATATCCTCATCAGCATATCCAACCTGGATAAATGCACAGTTCAGAGACATTCAGACTCCCGTCATCACCTGGCAGCCATACATCTGGGATGATATGC
>Ga0272441_10007703_pt1 | contig 17394 bp, 14 predicted proteins | sample SSMProp6N_FD_193582 | JGI IMG/M metagenome (GOLD analysis project Ga0272441, IMG submission 193582) | Marine sediment archaeal communities from Little Sippewissett salt marsh, Falmouth, MA, United States - SSM-Prop-6N | ecosystem: Environmental > Aquatic > Marine > Wetlands > Sediment ...
AAGGTCCAAACTGGCATTGAAATGTGGAAATTTCTGGAGTGCTGCGGCGCATACTTTGGTCAATATGGCCGTAATCGTCAGCTTACCGCCGGCCTTTGAGACGGCTGGTGCATTTTTGGAGACAAATGCATCCATATCGGTGATGTCCGCTTCGTCGAACTGGGTGACATGAGGCACCGCATGCCATGACCTAGTGGTACTTTCGGCAGTGATGCGTCTTACGGTTTCGAGTGCCTGTTCGTCAACTTCACCCCAGCGAGTGAAATCGGGAAGTTCCGGTCCAATGCCGGCAGTCGACCCATTCCGTCCCGTGGACATCGCTCTCAGCTGTTCTTTCACGTAGGCCTTAACATCGCCTTCCGCTATGCGACCGCCGGGTCCGCTCCCCTGCACCTTTCGAATGTCAACGCCCAACTCCCTGGCCATACGACGAATCGAGGGGGAAGCCGGAACTGGAGAATCGAGAGCGGTTCTTTTTTCCAGCGCTACGGTTTGCTTCTCCTCAACGGCGCTGGCTCTTTCTGCTGGTTGAACTGGTTTTTCCACCTCCTCTGACGGCAGTTTTTCCTGTTCTCCCTCCGGTTCGATCCGCTCTTCTTGCTCCGCACGAGGCTCCTCTGCGAGGTCTCGCTCCTTTTTCTCCTCCTGCGGTTCGTCCTGCAACGTCGAATCTGAATCTCCTTGATCCGGGTGCGCTTCATCGCCGGTATCCGTCGCGTCGGTTTGGATCTCGGCGATGGCAGCCCCTACCTTGATTTCGTCCCCTTCCTTAACGAATACGTCGACGACCTTGCCCTCCACCGTAGACGGAATTTCCACCAGGGCTTTGTCGGTCTCCAGCTCCACGACGGTATCTTCCACCTTCACCTGATCCCCCGGTTGGATATGAATGGCCACGACAACACCGGTTTTGACGCCTTCACCGACATCCGGCATCGTTATTTTTTCAATCATAGTCTCTCCTGTAGAGGCTGAAGAATTGCAATGAATATCTACGTAAACAGTGCCCCGGACCGTTGGGGGTCGATCTCCAGTTCTTTGCGTGCTTTTCGAACCGTCAGGCCGTCGATCTTCTCTTCCCGCGCCAGGGCACTGAGAGCGGCAAATGCGATGTGGCGCGCGTCCACCTCGAAAAAGCTCCGAAGCGCCTTGCGGGTTTCGCTGCGCCCGTACCCATCCGTTCCCAGCAGGGTCACCGGGCCGGGCAAATACTTCGCGATGGAAGCCGGAAGTGCCTTGAGATAATCACTGGCAGCCACAAAAACCCCCTTCTCCTTTGCAGTGAGTCTTTCTAAGTGACATCGTCTTCTTTTCTTTTCCGGATTGAGAACATTCCAGCGCTCGGTTTCCATGGCATCCCAATAGAGGTTCTTGTAGCTGGTGACGCTCCAAACATCCGTGGCCACCTCATATTTCGTTTCCAGTATCTGCTGCGCTTGGAGAACTTCGTTCAGTATGGCTCCGCTTCCCAAAAGATGCGCTTTGAAGGAAACCCGTTTGCGTTCGGAGGGCCGGATTCGGTACAGTCCCTTGACTATATCCGATTCAACCCCTTTGGGCATCGCGGGCATGGGGTAGAACTCGTTCATAATGGTCAGGTAGTAAATCAGATTCTCACCATTTTCCAACATCCGATGAAGCCCCTCACGGACAATAACCGCCAGCTCGTAGGCGAAAGCCGGGTCGTATGCCAGAACGGAAGGATTGGGATAGGCCAGCAAGTGGCTGTGGCCGTCCTGGTGCTGCAAGCCTTCGCCGGCCAGGGTTGTGCGGCCTGCCGTGGCCCCCAGCAGAAAACCACGCGCCTGGACATCGCCGGCGGCCCATATGAGGTCACCGATGCGTTGAAAACCAAACATGGAGTAGAAGAAGTAGAAGGGAATCATGTTGATGTCCGAGGTGGAGTAGGAGGTTCCGGCGGCGATGAAAGACGACATGGATCCGGCCTCGGTGATACCCTCTTCCAAAATCTGTCCGTCCTTGGCCTCCTTGTAGTACAGGAGGCTGCTCTTGTCCACCGGCTCGTAGAGTTGGCCAACATGGGAGTATATGCCGTATTTTCGAAAAAGGGCCTCCATGCCAAAGGTTCTGGCCTCGTCTGGCACGATGGGCACGATGTAGGGTCCGATTTTTCTGTCGGCAAGAAGTTTGCTGAGCAAATGCACCATGACCATGGTTGTGGCCACTTCACGGTTGCCCGTTCCTTTCCTGTACTCGCTGTACAGCTCCGGGCCGGGAGGCCTGAAGATGGGCACCGACACGCTGCGTTCGGGCAAAAACCCACCCAATTCCCTGCGACGGGCGTTGAGATACTTGATCTCTTCACTTTCAGCATCGGGCCGATAAAAAGGTGCCTTGCCGATCACGTCATCCGGTATGGGAATTCCGAAACGACTGCGAAAGTGGCGCAGTTCACCTTCGTTGAGCTTTTTCTGCTGGTGTGTGATGTTGCGACCTTCACCGGCTTCACCAAGCCCGTACCCTTTTATGGTTTTCGCCAACACAACTGTAGGTGCACCCTTGTGCTGCACCGCAGCCTTGTAGGCTGAATAGACCTTGTGCGGATCGTGACCACCCCGTCGAAGCCGCTGCAGCTGCTCGTCGGAGTAAGTGCTGACCATCTTCTCCAGTTCCGGATATCGCCCGAAAAAATCCTTGCGGATGACATCACCGCCCGAAACAGAGTAGAGTTGATACTGACCGTCGGGAACCTCCTCCATCCGCTTGACCAGACTGCCTTCGCGGTCTGCTGCCAACAGGGGATCCCAGTCGTCTCCCCAAATCACTTTGATCACATTCCACCCGGCTCCCCGAAATGCGGCTTCCAGTTCCTGGATGATCTTTCCATTGCCGCGAACCGGTCCGTCCAAACGCTGTAGATTGCAGTTAACGACGAAAATCAGATTGTCCAAGCGCTCCCGGGCGGCCAGGGTAATGGCGCCCAGAGATTCCGGCTCATCGGTTTCGCCATCCCCCAAAAAAGCCCAGACCTTGCGATCATCCGGTTTTGCGATTCCCCGATCCTGCTGATAACGCAAAAACCGGGCTTGGTAGATGGCCATGATGGGAGACAGCCCCATGCTTACGGTGGGAAACTGCCAGAAATTCGGCATCAGATAGGGGTGGGGATAAGAGCTCAGCCCACCGCCTGGCGAGAGTTCACGTCGAAAATTCACCAGGTGAATCTCATCGATACGCCCCTCCAAAAAAGCCCGGGCGTAGATGCCGGGGGCGGCATGGCCCTGAAAATAAACGATATCCCCTGGGTGACGACCGGATTTGGCCCTGAAAAAATGGTTGAACCCCACTTCGTAAAGTGTCGCGCTGGAGGCGAATGTTGAGATGTGCCCTCCCAGGCCGGCATGCTCCTTGTTGGCACGCACCACCATGGCCATCGCATTCCATCGAATCAGGCTTTTGATTCGCCGTTCAATTTCGCGGCTGCCCGGAAAAGGCGGTTGCCGTCCGGCGGGAATGGTATTGATGTAAGGTGTGTTGGCCGTAAAGGGATCCTGCACACCGTGGCTTTGGGCACGCACCTGCAGATGGCGCAGCAATTCAGCGACCCTGCCGGGTCCCTGGCTGGCGAAGATATAATCCAGGGATTCAACCCACTCCCTGTTTTCTTCGGCAATGTCCTGCTCCGTCGGGTGGAAGGGTTTCTTTGACATGATAACCGTCCTTGCCTAATCGTGATGAGTCGCTATCTTCTACTATTTGTGCTCCGGGTAGTAGGCAGACAAGGCCGTAACGCTCTCTTTGAGCGTTTGCACGTGCTTCATGTCGGCATTTTGTTTGGCCTTCATTGCCGCAAGGATCACGGCATGATGCTTGGCCAGGCGTTCGGCATAGTCTTTTTGGTCGGGTTTGACCCGCTGGGTTAGAAAGTAATCGCTGATTGTAGCGATAATCCTTTGGGCGTGATGCTCCTTGTTCATCACCCACCGCACCACCTGATTCTGGGATTGTACATCCGTCTTCCCAGACAGCTCGATCATCGAGGTTATCGATTTTTCAATGGTGGCAACATCTTCAAGCATCGATTGAACCCTGGCGGGGTCATCATAAATTCCGCATGGAATTTGGCAATGAGCGAATGACAGTGCGGGCGCCGACAGGGTTGCTCCTACTAAAAAGAAAGCAGCCAACAATAAGGTGACATATCTTTTTGCCATTTTAAGACCTCCTCATTCTTACAATTGATAAACAAAGCTGTATATGAGTCTACAGTGAACAGCCTGGGGGTTGAACAGAAATGAAGTCGCAATTTCAGGCTCTCAAACGCCCTTCCGCCAAGGCACGAAACTGAAGGGCAATGTGGCAAAATTCGAATGTTGAAAAAATTCCGGACGGATTGTAAGGGCGCACAATCAGAATTGTTCCTGAAACAAATCTTGTCAAGAAAAACTTGGACAGTTAAAAACCCGACTCGGTGTTCGGTAGAGGATCAGCAGGTACAGTTGACACAACGGCGGATCGGATGGTTTACTTTTGGCAAAGGAACCACGTCCGCCATACCAAAATCGAAACCGCCGCAGCCAAAAGGAGGGCATCATGAAGGAACAAGACTGGATGGCATTGGGGGTAACCCTTTTTGTTATGGGAATCATCGGATTCATTCTGTTTTGGGGGCTTAGTGGTTGATCTTTCATTCTACAACGTATCTCAAAAAAAGATCAGGGTTCAGATCAAGGCTTGCAACGGCTAAAAAGCGGAGCACACAGGCAGTATGTGAGCATTTGTTGCCCTTGCGGTTCGCAGAGGCAGGCACTTAGATTTTTTTTGAGATGCGTTCTAATCTGATTCTGTAAAGAGATAGATGACAGCCAATCTGCAGCGTGTAAAGGCAATCAATGATCGGGAAATCATCGCGGGCGACTACGTGCTCTACTGGATGCAGCAGTCCCAGCGGTCGGAGCAGAACCCGGCCTTGGAACAGGCCATTCGCGAAGCCAATCGCTTGAAACTTCCGGTGATTGTCGCTTTTGGCCTGTCCGACGCCTACCCCGAGGCCAACCTGCGGCATTATCGTTTTATGCTGGAAGGTCTTCAGGATGTGAGCGCCGCCTTGGATCGCAAAGGCATCCGTCTGGTTGTGCGCCAGGGCGAGCCGCCGGAAGTGGCACTCAAACTGGGACGCAAAGCAGCATTGATCGTTTGTGACGTTGGCTATACACGTCATCAGCGCCAGTGGCGCCATAGGGTTGCAAAGCTGGCAAAGAGTCTTGTCCTGACGGTAGAGGGTGATGCAGTCGTTCCGGTGGCAGTGGCATCCACCAAGGCCGAGTACGCAGCCCGGACCTTCCGACCGCGGGTTCAAACGCATCTGGACGACTACCTCAAGCGCACCAGGGCCGTGAACCCCGAGTATACATCCCACCAGATTGAGATCAACGGTATCGATTTGAAGGATGCTGACGCGATTTTGTCGGGTCTCGAAATAGACCGTACGGTGCCGCCGGTCTCCGCTCTTTTCAAGGGCGGCTGCCAGGAGGCCAAAAAACGACTGCGCTATTTTATCAGGAGCCACCTGGTCCACTACGACGCCCACAGCAACCAGCCGCAAACAGACGACATTTCGCAGATGAGTCCTTATCTGCACTTCGGTCAAATCTCACCGATCTACCTGGCACTGCAGATACGCCAAGCCACCCAGGGAAAACCGACCGACCGCGATGCGTACCTGGAGGAGTTGATCGTGCGACGTGAACTGGCGATCAATTTCGTTGCCTACACAAACGACTATGGACGTTTCAGCTGCCTCCCAAAATGGGCTCTGGAGACATTGGCCGATCATGCCAAAGACCCGAGGCCAAAGGTATACAGCCGGGAAGAATTGGAATCGGCCCAAACCCACGATCCTTATTGGAACGCAGCTATGCGGGAGATGAAATACACCGGATTCATGCACAACTACATGCGCATGTACTGGGGGAAAAAAATCCTGGAGTGGTCCGCCACCCCTGAAGAGGCGTACAACACTGCGCTTGCCATCAACAACAAATACTTCCTTGATGGACGCGATCCCAATTCTTATGCTGGCGTCGCCTGGGTGTTTGGCAAACACGATCGCGCCTGGGTTGAACGACCGATATTTGGTAAGGTTCGCTACATGGCCTCAAGCGGGTTGGAGCGAAAATGTGACATCCGGGCGTATGTGCGCAAAGTGGACAAGTTGGTGAAAAAGATGGCAGACGGCCAGACAAAACGTGAAGTGGAAAAAAAATGATCGATTCATCAGGCGAAGAGTTGGACGCCTTGGCGCTGCTCGAGGCGATGACGGAAAGCGTACTCGTGACGACAACCGAACTTGACCACCCGGGCCCGTCAATCGTTTATGTGAACCCGGCCTTTGAAAAAATGACAGGCTGGTCAAAGCAGGAAATGATTGGCAAATCGCCGCGAATCCTTCAAGGGCCAAAAACCGAAAAACGGGTTTTCAGTGACTTGCGTGATCGGCTGCGCAAAGGTGAGAGCTGGTCGGGACAGGCAACAAACTATCGGAAGGATGGGACCGAATTCATCATGGAGTGGTCTATCGTTCCGATTCGCGACAAGGGCGGTGATGTCCATCTCTACCTCGCCGTTCAACGGGATGTCACGAAACGGGTAAGCATGGAACGTGACCTGGCGGTAAAGATGGCCGAAGAGAGAAAATGGTTCAAGCAGCTTGAAGAGACGAACCGAACGCTGAATGAACTGAATGTAAAACAGCTGAAGACACTTAACCTTTTCACCAAATATGTTCCTGAAGCCATTGTGAAGAAAGGGTTGACCGCCCATGAAGGCTCCTTGTTCCACGGAGAAAAGCTCGAAATTGTCGCCCTGTTTTGTGACATGCGCGGATTTACGTCTCTGAGCGAGAGCCTCAGCCCCGGTACCGTTGTCACGTTGCTGAATACCTACTACACAATGATGGTAGAGGTGATATTGGACCACGATGGAACGGTTGCACAGTTTGTCGGAGATGAGATTTTTGCTGTTTTCGGTGCTCCTTTGCCGATCAAGGATTGCGTGAAAAAGGCCTTGCGGTGCGCTCTGGCGATGGTGAAAAAGTTAAAGGACATCAATGCCATCATCGCAAAGGAGATCGGCCAGGATATCAACGTGGGCATCGGATTGAATTTTGGCCCAGCGATCGCGGGGAACTTGGGTTCCAGCGAAAGGATATCCTATGCGGTAACCGGCGATACCGTCAATACGGCCAAGCGGATCGAATCATTGGCCCCAAATGGAAAGAACGTCATCTTGATCGGTGAATCGATTCATGAAAAGGCCGGACCGTTGGTCCTAACCCGCCCCCTGCCCGCCATGCTGCTGAAGGGAAAAAAGAAGGAAATAAAGGTTTACGAAGTTCAGGGGCTGCGAGAAAAATTGACCGCAGAGTGACATGGGTGCATTGAATAAGCGGAAAACTCGGCCATCGCTTGGGTGATAGATGATCCGACAGCAGGTACATCCGCTCTTGTGCACTGACTCATTGCGGCGACCGATTCATGTATCACCAGAATAAATAGAGCAAAGTCATTGCAGCCAGATCAATGGCAATGAGAATCTGGCCGATCAGAAGTAAGCGTTTTCCTTCTTTGTGTACCGGATAGTGGTCAATGGTCGTGTTGTGCAGACCCTCTCTGAGCCCGGTTTTAAAATACTTTTCTTTGTGCAGATATTGTCCGGCACGGATGAGGGCAAAACCGATCAAGGCGAAAAAACTGATGAAAAGAATGCAGATGATTTTGATCAACATGGGGTCTTTTTTCACCCGGATGGAAACGACCCTGGATTCAAAAAGCCTCCGAAATGACATTTTGGAGGCTTTCCCTTAGCGTTCAGCGATCCAGGGTCAACGTTCAAGTTCTGTTTCGAGAGCATCCTCCACACGCATCTGCTGGGTATGCCAGACGTTGTTCTCGCTCATGTAGGTTTCGAGGTTCTGGTTTCCGATAATCGTGGCCGTTTCAATATCGGCCTGCGCCTTCTCCGTGTTGGAAAGCTTGGTATGCAATGTGGCTCGGCTGTAATAGGCGGCACCGTATTCCGGATTCAATTCGATCGCACGGTCAAAGTCGGCCAACGCCGCTTCATCCTCCCCAAGACGTTCATAGACCAACCCCCGCATGTGATAGGCCCGTGCATACTCTGGATCGATCTGTATGCCCCGATCAAAATCGGACCAAGCCTGGTCCAGATTGCCCTGTTTGAAATAGGCAGCCCCACGGCTGACCACCGCGAGGGCATTGTCAGGATCTTTATCAAAAGCCCTGGTGAACAAGGCAATGCTTTCGTCGTATCGTCCCCCTGCAAACTCAATTATTCCCAACTCGAATTCATTTTTTTCGTTACCATTTTCATTCATAACACTGCCCTCCGATATGTATTCACCGCAACAGCGATGTTGGTTTTTGTGATATGGGGTATACGTCAAAAGTAAGCTTGGTTTGTTCTTTTTCAATGCGTTGCTGACGCGGATATAGGTAGTTGATTGATAGGAAACCGGAGGCTGGCACCAGTGAGAGGATAGAATGGTGTGCTGTCGATCCATCTGAAAGCACGGTGTCTCAGACCATTCCCTTTTTACGGTAGACGGCAAATAGGACCTTGTCCACCAGCAGGAAAAGGACGATGGGAATCAACAAGAAAAGCAAGGTCAGGATCGCGGCCAAGGACCGGTTGGATGAGGAGAGCAGCGGGAACAGGGTCCCGGTGAAGGAAGGCACACTCCCCCCTCCGATCAGGAAAACGATGAAATATTCCGAAAATGCCACGAGAAAGACGACGGATCCGCCTGCGACGATTGCCGGCACGAGCAGTGGAAGCTCCACCCGAAAAACGATCGACAACGTGCTGGCCCCCAGGTTTCTGGCACAGATGCCGTACGCCTCCCCCATGGCCTGAAATCCGGCAACGAGCGCCCGAAACATGTACGGGTAGCTAAACATGGCCAAAACGATGACAACTCCCATCAGGTTTTCCGTCAGAGAGAAACGGATGAAGACAAAATGAAGGCCCATGGCAAACGTCATGGGCGGCATCAGTGCCGGAGTGAGAAGCAGTCCTTCCAGCAATGCTTTGCCGCTGAACTCCGTTCTTGCAAAAGCGGCGGAGGGGAATAGGCACATGAAAAATGTGACCACGACAGTAAGCAGAGAAAAGAAAAAAGAAGACCCAATGGACATAACAAGCTGCTTTTGGTGAACGTTCAAGTAGGTGATGCTTTGCAGAGAAAAGGTGTCCGGCCAGACATCGGGAAAACGCCAGCCCGGGGACAAGCCGGTCAGAAGAAGAACGATGACCGGTAGGAAAAAAAGCACGAACAACAAAAATAGCGTACCGGCATGCTTCATAGCTTCCTGACCCCATCTTCCAGACGGCGCACAACCTTCGCATAGGCAACGATGAATCCAACCGCGAAACAGAACATGATGACCAAGATCGCCATGGCTTCAGAACGTCTGGAAAGGTCATGTTTGAAGTACAGGTTGTAAACATGGATGCTCAACATTCCAGGTCGGCTTTCGCTTAGAATATAAGGAATGTCAAAGGCGCCGAAACTGTATAGAAAAAGGATGATAAAAGCCGTATGAATGGCCGGCAGTAGCCGGGGCAAGACAACGGTCAAAAAAATCCGCAGTCCCGAAGCCCCGAGCATGGCAGCGGTTTGAATTTGTCGAACATCAAAACGGAGCAACAGGGCCAGAATTAAAAGCATGGAAAATGGCGTGCCCTTCAGGGCATAGGCCAGAATCATTCCGAGCCCCCATCCTGAATAAAGAAGATTGGGAAATTGATCCATGGACTGGATAAAACCCAGTGAATACGCAGCCGAAGCGATAATTCCCGACTGACTCCAAAAAACCATGACAACGAAAGCGACGGCGATATGCGGAAGGATCAACGGGATCTTGTAAATCAACGCGAGCGTAGCCAGTTGCCCCGGCAATTGCCAAACGCGATAGGCCAGAATTGTTCCGAGCCCAACGGCGAATAACGCGGAAACGGCTGCGACCCACAAGGAAAAAAGGCAAGAACTGAAAAAGGCCCGGTTGCCCAGGAGTCCGGCGTAAGCCGCCAGGATTCCGCCCTCATGGGGCAGCGGCGTAAGAACGCCGAAGGACTGGCAAAAGGTGAGCAATACCCCACCGCAAAACAGCACCAGATAGGGCAACAGCAGAGGACTCAACCTCAGGACCAGGCTACTTGTCCAGGACATGTTCCTTCCAGCCTTGTTCCAGGGCCTCCACGTAAGCAGAGGGAATTTCAGGCACCGCTACGGCGGACAGCTGGTCCGGCCCAAGGGTGGCGGGCCCCAGATCGACAGATTGGAAGCGCTTTCGGTCCTCAGGGCTCAGGCGATTTTGATCCAGCACCGGGAAATCGCCCCAGTTTTCCGGATTGTATTTGGACAATTGTGCCTCCACGGAAACGAGAAAATTGGCCAGCACCATGGCCCCGGCCTTGTTCGGGCTGTTGAACGGTATCGCCGTGAAGTGCGTGTTATAAATCGAACCGTCTTGCATCACAAACGTTCGCACACTGTTCGGATAGCTTCCCTCCAGAATTTTGTTCTGCGCGTGGGGGGGGTGGTAGGACATGCCGAAAGACACTTCTCCCCGTGAGAATAGCGTATCCAGAGAAGCGCTGTCTTTTGGATACGTGCGCCCCTTCTGCCACAAAAAGGGCTCGATTTCGTTGAACCAAGCCCAAAGGAGGGGGGCGTTTCGGGCATAAAGAGCAGGGTCCCAGCCCTTCAGGTATTGATCGTGGCCTCCGGTGACCGCGTAGAAGACCTGGCGGACAAAAGCAGATCCCGTAAAATCCGGGGGCTGGGGATAGGTAAAACGGCCGGGATGGGCGCGTATCCATTTTTTCAGGGCAGGAATCTGTTTTGGCGGAGCGGTTACCTTTTTCGTGTCGTATTCGAAGACAAACTGAGCCCTTCCGAAAGGCGCCTCGTAGCCGTCCACCGGGTAGCCGAAATCAAAGGCTATACTGCCTGGATCCACATACTGCTGAACGTTTGGAAGCTTCTGGGAGAAAGGGCCGAACAGCAGGCCGGCTTCCTTTGCATTTTTAAAATTCTCTCCGTTAATCCAAAGAAGGTCGATCGTACCCGTTTTTTTTCCGGCCGCTTTCTCGTTGAGCAGCTTGTTGACAAAAACACCTGCATCCATGGGGACCCTCACGAGATCGATGCCGTAGCGCTCTTTCATCTCACGGGCCACGAACGTGTCCACCCAGGTATTGACATGGGCCCACCCTCCGAACATGTACCACCGCACCTGGCTTCCCCGGGACTGCTTCTCCATCTGCGCATGGGAAACCGCCAACAGGTCACGGTCCTTCTGATCGGCTGAAGACAGATTGGGAAAGATCAATACGGCCCAGAGAACAATGAAAGCAAACCTCTGTTTGGTCATGGTTTCTCCTCTAATAGGGTTTGAGTTCCAAATCCACCTTCTGACCCTCGTGGAACCGGTCGTCCTGACTGTAAACGGTAAACCGTTCCTTGTCCAGGCTGACCGTGTAGGCGGTATAATGTCCGGCAAATGTTTTTTCCACAATGCAGCCCATGCTTTTCTCGTTTTGGTGTAGAGAGAGGTTTTCAGGACGAACCCGAAGTTTCCCGGATGCGTCGGTGGAGATGGCCGCACCGTTGCCCGCGATCCTGTCAATCAGCTTAGCCGGAATGGTGTTCACCGGGCCCAGGAATTTGGCGACTTCCGGGTTGACGGAGTCAAAATAAACCTGTTTAGGGGTGTCGAATTGCTGTAGGCCCCCACCCAACAGCACCCCGATACGATCGGACATGGCAAAGGCCTCTTCCAGGTCATGGGTCACGCTGATGGTTGGAATGCCGAACGCCATCTGGGTACTGCGGATAAAGCGAGCGGTTTCCATCTTGAGGTTGCGGTCCAGATTGGCGAACGGTTCGTCGAGCAGCAGTACTGCCGGATTCACGATCATGGCCCGTGCAATGGCCACCCTCTGCTTCTGACCGGCCGAGAGCTGCGAGGGGTAATGGTCACCTTTCTCCACAAGCTTGAAATAATCGAGCATGCGGTCAACCTTTCGGTTGATCCTGTTCTTCTTCATCCGCCGAGCCCGCAGACCGAAACCGATATTTTCTCTTACCGTCATTGAAGGAAAGAGAACGTAATCCTGAAAGACAATAATCACCGGATTCGATTTTGAAGGCAAGCTGGAGAAATGCACCGAACCGGTATCGGGTGTCTCCAAAAGAGCGATAATTTTAAGCAAAGTGGTCTTCCCAACGCCGGATGGGCCGACGATGGAGACCAGTTCACGCGGTCCGACATCGAAGCTGACATCGTCCAGTACCCATCTGTTTTTAAATCGTTTGCCTATGTTACGGACTTCAAGATCCATGGGATATCGGCCAGGTATTGATTGATTTTGGCAAAGGTGTCCGGGTTTTGAAGGGGCCTGTCGGTCTGCGTGTATTCGTACCAGGCCATAAAACACCAGGACAGCGCCCGCAGCAGGATCGCCTTTTCGATTACATTTGTTTTCAACGCGATTTCGTCAAGGTCCAGGTCAAGGCCGGCGGCGCGCTGATACGCAGCGAGAAACGTGTCTTTCTCTTCGGGTGTCAATAGGGTTTCGCTCTTCCAGAGCGTTGTTGTGGGTACCAGAAAATGCCCCAAATCCTGGTATCGGAAGGACGCTACAGCCTTTTCCCAATCAACGAGGTAGGTACCCGTTTCGTTGACAATAAAATTGCCGGAATTGACTTCAGAATTGACCAGGCAAAGGGCCTCCCCCGCAAACAAGGTCCGGGTTCGATCGGCAAGCTCCAGTACCTCGTCCCGGTAGGCCTGGATTCGGCTGCGCTCTTTTTTCATCGGGTGGTCGGCAAATCGATGGATCAGCCCTTCGCTTTCCTGCGCAATGTCCATGACCGGATCCGCCTGAACCAAAAGACCTTCGGGTACGGGTGCGGTATGAATCTTCGAAAAAAGGATTGCGGCACGCTCCAAATCTCGACTATAGTCCAATGGCTTTCCCGGAAGATAGCTCATGAGCAGAACCCCGCCGCCAAGCGGTTCTGGATCCGGGTGACAGCGAATGGGCAGGGGCGTCACCCCGGTTTCTGCCAGTGCCTGAAGGACGTTGTACTCATAGACGATCTGGTTCCTCCCCAATCCTAGTTGACTACCGTGGTTGATCCGTAGTACAAATCGACCGTCCCCCGCATCGACAAGATAGTTGGCATTGTACTCACCCGCTGCCAAAAAAGAGACCGAAAACGGCTCTTCGCACCATCTTTTGGTCTGCAAAAAAGAGTTGATTTGGTTCAGATCCTCTGACGCTGTCATTGGGGGATTGACTTCCTGTCCAAGATGTTGCGTTTTCTGTTCGGTCTCATTTTTTAACGATATACCATTAACCTGCTTGCGAGTAAATGTTTCGGAAACATGACAATTGAGCCCAACCCATATACAAAAGAAGGAAACATCATGAAAAAAAGCGAAATTGTTCTTACCCAATACAGCCCTCTCATGGCCGTGGACACGGAACTTGCCGGAAGTGACGGGTCACCTATCGAAACCACCAGGGTCTATTCTCTGTGCCGCTGTGGAGAATCGAAGTTCAAGCCCCTCTGTGACGGTTCGCATGCACAGGCCGAATTCGTCGGTGAACGCGAAAAGGGTGAAAAGCCGCCCGTGGAATATTACGAAGGTAAGGAAATCACAATCGTTTATGACCGCTACCTGTGTATGTGCGCCGGTTACTGTGGAGAATTGGAGGCGGTTTTCGGCACCCATGACGCACCTAAATACGAACCGGATGCGGCACCGGCCGAAGAGATCATCGCAACCATAAAAAAATGCCCCTCCGGAGCATTGACCTACATCATCGACGGCAAACTGGAAAACGAATATTTCCAAGCCACGCGTATCGTCGTCGAAAAGGACGGTCCACTGCACTGTCAGGGGGAGATCGAACTGAAAGACGATCAGTCTTCAGAAACGCTCCTGCCCAACGCGGACCACTATACCTTGTGTCGCTGCGGCGGTTCGAAAAAAAAGCCGCTTTGCGACGGCTCTCACGAAGAAATAAACTTTCGGGGTGAATAGCATGCCTCTATACGATGTCGTTGTCATTGGTACCGGGACGGCCGGACAAACCGCCGCTTATGAGTTGAAACAAAGAGGTCTCGAGGTGGCCGTCGCGGAGAAAAGCGACACTCCGGGTGGGATCTGTGCTCTTGCCGGATGCCAGGCGAAAAAATGGTTTTACGAGGGTGCGGAATTGATGGCAAAAGCCAACCACTTGACAGGCAAGGGGGTCACCGTTCCACCAAAGGCCGAATGGGCCGATTTCTTGAACAAGAAGAACGAATTTACCTCCGCCGTACCCGCCAACACGCTCTCAGGCCTCAAAAAAGCGTCTATCGATGTACTCGAAGGCCAAGCCCGTTTCATCGATCCAAAGACCATTCTGGTCGCTGGACGCAAGATCTCGGCGAAGAATTTCGTCATCGCAGCCGGTGCACGCCCTGTGCCCCTGCCCATCAACGGGATCGATCACGCGATCACCAGCGATCAGTTTCTCGAACTGGGATCTCTCCCTGACCGATTCGTCTTCATCGGAGGCGGGTTTATCTCATTCGAATTCGCTCATTTTGTTGCCCGATTGGGCGTTGGGCAACACCGCAAAATCACTATTCTCGAAGCGGCTCCGCGCCCACTGGGGCCCTTCGATTCGGAAATGGTATCGCTGCTGGTGACAGCCACGAAGGAGGAAGGAGTCGATGTGCATACCGACGTGCAGATCGCAGCGATCGAAAAAGAGGACGATGTATTCCGGGTAATGACCGATGGTGACCAGGCGTATACAGCAGACATCGTTGTCAATGGAGCCGGCCGGGTGGCTGCGATTGACGACCTGGAGCTTGACAAGGCCGGGGTCGAAACCTCGCGAAAAGGCATTTCGGTGAATGCCAGCATGCAGACGACGCAGCCGCACATCTTCGCTATTGGCGACTGTGCGGAGACCCTCCAATTGGCCCGCGTCGCAGATTACGAGGCCCTGGTTGCCGCCGACACGATTGTGAATAAAAACCCAGCGGAAGCGTTTTCAAAAATGGCGCCTGCTGCCGTCCCGGCGCTGCTGTTCACCTACCCCCAGTATGGGATGCTTGGGCACACAGAAGATGCCTTGAAGAAAAAAGGTACTGCCTATTCGAAGAGTTTTGGGAAAAACCTCTCCTGGCCGACCTACCGGCGGATCGGCATGTCCCATGCCGCCTATAAGATCCTGGTTGACACCGATGGACAGTTTCTCGGAGCACACGTTCTATCGGACAATGCGGCAGGGGTCATCAACACCCTGCGCCTTGCGATGATCAACCGGATACCGGCACAAACCCTGTACCGGCAGAGCATTTTGTCGCCCTATCCCACCCGAGAAAGTGATTTGCTCTACATGTTGAAGCCGCTGACCTGAGCCCTCCGTCGGCGACTACGGTCGTTTCATTCTCTGCTGCCTCCATCTATCCTTGCGCAGGGCTGTTTTCTGGTATGCGCGAAACAGATCTGCGACGAATTCTTCCCAGGCTATCGCCTGAAGGCGAGATTCTCTGTCCAATTTATTGAAGGGTGGTTCGGCAGCAAATCGTATGGCCCGGCGACGCAACGCCTCAACAATCCTTTGGGGAGTGCCCGATAAAAGATTCTTCAAAAAGAATTCAGGAGGATGAGTGGTAAATACTGTCATTGCGCAAATCCTTTGGCTGCTTTAGGCTAGTGTTTGAAATTGCAGGGCTTCAACAACCACAGAATGCCATCGACTTGGCACCAGCCAGTCACCGGCCATAGTTTGACCCATGGGGGCCCGAGCATTTCATCCAAGGCTTCTTGGGCAGACGTTTCCGTCTCCCGGGAGGCCTTTTTTTATTGGTTCTATTTTAGGAAAAATGGCCAGGCCTTTGCTTGGTTATAGTGAATGAAAATGCGATTCCGAAAACGAAGTGCCTTGGCACTGCCTCAGGGCAACCTCCACATAGATGGAGGCAATGCGTTCAAACACCTTCGGCCAGGTATACTGTGCAGCTATTTTTTCCGCCTGCGGGTCTTGCATATCCGGGGAGACCTTCACCCGAGCGATCATTCTTGCAAGGCTTTCACAAAGTGCGTCCTCAAGTCGTTTTTCGTCGCTGGCAAAAGGGGAATCGATGGTTTCGAGGGGAGGCAGAGAGATGAGGTCGACGCTGTCCCGTCTCGCACTGCCGAAGAATTCATCAAACCCGGACAGCTTTGTGGTGATGACCCGGCAACCGGATGCCAGCCCTTCAAACAGGACGAGGGGAAGCCCCTCGAAAAATGAGGGTAGAATTTGTATGTGCGCTTTTTTCATCAGTTCGGACAGGGTCTGGTGGGAAACATATCCGTGGAAAGTGATGTTGCGCTCCAGCCTCTTCGCAAGCCTCATGCAAAGTTCAAACTCCGGCCCCTTTCCGCTGCCCGCCAAATGCAGATGCCAATCCAACTGTTCGATTCTTTTCAACGATCTCAATAACCAGGGAACGCCCTTGCTCCGGTTCAATTTGCCCGCGTAGAGGAGTTGAACAGTCCCGGCCGGCTGTTTGGGAACACGCGTAAACACCGTTCCGTCATACCCGCCGCCTACAACGACAATCTTTTCTGACGGTAGACCGTACACCCGTTGGATCTCGTTTTTCTGATCGGCGGACAACGCGATGATTCGATCCAGTCGCCTGCAATATCGTCTCACATAGGCGCGTAAGTGGGGACAATTGTTGTACTGCCTCAAATCTGTGCCGTGGCAGGTGGCCACGACGGGCAGATCGGGGAACAGCTTTCTGACCAACGCGGTGAGGACGAAAAGATGGTTCGAATGAATGACATCCGGACGAAATTGGGCGACCACATCCTGGAGCACGTGGGTAAATTCGGTCTTGTAGGCTGTCAGTCGCCTGCCTTTCAGTTCCCTAAAGAGAGAACTTTCATAGGGCATGACGTCCGACATACCCGTGACGGGAAAATCGAGCGATTCCGTTTCAAAAAGAACAAAACGGCTGTTGGCCGCCGCAGGGTCCGTCTCTTTTGGAACGTTTCCGGCAGGGAGGCCGGCAATCTTGAAATTGGCGAAGCCCAATTTTTCCGATTCGGTGATCAGGGCTTCGAGGTAGATGCCGCTTCCGGTCATCTCCGGCCGCTGTCCGAGAACGTGCAGTATTTTACATTTTTCCATAAGCGCACACGGGGTCCTTACGTCTAACGTGTGGAGAGCAAGTAGGTCTTTTCAGCTATGCGTTACCTCTTTCTCGGGTTTGTAAACGCTGGTATGCCATCTTCCATGTATGCGACTTTTTCTCCTTTCGTGTAGGCCATTGAAAGCCAAAATGGC
>Ga0272441_10007704_pt1 | contig 17394 bp, 13 predicted proteins | sample SSMProp6N_FD_193582 | JGI IMG/M metagenome (GOLD analysis project Ga0272441, IMG submission 193582) | Marine sediment archaeal communities from Little Sippewissett salt marsh, Falmouth, MA, United States - SSM-Prop-6N | ecosystem: Environmental > Aquatic > Marine > Wetlands > Sediment ...
GAGCAAGAATCTCTTGGAAAGCGGTTTAAGCGCTTCTTGATTTTGGTGGGGTTGATTGTCTCTCTGACGACCGGCGTGGTGATTGTGGAGCGTTTGAGCAATGATGCGTTGGCCTTGTTGCTAGGATTGATTGCAGGGGTTGTGGTGATGATCCCTTGTTTATTTCTGCTTGCGTTTCTATGGAGACGTCAGGAGAGGCACGCAGAGGTCCCGGAACGCGCGCCTGTGACGGCAGCCCCGCCGGTGGTGGTGGTCACGCCATCCATGCTGCCGGGTGCTGGCGCGCAATATTCAGCAGCATGGGGAGGAAATCCTGCTGCTGCCTGGCCTGTGATGCAGGCAGAGCGCAAGTTTACGATTGTAGGGGATGAATCATGAGTTTACGTGTCAGGATACGCAAGCGTCACAATCGCTCTGAACCTATTTTGCTCCTCTCTCGTCGCCACAATTACTTTCCAAAGCGTTTTTTGTGGCGGGGTAAGGAATATGATGTGGCTGCTATCGAGCGCGCCTGGACGGAGATAAAGCGCGGGGGTAAGGTGAAGCGCTACTTTTTTCGCGTTAAATGTGCTGAGGGTACCTTTGATCTTTATCAGGACATTTTGTTAAACGCGTGGTATGTGGAGAGGTGAGTGTAAGATGATGGAAATTGGGTTGCTCTGGTATGATAATAGTTCGGGCGATCTTAGTGCAAAAGTTGCCAAAGCTGTGGCTCGCTATCGGGAAAAGTTTGGGATCGCCCCCAACATCTGTTATGTGCATCCTGCCATACTCCCGGAAGGCGAACAGAAGATTGATGGCCTTGTTGTGCGCGCTTCCTCTCGGATTTTACGCTATCACTTGTGGATGGGCGAGGAACACTTAGACAGCAAGCCGTGAGAGGCCGTTGGCGGTCATCAGTGGGCTTGTCTCAAATGCCGGTCAGTTGTGCAACCAGGAGGTCTAGGGCCGCGCCTTGTGCTATTTCTCCGCGTTTGATGGCCAGGTCGGTTCTCATAAGCAGATGGTAGGCCTGCCGGAGTTGTTTGATCGTGAAATAGCCAGCTTGATCGCACATCTTTTTGGCGACATAGGGGTGTAGGGATAGCCGTTTGATAATTTCGGGTTCGGTTTTCCCTTGATCCATCAGCCAGCGTGTTTGAATAAGCAGGCGATATTGGCGCACGATCATCCCAAAAATAGAGAGCGCGTTTTTATCTTTCGGTTCTAGGACGCGGTGGAGAAGCCGCGCTGCAGTCTGTGGTCGCCTCTGGCCTAGGGCATCCACCATATCGAAGATGACGTCAATGCTTTCTACATACGGCACCATCACTTTTACATCTTTGAGGGTGATGGTGCCTGCATCTCCCCGGTAGAGAAGCAGCTTTGTGATTTCTTGATCCAATTGGTGCAGGTTTGCGCCAATGTTTTGGGCCAGGCGTGCGGCAGCGGCGGGTTCTATGGCCCCGCCGTGTTTTTTCGCTCTGGCGCGAACCCAGGCAGGTAGGGCGCGCGCTTTAGGGGCTTGGAAGGTCAGGGCTTTGCCTTCTCCCTTTTGTGTCAGGACGTAAACAGGATGTCTGGATGGAAGTTGACGGTATTCGACAAATATCAGGAGGGTGGTAGCTGGGAGGTCGGGAAGGTAGGCCTTTAGCTTTTTTGCCAATTGCTCGTTTCCTCTTGCTATCGCGTTTTTTGCAACCACGATGCGCTTGTCCCCTAAGAAGGGAATGGTATCACAGGTATTGCGCAGTTGCTCAAAGGTGAAAGGGAATTCAAGGACATCTTTGTTGATGCCTGCTAGGTCTTGTTCCTCGTGTTTGGCAAGCAGGTTCGCGAGTGCTTCTTCCTGCTCGAGTGAATTGTTCCCATGGATTAAGTAGAACATAGTTTATTTGTAGTGCGTTTTTATTTTGATCCGTTTGGGACCGTTTTGGCAATTGGCCACGATCGCGGCAATGTCCAGGTTACCTACATTGGGATCCACAGTTACGTTTTCCTGAACCCACATTCCTAAAGGACGGGCTGCGATCAGCATCAGGGCGTTTAACAGAATGGTCCGGAGGATGCGGTCGATCCGTTCGGAGGTACTTTCCTCGGTGAAGTTTCCCAAGCTGAGGAGTGTAGTGCCCGTCGTGAGAGTTGCGGCCGTAAGCAAGTTTGTACCGCATTGAGGGTGGATAGCCAGGCTTCGTTGACCCTGTTTAAGGCGTTTGAGGGCTTCGGTGACGGCGGGAAATATCTCCTCCGTGGTAAGCGTTGTATACAGGGTGAACCCGAACGGCCCGGACAGTCCCATGACACGGGCTTTTGGGTGGCGTCGGTTTAGTAAAGCGATGGTGGCGTGCTCCAATGCATGGTTGCACCGGGTTTGATGTACTAAGTTACTCATCGTTCATTAATTTCCTTTGCGTGGGCGTGTTTTCCACTTCATCCACAGGTTTTGCAATTACAATCAACCGGTATCGTGTGCTGCCGTAAGGGTGGCAGGTTACCAGCGTCAAACGTTCATCTTCGGTTGGCTGGATGTAGCGTGCATTTTCTAAGCGCACATCTACGGGTTGGCCGGCTTCCTCCAAGATGTAAATGTCTTTTATGCGGTATTCGTATGTGTTATCATCCTCGCCTATGACCAGAATTTGATCACCTATCTCTGTTTTATAAAGGTCGCGGAAGACTTCTCCTCTGGTTGTGTTATGTCCGTTCATGACGGTGTTGCCTGGCATGCCTAGGGGGGCGGAGGTATAATGCCAGCCTACTGCTTTCCAATCGGGTACAATCCACACAACTTGTGGCGTCCCGTCGCTCCCGGTCTCTGCTTCCCATTCTGTGGGGATCACCGGGGCATCTAGTTCGATGGAAGGTATTTGGATCTGTTTGGGAGGGGTGCTTATAAGGGGTGTTGGGCTTGGTGTTGGAGTCGGCGGTGTGTGGGTGGCTGTGGGCATAGGGGGGACGGTCGCGGGTACCTCTGTTGATGCTTGCGTTAGCTCTGCTTCAACAGGGGGTGTAGGTGTTGTGAGCGACTCGGATTCTTGAGCCGCGAGTACGTAGTTGTGCGTGTTTTCTGTTTCGTCGAAGGGCAGCAGCGCAGCACTCGCACTCTCATTTTGTGAGCTTGTCGTGTTGATGGGCGGAGCCATTGGGATCGTTGCAGTGCGTATCAGGGCATCTAGGTATGGGTAAAAGGTCGGCATGCCCAAGATAATGCTCAAGGTTAAGAGTCCAATACCGCTCCATATCAGTATATTTGCAATTTTCAGTTGTTTGGTATTCATAGTATTTGGATTTAATGTCGGTTTCAATGTTTGGGTTATTATACCTTTCTTTAAAGTTCGTTCAACTGATAGGAGGTCCATTGGATGCAGAAGCTTCAAGCGTGGAAACAACGCGCTAAGCAGCTAAAAGTTGAGACGTATGCGTTATATCTGGCGTACAGAGATCCCCGCGTGCCCTGGTATGCTAGGATATTGGCGGCTTGTGTTGTGGGCTATGCGTTCAGTCCAATTGATCTGGTGCCTGATTTTATCCCAATCTTGGGTTATTTGGATGATTTGGTTTTGGTGCCATTGGGTATTGCTTTGGCATTACGCTTTATCCCTGAAGATGTCTTGAACGATTGTCGTGCGCAATCGCGCAATCTCATGGCGCAGGGTAAGCCAGTAAGCTGGGGGGCAGTGGCTGTTATCATTGCTATTTGGGTGCTCCTTGCTGTGTTGGCGATAAGAATTATTGGCAATCTTTAGATCTTGTCCCTGCATCAGGTGTGTAGTCGCGCTTTTCTTAAACGTGCTATGGGGTCGAGACTTCGGTCGGCCTAAATACCTCTGTGCCTCTGGGCGGCTTTGCATTAAAATCCCTGTGCAACGGACCTCGCTGTTTTACACAAAGCTACGGCATTCTCCTAACTTTAAGGGAGAATGCCGTACTTTATGAGGTGGCGAGCATTATCTATTGCGCTGTGAAAGCCCTTGTCACCATTGGGATATACAGCCGAGAGAGGTGTTCGACAACCCTAAGCTCGACCTGAATCGTTCTGGTTTCGATTTTCCCATCTACCGTGGCTTGTATGGTCAAGGTGCTTGTGTCTGGTGCTAACTGGATTTGATTTGCAGATTGGATGCTGGGGAGATCCGGTGTGATGGCGAAAGGTTCAGGGGTCTGTCCGGCTTCTTTTGATACAGTGTACCAATCGCTGTATTCGAGAAGCGTCCATGAGATTACTTCGTCAGTCGTGACGTTCTGCGGTTGTATCGTATAAGCAGCCGGCATAAAGGTTCCTTCTTCGGTGCTGTAAACAAAGGAAATGCTTTCCGGAATATTCCCCAATTCCGGTTCCGGTGGTGGGAAGAGGTCTTCTAATGTCTTGTCAGGCTGTCCCACAAAGGCGTGGTTATATTCCCAGTACCCGCGCCAGTCATCTTTGTCGAGCCACATCTGATCCTGCGTGTAGGTGGGGTGATAAGATCGGATCACTGTGTTAGGATTGAAATCAAAGTAGCTCTCATAAGCTTCTCCGAGCGTTTGACCTTCAAAGAGATAAGTAAGGAAGCTTTCGAACGCGTTGCCAAACCAATTGGCATAATAGCCGGCTGCGCCCAGTTCCAAGAACGGTTCGGAATATCTGGCAACGCGATATTGGGCTTCTGCTAACCCGATGTCCCCTGTGTCGCTGCCTGATGTTCCTGCTGCGTAGCAGGCGTAAAGCATGACCAGGGCATTAGGCGCTAGATGTAGATCTTCTGCAATTTGTTCTGGGCGGATGAAGGTGTTCTTGAGATAGAACCCACCGTAGTCAGGGCCGGATGGCCAGTAGACACCATGCCCTCTATACAGGAGAAAGTGTGCACCTTCAGAGGCCGCTTTGATCGTGTCCCAATCGTTGTTGGGTGTGTAGAAGCGCTGAACGATGACGCCCTGGTTTTCCAAGACCTGTGCTGCTAGTTCCATATTTGCTTTTTCTTGTTCTGTCCATGTCCCGGTGTCGCCGTCAATAGGACCGACGATTAAGACTGCTTTGAGTGGTGATAAGGTCAGCGCAGTGTCTTGTGTGGTTGCAGATTGCGAGGCGAATGTTGCTATAGGTTTGGAAGCGGGCTGAGGTAGGCTTGCTGAAATGATGGGCGTATCGCCATGGATTTGTGCCTGCACTGGTAGGACGTTGTTGTTTAAAAGTCCTGCAAGTGCTATAATTGTAATGAGAAGTGTTATTTTTACTTTATAGGTCATGTGATTGTTTAATTACCCTAGCCTTTATAACCTTATTATAACTATATTTTACTATTAGGTAAGGATAAGGTAAATAGGAAAGAAGTACCAATTGCTTTTTAGTTAAAAAACAACAGGAACGGGGAGTGGAATACTTTTCCACTCCCCGTCCGCGTTTTGAGAGGACGCTAAGGAGGCTGTCTAAGTTCTACTGCGCGAAAACTAGGTAATCCAGGTGGGCATATGCAACCGTTTCCTCTTGAGTTAACGATTTGATTGTGTCCCATTCGCGCCCTTGTGGAACTGACATGACCCACACATCCTGTAGCTGGGTTGGTGAAGCTTGCAGCATTTGCCCATTCACTCTAAGTGTTTCTGTATCTTGTGAGGGATGTAGTTTGACGATAATGCGACCGGGTACATAGCTGCCGGGTTGGGGTGGTTCGCTTTTGCGTGTACTTGCTTGGAGCGTGTTGGCTGCGTGCAGGGCGTTGAGCTTACAGGTCGGTGCGCTGCTCAACGCGCCTGTGATGACTGTGCTGCCTGCATCGATGCGCCCGCAGCCGTATTTTGTGAGGTCCCCGAGGTCTTTCGCGTTATCCATAATAGCTGCGGCAACCTGATCCGGTGTATAGCTGGGATACTTTGCCCAGACCAGGGCAGCGAGGCCTGAGACGAAGGGCGTTGCCATCGAGGTCCCGTCTTTGTAGGTATAGGTCTCCGGTAGGTAGGTGCTGTAGATGCCCGCGCCGGGTGCAGCAACATCGACAACCTCCCCGTGATTGCTGAAGGAGGCCTTTTGATCTTGGCTTGTTGTCGCCGCTACGGTGAGTACATACGGGCAGTTTGCCGGGACGACATCTTGGGCATCGGCGTTATCGTTTCCCGCCGCTACAACTGTGAGTACCCCCTGATTGTAGGCATATTCCAGGGCTTCGACAAGCTCTGGAAAGTCGCTGCAGGCTAACCCTTGTCCGGCAGAGCTTCCCAGGCTCATGTTGATGACACGCGCGCCTTGGTCGACAGCGTATCGGATTGCGGTTGTGATGTCGCTGAGGCTTCCTTTTCCATTGTTGTCCAGGACTTTCAGCGGCAGCACGGCTGCTTCCCAACCTAGGCCGGCAACACCAATTGTGTTATTGGTACTTGCTGCTGCGATACCTGTGACGTGCGTGCCGTGCCCATCGTCGTCTTGGGCATGGGCATCGTTGTTTACGTAATCCTGATCGTTATCTGACTGCAGTTTGCCGACTAGGTCGGGATGGTTGAAGTCAGCGCCGGTATCGAGGATGGCGATCAAGACATTATCTCCCTGCGAAGCGCCCCAGGCAAGGGGGGCGTTGATTTTGCTCAATCCCCATTGTTCCGCGCTGTAGTATACATCGTTGGGTACCTGTGTGGGCTGTGGTGGGCTATAGTTGCGTGTGATGGCAGGCAGGAAAGTTTTGTGTGGCGAGCCATCCAGGACCCGCAGGGTCAGTTCGATGACGTGGGGGGACCCTGCTACGCCGTGTGGCGTTGTGACAGAGAGCGTGAGTGATCCTGTGTAGGTCATCACTGTTGTCGTATCGAAGCCTGCAGGGGTAACTGTGAGCGAGCTTGGCGTAGCCCCAGACGAGGGGGTTACCACGAATAAGCTGTTATCGCTGCTGGCTTCCCAAGTGAGCTGCGTGTTGCTGCCTATATTCTGTGGCGTGATCTGTCGATTCGCTCCCATAAGCCAGTTGCTCTCCATGTAGTAGGTAAATGTGAGCGTTGCAGGGAGCCCGCCCAGTTGTGGCGTGATATCCCCTGAGAAGACGTAGCTCGGGATGCCGGCAAAAGCATCGTCCCACTTCCCCGTGCTTCCGCTGAGCCATAGGTCGTAGCCTGCTTTGGGATAGCTTAGGTCTCTGAATTCTGAGCTTCGATAGGGGTAAACAGTCTTGAAAATATCGCCAACGTTTTTGCGTGAATCTGGGTCATCCAAGAGATGATTGACGGTGGCTGCTGCCGACCAATAGTAGTTGTTGGCATAGTAGGCTTGCATGCCGATATCGGTGAATGGAGCTGCGTATAGCTGCACGCGGCGTGTGGCTTCATCCTGAGGAGGCCAGTCGTCTGGATCGGTCCCCGACCCTCCTGCGGCAAAACAGGCGTGGCTTAAGATGACGACGCAGTCTCCAGCTACGCGCCCTGCCAAGTCGGTGCGTATTTGATCAGAGCTGACAAACTTTCCATCTCCCAGGTAGAAGCCACCTACGCTTGTTGGAGTTTTGATGTCGCCGCTGTAAATTCCGTGTCCCATGTAAAGCAGGAAATGGGTACCGGTTGCTGCTGCTACGATGTCACTCCAATTAAAGGTGGTTGTGCCGTAGTAAAATTTTGTCACCGAGACTCCGTGAGATTCTAAATTGGCAACAGCTCTCTCCATATCGTCTCTGTAAGCATCTAAATACCCGGTGACATCGCCGACGATAGCTACAGCTTTGAGACCGGTTGCCTGGGCCTTGATGGCGGGCAGACGGCTGGTGTCTAAGGGCTCCGGCTCGTAGTCATCAGGGATCTGAATAGCGCCGGCGACGGCGTATGGTGGTGTGGAGGCTTGTGTGTATGCGGGAGCAGCCGCGATGTAGGAAAGCAATAGGCCTGCCGTGGCCAGGACGCTTAGAATGTTACTTAGTCTTTTAGGTTTTTTCATTATCTACTCCCTCTCAGTCATCATAAAAGGGTATATCCCCTTTTGTTGATTTGGCCTACTAACCAAAATATTACCATAAGATGGGGATAAGGGGCAATAGGAAATAGGTCAGGCTGGGAAGTTTTAGGCAGGTGCTTTGGGATAGACATACCATTGTATGTCTATCCCTGAATTGGTGATCAGATTACAAAATCAAGCACGCGTCTCCGAGGGAGAAGAAGCGGTATTGTTCTTTGACGGCTTCACTGTACGCGCTGCGGATAAGGTCGATGCCTGCAAACGCCATGACCAGCGCCAACAACGTACTTTTGGGAAGATGGAAGTTGGTGATCATTGCATCGACGGCGCGGAATTCAAAGCCCGGGGTGATGTAGAGATCGGTAAATCCTTCGTAGGGAGCAACGGCACGCCAGGGGCAGGTCCCATCGGGGGATTGCAGGAGGCCCTGATGGGCGGCTGTTTCTAATACGCGCATGCTGGTGGTGCCAACGGCGATAACTCTGCCGCCCGCAAGTTTCGTTTGGTTGATCTGTTCTGCAATCTGCGGTTTTAGGCTGATCCATTCGCGGTGAATCTGGTGTGATTCTACGTCTTTTTCAGTGATGGGGCGGAAGGTATCCAAGCCAACATGTAGGGTAACAAAGGCAAATTGGATGCTGCGTTCGCGCAGCGCAAGCATTAAGTCTGGCGTGAAATGCAGGCCTGCGGTTGGTGCTGCAGCGCTCCCCGGTGTATGTGAGTAGACTGTCTGATAGCGTTCCGGGTCTTCAAGCGGGCGGTGGATGTAAGGAGGCAAGGGAATCGTGCCGATCTCTTCCAGGTAGGGCATGAGCGGTTCTGAGAAGGTGAGGGTTCGTTCCCCGCGTTCGCCGGTATCTGTGACTTCGGCGTCGATATCAGTGGGAGTTTCACCTTTGAAGAGACGTATATGGGTGCCTACCCTGGTCCTCGCGCCGCCTACCAGGCAACGCCAATGTCCGTTGTTGAGTGGACGCAGGAGAAGAATTTCCACTTTGCCCCCGCTGGGATCTTTGCGCCCGAAGAGACGGGCCGGGATGACCCGACTTTCATTTGCCACCAATAGATCTCCGGGTTGGAGATAATCATGGATGTCTTTAAAGGTGCGGTGTTCTAACGACTGGGTATCGCGATGGATCACCAAAAGTCGTGACGTGTCTCTGGGTTCTACTGCCTCCTGCGCGATAAGTGATTCGGGTAAATCGTAATTGAGTTCTTCTATTTTCATGAATTCCTACTATATCTTTATGGTCTTACAGTTATAAGCGTTAAATACTTTTGATAATTATTAGACTACTCTGGCAGTAAGCTTGAGCGTAATTCTGGTGCGTAGGCGTCCAGGAGCTCTGGCGTGATAGCGTTGCCCCGAGCGATGGCGGCATATAGGTCAGCGCTAGGCCTTGGGGTGCGTTCCATGGTCTCTGGGTTCAGCTCAATAAGGCCGAATCGCAATCCCCAACCTTCTGCCCATTCGAAGTTGTCAGTTAGGGTCCAATGGTAATATCCTTTGATAGGGATATTCGCTTGAAGCGCTTTCCACATCTGGTGTAAGTGCAGCAGAAGGGCTCTGGGGCGCTGGTCGTCGTCGCTGTCGGGAATCCCGTTTTCGGTGATGTAGATGGGGATACCTAGCTGCCCCAATTGTTCTAACGACCGGAAAAGTCCTTCAGGGTAGAGTTCTCCGTATCCGCCGTCGAGCGGTTCGGCGTTAGCATCGTGCGAAAGCCGTCCGTAAAGTGTTTCTTTTGCGCTTTGATCAAAGCTGACCAACGAGCGCGTGTAATAGTTTAATCCGATCCAATCGAGTGTGTGGCGCAGCGGCCATATAGGGCCAAAGCTCACCGGTGGTGTCCACCAGCCTCTCCAGATGGCATTGAGAACACTCTGGTTGTAGCCTAGATCTTGTCCCCAGGCTACAAGTTTATCCATGAGTGAGCGCTCATTGGCAGGATCGAAGATCATGAAGTTGTGTGCTAATCCCACTGAGGCTGCTGGCTGAATGTGGTGGATGGTGCGATAAGCAGCAGCATGGGCCTTGAGCAGGTTGCGCTGAACTGCCATGGCTGCTTTGGGATCGTGTTTCCCGGGAGGAAAATCCCCCATTAGGTAGCCTTTGGTGGTATAGACGTTGGGTTCGTTAACCGTGCACCATAGTTGTGTCTGCTCGCCCAACGCTTTGACGACGCGTTCTACATATCGTGTGAAGCTTTCGATTGTTGCTTCGTTTTCCCATCCCCCTTGTTCCCCCAACCAGAGGGGGTCTGAGAAATGGTGCAGGGTGACCATGGGTTCGATACCGCGCTGCAGGAGCCCCTGGAGCATTTCTGCGTAGCGCTCGAGTGCTGCATTATCAAACTTCCCCGGTTCGGGTTCGACGCGGCTCCACTCAATTGAGAGGCGCATTGCGTTGAGTCCCATGGAGGCGGAAAGATCGAAGTCTGTCTCGGCATCTTCCCACCAGTTGCAGGCTCGCCCTGATTTGCCTTCTTGTTTAATGTGCCCGGGTTCTTGTTCCCAGGCCCACCATTGGTTATTTGTGTTGTTTCCCTCGACTTGGTGTGAGGCTGTTGCGACACCCCACCTGAAGTCTGGCGGGAAGTGATACGTTGCATTAGGCATTTGTAGTTCTCCCCAATAGGCCCAAAACGGTATAGTCTATGGCAGATTATAACGTATTTGGGGGGTGCGACAATAAATCTGACAGCAGGGCATATGCATCTGATTAAGTAAGCGAGGAGTTCTAGATTTGTCTGGGTTCAAATACTCCCGAAGTGTTGTCTTGCTATCCTTATTATTGGTGATGTGTGTGCCCTGGACCAAACCGTGTGAGATCTACGGCTTCTGGAAGGTGGTCTCTGTCAGACTTATCCGTCCGTCAGGCATTGTGTGACCGTTTGCATTGAGACGTTCCCCCGTTTTTTCATCGTACCAGCCAACAGCAAGATGATAGGTCCCATTGGGAAGACTGTTCAAGTCCAAGGTGACGGTTTCACTCACAACTTCTCCTGCAGCCCACCAACTGGTTGGGTACGTCCAGTCTCGCGGCATAGCATCGTCTTGAGCTGCGGTGAGGCCTGTGGCAGCATCGACAAGGTGCACAAAGCGTTTGTAATCCTGGCGTGGGGTGTTGTTCCCCGCCTGCCACCAGAGCGTCAGTGAAAGATCTGCTTTATCTTTGTGCCAGTCATATCCTACAAGGTTCAGCGCGTCCTCGAAACTAGCTGTTTGAACGTACGGCAGGTTAGGAATTTCAAAGCTGCGTTGGCGCAGGGTGATAGGCAGGGTGTCGACGACCTCACAGGCGTTGCGTGGGGTTTCATCGTCCAAGAGTGTTACGCGCAGGCTGTAAGGTCCTTCGGAGAGCGTTGGAGGCAGATCGAGTTGGACGGGGGTGCGGACCCAGGTATAGCGGGGCCATGCCGTCGGGCGAGAGCCGGGAGCGAGGGGGCCCTCTGCTGTGGTCAGCACGCTTCCATCTGCTTTCAGGACTTCCCATCGTGCTGTGAGGTCTGCTGTGGGGGCTGCGACGGCCCACCATTCGACTTTAAAGGCCAAAGGCTCTCCTTCTTGGATGTCGTCAGGCATGTCTACTCTGCGTAACTGGATACCGGCTGCTTCGCAGGGGCGCTTTCCAGCTCTGCGCTCCAGATCACAGAAGTTGCAGGGCTCTTGCCTGGTTACTTCTGTCAACGTTACAGGGATTTCGACCTCCCCTTGTTCCCCCATTGTGGCTTCCAGGTAGGTAATGACCTTAAGCGTGTATGTTCCTGGGGCCAGGCCGCGGGGCAGTGTTAGCGTGACATAGTCTGTGATTGCCTCGCCAGGTTTCCATAGTGTGGTCGGCAGATAGCCGTAGCCCGGCTGTAGATCTTTTGACGCGATTGGCTGTCCTGTGATATCTGAGAGACGCAGCGAGAGACTCCAGTTGCGCGGTGTCCCTGTGGTTGACCAATGCATTTTCACCTGCAATTGATCGGGTTGGGGCTGATTTGTCGCTATGGTGTGCAAGGTCAGCGCTCCATTCCCCAGGTGAGCGAGAAGAGGGGCGTCCGCACGTTGGCTTGGCCCGTGCAGTACGCGCAAGGCTCCGGCATAGAGCGTCCCCATGGTATGTCCTTGCGCGGTTTGAGCGAAAATCTCTCCGTTGGATCCGCGAAGGTGTACTTCCAGCAGATAGAGCCCTCTGGTTAAGTCATCAGGGAGCTGCAGTGCAGCAGGCTGGGTGTTTTCCCCTTGGGGGATGGACACGGTTGTCTCGGCCAAAGTGTAGGGTGTCCCGTGACGGGGTGTCGCCGGTGAGACAAGGCGCAAGGTTGCTGTGAGTGAGTCTTCTGTGGTTACATCCCACTGCATAGGGAGGGTCAGGGTTTCCCCCGGTTCGGCAATTCCCGGCGTTTGTATATCCTTGAGTTGGGCGATTTGAAAATCGACAGGGCCTGCATGTGGATAAGGCATCTGTGTGAAGTCGAAGACCCGCATCCCGTTATCCACAGGGGTGGAAAAGTTGAAAACCATACAGGGTACGAATGCAATAAGCAGCGGTAGGGCGATGTGTTCCAGGCCCGCGTTACCTATTTTTCGCGCGGCTTTTATGATCTCAGCTCGCTGTTTTTTTGTAAGGAGAAGTCCTAGCCCCCCACAGAGCATGATCAGTGAGATCACTGTGGCCGCTGTGCGCAAGGGCGTGTTGCGAAGCTGCAGGTCCACGATGTGGGAACCTGCTTTGAGATCCAGCGTCAGCCGCCCGGAGCCAATCATGGGATAAGTGTTGGTGTTTTCTCCATCGATGGTTGCTTGCCATCCTGGCCACCAGTTGAGGGGGAAGGTGACCGGCGCATCTCCTGAGTCTAGGGAAACTCGCCATACTTGTTGGTTGGGTGTGCGTTTTTGTAGCGTGTAGTTTAGAGCTACATCTGCATCGGTGGAAAGCCCTCCCTGGCCTTCGAGCACTGCTTCGGAGATGTAGAGCCGGGGAATCACATCTTTCGGTAGATATTCGTAGCGGATGGTCGTGCCGATGTTGCCGGTGAAGGCTTCGTAGAGCAGTTGGTTATCCCAGGTTACGTCCTGTGTGTCGATAAGCAGGCGATCCGGTTTGAGTGCCCCACGTGCAGAGATAATGAGCACGCTGCATAAGACGAGGCCGATAAGAGCGTGTGCCGGGATCTTGTCCGAGGTGCGGCGCAGCCATTGGTAAAGCCATGCTCCCAAATCGCCTGTGGCGATTGCCGTGAAACAGGCTTGCACGGAGAGAAAGCGCCAGGGAAACTGTGTTGTTTCCAATAAAGGCAGGTATTCCCAAAGCAGCTTGGAGAGCGGCGTGATCATAAGGGTTGAAATTGCTAGGCCAGCTAGGCAGTAAAGGGCAATTGAAGTATGGGTGACAGTGTTATTCTTGTTAGAACGCACAAGTTGCCAGACCAGGATGGTGCTTCCTAGCAGGGCTAGCGCTGCTTGGGAGAGTCCCATGGTGAAGGGACCCGCGTTTTCTACGTTACCGGCGACGTCATAGTTGAATAAAAAAGTCCGCTGTACCAGGTTTGCATCCCGAAAGTGATTGCTGTAATGAAAATAGCCTGCAGTAAATTCCTGCCCCATTTGACCGTAGCCGGTCTCAAGGATGGCGGGCATCCAGAATCCAGCGGTGAGCGCGATCCCCAGCAAAAATGGTGCGATTAGGGTGATGGCCCATTTGAGGCGTTTTTCTCTGCCGATGGTGGATCGCTGTCGAATGGCCAGAATGACGACGTAGAGGAGCGCAAAGGGCGAGAAGATCACAGCGGAGACATTATGAGTCAGGATCAACCCCGTGTAAGCCAGCGTGGCTGTAGCTATGCGGTTTCGCGAGGGCGTTTCGATAAGCCTGTCCAGTGTCCAGAGGATGAGCGGATACCAGATAAAGGCGTAAAATTCGGAGAGGGAATCGCCACGGACGTAGACATTGACCATGTGAAAAGGAGCAAACGTATAGGCTACGGAAGCCAGGAGAATGGCAGTTTGGTTCTTGTAAAAGCGTTCTGCCAAGAGCGCCATCGCTAGGGCCGCTAGGATAAATCCGAACGTCTGCGTTGTTTGAATGGCGATAATCGGGGATAGACCCAGCGCGGTCAATCCCCCGCTGAGGTAATAAGGCAGGGCTGCGTAGTGGTTGAAAAAGGGGTAGCCGAGGTCGTAAGCGGCATGGGCCATCCAGCGTGGTGGAAAGATGCCGTGTTGCAGCGACTCCGCAACCGCCAACGTGCGTTGGAGCAAAAATGGGCTGTCCCCGCCGCCCCGTGTATTCACGATGCCAGGCCCCCAGAGTGGGGCAGCGGCAAGCAGGGCGATGATAAGAATAAGCCAGTAAAGTGTTGAACGTCTCAAAAGTTAATCCTTATGGGGTCGTTACGTTTAGGTCGATCCAGGTGCCTGCCGGATTTCCGGCACCGTCCAGAATAGATAATGGTGCACCTGTATCGCTCTGGTAAAGTCCGATTCTGAGGATATCCTGTGTTGGATCGGGGATCACATCTGAGAGAATATGTTCGTCCAGGATGATATCGCCGGGCTGCCAGAAGGTTGTCGGCAAGAACCCTTTTCCGGGCTGTCCATCATGCTGTGCGAGCGTTTCGCCATCTCGGAGGTAGTGTGCAAAGACGGTATAAGGTGCGGATAGGGTGTGATTTGCTTCCCACCACAGAAGAATCCGGACATCGTCTTGCGCGCGTTGTACTTCTATCCCGCGCAGAGAGATTCCTTCTTCAAAGCGAGTGATCAACTGTGGAATTTCTATCGGAGGCCCGGCCCGCACGGTGAGCGCCAATGTGAAAGGCGCTTCATCTTTGTCTCCTTGTGCCTTTGGCCCTGTTGTGACGCTGAAATACCCGGGGTGCTCGAGGTAGGGCAAGATCTTGGGCGGCCAGTCTCGGTAGGGCCAGACGACGAAGGCTAATCCTTGGCTTTGGTCATAAGGGCCTGCTTTGGGAAGTGACTGTCTACGTGCTTCCGGCACCAGAAAGGGCAGGGAGGTCCACGTGTTCCATATCTGATCTGCGACGTAGATTTGCTGCCCTGTGTCGGGGCCGTGATGCATCTGTTGTCCGTCCCAGCCTTCATCCCGGAGCGCGTTGATCTCACCGGCTAATTCGACTGGCCCGCTCTCAAACCAGTGATACATCAGCGGAGCATTGGCGTAGCGGACAAAATAGTCGTATGTGGTGCTTGTGAGTCCTACGCTCCAGAGCAACAAGGGGAGTCCCCATGCTGCGTAGCGAGCTATGGGGGCGTTTCTCTTGTGAAGACTTTCTTCTATCCAGGTCATGCCCGCGGCCGGGATCAAGATTGCGACGGGCAGAATGCCGGATGCACGCAAAAAATGCGGTGCATCTTCGGCTAAGAGTGTGGGCAGGAGCATGATCCCGGTCCAGAGCAGTGTGGTCGCAGCGCCCATGTGGCGGCGGAAACGTGCTGCTAACACGCCTACCCCAAGGATAAAGGCAAACCCCAGGGCTGGGCCCCACACAGGACGCCAGGCGAGGTTGTGGCGCCAGATGCGGTCACCGCGTACGAAGAACATTGCCAGCGTCTGTATGGTGTGGCGCGCCAATGTTCCCCATAGATTCCCTTCATTGACTTCGGCATTGAGGATGGAAACATGGCCGGTTCGGGAGAGCACGATGTCCGGATATTTGAGTGTGTATGCTCCCAGTGGGGCCAGGATAATCAGTGCGGCTATGCAGAAGATCACAGTCCCTCGCCATAAAGCCAGCGCGCGCTCCTTGTGGAAGAGGTAAGCGTATAGGGCTAGGACGAGTAACACGGCGGGAGTGGCACGCACAGCCATGTAAGTGTACCAGGCTGTGCCATAGAGGATGCCGGCGGTGATCCAGTATTGGGAGCGGTTTGTCTTGATAGCGCGTGCCGCTTGTGAGAGAAATAACGCGGTAAATGGCGGCAAGAGCACGGCGCGAAAACCAACGCGACTTAGATGTACGTGCCAGAAGGTGACGGCAAGGATAGCAAGTGCCCATCGTCCGGTCTTTTCCCCGAAGAGTGTGCATCCCAGGTCATAGGTTGCTGCCAGGGTGAGAAATCCGGCAAAGAATGCAGGGAGCCGTACTGCCAAAGGGCTGCGTCCCAATAGGCCTACACACGCGGTGACCATGTAGATAAAGAGCGGTTCCCGACCGTTATTGTTCGCAAAATAGAAGGGAAGGTCTCCCTGAAGGACATTGAGCGCATCTAGGCCATGCTGTGCTTCGTCGTGATACAGGCCTGTGGGGATACGTCCAACTGCCCAAAGCCGCAGCCCTGCACCAAGTAACAAGAGTGCCAGGATCAGGCCTCGCTCGCGCCATGAAAACCTTTTGGAACGTGCGCTCTTCATGGGGAGTTTACTCTCTGTACGGGTTGCATTAGGGCGTGAGCATGCATGACTTTATCGATTGTATTAGCCTTTTGTAATGAGGGTGCCTGAGGTTGCCTCAGGATTTAGGAGCGCCTGGCTTAGATTCCCGGCTTTTTGCCCGGTCATGATCCAGATACGTGATCCTGGAATTTGTTGGGCTAAAGCGATCATTTGTTTGACTTTTTCGGCCATGCCGCCGGTGACATCGACGCCACCTGAACCTTTGAGGTAGGGTATGATGCCAGGGTAGTTTTCTGGCGTGATAAGCGGGATGACCTGCTTTTGATTGCCCAATACCCCCGGTGCATTGCCCAGCAATAAAATGCGTTCTGGCTGCATAATACCGGCCAAGTAAACAAAGAGGTCCTCGGTTGAAAGAATGGTCCCTCCCCATGCGCGGTCGAAGGCCACGTCACCGAAAATCAAGGGAATGAGTCCTGCGTTGAGGGCTTGCCGGATCGGCTTGATGGCGAGAGTGACGATGTTGCCCTCTTCCGCCAGCGCTGAGGCTGAGGGTTGGAACGCAATGACTGGAACGCCTGCTTCCAGAAAGGTGTCTACCACAATGCGGTTGAGGCGTGACGCGGCGGCGCTTACCTTGGCAAATCCTTCCCAGCCGTCCGGTGTCTCTACACCTTGGCGGGTGCCGTAGTGTTGGGCTTCCCAATGTCCAAAGGACCCTGATCCATGTCCTAAGAGGATCTGCATTTCAGGATTTTCGTCCAGGGCTGTGCGCAGTTCTTGGGCAAGTCTGCGCAGCACTTCAGGGTACACCGTGGCTGCCTGCTGCTTATCTGTGATAAGCGATCCTCCCAATTTTACGAAAATAAGGCTTTTCATAGAGTTATCTTTCCTCTTGTGATACAAGGGTATGCCATATCTGCACTGCGCCTGCTTGTTGGAGTGCATGGGTGACGGTGTCTACGTTTTCAAAGGGGACTAGAGCGATAATGTTGCCACCGCCCCCTGCGCCTGTGAGCTTGGCGCCTGAGGCGCCGGCTTCACGTGCTTGCGTGACCAATTGGTCGAGCTTGGGGTGAGAGACCCCGATATCGACAAGCCGTGCGTGGTTTTGATTGAGGAGGGGCCCTAAAGCTTTGACGTTCCCTTGCTCGATGGCCTT
>Ga0272441_10007705_pt1 | contig 17393 bp, 11 predicted proteins | sample SSMProp6N_FD_193582 | JGI IMG/M metagenome (GOLD analysis project Ga0272441, IMG submission 193582) | Marine sediment archaeal communities from Little Sippewissett salt marsh, Falmouth, MA, United States - SSM-Prop-6N | ecosystem: Environmental > Aquatic > Marine > Wetlands > Sediment ...
GCCCACGCGGCGGGGCTTTTTTTTTTAATTGCGAATTACGAATTGCAGATTGCAGATTGCAGATTGCAGATTGCAGATTCCCCCGCCCAGCCAGATCGAATTCGGTGTTTGCAGGCGCGCGTCGATTGCCGGATCTTCCAGCATGGCTGACACGTCACCGGAGCGCGCATACGATGCGCGCATACTGGTTATTCACCCTGAACGAGCGAAGCGAGTCGCCGGGTCCCCGGGTGTCGGCACCATGCACCGGACCGCATGTTCGATTCGATACTCTGGTTTCAGAGCGCCCCTCTCGATGGCCGCGGTGACCAGCCGTCACCAGCGGGTGGCCCTATGGCCGCTGATCCTACTCTGAGGATCGGAAAACGGGGCTGCACTCGGCCACCGCCACAACCGCCGGCGGCGGGTTGCCACCATCCCGTTCCGGGCGAGTGGGTTCTTCGTTCACATTGGCACGCCCGATCAACGCGGACTCTCGCGATCCGGGTGGGCGGGGGGACTCCATAGCCTCGTAGCCCGAGCACCCCGCGGCTCAGGAATCTCCCGCGCTCGATGGGCCGGCGAAGCGGAGATAGAGCGCCGGCAACACCATGAGGGTCAGCATGGTGGAGGTCACCACCCCGGAGACCACCACCAGCGCCAATGGTCGTTGCACCTCGGAACCCACGCCGCTGGCCCAGATCATGGGCAGCAACCCGAGGGCGGTCGTCGCAGCGGTCATCAGGACCGGCCGGAGTCGGAGCTCGGCACCCTGGAGGACCGCATCGCGATGATCCATGCCGGTTGCCTCGAGATTCCTAAAGAACTCCACCATGACCAGGCCGTTGAGAATCGCGATGCCGAAGAGCGCGATGAATCCCACCGATGCCGATACCGAGAGATAGAGACCCGACAGCTTCAGCCCGATGACCCCTCCAACCAGAGCCAACGGGATATTGGCCAGAATGAGAAAAACGGGACGCGTCTCCCGGAAGTTGAGGTACAGCAGGATGAAGATGAAGACCAGGGCAACCGGCACCATGAGTTTGAGCCGAGCCATGGCCCGTTGTTGCTGCTCGAATTGACCGCCCCACGTCATGAAGTACCCGGTGGGCAATTCGATCTCATCGGCGATGCGCTCCCGGGCCTCGGCCACGAGCCCCCCGATATCCCGCCCCACCACATTGAGCTCCACCACCACGCGGCGCTTGCCGTCCTCGCGGGAAATCTGGGCAGGACCCTCGACAAGGTCGATATCGGCGACCTCCTGGAGCAGGACCCGGCTGCCGCTTGGCGTCGCGAGCGGGAGATCGCGGAGGTTATCCACGTTGGCGGTGTAGGCCCTGGGAAGGCGCACGACCACGTCTGTTCGGCGATCACCTTCCGGCACCGTGGTCACCACGCGGCCACCAATGGCTGTCTCGATCACCGACCGCACCTGGGCGACGCTGACGCCCAATCTGGAGAGACGCCGCCGGTGCATGGTGATTTGCAGGTAGCCGAGTCCTTCCACCGCCTCCACCTTCACGTCGGCAGTGCCCTCGATGGTGTCGAGAACCGCGGCGATATCGTCACCCACCCGGGCCAGCTCGTGGAGATCCTCGCCGAAGACCTTGATGGCGATCTGGCTCTTGACGCCGGACAGTAATTCGTCCACCCGCATCTGGATCGGCTGGGTGTAGCCGAATTCGACCCCTGGGATCGTCTCCATTCGGTTTCTGATGGCGTCCACGAGGCCGGATTTTGTCGAGGCCGTCGTCCATTCGGAACGCGGGCCCAACACCACGTAGACGTCGCTTTCGCCCACCCCCATGGGATCCGAAGAGATATCCGACCGCCCCGTTCGGCTCACCACGTGGACCACCTCGGGCAGCTCCATGATCGCCTGTTCGATGCGCTGGACCGTCTCCAGTGACTGATCGAGAGACACCGATGGAATCTGAAACGGCTGGACCACGATCGATCCCTCGTCCATCGTGGGGAGGAACTCGGTGCCCAGAGTCGGAACCAGGACCAGGGCCACAACCAGGAGGCCCAGAGCCGCCCCGATCACAACCCAAAAATGATCCACCGCCCAACGCAGCTGAGGCCGATAGACCCGCCGCACCAGATCGGCAGGATGGAGACTTCGGCGACCGGAATCGGAGGTCGCCGGCGCCTTGAGAAGCAGCGACGCCAAGGTCGGTATGACCGTCATGGTGAGCAACAGCGAGCAGCCGAGTGCGATACTGATGGTGAAGGCCAGCGGGGCAAACATCTTGCCCTCCATGCCCTGCAACGAGGCGATGGGCAGAAAGACGACGATGATCACCGCGGTGCCGAAGACGATGGGTCGGATCACCTCAACCGCGGCCCGGCCCACGATTTCGCGCCGATCCCCACCTTCCCGGGAACTGAACAGCCGTATGGCGTTCTCCACCAGCACGATGGCGCCGTCGCCGAGCATCCCTATGGCGATGGCGAGCCCTGAAAGCGTCATCAGATTCGACGACATCCCGAAGATGTTCATGACAAGGAAGGTCGCCAGTGCGGCCATCGGCAGCTGCAACGCCACAACCAGCGCCGATCGCAGATTCCCCATGAAGAAGAGCAACACCAGGGCAACCAGCACGGCGCCCTGGAGCAGGGCCTTCTGCACCGTGCCCAGGGCGGTGGCAACCAGCTCGGAACGATCATAGAAGGGCACAATCTCCACGTCGTCGGGCAACGACTGCCGTGCGACATCGAGCTGTGCCTTGATGCCGGCCACCACGTCGCGACCGGACCCGCCGCGAAGCATCAGCACGATGCCCGCCACAGTCTCGCCGCGCCCGTCCCGGCTGATCGCCCCCTGACGAATCTCAGGAGCCAACTCCACCGCCGCGACCTGTGACAGCAGCACGGGCACGCCGTCGCGGAAGGCGATCACGGTATCCTCCAGGTCTTCGGCCCCGCGAACCCAACCGTCACCGCGCACCACGTATTGCTCACCACCACGTTCGACGAAGGCACCACCGGCCACGCCGTTGTTGGCAGCCACCGCCTCCGCAAGGTCGTCCAACGAAAGTCGATACTGACGCAGCGCCACCGGCTCCGCCACCACGTGATACTGCCGCACGTAGCCGCCGAAGCTGTCCACCCCCGCCACCCCCGGAACGGTTCGAAGAATGGGACGCACGACCCAGTCCTGAAGGCTTCTCAGCTCCATCAGACCGCGAGATGCGCTCTCGAGTGTGTACTGGTAGACCTCGCCAAGACCGGTGGAGATGGGGCCCAGCACGCTGCTGGTACCTTCCGGAAGCTCCTCTCGGACCGTGAATACCCGCTCCATCACCAACTGCCGGGCAAAATAGATGTCGGTGCCGTCCTCAAAGACAACGGTGACCATGGAAAGACCGAACTTGGACAAAGATCGGACCTCTGTGGAGAAGGGAAGACCCGCACACGCCTGTTCGATCGGGTAGGTGACGAGCTGCTCCACCTCCAGCGGCGATAGGGTCGGAGCCTGGGAGATGATCGTGACCTGGACATTGGTCACATCGGGAAACGCGTCGATGGGGAGGCGGTTGAACGCGACCCACCCGGCCGCCATGAGGAGCACGGCAAGCAGAATCACCACCAGACGATGGTCCAGCGAAGCCTCCACCAACCGTCGCATTATTCGCCCTCACCCGCACTCTTCACCAGGACCGACTTGAGAAAGAAGACGCCTTTGACGACCACCTCCTCCCCGGTGTCGACGCCTGCGATGACCTCGTGTCTGCTGCCGTTGGACAGCCCCAGCTTCACATCACGTTTTTCAAAAACACCGGGTTCTACAGCGACAAATACGACGTCCGCGCCGCCCATCCCGATCACCGCCGATTCGGGAACCGAAGGAGCCGTCCGAGCTTTGCCCTGGGTCAACATCCCCTCGACGAAGGCGCCGGGGAAAAGCCCGGCCGCCCGCTGTACGATCCGAGCCCGGATCCGGATCGTCCTGGTGTCCGGATCCACCTGCGGAACCCTGGAGATCACTGTCGCCCGTCCGATCTCCTCCGGCCGGCCAACCGGTACAAACTCCACCAGATCTCCCACCGAGATGCTCTCGGCCAGCGCAGGAGCGATTTGGAGCTCCAGTTCAACCCGTTCGGGATCGCCGATCACCACGACCGACGCGTACTCCTGGATCCACTCTTCGATTTGGACCCCCAACTCGAGCACGACGCCGTCGGTTGGCGAAATAATCGGGAGATGGGCATCGGGCGTCCTCGATTCGAGGACCGCATCCAGCGCCGTCTTTGGCAGACCGTGATCCACCAGCTCGTGATACGTGGTGTCGAACTCGAGCTGCGCGCTGAAGGCCTCCTGCTCGCGGACATCAAGATCGATGCGGCTGATCCCGTCGACGGCAAACAGCTCGCGGCCCGCTTCCAGCCGTGTCGCCGCCAGTTTGGACCGCTGGGCTGCACGCAGCAGTTCTCCCTGCATGGCCAACATCTCGTGACTGTGCAGAGAAGCGACGAGCTGGCCGGTTCGAACCCGATCTCCCGGCGCCACCTCCAGACGCTCCACCCTGCCCGCCACCATGGTCTTGAGATTGACCGTCGAGCCCGGCGTGCGCACGACCTGGCCCACAACCCGTTGCTGGTCTCCAAAACTGCGTTCAAGTACGGGCCGCGTGACCACGCCCGCCCTCGAGAGCTGGGCGGCATCCAACTCCACCCGCTCGGCTGCCACCGCCATCTGCGACATCGCGAGAAGCACCGCGGACACCCAGACTCTCATTGCTCATCCCCCTCTATCGTCGGCAACGGAAATACTGTCGGATCTGCCAGAATGGAGCCGAGCTCGAGACGGGCCAGAAGGAGGTCTTTTCGGGCCGCCACCGCCTCCATTTGAACCTCGTCAAGCCTTTTGAGACCATCCAAGTAGGCCAGATACGAGATCGCTCCCAGCCGGAACTGCTGAGACAAGGAATATTCGATGGACGGTAGATCGGGGAGCACCGTGGCCAAGGTGGAGAGCCTTCGCGAGGCCGCCTCTGCGCGGACACGGGCTGAGGCCGCTCTTCGAAACAGCTCACGGCGAATCCCCTCGACGCGTTCCTTGCTCGCCGCCGCCTGCTCTTGGGCCGCCAACTTGGTCTGCTTGCCGGCCCGTCCGATGGGCAGCGGAAGCGAGAGAAATCCGCCCCAGGCGTCGTAGGACGGCGCGCCGTAGAGGGTCGGGAAGCGCTCCCACTCGACTCCCACCGCCGGTCGGCCGTAGGCGGTACGGCTGATCAGCTCTGAACGGGCGACGGTCGAAGCGGAAACCGCACGCGACTGCCGCAACATCCCGCCGGCCTCGACCGCCTCCAAGGTCAACGCATTCTCCTCTGGCGTGCGGGTTTCACCGACCAACACCTCCAGGTCGCCGACCATGGGCATCTCGCATTCATGGAGGCAGAGTTCGATGAGCGCTTCACGGGCGGACTCACTTGCCGCCTCGTCGGCGGCAAGTTGGGAGGTTTCCCGCACATGCTCGAGGTCGAGCTGCATGACCTCGGTGCCTGCGACCTCGCCGAGCTGGAACTTCGCCTCCTGGAGGGACAACGCCTCGTCGATGCGGGCCAGCCGGACCCGCCGGACCTCGGCTCGCTCCAACGCAGCGGCCCGCTCGAGCCAGCGCTGTCCGGCTTCACTCGCGACGTTGATGTACGTCGCATACCTGTCGGCGTCGAAATTTCCCGTCGCGGCCTCGGTGTAGCTCCTGACCGCCTTGGTCTGGCCGGGGAGGTTGAACGGAAACAATGCCTGCAGCGTGTCCTGGGCATTGGGTGCCCGATCGAATGAGGAGTCCCACCCTTCGGTGGAGAGCATGACGAACGGGCTCGCAGGTGCACCCTCGGCCCGCGCTTCGGCCTGCTTCGCCGCTGCGTCGTGCAACCGGGCACGCCCCTCCTTCCAATTCGTCATGGCGGCCTCGGTGGTTGCCTGCAAGCGATCCAGCGCAGTGGTCACGGCGTCAGGGTCAGATGCCAACCCCGAGTCCGTCGGTGCGTTGTCGACCGACGGGAGCGGAGGCGCGACACCTCCCAAATCGGCGGCTGCCGAAGCTGCGGCCAGGGCGAACCCGGCGGTGACGATGATTGGGATCACTCTCTGCACACCAACCTCCAAGCCCGCTTCGATCGACGCCCTCAGGGCTTTGTCGGACGTCCTCGTCATTATCTTTCGGCGGCGAGGATACGACAAGGGTGATTTCTTCGTAAACAATTGATAAATTAAGCAATTCAGAAAATCAAACCAGGGCTCAGCGGACCGATCGGCGCTCGTCAAGCAACCTCGGATCGCGGCGGCAGGACCTACTCAGACGACGGTCCCGTCCGGCACCACGCTGTTCTTCGGCACCACAACGATCCCGTCGCGGATGTACCAGCCTTCGCCGTCCTGCTCTTGGATTCCCTGCTGGTTCACTATCCGCACGTGCTTGCCAATTCGTGCGTTCTTGTCGATGATCGCGTTGGAGATCTCGCAACCCTCACCAATTCCCACCGGAGGTGCGCCGGCGACATCGGGGTAGTAGTTGTCCACACCGAGAATCAATGTCCGGCTGATCTTGGAGTCCCGAATCTGGGACCGCAGACCGATGACGGCATCCTCGACCTGCGAATTCTCAACCCGGCACCCGTCCGCCAGCAGCACCCGATTGAAGCAGCAGTCCGACAGCCGCGCCCCCGGGAGGTACCGCGGCCTGGTGTAGATGGGCCATGCACGATCATGAAACGTGAAGGGCGGATCGTGCTTGACCAGGTCCATGTGGGCATCGAAAAACGCCCGAATCGTACCGATGTCACGCCAGTAACCCTTGAAGAAATGCCCCTGGACCCTCCGACGGCCCACCTCCGACGGAATGATGTCTCGCCCGAAGTCGATGAGATCACTGTCCAGGCAATCGAGCAGCGCCTGCTTGTTGAAGAGATAAATGCCCATGGATGCGAGATAGGGCAGATCGGACCGGACACCCTTGGATTCCAACAGCTCGGGTACGACCTCCATGCCCGCCCGCGCCTCTTCGGTGGACGGTTTCTCCCGAAACTCCACAATCCGTCCGCTCTCATCGACTCTCGCCGCACCGAATCCGGCGATCTCATCGGCGGAACACGGCATCACGCCAACGGTAATGTCGGCGTTCATGTGCACATGATCTTGAAGCAACTGACGATAGTCCATTCGGTACATGTGATCGCCGGCGAGAATGAGGACGAATTCTCCGTGTAACTCACGGAACACACGGATGTTCTGACGGACGGCATCTGCGGTGCCCTGGAACCACGTCTGCGCATCGGGAGTCTGCTGCGCCGCCAGAATCTGAACGTAGCCTCTGGAAAACGCGTCGAACCGATAGGCCCGGCCGATGTGACGGTGGAGGGACACCGAATTGAACTGGGTGAGGACGTACATCCGCTCCATCTGCGAGTTGATGGCGTTGGAGATCGGGATGTCGATCAAACGGTACTTCCCGGCCACGGGCACGGCCGGCTTGCTGCGGCGCTGGGTCAAAGGGAAAAGACGGGATCCACGTCCCCCGCCCAGAATCAGCACCGTGACGGAGCGTGCGAGATCTTCGGTCATGGTCATGTCCTCAGCTCCCTTCGGAGTCCGAAGTTTAACCCAGCGCCGGAGAATCGGCATCGCGGTTTCGACACCAGAGCCGCCTGCCGGGTTGACGATCGGTAACGCCTCTATCCGACAGCCGCGGCAGCGGGCCCGTTATCAAGCATGGGTTCGCCGGAGGTTGCCGGTCGCGTACTTCAGGATCCCATCACTTCGGCTTCCAATGCCGTCAGGTCGGGCACAGCCGAGTCTGAAGCAGCAACCTGTTTGAGACGTTGAAGGGCCTCGGCCGCCTCGTCATGCCGGTGGAGATCGAAGTGAAGGACCACCACCTGGTTGTAGATCGCCTGCCAATGTTCCGGTGATGCCTCGAGGGCCTGGTTCAATAGCTCGAGGCTCCGTTCGGGCTGCTGCAGATTTCGGTAGACGACCGCCAGATCGGTCAACACGTTGGCGTCGCGGCCCCCCGCCTCGATCGCCCGTTCGTACCACAGCCTGGACTCGGTCCACCGGCCTGCGTCGAAATAAAGATTTCCGAGGGCCACCATGAGCCGGGGATCATCCGGCGCCTGGGCGAGGGCCCCTTCGAGCTCGGCAGCCTGCTGCGCCAACCGCGCCGCCTCGGCGCCGCCAACCCCCGGTCCGTTCGCCTCGATTGGAGGATGCCCGTCGGGCAGGCTCTGTTGCGCCCCAGCCGTTGAAACAACGGCCTTGGCCGGCGGAATCGGCTGCCGCTCGGCAAAGACATAGCCCAGGACCAGACCGGTCATCAATCCAATCACCAGAGTAAACCAAGGGTTCTTGTACACGATCGAACCTCCCTGCGCACCGAGTATGCGACCCGCAGATGATACCCGGTCTTTGTCTGAGTTAGAAGGCCAATTCGAGCCCATCCAACAATGCTCACACCGACTCGCTCCGAACTCGCGTCGCGAGCGTACGCGCCGCCGCCAAACCGAAGAAGATGGTCAGCCCGTAGGCGGCCGCCGCACTCAGGTAAGGCAGGGACGGACCAAAGACACCATAGACCCACTCCGCCCAGAACGGACCGACGATGCGCGCCAGGCTGGATATCCCCTGGTACACCCCCATCACGCCGCCGGTTTCCCCGGCGGGCACCATCTTGGAGATGAGCGAGGACAGCGAGGGCGCGGTGAGACCGTGACCGACGGCCAGCAGTGCCAGGATCATCATCAATCTTCCGATGGAGTCGACGAAGGGCAGCACCGCACCGGCAACGGCGGCGATGAACGCCCCGCCGACAATCAGCCGTGCCTCGCCAAATCGGCTGGCCAGACGACCGATGAGTCCACCCTGAACGACGGCTCCCAGAACGCCGGCATAGACGAAGAGCCATCCAATGGTGGACATGCCCACATCGAACTTGAGCCGCAGCAGCTGGGCGAAGGTCGTCTCGAAGTTGGAGAAGGCGAAGATCACCAGGAAAATCATCGCGAGACAGGCGCCGACCAGGGGATATCCGACCACCCGGGTGAGATTCTCGCGGCTCAAAGGGTGGGGGCGAGATCTGACAGCGGACCGGTCGAGGTTGGTTTCGGGCAACACGAAGAAGACCAGCACGAACGCGATCGCCGAGGTGGTTGCCGCGGCCACTCCAGGCAACCAGCGGGCCACACCCACAAGTAGCGCGGCCAACCCCGGGCCGCAGATGAAACCGAGGCCGAAGGCCGCGCCGATAAGCCCCATGCCCCGGGCGCGGTCTTTCTCGTCGGTGATGTCGGCGATCACGGCCTGGGCGGTGGAGATGTTGCCGCCCGAAAATCCGTCGATGATGCGCGAGGCAAACAGCATGGCCAAGGAACCGGCAAAGGCGAACAACAGGTAGCCGACAACCGAGCCGGCGAGCGACACCAGCAATATCGGCCGGCGGCCATAACGGTCCGAGAGCCGTCCCAACACCGGGGCCGCCACGAACTGCATGATCGAGAACGAGGCCATCAGCAACCCGAAGACCACCGGTGAGGGTCCGAAATCCTCGGCATACAGCGGCAGGAATGGAATCACGATTCCAAAACCCACCAGATCGATGAATACGATCAGGAAGACGATGCCGATCTTTGCCTTGTGCTCCTTCAAGAGCTGTCCTCCTCGACGACGCGGGTGCGCGGCCGCGAGAGTCTATACCACCCCCGTGCATTGCGAATTACCAATTACGGATTACGAATTATGGATTCCTTGACACCACGGTCATCCGCAACACGCAATTCGTAATTCGTAATTCGAGATTCGTAATGGGAGGGTGGGTGGGGTTCAGGGGCGCCAGAACTCCCGTGACGTCATGGCGAGAAGGGTGAAGATCTCGAGCCGGCCGAAGATCATGATCACGGCAAGCGTGATCTTCACCAGACCTGGAAAGTGTGAAAAGTTGTCGTACGCCCCCACCTCACCGAATCCCGGACCGACATTTCCGATGGCGGTCATGGATGCCGAGATGGACGTCACGATGTCGTAGCCGTGAGCGGCCACCACCACTGACCCCAACGCCGCGATCAAGATGTACGCGGTGAGAAAACTCCAGATGCCCGACAACACCGATTCGCTCACCACCTGGCCGTTGTACTTGACCGGCCGGACGGCGTGGGGATGGATGAGACGGTGGAGGGTGGTCCGGAGTGAGGTCACCGCGAGCAGGGCCCGCAGGCTTTTGATGCCGCCGCCCGTGGATCCGGACATCCCGCCGAGCACCATCAGAAAGAGCAGCACGATCAAGCCCAGGCTCGGCCACATTTCGAAGTCCACCGTGGCATACCCGGTGGTCGTCAGTATGGAAGCCGTTTGGAAGGCCGCGGCGCGAATTGTGTCCAGGATGTGTTCTTCGGTCGAGTAGGTGGCAACGGAAAGCACCGTGATTGCCACCGCGACAACACCCAGGAAGTAGCGCAGCTCCACGTCCTTCCACACCTCCCGGGCACGACCGGTGAGCAGCCGGTAGTGGAGCACGAAGTTGATTCCGGCGAGCAGCATGAAGACAGTGATGATCCACTCGATGGCCGGCGAGCCGAACTCCCCCACCGACGTGTTGCGGGTGGAAAACCCACCGGTGGGCAAGGTGGTCAGAGCGTGGCAGAGCGCCTCGTACCAGGTCATGCCGGCCACCCTCAACAGACCCAGCTCGATTGCCGTGAGACCGACGTAGATGCCCCACAATGAACGTGCAGTGGCCGCCAGGCGTGGCCGGACCTTGTCCACCACCGGGCCCGGCACCTCCGCCTTGAAAAGCTGCATTCCACCGATCCCGAGCAACGGCAGGATCGCGATGGTGAACAGAATGATGCCCATACCTCCCAGCCACTGGGAAAGCGCCCGCCACAGGAGCAGGGCCCTGGGCACCACGCTCACGTCGCCGATGACGGTGGAGCCCGTGGTGGTGAAACCGGAGATCGATTCGAAGAGGGCATCGGCCGGTCCCAGAACACCAGTCATGAGGTACGGCAAGGCGCCGACAAACGACACTGCGAGCCACGAACCACCAACGATGAGAAAACCGTCGCGCGGTCGGATATTGGTGCTCGTCGGCCGGCTCAAACTGACCACCGTCGCACCAATACCACCGGCGATGACGAGGCTCGCCACATAGGGCCACATGGGTTCGGCGAAGATGGCCGCGGTCAGCACCGGAGCACCCAAAAAGACCGCCGTGAGGAGCAGCAGGCGCCCCAACAGGTGAACAACGAGCCGGCGGTTCACCCCTAACCGTCCAAAAACGAATCGAGCCGGGCAGAGTTTTCATTCGTGGTCACCAGCAACACGCGGTCGCCGGGCATCACCTGGTCCGAACCCGCCGGGACCACAACCTCTCCTCTGCGCTGCAGCGCCGCCACCAGGACGCCTCGGGGCAGCCCGAGCTCGACCAGGGGCGACCTCACCAATCGACTGTCGGTGGTGGCTTCCACCTCGATGGCCTCTACCGCGTCCTCCATGAGGGCCGCCACCGCGGTGACCCGGCCCTTGCGAGCAAATTGCAGCGCCAGACCCACCGACAACAGCCGCGGCGAGATGATCGCATCGATGTCGAGTTCGCCCACGAGGCCACCGAGCGCGGGGTTGTCCACCAATGCGAAGGTGTGGGCTGCCCCCATCCTTCCGGCGAGAAGACACGCCACCACGTTCTCTTCATGGTCATCCGTGCACGCCACGAAACTCTCGACCCTGTCCGCTCCCTCCTCCAACAGCATTTCGCGGTTGGTGGCGCTTCCGTGCACGACGATGGTCTTTTCGAGCGTGGCCGCAGCAGACTCGCAGGCCGCTCGGTTGGAATCGAGCAGGGTCACCGGAATCTTCGCGTCCTCGAGTCGTTGGGCGAGCATGATACCGACCCTCGTGGCGCCCGCGATCATCACCCTGCGCTCCACCCCTCGCCGGAGACCGAGCAGGACGAGCACGTTCTCCAACTCGTCCGGGTCCATGGCGAAGTACACGAGGTCGTTGGCGAGGATCTCGTCCTCCCCGTGTGGCACCCGCCATTCGCCATCGCGCCGAATCGCCACCACCAGCATCGGGGTCGACGGAAAGAGCAGTCTGAGGTGGGAGAGCATGAGCCCTGCGAAGTCGCTGCCTGGACGGATCACGAATCCCGCGACGAGCAGTCGTCCTGCGAAGAACGGCACCACGTCCACGGCGCCGGGCACCGGCATCAGCGACAGGATCCGCTCCACCGCGGCCTCGTCGGGATTGATGGACATTCGTTCACCGCCCGTTTCGGCGGCGATCAGCCTGAAACTCTCCTCGTGGCCCGGGTCGCGCAGCCGCGCCACGACCTTGGGCACGTGGAAAATCGAGGCCCCCACCAGAGCCACGACCATGTTGGCTTCGTCGGAATCCGTGGTGGCGAGCAGCAGGTCGCAACGTTCGATCCCGGCCTCGAGGAGGACCGGCATCGTGGCGCCGTTACCGAGAATGGTCTGGACATCGAGTCGGTCGTCGAGCTCGCGGACCAGCTCTCGATCCTGCTCGATCAGGACGACATCGTGACCATCCCCCGCGAGCTTCTCAGCCAGCGACGAACCCACGAGCCCGCCTCCGACAACGATCACGTGCATGTGCCTCCTCCGCTGGATCCAAGTATCGCACGCCCCTGGAGAGGGTTGCGGGTTGCGAATAGTCCGAGCCCGAGCCCGTTACCGTTGCCGTGACCGGGTGACAGCAACCAGGAACAGCGGCGGCAACAGGGACAGGGACCGCAATCGGTGACAGCGGCGGGGACATGGGATTATCCCGGACACCGGTTGCTGTCCTTGCCCCGGCCTCTGCCGACTGCCGGTTGCCACCCTCGCATTCGGGTACCGCATGGCGGTGCCAGGCACCGCCGCAGATGTTGCGAACTCGTGCTCCGATTCGATTTCGACGGTGCCTGGCACCGGCCCGCGCGCTCGCTTCGATACACTGATTTCGACGCGCCCATCGCGACCTTTCACGATCCGGGAGGTTGGGCGGGAACGTTCAACTTTCAACGTTTAACTTTCAACTTCAATGTGCCCGGAGTGGCACGCCCGCCTATCGCGCCCACGTCGCTCCAGGTGGGCGGCGCCCTTCGTTCTTCGTTCTTCGCTCTTCGATCAGGGCAACGCGCCGTCCTCGATCCACCTCCGGAAGCGATCCTGCTCGACGGGCGGCAGGCGCTTGGCGCCCAGGAACGATCTCGGCATACCCTCACCCACGGCAGCTCGTTGATCCAGCTTGAGCCACAGGTACGACTGCTCGAGGTCACCGGGGGTCACCAACTTCAGGGTCGGGATCTGGGTCGATGCACGATCGACCATCTGCTCGTAGCCGACGCCCTTCTCGAGGACCAGGTTGGCCTTGGGCTCCTCGGTGGTGTGGCAGTCCAGACACCGTTTCAGAACGAGGGGTTCGAGGTGCTCGCGGTAGGAGACGGGAGCGCCGTCAGGGAGCTCGGGAAGCGATGACCCGCCACACGCCGCGGTACACGACACCAGAACAATGAGCATGACCCGTTGCACCACCACGATTCTCCCCCAAACCGCGAACATCTGCCGGCCGCTTCCTATTCCAAAACCGGTGGGCGTATCCTGGGCCCCGGAGGTGCCGCATGACAGACACGAAGGGCCACTTGGAGGCCGAGGACTTTCGTCAGCAGGGCCACCGAATCATCGACTGGGTGGCGGACTATCTCGCCGGCGACAGCCGCCGCTATCCCGTCCTGTCCCAGGTTGCACCGGGCGACGTGGCGGACCGCCTGCCCGACGACATGCCGGTCCGGGGCGAAGACCTGGATCTCATGTGGAGAGATTTCCAGGATGTGGTGCTGCCGGGCATCACCCACTGGAACCACCCCGGTTTCATGGCCTACTTCGGCATCACCGGGTCCGGACCGGGGATTCTGGGCGAGCTGGTGTCGGCGGCGCTCAACGTCAACGGCATGTTGTGGCGCACCTCACCGTCCGCCACAGAGCTCGAACTCACCACCCTCCAGTGGCTGCGCCGGGGGCTCGAACTGCCCGAGGACTTCTTCGGTTTTCTCACCGACACCGCCTCCATCTCGTCGTTGTTGGCGCTGGCCGCCGCCCGCGACGCCGCCGGATTGGATATCCGGCGACGGGGCATGGCTGGCCGCGACGACCTCCCCCGGCTCCGCGTCTATACCTCCGATCAGAGCCACTCGTCCATTGCCAAGGCGTGTCTGACTCTCGGATTCGGTCTCGAGGGATGCCGGACCATCCCCCACGACAGTGAATACAGGATGGATGTGGACGCACTTCGCCGGGCCATTGAGGACGATCGGTCCCAGGGCATTCGTCCCCTCGCCGTGGTGGCCACCGTGGGCACCACGTCCACCACGTCGGTGGATCCGGTGGGGGTCATCGCCGACGTTTGCCAACACAACGACCTGTGGCTCCACGTGGATGCCGCCTACGCCGGGTCAGCGGCGTTGTGTCCCGAGTACCGGTGGTGTCTCGACGGCTGCTCGGAGGCCGACAGCTTTGTCTTCAACCCACACAAGTGGCTCTTCGTTCCCATCGACTGCTCGGCCCTCTACACCCGGCACCCCGAGATATTCCGGCGGGCCTTCTCGCTGGTACCGGAGTACCTCACCACACCGGAGTCGGGATCCGTGGTGGACCTCATGGACTACGGCGTGCAGCTCGGCCGGAGATTCCGAGCCCTCAAGCTGTGGTGGGTCATGCGCGCCTTCGGTTTGAACGGAATTCAGGAACGAATCCACCATCACATCGAGTTGGCCCAGGAATTCGCTCGATGGATCGATGACCAGCCCGGATTCGAGCGCATGGCACCGGTGCCGTTTTCGGTGGTGTGCTTCCGCGCCCGGCGCGAAGGCCTCGACGCTGAGGAGCTGGACACATTCAACCTCCGTCTGCTGGAGCAGGTCAACGCTTCGGGTGAGGTCTATCTCTCCCACACCAGACTTGACGACGGCATCGCCCTGCGGGTGGCCATCGGCAATCTCGCCACGACCTCCGCGGACATCCTGCGTTGCCGGGAGCTGTTGACCGATGCCGTTGACGACCTGAGCGGAAAACCGAGACCAGAGAAACGATGACGCTTCGGGTCGGCTGGCCGTCACACCTGGTCGAGAAGTTACGGAGAAGGTAGAAGACAGCCACGTCTGACGTTGAATCCGGATGCAGTGAGGCGAACTGCCCTTGTGGTCTGCATGGGGTACCTCACCGGGTCCGCGAGGACGTTCAGCTCGAACCGCAGCATCAGGGGATCACGGCCCGCCGCCAACCCTGTTCGGCCGTGCGGCCCGAACCTCGGCATCGTTCGAATCCGGATGAACCGAATGTTGGACGTTCTCCCCTGCCCGAGGCGCGAGGCCTCCCCCGCCCCAGCTCTCTCCCACCTCGGCATCTCAGACGTTCGCTTTTGGACCGAACAGCCGTCTCGTCCAGACCATCAACAGCACCGAGATCGCCAGCAGGAGGGCACCGGTGGCCTGATGGGCCGTGGCGATGGTCACCTCGAAGACCGTGGGGTGACCCACAACCGCCCGCCCTTGGGTCACCGCCAAGGCAGCGATGCCCAGACTGATCTGGACCGCCGTCACGGCCATCACCAATTGCCCCAGTCGCTGGACCGGCCAACTGCCGTGGTACAGACCCCAGGCGCGGGCGCCGGCCGCGACCGCCACCATGGCCACCACCGCTGCCAGCGTGATATGGATGACCAGCCCCTGGGCCACGTGACGCTGGACCGCTCCGAAGATCAACTGAACCAGGAGAACTCCCACGAGACTCGCCTGGAGGGTCCGGTCGGCCGCCACCGACGCTCTCGGTTCGGCGGCAGGAGCCGTGATCCACCAGACGCTGGTCGCCGCCGCCAGAGCCACCATGAGAGCCAGAAAGAGCTGTCCGAATACCCCGTGGACGACCGCGAGCGCGATGCTCGGCGCCATGTCCTCGGCCGAGGTCGACAGCGTGAGGTTGCCGGTGACTCTGAGGCCTCCCAGGACACCCTGGAGAATCACCGCAACCACTGCCGCGGTTGCGAGCCACTTGACCCACGACCTGGATTCCACCCGCCACAGCCGGGCGGCCAGCGCGATGGTGGTGAGACCCACCAGCGCACCGAAGAGGCGGTGGGCGTGCTCGTAGTAGATTCCGCCCGTCATCCGCGCCAGCGGGTAAAGGAACATATTGCTACCGAAGGTATTGGGCCAGTCCACCACCGCCAAACCGGCCTCATGACTGGTCACAAGGCCGCCGGCCACCACCAGGAGAAAGGTCGCCGCCACCGCGACCTTGGAGAGCAAGGCCGTCCAGTGAGGCGGCGTCGTCGCGACCCGAACGGCCGAGGATCCGACGGCGGCACCGGCCGCCGCCAATGCCGCCAGCATGACGACTGACGCCGCCAGCCACCAGGCCGCGGATGCCCGCAATTGGCCGTCGGGAGAGCTGAGCAAGCTCCCGAGGATCAACAGGTTGAGGACGCCCACGATGGCGCCGACCTTCGCACCACCGGGCCAGCCGATGGCGGACCGCCGGCCGGCCCAAAACGCCCACCCGGAGACTGCGGCGAGCATGCCGACGGCGATCAGCCAACTCGGGGCCATGACCGCGGGCAGGCGGCCGACGTAGGCCACCGCCCACATGGTGACCGTCGTCGCGAACGCCAGTGGAACCGCAAAACCGTGAAGGGAGCCGTCGTCCCGGCCGGGTGCCATGGTCACCTCCCCGCGCAATAGCCTTCCGCTGCGAGCGGTTATACTGCGCGATAACTTGGGCAATGATCGCAGATCGCGCCCGAGAAAACGACACCATGAGCTTGATTCCTGACGATTCCGCCGCATCCTGCCATGCGAGAGCCCGGACCTGGCGCGAGCTGTGGACCGCGTACCTCGAGCTGGCCAAGGCACGACTCGCCTCCATGGTCATCCTCACCGCCGTGGTGGGCTACGTACTCGGGGCGCGCGGCGCCTTCGAGCCCCTCGGGCTGTTGTACGCCGTGATCGGCACCACGCTTTCGGCCTTCGGCGCCAACATTCTCAATCAGGTCCTCGAGGAGGATCGGGACCGACGCATGGTCCGGACCCGCAACCGCCCATTGCCCGCCGGACGGGTCGGACGCTCCCGCGCCACCATCTGGGGGATCGCGTCGTCGGCCGCGGGCGTCGCCGTATTGGCCGCCACCACGAATGGGCTCACAGCGGGTCTGTCACTCTTCACCATCGTCCTGTATGTGGCCGTGTACACACCGCTGAAGACTCGGACATCACTCAATACCGTCGTCGGGGCGGTGTGCGGCGCCATCCCGCCCATGATGGGTTGGACCGCGGCTACGGGACGCCTCGATCTCGGGGCCTGGATCCTCGGCGGCATTCTCTTCATGTGGCAGGTGCCCCACTTCCTGGCCTTG
>Ga0272441_10007706_pt1 | contig 17393 bp, 19 predicted proteins | sample SSMProp6N_FD_193582 | JGI IMG/M metagenome (GOLD analysis project Ga0272441, IMG submission 193582) | Marine sediment archaeal communities from Little Sippewissett salt marsh, Falmouth, MA, United States - SSM-Prop-6N | ecosystem: Environmental > Aquatic > Marine > Wetlands > Sediment ...
TGCCCAGGACGCTGCCGTATGCGGCCACGCTGGCGCCCACCGGCAGGTTGGCCAGTGCACCCCTTCGCATCTCTTCGATCATTTTGAATCGCTCCCGTTATCGCGTGTCCCCCAGGTTTTCCATTCTTCACCTCCGTATGCATAAATCAAGTATTGTTTTAGTCTAACAGATTCGATAAGCAATAACAGATACAGAATTCTAAAAATAAATTCATAACAGATGTGGGGTTGCCCCCATGGCGAACAGCACGGCTTCAGGTTTCAGATATGCCCGGTTGGCCGATGATCTGGAAGGAAAAATCAGAGAGGGTGTCTATCGATCCGGAGAAAAGATGCCTTCGTTGAGAAAATTGCATGACCAGACCGGACTGAGTATCACCACCGTCTACCAGGCCTACATCGAGCTGGAAAAGCGGGGTGTCGTTGTCCCGCGGCAAAAATCAGGCTATTTCGTCAAACCGCTGTTGGATCGGATTCTGCCGCCTCCGGAAGTGCAAAAACTGCGGCCTGTGCCCAAAAAAGTCACCATGAACACCCTGGCTTATTCCATTGTGGAGGATATGAGCAATCCGGATTTTCTCCAATTGGGGGGCTCGGTGGTGATGCCGGAGTTGCTGCCCTTCAAGCAACTGACCCGCTGCCTGCGTGCTGAAAGCATGGACGCGATGAAGCGCAGCTTGATGCGCTATGAAAACCCATATGGAAATGACGAGTTAAAGCGTCAGATCGCCAAGCGCATGCACGGTCAGGCCCGGCAGGCCATTACGGATGAAATGGTCATCACCAGCGGGTGTATCGAGGCGGTGAGCCTTTGCCTGCAGGCTGTCGGGAATGCCGGGGACACGGTGGTGGTGGAATCTCCCACCTACCCCTGGTTTCTGCAGATCATCGAAGACCAGAACAAGTTTGCCCTGGAGATACCCACGCACCCGCAGACAGGCATCGACCTGGATCAACTAAACCGGGCGCTGCAGAAGAATGCGGTGGCGGCATGCCTGCTGGTGCCTAACTTTCACAATCCCCTGGGCTTCGCGATGCCGGAGGAGCAGAAAAAGGCGCTGGTGAAAATGATGGGCGAGATGAATATCTCTATCATTGAGGACAACATCCACGGTGAACTCTATTTTGGCGACGCACGCCCCACGACGTTGAAATCCATGGATCGTAAAGGACTTGTGCTTCACTGTGCGTCGTTTTCCAAGACCCTTTCACCGGGACTTCGAGTGGGATGGGCCCTGCCGGGGCGTTTTTCCGACCGGGTCAAGCGCTTGAAAATGAACAGCACCATCGCATCGCCGACGCTTAATCAGCAGGTGGTGGCACAATTTTTAAAAACCGGTGCCTTCGATCGCCATCTGCGCCGCCTGCGCTCAGCCCTGAGAAACCAGATCACGAACACCGCCCTGGCAATTGCCCGGACCTTTCCGAATGGCACGCGGATCACCGCTCCCCAGGGGGGCCTCACCTTGTGGGTCGAGTTGGATAAAAAGGTGGATGGGTTGAAGGTATTTCAGGAGGCGCGAATGAAAAAGATATCCATTTTCCCGGGCATCATCTGCTCCACCACGGGCCGCTATCGCAACTTTATTCGAATCAGCTGCGGCTACCCCTGGAGCGAGCAGATCGAAAAGGGTATCAAGACCCTGTCGCGTATCATCAAGAAAATGATCTGAACTTACCTGCGCGGTGTCAGGGGGCCAGGGCGCGCTCAACCATGCCCACGAATCGATCGAAAAGAGCCCCGCGGCTGATGCCGTAGGCGGCGTCAAAGTTTTTTTCACGCATTCTCAGTATTTTCATGACCCCGACGATCTGACCCCAGAGAATCAGCATGAGTTGATGAGCGGTCAGATCGCTTTTCACCCCGCCGGCGGTCATTCCCGCTTCGATGGCTGCGGTCACCAGGCGGGCCATGTCGTCTGACACCTGCTGGCAGCGTTCCAGGTGGCTGTCCGAATCCGTGGACGCGGTGCGGTTATGGTAAACGAAGTAGCGGCTCTCGTAAGCCATGATCAGGTCCATATATTGCGGGTGGCCCATGGAAAAATCGAAAAAAGCGGCGGCCAGTTCTCGCAGACCGCTGCTTTTCGGTCCAGTCCGCGCTACCGACTGTTTGAGTGCCCCGCGCAGGCCTTCCAGTCCTCTGCGCCGCCATTTACGGTGTCGTCACCGACACGGTGTCATGCGGACTGTTGCTGCTGCGCATCGTGGATCCGGACTTCAGAACCCCTGTGGCCTGCGAGCTTGCGGTGATGAACGTGTTTTCTCTGCCGGTAGTCGGAGGGTGCACGGTTCTGGTCAACGGTCCCCTGTGTTGGGGGTGGCCCCTGTGGGTGACCATACTGGTTTTTGCCGGTATCATGGCCGTCGTCCTGACCCTGATGAAGCTGATGGGGCTGCTCGACGGGGCATCCCCGGCGGTAGCCGTCGGATCTCCTTCGAAATGATGGTTTCCGAGCGGTGGGTTGGTCGATCACGGGTAACCAAGAGGTAATCGCTATTGGGGATTCTCCTGGATGTCGGTCACAAAGCGGTCCAAAAGGTCGTAGAGTCGGGAAAGGCTCTGGATCTCGACGTGCTCCTCCGTGGAATGCTGGCTGCTGTTGCCGTTCGCGCCCCACACGATACCCGGTATATTGAACTGGGACAGAAAGCGGGCGTCGCTGGCGCCGTGGGCAATGCCGGTGCGGGTATCTTTGGCCAACGCAAGCAGCCGTTCCCGGTAGGGTGATTCCGGACTGATGAACAGGGGTTCGTGCTCCTGGGCAATCACCTGGCTGGTCACCGCGGCCTGGATTTGTTGGACCAGGTCGTCCACATCGTCATGTTCCGTGTAGCGAATATCGAAAGTGGCTTCGGCCTGGTCCGGTACCTGATTGATTGAGTCACCAGCGTGGATCACCGACAGATTCATGGTGCGATGCCAGTGTTCCGGCGCCGTAAGCCCCTCGAAGAAGCCTTTGACGACCAGGCAGTCCGCCATCAGCCGTTCGATGGCGTTTTCTCCCTGCCAGGGCCTTGCCCCGTGGGCCGTTTTGCCGCTGGCAACCACCTTGAGACGCAAGATTCCCTTTTCCTTGACCACGATCTTGTCTATGCTGCCCCCGTCCAGGGCAATGCAGAAATCGCAGTTGATTCCGCCGAGGGCGCTGCGGGCACCCTTGTATCCGCCGATCTCTTCGTCACCGGTGATCAGCACGCCAAGGGGCAGGACGTCGTCATCCAGTTCCTGGCGGCGATGGGATTGGATTCGGTTCTTCAGCAGCACCATGGACAAGGCCGCGGCGTATTTGTCATCGATGGCGCCGCGGCCGTAAAGCCTGCCGTCCTTTTCAATGGGTTCGAACAGCGAGTCGTCGGCGTTGACCACATCGATATGCGACATCAGCAAAAGCGGGGCCTGCGGGCGTGCCGGCAGCGCACGAATCGATGGCACGCCGTCGTTCTCAACGACGGTGCAGGCGATGTCGTGGCCCTTGAACCAGGTTTCGATGAACCGGGCGCACTTTTGGATCTCTTCCGGTCGGGTGTGGGTGGATTTAAAGCGGATCAGATCCTTGGTCAGGTCGACGATCTCCCGCACGGTGGCAGGTGATGTTTCAGCAGTGGTTTCGATGGGTATCCTCCTTGATTGGAACTGGCCTTTATGGTTTGAGCATCCCTGCGGCAAGCCGCTTGGAATCTGTTGGCTGCGGTGGTTCCTGTCAATCTCGACCCGTACATTTTAGCGCATAACCGGCCTTTTGTGTAAGAAAAAGTATTACACGATAATCAGAAATACCCCAATTGACCATTTTCATATGCCTTGTTAGCCTGAATGATAGCCAATAGTTTTTTAACGCTCTGTGGCGCGAATTATACTGGCCGCCGCGGATAAACCCACTCAAGACGCAGGAGGAACGAATGAGGAACAAACTTTTTACCGTTGCAATAGCTGTTTGCGCAGTTTTGATGATGACCATGACCTTTTCGGCTGATGTCAATGCCAGAGACATTTATAAGTTCGGCGGTGGTCCAGCCGGTGGAACTTTCCAATTCATGGCCGGTGGCATCTCCACCTATCCGCCGGTGAAACAGATCAAGGAATTCAGGGTCCTGGCAGGCGCTTCGGGCGGCAGCGTGGAGAACATGCGCAAAGTCGATTCCGGTTCTTACGCCATGGGCGTTGTCTACTCCGGTCATGTTTACCTGGGCCGCAACGGCCGCATGAAAAACGATACCAAGAAATATGAAAATGTCATGGGTGTGGCCTATTTTTACGGAGCACCCGCACAGTTGGTCGTTAAAAAGGGAGGCGGCATAAAAAGTGTAAAAGACCTGGAAGGCAAAAAAGTTGGCGTGGGTAATGCCGGTTCCGGCGCATTTGCCAACTGCGAGCTGTTTTTTACCCACATGGGTGTCTGGGACAAGATCGAACGTAATGCCATGGGCTACAACGACGCCGCGGCTGCCTTCGGCAACAACCAGCTGGATGCCTTCTGGCTGTTCACCGCTTTTCCCAGCGGTGCCGTGGTCATGGCCGCCCAGCAGAACGATATCGAAATGATCGACCTGGATGCAGAAGCCAAGGCCTCCGGTTTCTATGACAAATATCCCTACTTCGCCAAGTTGAAAGTGCCTGCGGGGACCTACAAGGGTGTGGATCATGACACCCCCTCCTTTCAGGACTCCGCCCTGTGGGTGGCCAACAAGGATGTCCCGGCGGACGTGGTCTATACCCTGCTCTCCAAGATCTATACCCCCGAGGGCCTGGCCCATATGGTCAATGTGAAAAAGACCGCCAAGTCCATGAGCATCGAAAGCGGTATCAACGGCATCGTCACCCCGCTGCATCCGGGTGCCGAGAAGTTCTGGAAAGAAAAGGGCGTTTTGAAATAGTCCCTACCAGTAAGGGGCTGCCGCTAATTACCGGCGGCCCCTTTTTTATACCACATTCGAAATAACCTCCTATCAACAAGGCGGGGGCCACCGTGTACGATCAACTCAATCGATTCGAACAGATCATTTTTGATACCCTTTCTGTAATATTGGTGCTGTTTTACTCTTATGCTGCCGTGGTCCAACCGGCATCCACCCAGTACCACCGGGGCATTTACGTCATCATCACCTATGTGCTGGTGTTTCTGCTTTACAAATCCAAATCAAAGGTCATGCGGGTGGTGGACTACATCCTGATCCTGCTCTCCATCATCTGCATCGGCTACTGGATACTCAACTTCGAGGCGATCAACTACCGCACGGGAGCGGAAAACGCTTTGGATCAAGCCGTTGCCGTGGTCGGGGTGCTCATCGGCATCGAACTGGCCCGGCGGGTCGTGGGAAACGCCTTCGTGATCATCGGCACGGTGATGATTTTATACGGCGTATACGGGCCCTATGCCCCGGATCTGCTTGCCCATCCGGGTGAAACCTTTCCCAACCTGTGCACCACCATCTACTACATGAGTGACGGTGTTTTCGGCATCATGGCCAACGTGCTGGCCACCTACGTGATCCTGTTTGTCCTGTTCGGCGCCTTCCTGGAAAAGAGCGGCGCCCAGAAATTTTTCATCGACTGGCCCCTGGCTGCAGTAGGACACAAAATCGGCGGGCCAGCCAAGGTGTCGGTCATCGCTTCCGGCCTGTTCGGTTCCATTTCCGGCAGTGCCATCGCCAACACCGTCTCCACGGGAACATTCACCATCCCGATGATGAAAAAGGCCGGATTTCGGCCCCACATCGCCGGCGGCATCGAGCCGGCGGCCTCCATCGGCGGCATGTTCATGCCCCCCATCATGGGGGCCGGCGGGTTCATCATGGCCGAGCTGACCGGTGTCCCCTACTCGCGCATCATGCTGGTGGGTATATTTCCGGCATTCATGTACTTTTTCAGCGTGTTCGTCATGGTACACTACGAAGCCAAGATGTATAACATCGTGGGTGAACGGTCCGAACACAGCGCCATGGAGATCCTGAAAAAAGAGTGGTTCTTCACCATGCCGCTGATCGTGATCACCATCTTCATGCTCAGCGGTTACTCACCGGGCTACTCGGCCATCCTGGGATTGGCGACCTGCATTATCGTCAGCTACAAGTACCAGGAAACCCATATCGACTACACCCTGGCCGTAGTCATGGCCCTGGTCCTGGCCACGCAGATGATATCGTTGCTGCTCAGCAAGACCGTGGGGCCCGAGGCGGGCAGAAACTTCAATCACATGGTTTCCGAAAGGGAAATGGTTTTCGCCGGTATCGTGCTCTGCGCAATCTGGTATGCGATTAAAAAGGAGCGTCGGCCGGCCATTCGTAAAGGGCTTAAGCGGTTCGTCGATGCCTCCCGCTCCGGCACGGAAAACAGCCTCAAGATCGGCGCCACCCTCGGCGTCATCGGCATCATCATCGGCGTATTGACCTTCACCGGACTGGTGCTGACCTTTGCCGACATCGTCATCGAACTGGCCGGCGGCTCGCTGGTGATGACGATCTTTCTGATCGCGCTGGCATCCCTGGTCCTCGGTATGGGCGTGCCGGTTACCGCGGCCTACCTGATCACGGCCGTGGTGGCTGTGCCCGCCCTGACCCATCTGGGGGTCAATGAGATCGCCGCCCACATGATCGTCTACTGGCTCTCCCAGGATTCCAACATTACGCCGCCGGTCTGCATCGCCGCTTTTGCGGGGGCGACAATCGCCAAGGCCAACATGTGGCGCACGGCCTTCGCCGCCTTCAAGTTCGCCAAGTTCCTCTACCTGGGGCCGTTTCTGTTCGGCTACGTGCCGGCTTTTTCACTCAACGGCAGCGCCATGGACATCATCAAGGCCTTTATTTTGATTATTATTGGTACCTGGCTCTACTCTTATATTTTGAGCGGCATCTGGATCAAGACGATTGTTGGGTGGTTCAAGAAAGCCCCGGCCGCCTGATCGCTCCCTGATGGCCGCGACGCGTTCGCGCAGCCAACTTTCAATCCTGACGAAAACCCTCGCCGAGACGGGCGGGGGTTTTCACGTTTAATTCTTGTTCTTATTTAAGATTTGGATATTGTAATTTGGAATTTATTTGAATTTTGTTATTTGAGATTTGGTGCTTGCAATTTCTTGGTTCCGGTTTAGGCACAAGAAATGTCGGTGTTTCCAGAAGCTACGGCAGGGTAATGTGTTCTTCGGCGACCACCAGGTGGTTTTTTGCCAGACGCTCATCCTGATGCAGGACTATTTTTTTCAGATCAAAGGCTTTCTTCAACCGGCCGATATTCTGTTTGTGCAGACCTTGCACGCGGGAAACCATGCTGGGGTGGACGGAAATGGTCAGGGGGTCCGGTGGCTTTTCCATCCTGTCCAATGCGGATGAAATGGCATCGAGCACAATTTCCCCGTGCACCAGGTGCCCGAAGGCCGGGTGGTAGGGACCGGCGATAAAGCCGCCCGCCCGGGTCAATCCGTCCGAGGCCTGGAGCCCCATGCGGACGACCGGTATGTGATGGGTGTTGAAGTAAAGGAACAGCCGTTTCACCAGCGAGACACACGCTGCCAGCGCCATGGGGTGGTAGCGACCGTCTCTGAATCGTCTGGCCAGCTGGCTGCCCTCCAGGACAAGGGTGGGATAAATCCTGACAAAATCAGGCGCTAACGCGGCGATTCGGCGGGCCGTTTGCATGGCGCCGTCGTCGTCGTCCGCAGGAAGCCCCACCATCATCTGCAGGCCGATCTCGTATCCTCGATTTTTCAGCAGACCGGCGGCGACCAGCGTGTCCGATGCCCGGTGCCCCCGCCCGGCGGCATCGAGTACCCGGTCGTTCATGGACTGAACGCCTAATTCCACCGTGGAGACCGGAAACCCGTCCAGCAGGCTCAGGGATTCCTGACTGATGGTGTCCGGCCGTGTGGAGAAGCGAATGCTGTCCACATCCCTTCCCCGCACAAAGGGCATGGTTGCCCCCAGCAGTGATCGGATGGTTTCTTTTTCAAGTCCCAGAAAGCTGCCGCCGAAAAAGGAGATTTGGGTGGTGGAGGGCCGCTCTTTGCCGTATTTTAAAAATCGATTCACTTCCTGTTGGATCTGTTCCGCCGACGGTGTCTGGGCGGTCTTGCCGGTAATGGCGCGCTGGTTGCAGAAAATGCACTGGTGGGGGCACCCCATGTGGGGAATGAAAATAGGGATGATCAAAGGCTGGCCGACCGGTCGGGCATCGTCCAGGGTATCCATGGTCAAGCGGATCGATCCAACAGATCAAGGCCCGCCCGGGCGGCCGCCTGCTCGGCTATTTTCTTGCTTTTCCCATCTCCGTCGGCGGTGATCCCGGCCACGGTCATTTGAACCCTGAAGGTCTTGTCGTGATCCGGGCCAATCTCATCGACGACCTCATATCGGGGCACTTCGTGATAGGTCGACTGGACGCGTTCTTGAAGCATGCTCTTGAAGTCGGTTTCATAGCGCGTACGGTTGGTGCTGCGCAGCCGTTCACGGAACTGATTGTCCACGAACCCAAAGGCGGCATCGAATCCACCATCGATATAAATGGCGGCGATCACCGCCTCGGTGGCATCTGCAAGGATCGAGTTTTTTTCCCTGCCGTCGGTCAACGCTTCCCCTTTTCCCAGCAGCAGGTGGGGGCCAAGGCCGATCTCCCGGGCGATGGCTGCCAATTCGGTTTCATTGACCAGTCGCGCCCGATTTCTGGACAATTCTCCCTCGGTCAGATCCGGGTATCGCTCCATCAGAAGATGGCTGATGGCCAGGTTCAGCACGGCATCGCCTAAAAATTCCAGGCGCTCGTTGCTGGTGATGCTGGTTTGGGGCTGCTCGTTGACAAAGGAGCTGTGGCGAAGCGCAGCCGTCAGCTGTTCGGATCTGTTGAACCGATACCCGAGCGCACGTTCCAGGTTTTCACGGGTGGCGTTTTCGGGAGTCGGGTCATCCATGCTCATTGCTCCAGGCGCGCCATCAGGCGTTCATAAAAGGAATAGGGTACATGAAAGTTGCCCGCACCTATACCCATCTGGATTCCCGGGGTAACGGCACCGTGAAAGTCGGTACCACCGGTGATCAGGAGGTTGTGCTTCAGGGCCAGCTGGCAATAGTGGGCTGTGGCGGCTTCGGAATGTTCGGGATAGACGGCCTCGATTCCTTCAAGTCCCATCTCTTTTAACCTCAGCAGGAATGGTTCGAAGTTGTCCAGATCGGTCACGTCATTCAGATATGGGTGGGCAAGCACCGCCACACCGCCTGCAGATTTTATGACCGCAATGGCATCAATCATCGGCACGCGGTGTTTTTCGACATATGCCGGTCTGTTTTTTCCTAAAAACCGGTCGAAGGCGTCGTTAATTGAATCAGCCAGGCCTTTAGCGACCATCAGTTGGGCAATGTGGGGACGTCCGGCCGTGGCGTCACCGACCACCGGGGACAATTCCTCCATGGTTATGTCCATGCCCATGTCGCTGAGCCGTTGGATGATCTGGGGGTTCCGGTTTTCCCGGGAGGATTGAAGGACGCGTAGCAGCTGATTCAGTGATGCATCTAAAAGATCTAAGCCATATCCGAGAAGATGAACGCTGCTTCCGGATGGATATTCTTCGGGTGCCGCGGCGCTGATTTCGATTCCGGCAATGAATTCAAGTGACCGGGGAATTCCGTTGGCAAGGGCTGCGGCTGATCCGGAAATGGTGTCGTGGTCAGTGATGGAGACGGCCTTCAGGCCGAGCTGAACCGCCATCTCCAAAATTTCGCTTGGTGTCAGAGTGCCGTCAGAGGCCGTTGAGTGGACATGCAAATCGATACCGGCATACGGGTCAGATGCCAAGGGCTTTTTCAAAAGCCTCCTCTTTGGTTTTGCAATCGATACACTGGGTGGTGACCGGTCTTGCCTTGAGCCGCTCTATGGAAATGTCTTCACCACACTTATCGCAGATACCAAAGGTGCCGCTTTCGATTCGATCAAGCGCCTTTTTCACTTTCTTGATCAGCTTGTGCTCGCGATCGCGAATGCGCAGCATGAAGTTGCGATCCGATTCCAGCGCTGCCCGATCCGTGGGATCCGGAAACGTCTCTTTTTGTTCCGTCATGCCCGAAACGGTTTCGTCTGCATGACTCAGCAGTTCCTGCAGCCGCTCGTGAAGCAGCTCTTTAAAAAATTCTCGATCTTTTTTGTTCATCGCTCAATTCCGCAAAGGTGAAGGTTACTATTTTTAACAAAAAACGGAAGCTAACACAAGGAAATGGGCATGTAAAGTGCTATTGTGTCATCAGCGCCGATCCAAGCGATCTAAATTTAATCTAATATTCAAGTAGTTGTTGGTCTTCAGGACAGTTCTGAAACCAGTGCTTCCAGCGTTTTCATGTTGTTGACAGAATAAACTGCATGGTCGTAATCCCGCGGAACATTTTTTTTCAGCAGACCCGTCAACACGCTTCCCGGACCCACTTCCACGAACACCTCCACCTTTTCAGACACCAGGCGACGGATTGAGTCGTACCATCGTACCGGGCTGCACAACTGCAGGGCCATGAGCCGCTGGATTGCTTTACCGTCCTCACAGCGGTCAGCCGTAACGTTGTGGATAACCGTGTTTGCCGGTGAATTGAATGGAAAGGTGTTCAGATAGGCAATGAATTCATCTTCGGCGCCTTTGATCAAATCGCTGTGCCAGGCCCCGCTCACCTTGAGGGGAATCGCCCTAGCACCCTGTGACTCAGCCGTTTCCGAGACTGCCGCCACCGCTTCAGGCGCACCGGTGACAACGATCTGCTGTTCGGAATTGTGATTGGCTACGGAAATCACCCCCGTGTTTCGGCCGGCTTTCACCAGCGCGTCCACCGCCTGGATATCCAACCCGATGATGGCGCTCATGGCCCCCTTGTGTTTCAACGATTCCCGGTGCATCAATTCGCCCCGCTTGAAGACCAGGCGAAGGGTGTCGGCCATGGACACGACAGTTGCTGAAGCCAGCGCACTGTATTCACCCAAACTGTGGCCGGCCGAAAAACTGCAGGTGATCCCGGCACGTTGAATGACGTCCAGGCAAGCCAGGTTGACGGCCGTAACGGCCGGCTGCAGGTTGACGGTTTCCGTCAGGGTCTTCATCGGGCCTTTAAAGCAGTATTGGGAAATAGGGACGCCGGCAATATCATCGGCGGCGGCGAAAATTTCCCTGACAAAGTCATATTCCTGAAACAGGTCATACCCCATGCCCACCGTTTGAGAGCCCTGCCCGGGAAATAAGAAGGCAATTTTTTTCAATGATTTTCCTCCAACTTGAAGAGTTTGCGCGTAATGTCCAAAGCGACGGATTTGTTGCCGCGGCAGCCATCTTTTTTCAAATAATCCGTGGGTTCGTGGAGAATTTTGTTCACCAGGGCGCCTGTCATGCGTTCGATGGTCCGTTTGTCAGATTCAGAGAGATGGCTTAGCGACACCAGTGTCTTCTCCAATTCTTGCCTGGCCATGCTTTCGACTTTGCCTCGCAGGGAGACGATCGTCGGTACCACCTTGAGGGTATCAAACCATTTGCGAAAGCCAATCACCGCTTCATCGATGATTCGTTGGGCTTTTAGGGCCTCCCGGTTGCGGTCTTCGATGTTTTCGTCCACGATTCCCTTAAGGTCGTCGATATCGTAGACATAGGCATTATTGATCCGGTTGATGTCCGGATCGATGTCTCTGGGAACGGCGATGTCAATAAAAAACAGGCTGCGGTTGCGGCGGCTTTTCATGGCTGCTTTAACTTGATTTTTCCGAAGCACGTAGTCGTTGGCGCCGGTGGAACTGATGACGATGTCTACATCATTGATGCAGTCGATAATTTCTTCGAACTTAATCGCTTTTCCTCGAAAACGGTTGGCCAGTTCGACGCCCCGGGAAAAAGTGCGGTTGGCCACGGTAATGGTGCCGGCCCGGTTGCGGATCAGATGTTCGACGGCCAGTTCGGCCATTTCTCCGGCGCCGATTAGCATGACGCGCTTGCCTTCAAGATCGCCGAAGATCTTTTTTCCCAGTTCGATGGCCGCGTAGCTGATGCTGACTGCGTGGTCGCCGATCCCGGTTTCCGTGCGCACTTTTTTAGCCACGAAAAAGGTGCGGTGGAGCAGCTTGTTGAGGATCACACCGGAGGTTTTCTCTACGGTGGCCTTGCGATAGGCCTCTTTCATCTGTCCGAGGATCTGGGGCTCGCCCACCACCATGGAATCGAGACTGGCGGCCACCTGCAAGGTGTGCCGGACGGCTTCATCACCGACATACTGATAAAGCGAGTTTTCAAACTGGGCAAGGGGTACTTTCTTGAATTCGGCGATGAACTGTTTGGCAATGGTTACTGCCGCATCGCGCTCATCGACGGCCATGAGCAGTTCGATGCGGTTGCAGGTGGAAAAAAGGACTGATTCTCCGATGGTCGGGTTGTCCCGGAGCATCACCAGCGCCCGGTCGGTTTCGTCGGCCGTAAAGGCAATGCACTCCCGAACGTCGACAGGAGCGGTTTTATGATTCAATCCAAGCAGTACAATATCACGCATCGTTAATCATCACAGTTGGCCCGTGGCATGCTGATCAGTGCCTGTCCAGGCGCTGAGTTGTCGCCGCAGGGGGCCGGTTTTCCATCCTGGATCGGCCTACATGGCCGTAAAGGTTCCGTGGTGGCCTTGCAGCAGAAAGTTGACGCCGAAAAAAGTGAAGAGGATGACGCCAAAACCGATGATGGCCATGATCGCCGCCCGTCTTCCTCGCCACCCGACGGTCAGCCGTTTGTGAAGCAGTGCCGCGTAAAACAGCCAGCTGATGGCGGACCAGACCTCCTTGGGGTCCCAGCTCCAGAACCTCCCCCAGATGGCTTTGGCGTAAACGACACCGGTAATCAAACCAATCGTAATCATCGAAAAGCCCACGACGATGCTGGCATAGCCGGTGGTGTCTAACAGGTCCAGGGATGGCAGGCGGCTGAAGAAAAACCCCCGGGTTTTCTTTTTGATGGCGTTTTCTTGAAGCAGGTACAACATGCCCAGGCCGCAAGCCAGGGCGAAGGCCGCATTGCCCAGGAATATGGTGATGATATGGGCGGCCAACCACCAGCTTTTCAGCAACTGAGGGTCCTGGGACATCGGCCTAGGCATCTGGTAGGCGGCGATCATTACCAGGGTGATCAGCGGTGCGGCGTAAATACCCAGCACTTTAAGCCGATACATGAAAAAAAATGCCAAAAATACCGCCGCGATCGCCCAGCCGGTGACCGACAGGGTCTCATGGAGGTTGTTGACCGGAAAGTGACCCGCTCGGATGCCGCAGGCGACCAGGGAAACCGTGTGCAGGGCAAACCCAGCTGCCATCAGCCCGACGGCAGTCCGTTGGAAGATTGGTTTCTGAAAAAAAAGATAGCCGAAATAGCAGGCACAGCTGAGCATGTAAACAAGGGTCGCGATGATGAAAACGGGCTCCATGTCACTCCTGGGACGGCGGGTTGGGTGGCATTAACTGGTCGTATCGGTAGTCGGGGCCTATAACGCTTTCCAGCAATTGGTCAATCTGGCCAATTTTTTGGTCTTTGACCAAGGCAAGCAGGTTGCCGTCGATCAGCTGCTCGAAAAGGGGTTTGTGCACTTCCGGTTCGTGGGCATCGGCCAGCAGCTTGCTCCGGATCGCGCCCATCAGCTCCAGCATCACGCCATATTCGGGGCCAAACTGGGTTTCAAGGCGTTTTCGGATATGTTTGGCAAAGGCGGGGCTTTTGCCGGCGGTGGAGATAGCCATGACAAAACTGCCGCGCCGCACAATGGCCGGGAGGATGAAATTGCAAATTTCCGGCCGGTCGGCAATGTTGCACAACAGGTTCAGACGCTCCGCGTCAGCGTGGATCTGCCGGTTCAGCGTTTCATCATCGGTGGCGCCGATCACCAGAAACATGCCTTCCACATCCGACGCTCGATAGGGGCGCTGTTTCAGCACGATGGCCTTTTCAGCGGTCAGTTGCATGACCGCGGGAGAGACCTCCGGGCTGACCACGGTCACTGCGGCACCGCATTGATTCAGGGTGTCAATCTTGCGGGCGCCCACCCGCCCGCCGCCAACCACCAGACATCGTCGGCCTTGAATATCAAGATTTACCGGATAGTACCGCATGTTCACCATTTAAAGCCTAAGGGTCATCAGATCCCGGGCAAGTACAACTTTCCCATTATAGGTGCTCCGGCACTGGTTTTCAATATCGGCGTCTTCGCATGCCGGATAAAAATGGGTCAGCACCAATCGTTTTACACCCGCTGCCTGGGCGATTTCCCCGGCGAGTGCGGGGGTGAGATGGCCATCGACTTTCTGATCATCGGGAAAAGCTGATTCACAGATCATCAGATCGGCGGCGTCGGCGATAACCGTCAGGCCGTCGCAAACATCGCTATCCCCGGAATAGACCAGTGTTTTACCCTCGGCATCGACAATGCGATAGGCTAAACTCTCCGGTCGGTGGGCCACAGGCATGGAGGAAACGGTAAAGGATGAAAATGCGCGGCGATCCGCCTGTTGCGTATCGAGTTCAACGACCGCGAACATTCCGGGGGGCAGCACAATCCAGTTTCCGTAAACCGTTTTCAAGCGTTCGAAAAAGGACCGGAACCCCTGCCCGGCCACAATGGTCAGGGGGTGTTTCTGTGCGGATGGTGCCGGGTATTTCAAGGCGAACAGAAAGGAGGCCAACTCGCCGCTGTGGTCCGGGTGAAAATGGCTGAGAAAGAGATAGGAAATGTCGAAGATGGAAACATTGATTTCCAGCAGCCGGCGCATGACCCCCGGACCACAGTCGAAAAGCAGGTTTTCCCCGCCGGTTTTGATCATAAAGGAGCAAGGATTGCGCACCAGCGACGGCACACAGGTTCCCGATCCCAGAATAGTGATTTGGCTTGGCACGGCACGGATCCTCCCTGATAATTGATCGTCCGGCACCCATGTTAGGATGAACCGGACAGGATTTCAACCGGAAGAAACGAGCCCGTCACCGATAAACGATGCGGCGGAATGGAAAATATGAAGCAGGTTTCTGCTTCCCGGAAAAAACTACTGCACCGGGCGTTCTCAATGCTTCATGAATCCGGCGGCAACGATGGCACAATCATGATGCTTGACATGGATGAATGGTATTTGTTATTTCAGCCGCTATTCGAAAACTATTTTGAATCTATACAATCTGATCAGCGCAACGATTCTGTTTCAGCTGTACTTGCGGCGTCCGATCATCTTTTTTTCAAGGAAAAACGGTTTTTCCAATCTGTTGATATATTCCGTTCGGCCAGGACCTATCCGGCGGATGAAAAAGACGGCTGATGCAGCACCACGGAATCACCAATTGTTCGACTATAAAAAAAACAGGGACTGGGCAGAAAATCTGACCATTGTCATGCAGCTGGGACTGACCATGGCCGGCTGCATCGTTTTTTGTTTCTTTGTGGGGCACTATCTGGATAAGTGGCTGGGAATGAGGGGAGTCTTCACCACGGTTTTTATCCTTCTTGGTATTGCCGGCGGCGCCAACGTCTGCTATCGACAGATACTGGAGATTACCGAACCGAAAGAAAAGGCGGATCCAGATGGAAACGGACCCAACGGTTCTTGACATGCAAAAAAAATACGGCTCGCGGGCGTTGATGCTGGCCATTGGTGCCGGCCTCTTATTCCTTGCCTTGGGCCAAAAAGAGATCTGCCGTGGATTGGTTCTTGGCGGGGTGTTCAGCGCCGTCAATTTTGCACTTATGGGCCAGGCGCTGCGCTACCGGCTCAGCGACAACCGCAAGGCGGCTACCCGGCGATCTCTATTTTCCCTGCTGCTGCGTTATGCGCTGCTGGCGATACCGCTCGTTTTAGCCGTGCGCTCTGACCGGTTTAATTTTCCAGCCACGGCAGTGGGTCTATTCATGGTTCAGCTGGTGATCATGATCGAACATGGTTCCCGGTTGATTTTCGCTGCTGTCAAACACTGATTCAAGGGCGACGACACATGGGAGAACTCGGAAGAATTCATCAGCTGATCATACCGGTTTTCGGCTATTCCATGACTTTCAACCTCGAGGTCATTCTTATGACCTGGATTGCCTTTCTGGTGATTTTTTTGCTGGGTTTTTTAATGGCGCGCAAACGGGGCATGGTGCCGGAATCCATGCAGGTGTTCGGGGAACTATTCGTTTCCAATCTCTACAAACTGACAGAAGACGCCTTGGACAAGGAGATGGCCAAAAAGTATGGTCCCTTGATCTGTGCGCTTTTTCTGTTTCTGCTGGTGTCCAACTGGCTGGGAATCGTCCCCCACCTGGATGAGCCCACCAAGGACCTCAATACCCCCTTGAGCCTCGGTATAATGGGTTTTGTCATCGCCCATGTCGCAGGGATACGAAAAAAAGGGTTTAAAAACTATGCCAGCGAGTATTTTCAGCCGATCTTTTTCATGGCGCCGCTGAATATCATCGGCGAGTTTGCCAAGATCATATCCATCTCTTTCCGTCTGTTCGGCAATATCATGGGCGGGTCGATTATTATTCTCGTGGTGTCTTACCTGACCTGGAGCATCCTGCTCCCGCCTTTTCTAAACGCATTTTTCGGCATGTTCGTGGGTACCATTCAGGCATTTGTTTTTACTATGCTAACCGTTGTATACATCTCAGTCCAGGTGAAATAGATGATGGACCTCGATATTCAGGCCTGGGTTAACGTCGCCGCGTATGCCGGCGGGGGGATTGCCATGGGGCTGGGTGCGGTCGGCGCTGCCATCGGCGAAGGGTATACCGCTGCCCAAGCCAATCTGGCCGTCTCCAGAAACCCGAAGATTTCTGGAGATATCTTCAAAAACATGCTCGTGGGGCAGGCGGTTGCCGAATCAGCCTCCATTTTTGCCCTGGTGGTCGCGATTTTGCTTCTCTTCATGGATAAGGGAAATCCAAATATGCTCAAGGCGGCCGCCCTTTTCGGCGCCGGTATCAGCATGGGTTTCGGGGCAATCGGTTCGGGTGTCGGGTCGGGGTTTCCCGGTGGCCAGGCCTGCCTGGGACTTTCCCGCCAGCCGGCGGTATCCAGCAAGCTAACCACCAACATGCTCATCGGGTCCGCCGTTTGCCAGACCCCGGCGATCTTCTCCATGGTGGTGGCCCTGATGCTTCTGTTCATGGATTTTTCCAATGCACCCCTTCATCCTACCTGGGCTGCCTTGGTGGGGGCAGGTTTGAGTACGGGGCTGGCTGCCATCGGCTCGGGGTACGGCGGTGGCATGGCTGCCGGGGCCAGCTGCGAGGGGGTTGCCCGTCAGCCGGAGGCGGTCGGAAATATTACAACCATCATGCTGGTGGGCCAGGCCGTGGCCCAGACGCCATCCATTTTCGGATTGCTGGTGAGTTTTATCCTGATGTTCAAAACCTTTCCCGAATCCATGCAGCTGCAATCGGCCATGGCG
>Ga0272441_10007707_pt1 | contig 17389 bp, 15 predicted proteins | sample SSMProp6N_FD_193582 | JGI IMG/M metagenome (GOLD analysis project Ga0272441, IMG submission 193582) | Marine sediment archaeal communities from Little Sippewissett salt marsh, Falmouth, MA, United States - SSM-Prop-6N | ecosystem: Environmental > Aquatic > Marine > Wetlands > Sediment ...
GCGACTCTTCAGGCTTCTGCTTGACATACCCCCTGACGCCGCCGGGGTTGTCCCACGGGCGTGCTCGCGGCTACTATATATGGTGTGTGGAGATAGGAGGGGTACCAAGGGGCGGTGGCCACCTCACCCCCCATCCTGCTATCGCCGACTCCGGCCAGGCGAGTCGCGGCAAGCCGCGGCTCGCCACGGCGGCCGGAGTCGGACTCAGCCACCTTCCCCCACATCATCGCCGGTAGCGCGCAGGCGAGGCCCGGCAAGCCCCGCCTCGCCAGGTCGCGCGCTCCCGGACTCAGGCCGGGGGGAAGGGGGCTTGTTGCCGAGCGCCCGCCTGTCACGCCACACGCTCCACGCGAACACCCCGGCGAACGCGACGGTCAGCCAGAACTCCCACAGCCAGAAGACCCCCCACCACCATTCGGGACGTCGACCGCGCCAGACCTCTGTGTAGGTGCCGCCCACAGTCGCTACCTGCTTCCCATCGGGAGAAAAGGCCGCGTATACCACGTCCCATGCCGAGGCACGCAGCAAAGCAAGGAAATCGTCGTTCCGGGCATCCTGGATCGATGCAGCCCCGCTGTCGTGGAGCACGACCGTCCTCCTTCCGTCAGGAGAAGTGATGACTGACGGGCACTCCGGCAGCGGTTCGTCCGGCGCGTGCTGCTTGGTCAGATGCTCTCCGGCACGGATGTCCCAGACCCGGATGGTCCCATCTACGAGTTCGGTTATGAGCCTTTCCCCGTCGTCGGAGAAAGCAGCCTTGGCGAACTGGGGGCTGGTTGACTCCAGCCTAGTCGTACTGATCCAAAGGTCCTGCTGCTCTTCGACCCACAGCCCTACCCCGCTCGTCACCAGCAGCAGGAAGACGACCAGCGTGCGGAGGCTGAAGCGCGGCAGGAATCTGCGGAGACGGCCCATACCACATGATGATACAACGCGCAGAGGCGCGTGGCAAGTGGCCGCCCCCTCCGCGCGATCACCAGTTGACACCCACGCCACGCCCGGTAGAATCGGCCCTGCGGCACACGGGGAGAACGAAATGAGCACGGGCTTCGATCTGGATGCCTGCCGACGGCGGATATGCGCAACCTACCGGGGCGAGAAGGCCGACCGGGTGCCGATCATGCCCCCGATCCAGTGGTCGCCCGCCGGCGACATAGACGCCGACCCGCCGGCCGACTGGCGCGGCGAAGAGAACTACGTGAAGGTCGCCCGGCTGGTCCAGCGGCACTGCGACGTCAGGGGCACCCACAACGCCGTGAGCTCCCCGCGTGTCTGGGAGCCCGTCAGCTACCAGCGCTTCGGCGAGGCGCCGGGCGAGTTCGTTGAGGAACTGCCGGTCGAGCGCCTCAGCGAGAAGCGCACCCAGCACGCGAGCGTGCTCCACACGCCGAAGGGCGACCTCCGCTACGTCTACTACAAGGACGAGGGCATCTTCACCACCTGGGACATGCACAAGCCGATCCAGGGCCGCGAAGACGTCGACAAGATGCTGAGCGTGCCGTTCAAGTTCGAACCGCCCGACGCCGCCGAGTACGAGCCTTTCAGAGAGAACCGCGCGCGGATGGGCCGCGACGCCATCGGCGGCTCCGGGGTCAACTCGATGGTGGCGATGCTCTGCGGCATGATGTCGTTCGAGCAGCTCCTCGAGTGGGTCATCGCCGAGCCAGGACTGCTGAAGGACCTGGGCGACATGTGGCTCGAGAGGACGGGCGCCAAGGTCGACTGGCTGCTCTCGCAGGGGGTTGGGCCCTTCTGGCACTTCAACGGCGTGGAGCGCGCGTCGCCGCCGATGATGGGGCCGAAGCAGTGGGAGGAGTTCGTCGTCCCCTACGACGGGGAGATCATGCGCCGCATCAAGGCGGCCGACCCCGACGCATTCATCCACGTGCACTGCCACGGGAAGGTCGGCACGCTGCTCGACTCCTTCATAGAGATGGGGGTGGACTCGATCGACCCGGTCGAGCCGCCGCCGCAGGGAGATATCGAGTTCACCGACGCGAAGGAGCACGCGGCCGGCCGGCTGACGCTCCTCGGGAACATGGAGTTCCTGGCAATGGAGACCGAGACGCCGGACCAGATCGAGGAGCGCGTCCGCTCGGCCATCGAGGACGGCGGCCGCGAGCACACGATCCTCTGCTGCTCTTCGGGGCCGCACGAGAGGCCGACGGACCTGTTCACCGCCAACGCCGTCCGCTACATCGAGGCGGCCCTCAAGTACGGGCGAATGAACTGACGCGGAGCAAGAGGCCGTTCCGGCCTTGCGCGGGCTTCGGCACGCAGCTATCATAAGTTAGTACACTAACTTTGCAGGGGCGCGCACGCGCTCCCGAACGGGCCTACACACGAAACGGGGGAGATGATGGCGAGGCACGAGCAGCTCGAGCGGATAGCGGTCGACTGGCAGGCGGTCGGCCCCGGCGGCGGCGGCGGCCACATGGACGGCGGCATCAGCCCGGCCGATCCGAATATCATGATCTTCGCCTGCGACATGGGTGGGACGTATCTAACGCTCGACGGCGCGAAGACTTGGCGCACGCTGCCGGGCGAGGTCATCCGCAAGCTCACCTGCCCCGCCGGCTTCCATCCGACCGACCCCGACGTCATGTACGTCATCACGAAGTGGGGGCTGTACGCCTCGCGCGACCGCGGCGAAAGCTGGGAGCATTCTCTGGGCGGCGAGCACGACTCGCCCGTGACGCGCTTCAACGGCACCGCCATCACCTTCGACCCGCACGATCCCGACGTGATGCTCGCCGGATTCAGTCAGTTCGCGGGCGAGAAGGGCCGCTTCGTGCTGAAGTCCGTCGACGGCGGGCGCACGTGGACCCGCCTCGAGTTCTGGCCCGGGGACGTCAGCAGCGGCTCGGTCTGCTTCGATCCGACGAGCGCACCCGAAGAGCGCATCATCTACGCGATGGGGCGTGACGGCGTGAAGCGCTCGGCCGACTGGGGGAAGACGTGGGAGACGCTCAACTCGGGCCTGCCGGCGGCCGGGGGCGAGGACGGAGGGACGGTCGAGATATCGAGCTTCGGCGCCGCGTGGGCGCCTTCCGGCGAGAGCGCCTTCTACGTGACCGTCCCGTCGAGGAACGTCGACGGCCGATACGTGGGCGGGGTCTACAAGTCGACCGACCTCGGCAGGTCGTGGTCGGGGGTGAACGAGGGGCTCTATCGCAAGCTGCGCGAGGGTCGACGCTCGGGGCTCATGCAGTACGGATCGGTCACGCTGGGCCGGAGCAACACGGAGCTCGTCTACGTGATCTCTAGCGGCGTGCTGAACGAGCCCGGGCACGACCGCGCCGTCTGGCGCTCGACCGATGGCGGCGAGAGCTGGCAGTGCGTCACCTTCGGGCCGCACTGGTGGAAGCGGTGCAACTTCGACATCGACTGGATGAACGAGGACCTCTCGGGCCGCTGGTGGTGGAGCGGCGGGCCGGGGCAGATATGCTGCTGCCCCACCGAGCCCGAGCGCGTCTTCACCACCAACGGCGGCAACGGCTTCATGACGACCGACGCAGGCGGGCACTGGAGCCCGGTCTACACAGATCGCGTCGGCGACACCAAGTTCTACCGCGGCCGCGGGTGCGAGGTGCTCACGTGCTACACGGTCTACGTCGACCCCAAGGACACACAGCGCCGGTGGATTGCCTATACTGACATCGGGTGCTTTATGTCGAAGGACGGCGGCGAGACGTGGGCCTACGCGGCGGAGGGCTCCCCCTGGCCGAACACGTGCTACGAGTTGGCCATCGACCCCGACGTGCCCGGCCGCCTCTGGGGGGCGTGGGGGCGATACCACGACCTGCCGACGTGGAAGACCCTCCGCCGCGGCGTCGAGACCTCGGCCGGCGGCATCTGCCGGACTGACAACTACGGAATGAAATGGCAGCCGTGCTGGTCCGACGGGTCGCCACCGAACGACAAGGGCACGTGCACAACCATCGCGCTCGACGCGTCGAGCCCCGTCGACTCGCGCACGCTCTACGCCGGGTTCCTGAACTCGGGCGTGTGGAAGTCGACCGACGGCGGCGAGAACTGGACCGAATGCAACCGGGGACTGCCTCTCCCGCCGCGGCGGAACGTCTGGCACCTCGAGCTCCACGCCGACGGGACGCTGCTCTGCGGCATCACGGCGAACTTCCCCGGCGACAGCCACGTGGCTGGGGGGCTGTTTCGCTCAAGTGATGGCGGCGCGAGCTGGGAGGCCGTGGGAGCCGAACAGCCTTTCGACTGGATATACGGCGTCACGATGGACCCGCGGACGTCGAAGACCGTCTACGTCTCGTGCTACGAGGTGCCGCCCGAGGATGCCCCCTCACGCGGCTGCTCGCTCATGGGCACGGACGTGCCGTGGCTGGACGGCAACGGGCACGGCGGCGTCTTCAAGTCCGAAGACGGCGGCGCCACGTGGGAGAGGATACTCGACCGGCCCTACTGCTACGACGTCACATTCCACCCGGACGCCCCGGACACGATCTACGCGGCCACGTCGGTCGACGGCATCGCGCGCAGCCGCGACGGGGGCAGGAGTTGGGAGAACCTGGCGCTCACGCCCTTCGTGATGCCCCACCGGGTCACGGTCGACCCCGACGACCGCGAGACGCTGTGGGTCACGACCTTCGGCGGCGGGGTGTGGAAGGGCAGGCCGGGCGGATAGTCGTGGCGGGGCCGGCGCCCCCGGCGTCACCTGTCCATCGACCTCACAACGAGGAGCACGACGCAGAGCCCACCGACGCATGCGATCCCGATTCCGGCGAGGATGTAGTCGGCGCGGATCTGCGCGTCCGTGGCCGGGTCATATACGTTCTCGGGCATCATGTAGTCGTTGAATGCGACCGGGAGCATGACCGCAAGGTAGGCGAAGAAGCAGATGATTATCATCGCCCAGAAGACGATCTTCATGCAGTACACGGTGCGGCCTCCTCGCCGGTGACAATCTAACCTGGTGGGAAGCGAAATTCAAGGAGCAGGCCGGCTACTCGTTGCGCTCGTCCTGCATGTCCTTGAGCATCTCTTTCGCCTCGCGGCGTGCGCGGCGCGCCTCGCGCTGGCAGATCCGCTCGCGGCCAACATGCCTGAGGACGAGGCCAAAGGCTATGATGCCAAAGCCGGCGAAAGCCGTCGCGATGGGACCGAAGCCGAGCCCGATCTCAAGAGCGCATTCCGACGGATCGTCCGGCGCGAAGTGAACCATGACCGTCGCGCCCTGCGGGTAGCGGTCGACGAACTCCCGCGCCTCCTCCTCGTCATCGTAGGTGCCCGCGTCTTCGCCGGGCCAGACGTTCGATGACGCAAACCGCGCCTCGCTGACGACAAAGCTGTAGGCGATCTCTGCGCGGTAGTCATACTGCCCGGGGAGGGGGCCCGCCTTTTCCTTCACGACGCGCGAGACGGTCACCAAGCCTGCAGTGTCCGCCCACCAGTGGGACGTGACCTGGGCCGACAGTCGGGAGGCCGCGCCGAGGACGAGGAATGCCCCCACGCCAATGAAGACCCACGCCATCACCCGCGCGCCGGTCGGATCTGCGCGGCGCTTGTGCCGGGACTCCGGGATCATCCGGTCGAAAAGGCTGGCAAGGCCGGGAGGAATCATGGCGGCATCTTACCTTCGCCCCTGCCGTTGTTCAAGCATCAGCCTCACGCAGCCAGAAGCCCGAGCGCCACGTAGTACCACATCAGCACCTGGCCGACCAGCTGGACGAGGAAGAGAATCCCGATCTCCCTGCTCTCCATCTCCATCCGGTGGGTCATCTTGTAGAAGAAGAACCCCACGAGGGCCGTGATGGCCCACGAGTGCATCGGAACCTGACCAAGCGAGGCCGCCTCACCCGCCCGTTGCCGCCATCATCCTGTCGATCGCGCTGCGGGCCTTCGAGAGCGTGGGCTCGGGGATTTGGATCTCTACGCCGCCGCCCTCGAGGCTCTCGACGATACCCAGCAGCGTGCACATCTTCATGTTGGGGCAGTAGCTGGACGCGCCGGGGAAGAGGAACTCCTTGCCCGGGTTATCGGCGGCCAGCCGCTCGAGGAATGTTGCCTCGGTGCCGACGATGAAGGTCTTCGCATCGGATTCGGCGGCGAGTCTGCGCATCCCCGAGGTCGAGAGCACCTCGTCGGCGAGGTCGGCCACCTCGGGCTCGCACTCAGGGTGGACCATGACGACGGCGTGAGGGAAGCTAGCGCGCGCCTCGCGCACGTCGGCCTCCGTTATCTCCATGTGGACGTGGCAGTAGCCGTCCCACGGGATGATCCGCTTCGGCGTGTGCCGCGCGACCCAGGAGGCCAGGTTGCGGTCGGGCACGAATATAATCTCGTCCGCGGACATCCCCTCGACCACCTGCACGGCGTTGGCGGAGGTGCAGCAGGCGTCGGAGACGGCCTTCACCTCGGCGGTCGTGTTGACGTAGCAGACCACCTCGGCGCCCGGATGCTCGCCGCGCATCCTCTCGACGCCCTCGGGATCGACCATCGCGGCCATGGGGCACATCCCCACGGGCGAGGGCACGACCACGGACTTCGCGGGCGAGAGTATCTTCGCCGTCTCGGCCATGAAGCGGACGCCGCAGAAGACGATCAGCTCGGCCTCCGTCCCGGCCGCCTCGCGCGAAAGCCCGAGCGAGTCGCCGGTGAAGTCCGCTGCGCTCTGAATCTCCATCGGCTGGTAATTGTGCGCGAGCACTACGGCGTTCCGCTCTCTCCGGAGTCGGTCGATGCGCGCGGTTGTCTCATCATGGGTCAACTCTAGCCGTCCTTTCGCAAGCCGTCGTCCATGGAGCCCATGCGGTACCCGGCGAGGTCGACCGCAACGTGGCTGAAGCCGAGCTCCCGCAGCCTTGCGGAGACCTTCGCCCTCGTCTCGCCCTCCGAGAGGGATGCCACCGCCTCAGCCGCCACCTCGATGCGGGCGACGTCCCCGTGCGAGCGCACCCGCACGAGCTCGTATCCGAGCCCGTGCAGGAACCCCTCCGCCGCCTCAACGCGCGCCAGGCGCTCCGGGGTTATCTCGTCGCCGTAAGGCAAACGGGTCGCGAGGCAGGCGTTGGAGGGCAGCTCGGCCGTTTCCAGGCCCATCCGGCGCGAGAGCTCCCGGATCTCGCCCTTCGTGAGCCCGGCGTCCTTCAGCGGCTTCAGGATGCCGAGCTCCGCCGTGGCCTTCGCCCCGGGCCGGAACTCGTCTGCGTCGTCGGCGTTCTCCCCGTCGGCCACCGCAACGTACCCCTTTTCGCGCGCCAGCGCAAGAAGCGCCTCCATACGGTGGCGCTTGCAGATGAAGCACCGGTCGGGGGGGTTCTGCGCGAAGCCGGGCTCCGACATCTCGGCCGACTCGATGACGACGTGCTCGACGCCGAGGGCGGCGGCCATGCGCCGGGCACGCTCGAGCTCGGCGCGCGCGAGCGTTGGCGAGTCCGCCGTGACGGCGAGCGCGCGTCCGCCCAGCACCTCGGCCGCAACGGCGAGGAGCAGTGACGAGTCGACCCCGCCCGAGAAGGCGACTGCCAGCCCGCCCGTCTCGGACACGATCCGCTTCAGCTCGGCCAGCTTGCTCTCCAGACTCAGCGTTCCGTCTCCTTGAGGGGGGCTTCAATTCTCGTCCATATCGACCGGGCACTTCGTGCAGCGCCTGCGGTGCTCGTCGACCAGCGTCTCGAAGCGCTCCTTGAGGGCGGCGAACTCCTTCTCCAAAGCGTCCATCTCGTTGCCCAGCGGGTCCGAGATGTGATCGTGATCGAGGGGGCTGTCGGGCTCGCCGAGGCGCTTAACGACCCCGCCGGGGACGCCCACGACGACGGAGTCGGGCGGCACCGGGTGGATGACCACCGATCCCGCGCCCACCCTCGAGCGCTCGCCTATCTCGATGGGACCGAGGATGATGGCGCCGGTACCCACCACGGCGCCGTCACGGAGCGTGGGGTGGCGCTTGCCGTGGCTGAGGCTGACGCCCCCGAGCACGACCCCCTGGTAGAGCAGCACATCATCGCCGATCTCACTGGTCTCGCCGATCACCACGCCCATGCCGTGATCGATGAAGAACCTGCGGCCGATCGTGGCGGCGGGGTGGATCTCTACGCCCGTGAAGAAGCGGGAGACGTGCGAGACGAGCCGGGCGAGGAGCTTCAGCCGCCACCGCCAGAGGAGGTTGGCAATACGGTGATACCAGAGCGCGTGCAGCCCCGGATAGCACGTGAGAACCTCCACGTAGCTCCTCGCGGCCGGATCCTTGTCAAAGACGGTCCGTATGTCCTCTCGGATGCCCATTTGCGGTCGGCGAGACCAGGCCCCCTGCGGTCAGCCTAGTCCTCCTCCTCGAAGAGCCAGGTAGAGAGATATCGTTCGCCGGTGTCTGGCAGGACGGCGACGACGCGCTTGCCATCCATTCCTTCGCGGCGAGCCACCTCGAGCGCCGCCCACGCCGCGGCGCCGGAGGAGATGCCGACGAGCAGTCCTTCCTCGCGAGCAAGCCGCCGGGCGGTGCGGCCGGCGTCAGGGCCCGTGACGCGGAACACCTCGTCTATCAGCGAGGTGTCGAGCACACCGGGGACGAAGCCCGCTCCGATGCCCTGGATCTTGTGCGGCCCCGGCTTCCCGCCCGAGAGGACCGGCGAGCCGTCCGGCTCCACGGCCACTATCCTAATCTCCGGTCTGCGCTCCTTCAGGGCCGATCCCACGCCGGTTATCGTGCCGCCCGTGCCGATGCCGGCGACGAAGACGTCGATCCTGCCGTCCGTGTCGGCCCATATCTCCTCAGCGGTGGTCCGGCGGTGGGCCTCCGGATTCGCCGGGTTCTCGAACTGCTGCGGCACGAAGGCGCCGGAGCTCCTAGCGACCTTCTCGGCCTCCTCGATGGCGCCGGGCATGCCCTTCGCGCCGTCGGTGAGCACCAGTTCGGCGCCGAGAGCCGCCAGCAGTTTCCTCCGCTCGACGCTCATAGTGTCGGGCATCGTCAGCATCAGCCTATAGCCCCGCGCCGCACAGACGAACGCCAGGCCGATGCCGGTGTTCCCGCTCGTCGGCTCCACTATGAGGTCGCCGGGCCTGATCTTGCCGGCCTTCTCGGCCGCATCTATCATCGCCAGGCCGATGCGGTCCTTCACCGAGCCGCACGGGTTGAAGGACTCCAGCTTGCAGACCACTTCGGCGAGGCAGCCCTCGGCCGTGCGGCTGAGCCGCACCATGGGCGTGCGCCCCACAAGTGCGGTGACGTCGCTCGCTATACCCATCTCCGGTCTCCTTACCGGTTCCGAGCTTCACGCCGCGCCGACATCCATGCGCGGCTGTCCAGGTGGATCAGAGCCCCAGGAACTGGATCGCCGCGCCGCTCATCAATATCGCGGCCCCGGCCATCGCGTGGCTGTATCGCTCGAGCCTGCCGAGCGGCACCATGCTGATCCCCAGGGACATGACCATGACAACGCTCATCATGGTCGCAATGGTGACCACCCCGAAGACGGCCGTCACCAGCAGCAGCCCCCACACGCTTCCCTCGGCCGCCGGGTACATCAGGATCGGGATGAGCGGCTCGCACGGCCCGAGCACGAATATGGTGAAGAGCACCCACGGCGTGATGCTCACCGTCTTCTTGTCGTGCACGTGGGTGTGCTCGCCCTCGTGGACGTGCTCGTGAGCGTGGTCCCCGTCATCCTCGTGGTCGTGCGCGTGCGTGTGCGGCTTGTTCCTGATGGCGCTGCGCACTCCCCAGACGAAGTAGGCCAGCCCGAAGCCGATGAGCGCCCAGGCAGCGATGGGACCCCGTGTGCCTTCGATGCTCTTCAACCTGCCAACGGCGATGCCGGCCGCGACGCCGATCAGACCCAGCACGACGGAACTCATGATGTGACCCACGCCGCAGAGGAACGTGACGACGGCCGTCCTCAAGGCGGACCACTTCCTCGCCTTTGACATCACTATGAAAGGCAGGTAGTGGTCCGGCCCTAAGAGGGTGTGCAAGAACCCAATCGACGCCGCAGTAACGACAAGAATCCAGAGCCCACTTGACATCGACCTGCTCCATTGTCGTACTCGGCCGCGCTCAGCAAAATCCCGACCGCTACGCTCAGGTTAATGATACGCCATCCGTCCCGGCAATGCAAACCAGGCCCTGCAGACGGCCCGCTATGCGAAGGAGCCCCCCCCGTCGAAGCTCCAGCCCTCCTCGCCCATGAACCAGCTGCCCGTGTCGTTCAGGTACTCGAGCATGTTGGTGACGATCTTCACGTGACTGCGTTCCTCGATGGCGAGAATTTTCCACAGGCTCGCCACTTCCCTGGACGGACTCCACTGGGCCCGGCTCTCGTAAAGCTCAACGCTGGTCTGCTCGATCTCGAGAGCCTTCTTGAGAGCCGCAGTGTCATCCTCAGAAGAGGCGAAGCTGTCCATCTCGGCCCCGGTGACCGAGGAGAAGATCGTCTGGAGCTTCCTGTTGGTCTCCGCCTCGAGGCCCTTCTCCGGAACGACCTTGTAGGCGACGTTCGCCCTGATCCACTCCTCGTGGCGCTTCTCATCCGCGGCAAGGGCCTCGAACATGCCCTTGGCGAGCCTGTTGCCGGAGGCGGCGGCCACCTTCAGGTAGAACTCCTGTCCCTCCTGCTCAGTCTTGATGGCCGTCTCGAAGGCCGCCGCTGCGGAGTCGTCTGGCATTTCTCACCTCCTCGCGAGGCACAAGCCCCTTGTGCAGATTGGTCGCGCCAGCCTTGGCGAACTTACAGGTATCGCGAAAGAGTGTCAAGCTCAGCACGCGAGGCCGCGGCGGCCCACGGGTTCATTCCTCGTATATCACCACGTCGTCGAAAACGACCGTCTTGCCTTTGCCTGGCGATATGACGATCGACTTGAAGAGGTGCCCGACGGGCTTCTCCCTGTTGCTCCCCTTGGCCCAATCCTTCATGCGCACCTCCAGGACGTGCCAGCGGCCCGGAGCGAGGCCGGGGAAGTAGGCGGCGTAGTTGCCCTTGGACTTCTCGCTCCAGGCAAAGACGCCGAGCTGCTCGGGCCCGCCCTTGGCCGGGATGTAGCAGGCGAAGCGCAGGACGCTCCGCTCCGTCATCGTGACGTTGGCGCCCCAGTGCTCCGCCGATTCGGCCTGGCCCAGCCTGGCGCAGCGAGTGCTCGAGCCAAGTCCCCCGGGCACGATCTCGACGTGCTGCCAGGCCCCCGCACCGGCCTCGAAGTCCATCCTGTAGAGGGCCCTCTTCGGCATCGCGTATCCCGGCGGCGCCGGCGAGGGGCCGAACTCGCTCGCCGCCTTCGCCCCCTCCTCATATATCACCACGTCGTCGAAGACGACCGTTCTGCCTTTGCCCGCGTAGATCTTGAAGACCGTGAACTCCTGACCCTCGATGGCGCCGGCCGCCTCCCAGTCCTTCATGCGGGCATGGAGGACGTGCCAGCGTCCGGGAGCCAGGCCCTTGAAGTCGGTCTGTACATTCTTCGCCAGGGCCTTGTCCCAGAGGAGCAGCCGGACCTTGCCGGTCCCACCTCCGTGCTCCGGCGGGAGGTATACGGCGCACCGCACGACCGTCGCGGCGGTCATCCTGAAGCTAAGGCCCTCGTGCTCGGAGGACCGGTCGGCGGTCGTACGCCCGCACCACCTGCTCGCGCCGAGGCCGCCCTTGACGACCTCGACGTCCTCGAACTCACCCGCGCGGCCCGTCTCAAAATCACACCTGAAGACAGCCTTAGCCGGCATCGCGTAGCCCGGCGGCGCCGGCGCGGGTCCGAACTCGCCCGCCGCCTTCGCCCCCTCCTCGTAGATCACCACGTCGTCGAAGACGAAGGCGCTGTTGCTCTCGGAGTGGATCACTATGGTCTTGAGCCCGCGCCCCTCGACGCTGGCTCGCTTACCCCACAGGCTCCACTCCTTCATGGGCGCGCTCAGAACGTGCCACTTGCCGCGCTCGAGGCCCTTGAATGTCGCGTGCCAGTTCTTGTTGGTCTCCTGGTCCTGGCCCAGGAAGTAGACGATGTCTGGAGCCCCCTCGCCGAGCACGTAGACTGCGGCGCGGACGACCGTCTTCGCCGTCATCGTGTACTTGAAACCATAGTGCTCCGAGGTGCCGCCGCCGGGGTTGCGCGCGCACTGCTTCGAGCTGCCCAGGCCGCCCTGCACGAGCCTTGCCCTCACCCACGGCCCGACGCCCTTCTCGAAGTCCTGCCTGTAGACGGGATCGGCCGGCATGAAGTAACCGGGCGGGGCCGCGACCGGGCCGAAGGACTTCTCGTCACTCGCGACCTCCCTCGGGGGAGAAGTCCTTGGTTTCGTCTCCTCGAATATCTCCTTCGGGGTCTTCTCGTGTTTCAGGCCGCCGGGTCTCAGGCTGCCGAAGAGCGAGCGGGGAGTGCTCGGGGCCTCCTCGGGCTCCTGCTTCGGCGCTTCCTCCTCGCCGCGCCCCTGCTCCTCCTGCGTCGCCCTGGGGGGCGCCGGCCGATCGGCCTCGCGAGCGTCGTCCCCGGGGCCGCCGCCCGAGCTCAACACCCACGCCGCCAGCCCGAAGCCGACGAGAGCCGCCAGGATCGCGACGATCGCCGGCGTGGCCGAACTCCGTGCGGCGGCCGGGACGCTCCGCGTGCCCCGGGGAGCTGCCGTCTGGGTGCTGGGCTTCCGCATCTTGCGCGTCGCGCCCGGACGCTTGAAAGCGGGCGGAGAGGGCCTGGCCGGGGCCGCGCTAACGCCCAGCTTCTTGGCGCACTCGGAACAGTAGACATTCTCGCCCTGCTCGACGGCTCGCCCGGCCTCAATCTCGCCCGGGTTAATCCGCCGCCTGCACTCGTCGCAGAAGAGGATTTCCATATGTGGCGCGCCGCCCCAGTGTATTCCGCCCGTGCCCAGGTATTATAACGCGCTGAGGTGGGATTCGTCGCAGAAGTGTCGGAAAAATCTGGGCCGGGCAGCGCTCGGGTGCCCCAGAAGGCTATTCGTCATAGACGACGAAGTCGTCAAACACGAAGGTGCCGTTGCCCTCGATGTAGAGCGTCAATGACTTCATGTCGTGGCCGACAGCCTTCTGGCTTCTGTCCACCCACCTGAACCAATCGCCCGCCTCTATCTTCAGGACAAGCCACCTGCCCCTTTCCAGGTTGCCGCGCACGACGCGCCAGTTGTCCTGGGCTTGTGCACTGTAGGCCATCACCTGCATGGTCACGGTCCCCTCGCCCGGGATGTAGACGGCCACGCGGACGACCGTACGCTCGCCGACTCGGAAGCGCGCTCCCCAGTGCTCGGGACGCTTGCCGTCGATGTTCCTGGCGGCCTTCCTGCTCGCGCCCAGGCCGCCATCGACGATCTCGACTGGGCTCCACCCGCCGCGCCCTCCCTCGAAGTCCTGAAGGTAGGCCCTGCCTGCGGGGATGCTGTAGCCTGGCGGCGCGGGCTCGGGGCCGTAAGACTCCGGCTCCTTGGGCTGGGGTGGGGGCGGCGGAGGAGGGGGAAGCGTCGATTGCCGCTCCTCGTGTAGCTCCTTCGGCGTCTTCTCCTCAATGCCCTGGCCCGGTCTGAGAGCGCCGAAGAGTGATCTCGGACCCTCGTCGGGGGCCTCAGGCTTTGGCTTCGGCGCGGGCGTCTGAGCGGGCGCCTCGGGTGCGCGGCGACGCTCGCGCCGCGGCGGAGGCCCCTTTGAGTTCAACATCATCAACGCCGCGCCCGCCACCACGACGAACCCGATCGCGGCCGCGACCACGACCCTGACGATGCCGCCCCCGCCGCGCGGGGCACTCCGAGCCGTCTCGCGCCGGCCTTCGCGGTGCGACTCGCGGCGCTGCATGCCTCCCGGGCGTGTTCGCGTCCCGCTCCGCTGCATGGCGATCGCGGAGCCTGCACCCCCGGCCGAGAGTCCACGCTTTTTCGAGCACGAGGGACAGTAGGTGTTATCGCCTTGCGAAACCGCCGCGCCAGACTCGAGGTCCGACGGGCTTATCCGCTGTTCGCACTCGTCACAGAAGAGGATCTCCATATGCCCTATTCCTCATAGACCACGACGTCGTCGAACACGACCGGAGTCTCCTTGCCCGCCCATATCTTGAGCGCGTTGAAGTCGTGACCCTCGGTCTTGTTGGCGTTCGTGCAGGTCCAGTCCTGCATCCGGATCTTTATCACCTGCCACTTGCCCTTCTCGAGGCCCCTGAGGTACTTGAACATGTTCTGCTCAGCAGTCTTGTCCCAGGCCTTGACTGTGAACCTGCCGTTGGGCCTCTCGGGCGGGAGGTAGCAAGCGAGCTGGACCACCGTGCGACTCGTCATCTTGAAGATCTTGCCGTAGCGTTCGGTGCCGTCATCCGCTGTCCTGAGGCAGAACTCGCTCGCGCCCAGGCCTCCCTTGACGACCTCCACGCTGCTCCAGCCCATGCTATCGCCCGACTCGAAGTCGTACTTCACGGCCGCCTTCGCCGGCACCGAGTAGCCTGCAGGCGCGGGGACGGGCCCGTAGGACTTCGGCGCCGGGGCTGCCGCGCCGCCGGCGGGCTCCTCGTAGATGGTGACGTCGTCGAAGACAACCTTGCCTGAATTGCCGTCAGGAAAGAAACCCACCGACTTCATCTGGTGCCCCTCGGGCTTCTCCCTGGTGTTCCACCTGAAGAAGTCCTGGGGCCCCACGTCGAAAACGTGCCACTTTCCACGCTCGAGCCTGCGGTAGGCGACGCGGACATTGTCCTTCGCCGTGGTGTCCCAGCACATGAGCTGGAAGCTCCGGGCGCCGCCCTCGGCGGGAATGTAGCAGGCGAAGCGGATCCTCGTCTTGGCCGTGAAGGTGTAAAGACTCATCCACTTGCTGACAGTCTTGCCGTCCGTGACGGCGCACTTCTTCGAGCCACCCGGGCCGCCGTCGACGATGCGGGCGCCCCGCTCCCATCCTCCCCGGCCGTTTTCGAAATCCTCCTTGTATATCACCTTCGCGTTGGCCGGCATGGCGTGGCCGACCGGGGCGGGGCCGTGATACGACTCCCCCGCTGTGGTGCTGGGCGGGGGCGGTGGCGGAGGCGGGGGAAGGGGGGGCGACGGGGTCGTCGCCCTCCGCTCATCAGCGATCTCCCTGGGCGTCTTCTCGGCCTGGGTGCCCTGTTTCAGCGTGCCGAAGAGCGACCTGGGGCTGTCGTCGGGCTTCTCGGGCTCGGGTGCCTTGGGGACCTCGGGAGGGGCTTCCGGCACGGGGGCCGGGACGGCCGGGCGCGAGCGCTTCGGCCGAGGGGGCGTCTTCGGCCCCTTCATCATGATCATAGCTCCGCCGACCACCGCGAAGCCGACCACCCCCGCGATGATGACGGCAACTACCGTCTTGCCCTGTCCGCCGGCCGGGACGGCCCCCCGGGTCGGCTCGCGGCGCGGGCCTCGTTGCGCCGGCCGCGCGCCCGTGCGCCTGAGGCCCGTCGTCGAGCTGGCCCGCTTGACCGCGACGGTGGCAGAGGTCTGCCTGCCGGCCGTCTTCCCGAGCTTCTTCGAACATGCCGGGCAGTATGTATTCTCGCCTTCGGAAACGGCCGCGCCCGATTCGAGATCGGCCGGGCTGATCCGCTGCTGGCACTCGTCGCAGAAGAGAATCTCCATTCCGCGCTCAGTCCCTCCGCGCCGGCCATCCGGCGCCTTGAATCAACTCACGAACCGTCAGTCCGGCGCCCCGCCTGCAGCGAAGGACTGCCGCCATCCTCCTAGTTCCCCGCTTTGACGGCTTCGGCCTTCTCCGCCTCCATCCAAGGCACCTTCGGAAGCTTGAGCTCCGTCGCAAGGGCCCCGCTGTGGACGACATTGCCGTCCCTGTCTTTGACCTCCAGATGGCCGCCCGGTTCCTCGCCCGCCTTGAAGTATACCTCGAACCTGCGGCCGTCGGCGGCGGTAATCCACACGCCGGGGCCGATCTTGCTCGCCACGGCGCGCTCCACCTTGATCTTCTCGGGCGCGCCCTTGTCCACAACGTGGAAGACGTGGAGGAAGTTCTCGTAAATCTTGGGCTCGGGCGGAGAGATCTCAAGCCTCCACGCCCCCATCTGCTCGTTCCAGCCGTTCTTGGAGGGGAAGTTCTTGCCGCCGGCCCAGAACTCGTAGCCCTTGCCGCCGACCACGCGGACCAGGGCCTTCTCGGGCAGAATGGTGTAGCAGCGCACTTCGCCGCCCCCGTTGATCACCACCGCCCCGTCGGCCTCGTAGGTCTCGATGTGGCCCGCCACCTCGACCTTCCTGGCCTCGCCCGCGGCCTCGCCGCCGAGGGTCAGCCTGGGCCTGTTGACCGTGTGGAGCAGGAAGCTCTTCTTGAATTCGGAGCTCGAGCTCCTCACCCGGTCGAAGACGACGAAGATGTCCGGACGGAGGTAGAGGAACTCGCGGGAGATGTAGGGAACCTTCTTCGGGTTGTAGGCCTTGTGGTACTCGGTCGACATGTAGTCGAAGAGACCGTCCTTCGCCTCGAGGCCCGTGGTCGTCGCGATGTCCCAGGGCGAGTCCTTGGCTACGTACTCGCAGGCCGACTTCGGATGCGACCCGGAGGAGTTGGCTCTCGAGTAGTGCCAGCCCGCTTGGCCGCCGTCGTTGACGCGCCCGCGGCCGTGGTTCTCGTTCGGGTCGTATACGAGGATGCAGTTGTGGGCGACGGTCCTCGACTGGTAGTTCCCGTCGATGGGCTGCCCCGACCAGCCGTTGTAGTCGCCCGAGTCAATGAGCAGCGGGGCCTTCTTGTGGATGACGAAGCTGCCGTTGTCGAAGTGCTGGTGCCCGGCGAGCCGGTCCGACGACTGGAACATCGCGTAGACGGCCTCCTTCGACCAGTCGGAGCGCATCGCGTACCAGTTCATCGTGTCGAAGAAGCTGGAGAGGGGCAGATCCTCTCTCTTGTAAGGCTCCACCTTGGTGTCGAGCCAGACGATGAAGGGGATCAGGTCGTAGCCGGATCTGGGTTTGCCGATCTCCTTCAGGATCATCGCCGCGTAGCGGTCCTTCCACATGCCCGTCGCCATCGCGCAGCACGCCCCCTCGGAGCCCGAAGAGAGCTTCCTGCCGCCCTTGCCCCGGCCGTAGTCCTCGCACTGCACGAGCACGTCGTCGAAGGGCCGCCTGAGATACACATAGGCCCGGGCCATATTGCGCGACGAGGCCCCGATCTCCTGCCACAGGTCTTGGCACTTGAAAGCGCGCATGTAGATGTCGGATGTCCACATCTTGCCGGGCCAGCCCGACGCGTAGCCCATGCCGGGCAGGATCCATGCGCCCGTCCGCGTCGGGCCCGCCGCCGCCACCATCGCGGTGAACTGGTGGGTCCTGTTGTAGCCGATGGCGTTCTCGATCAGCCGCTTCTCGGCCGCCTTGTCGCCGGACTCCCCCCAGACGGCGAGCGCTGCCACGATCGACCGCGAGTAGAGACCGAACCATCCGTTGAACTCGCTGTGCCGCCAGTGGCCGTTCTCGCCGTGGAGG
>Ga0272441_10007708_pt1 | contig 17388 bp, 17 predicted proteins | sample SSMProp6N_FD_193582 | JGI IMG/M metagenome (GOLD analysis project Ga0272441, IMG submission 193582) | Marine sediment archaeal communities from Little Sippewissett salt marsh, Falmouth, MA, United States - SSM-Prop-6N | ecosystem: Environmental > Aquatic > Marine > Wetlands > Sediment ...
AACCCGACAACCATTGCCGGCAGCATGGATCTGCCAAGGGAAAATAAGATGACCGAGAACGAAACCACACCCGGATCCAACTTTATCACGACCATCATCGAAGCAGATCTGAAAGCCAATACACACAATGGCCGAGTGGCCACCCGGTTTCCTCCGGAACCCAACGGCTACCTGCACATCGGCCACGCCAAATCCATCTGCCTGAACTTCGGGGTGGCCAACACCTACAACGGCACCTGCAACCTGCGCTTCGACGACACCAACCCCACCAAAGAGGATGTGGAATATGTGGACGCCATCATGGAGGACGTGCGCTGGCTGGGATTCGACTGGGATGACCGCCTTTACTATGCCTCGGATTATTTTGAACACCTTTTCGCTTATGCCGTTCAACTGATCCAGGCCGGCAAAGCTTACGTGGACGACCTGAGCGCCGACGAAATCCGGCAGCACCGCGGCACCCTCACCGAACCGGGCATGGACAGCCCCTGGCGCAACCGTGGTGTTGAAGAGAACCTGAGCCTATTTCAACGTATGCGTGCCGGTGAATTCGAAGACGGCTCACGGGTGCTGCGCGCCAGGATCGACATGGCCCACCCCAATCTGATTATGCGCGACCCCACCTTGTACCGCATCCGCAAGACCCGCCACCACCGGACCGGCGACACCTGGTGCATCTATCCCATGTACGATTTTACCCACTGCCTTTCCGACAGCATTGAAGGCATTACGCACAGCCTGTGTACGTTAGAGTTCGAAAACAACCGCACCCTCTACGATTGGGTGCTGGACAATGTGGACACGACCTGCCACCCTCAACAGATCGAGTTCGCCCGGCTCAACCTGAGTTATACGGTGCTGAGCAAGCGCAAGCTCATCCAGCTGGTTGAGGAGGGATTCGTGGATGGCTGGGACGATCCGCGCATGCCCACCATCTGCGGTCTGCGCCGCCGGGGCTACACCCCCGAAGCGATCCGCAGCTTCTGCGACCGCATCGGCCTGGCCAAGCGAGACAGCGTGGTGGACGTGGCCCTGCTGGAATATACCATCAGAGAAGACCTGAACAAGCGCGCGCCTCGGGTCATGGGCGTCCTGCGGCCCCTGAAGGTGGTCATCGAGAACTACCCCGAAGGACAGATGGACGAACTGGACGCAGTCAACAACCCCGAAGACCCGAATGCCGGTGTGCGCAAGGTCCCCTTTTCCCGCGAAATCTACATCGAGCGGGACGATTTCATGGAAAACCCGCCCAAGAAGTTCTACCGGTTGGGCCCGGGCCGCGAGGTGCGGCTGCGGTATGCCTTCTTCGTCACCTGTACCGATGTGATCAAAGACCAAACCACCGGTGAGGTCATCGAACTGCGCTGCACCTACGATCCGACCACCCGCGGCGGTGACGCCCCTGACGGCCGCAAGGTCAAGGCCACCCTGCACTGGGTGTCGGCGGCCCACGCCGTGGACGCGGAGGTGCGGCTGTACGACCGCCTCTTCAGCAAGGCCAACCCGGACGAAAAAGAAGCCGGCAAAACCTACAAGGATTTCCTCAACCCCGAGGCGTTGGAAGTGTTGCGCGGCTGCAAGCTGGAACCCTGCCTGGCCGATGCCGGGCCGGGTTACTTCTGCCAGTTCGAGCGCATGGGCTACTTTTGCGTGGATACGAAGGATTCGCAGCCTGGTGTCCCGGTCTTCAATCGAACGGTTACGCTGCGGGATGCCTGGGCCAAACTGCAAAAGAAATCCTGATTGCGCATCAACCGTCGGAAAAAAAGGTCGCTGAAGACCGTCCCAGCAAAATAATGGGGATCCCAGGCCAGCGTAGATCGTAGAACGGATATCCAGGGATTGCATTTTTGGAAAAATGCGCTAAAATAATGTCATTTCTGTATTTCACACCCGGCCTGTTCCCCGCAAAGGTGATTCATCAACGTGTCATTGAGGGGATATTATCGGTTGGGTCGGTCAATTCAGCCCCCCCGTACGTCATTCATTAATAAAAAAGGAGCCCATATGAAATGCTTTCGATTAATGACCCTGCCGATCATTTTGGGGATTCTGGTTGCCGCTTATTCAACAGCTCTGGCCGACAGCCACGCCGACACCATCGCATTGTTTAAACAATCTCCGGCGGTGCAACCGTTTTTTGACTCGTCTTATGGCTATGCTGTTTTTCCCATGGTGGGCAAAGGTGCGATCATCTTTGGTGCCACTTATGGAAAAGGGAAAGTCTACCGCGGCGGCACAGCCACCGGTACTGCAGCGCTGAACAAAATGACAGTCGGGTTTCAACTGGGTGGGCAGGCCTTCAGCGAAATTGTTTTTTTCGAGGACCAACGCGCTTACGATGAATTTACCAAGGGGGCCTTCAACTTTGACTTCAATGCTTCGGCTGTGGCAATCACTGTCGGTGCCCAGGCCAGCGCCGGATCCTTGGGTTCAACCGCCGGAGCAAGCGCCGGACCGTCAACCGGCAATCAGGCCATCAGTAAATACTACAAGGGAATGGCCACTTTCATCCATGCCAAGGGCGGTCTGATGCTCGAGGCGTCCATCGGAGGCCAAACATTCGTTTTCGAGCCATACGAATAGGCGGCCACGTCGCCAAAGGTGGCCTTTTGTGGATTGGCACTACTGGATGGTTCCCACGATCAGCGTCAGCTTGAGCCCGCCATGAAATAGCGGCAGCCGCCTGGTTGCAAACGGCAGTTGACGAACCAGATCCCGGGGGGCGATCAGGACAACCTCCCATCCGTTGAACCGTTGCACCAGGTGCCGACAAATGCGGTTGAACAGAATGGCCGCCTGGTTGGCCGAACCGATACGGATGCCATAGGGCGGATTGATCGTCACCAGCCCCTGACCACCGCCATACTGGTTGGCCTCACACTGAAACACATCCTTTTGGGCCACTTTGACGGCATCCGACAACCCGTTTCCGAGGATCAATCCCGATAGCCTTTGACAGGCACCCCCGTCGATATCCGATGCAAATATCAGCGGATGATCCAAAACCGTCATGTGCGATTCGGCCTCCCGCTTTAAAAACGCCCACTGGTCTTCACGAAAGGCCGGCCAACCCATGAAGGCAAACTCCCGCTTCAGGCCCGGTGCCATCTGTTTGGCCATCATGGCTGCTTCCAGGGAAAAGGTGCCGGACCCGCACAAGGGATCCACCAGAGGTCGTCGGGAGTCGTAGCCGGCGGCCATGAGCATGGCCGCCGCCAGGGTTTCCCGAATGGGCGCCCGGGCCGGTCCCGCTTTCAGGCCGCGTTTATAAAGCGGCTCCCCGCTGCTGTCCAGAGAGAGCGTAAACCGGTCTTCCACCGCACGCACATACAGGGTCTGGGGGAAACCGGGTGACAGCGGTCCGCCAGCCCCATCCAACCGGCGTGTTATGCTGTCTTGAATGCTCCTGGCAATGGCCGCTGTGTGGTAGAGCCGCGAACGGCGGCTGCTCACCTTCACATCGGGCAGGTGCCCTGCTGGAAGAAACAGTTCCCAAGCGATATCGCCCGTTTTTTTCTCCAGCCGGCGCAGGTTGGTGGCGCTGAAAGCCTCGATGCGCATAAGAATGCGCGTGGCCGTTCGCAGATGCAGGTTGGCCCGCTGACAGTCCACCAGCCGCCCGGCAAATGCCACACCGCCGGTATCCACAGACAGGCCGCTGCCATCGAGGTCCAGGTCGATCAGCTCCTGTCGGCAGAAGTCCTCGACGCCCAGGGCTGTGACTGCATAGTACTCTCGGATCCGGCCGGCAACATGGCGGCGGACCCGCTTGGTAAATGCGCGGTCGTCAACAGGATCCGGTTTAACTGAAACAGTGGATGAATCAGTCATCGCTTGCGACACTCCCTGGACGGGGAAAGGACTTGATTAACCGGTGCATCAATACTAAGTTGCGCTAATGAGCGCACTTTATCAGGCGCCCCATCGCTTGTAAATAATCGATTATCAGCGTAATTTCGCTGTTTTCTAGAGAGCACCACAGGCATGTCCACCGTCCATATCCGACAAGCGACGTACAACTACGAGGTGCTTCGGCCCATCGTTTTTGAGATGCTGGGTTCCGCTGAGGGGCCGACCATCGAGGCCGGCACCCGGGTATTGATCAAACCCAATTTTCTATCCCCGGCTACGCCTGACAAGGCGGTGACCACGCATCCGCTGATCGTCAAGGCGGCCGCCGAATTCGCATTGGAAACAGGGGCCCGCGTCCAGATATCGGACAGTCCGGCCATGGGCAGTTTTTCCAAACTGTTGAAAAAGGGCGGCTACGAGGAGATGCTCAAAGGGCTCGACGTAACGGTCACACCCTTTGAAAAAACCATCGCGGTGGATGTGGGAGAACCTTTCGGCAGCATCGATATTGCCAAAGATGCCATGGAAGCCGATGTGGTGATCAACCTGGCCAAGCTCAAGACCCACACCCAGATGATGCTGACCCTGGGGGTAAAAAATCTCTTCGGCTGCATTGTGGGCCTGAAAAAACCCGAATGGCACATGCGCACTGGCGTGGATCGGCAGATGTTCGGGCGCCTGATCGTGAGCATCTTCGAAGCCGTGGGTCCGGCCTATACGATCATGGACGGCATCCTGGCCATGGAAGGCCAGGGCCCGGGCAGAAGCGGCACCCCCCGGGAACTGGGGTTGGTGATGGGCGGAAAAAACGCCCACGCCGTGGATCATGTGGTCTGCCTTCAGGTGGGATTGAATCCCGACACCCTTGAAACCCAGCGCAATGCCAGAGCCCTGGGCGTGTATGACGGCAGCGTTCATATCAACGGCGACCTGAACATCCTGGACGACTTTCAATTCCCGGAACTGGGCGCGATCACCATGGGGCCGGACGTTCTGGGTCGGTTCACGCGCAAGTTCGTCATTCAACAGCCCGTGGCGGACAACCAGGCCTGCAAACTGTGCGGCGAGTGCTGGAAGTATTGTCCGGCCCAGGCCATCTCCTACACGGACCGGGGAATAAGCTTTAACACCGACACGTGTATCCGCTGTTATTGTTGTTTAGAGGTGTGTCCTCATGCGGCCATCCAGGCCAAAAAACCGCTTGTCGGCAAAGTGTTGACATGGTTGACTAAAAAACGATGATAAAAACCAACGGGCTGCTATCCGGCGCCCATGAATGAAAGGAAGGTAACTTATGGCGGGTGGTATTAACAAAGTCATTTTGGTGGGTAATCTGGGACAGGATCCGGAAATCAGGTATACCGCCGACGGCAGACCGATAGCCAATTTTTCCATAGCAACGTCTGAATCCTGGAAAGATAAAAACAGCGGTGAAAAGCGCGAAAAAACCGAGTGGCACCGGGTGGTCGTGTTCGGCAAGCTGGCCGAAATCTGCGGGGAGTATCTCTCCAAGGGACGGCAGGTATATATCGAAGGAAAACTGCAAACCCGTAAATGGCAGGGGCAGGACGGGCAGGACCGTTATACCACGGAAGTCGTGGTTGATAGCTTCAACGGCGTTATGCAGATGCTTGGAACCCGCGAGGGCGGTGGCGGCGGTTCCAAGCCGGCAGCAGGCGGCGGCAGTGGTGGTGGTTACCAGCAGGATCAGGGTTACCCCCAGCAGCCCTACCAGAACGATAAAGAGGACGACATTCCTTTTTGAAACATCCGCTGACTGCAACCCCAATGGTAAAAGGGGCTGCCGCAATCGTCGCGGGCAGCCCCTTTTTTTTAGTCGGCCCGTCCGGAATCGATTATCCCAAAATGGCCTTTAAGTCCTCATCGGCCGTTCCGATGGGCTTGATGTCGAAATTTTTCACCAGGGTGTCCAGCACATTGGGTGTGATGAACGCCGGCAGCGACGGACCCAGGCGGATGCCCTTGATACCTAAGTAAAGCAGGGCCAGCAGCACGCACACCGCTTTTTGTTCATACCAGGAGATGATCAGCGACAGGGGCAACTCGTTGACCCCCACATTGAACGCCTTGGACAGTGCCGTGGCGATTTGCACGGCCGAATACGCGTCGTTGCACTGGCCCGCGTCCAGCAGCCGGGGAATGCCGCCGATGTCGCCCAGGTCCATGTCGAAAAAGCGGTATTTGCCGCAGGCCAGGGTCAGCACAATGCAGTCCTTGGGGACCTTTTCCACGAATTCGGTGTAATAGTTGCGACCCGGTTTGGCGCCGTCGCAGCCGGCCACCAGGAAAAAGTGCCTGATATGGCCGGCCTTGACCGCCTCGATGACCTTGTCAGCCACGCCAAGAACAGCATTGCGGGCAAAGCCCACCGTGACCTCCTGATCGACGCGATCCTCCGTAAACCCCGGAAGCGCCAAGGCGCGGTCGATGACCGGCTTGAAGTTCAGGTCGGCAATGTGGGGAATGTCCGGCCAGCCGACCATGCCGCTGGTGAAGAGGTTGGCCTTGTAATCATTCTTGGGTCGCTGGATGCAGTTGGTGGTCATCAGAATGGCCCCTGGAAACTCGGCGAACTCCTTGGTCTGTTTCTGCCAGGCCGTGCCGAACTGGCCGTAAAAATGGGGGTAGGCCTTCAGCTTGGGATAGCCGTGGGTGGCGAGCATCTCTCCGTGGGTGTAAATGTTGATTCCCGTCCCTTGGGTCTGCTTGAGCAGTTCTTCCAGGTCTTTCAGGTCGTGCCCGGAAACCAGGATGGCCTTGCCCTTCTTGTAGCCCAGTGGCACCTGGGTAGGTACCGGGTGGCCGTAGGTCTCCGTATTGCCGGCGTCCAGCCGTTCCATGGCCTTGTAGGCCGCTTCGCCGCAACGCAGGGCCATGGCGACCCATTCGTCCACACCCATGTCGTCGCGCTGAATGGCAGCCAGCCCTTCGTGAACGAAAGCGTAGACGCTGTCGTCTTCCTGCCCGAGAACGAGCGCGTGGTCCGCATAAGCGCTGACCCCCTTGATGCCGAACAGCACGGTGTGCTTCAGTGATAGAACGTCAGGGTTGTCACCCGGATAGGATTTCAACCCCACCTGCTCGGCCTGGTCCAACAAGCCGTCCAGGGTGGCTTTCGGCTGGAAGGTGGCGGCGCCGTCCGCCCAGGCGCCATTGCCGCCGGCCGCCTGAACCTTGGCCTTCAAACCTTCCCGCCGATTGACCGCCTGGTTGATCAGGTCAACGAAACGGTCCGGATCGAAGTCCACATTGGTCAGGGTAGAGAAGGCGGCCTTGACGGTGAAAATGTTGACATCCCCGTCGGAAACGCCGGCTTGGCGACCCGCCACCGCCACCTGGGACAAACCCATGAGCGAATAGAGCAGCAGGTCCTGGAGCGCGGCCACCTCGGGCTGTTTGCCGCAAACACCCTGGATGGTGCAGCCGGTTCCTTTGGCGGTCTGTTCACATTGATAACAAAACATAGCGTCCCTCCTTGTCTTTGCTGATTAGTCCAGCGAGTGCCTTAACTCACGGGGGTAGCTGGAAGATGTCAATCTTTTCAATGGACGGGGCAGCGCTTATTCGCCCCGGATCATCACCAGCAGCATTTTAAAACGCTTCTCCGCATGCAGTGCATGGGAAATGTTGGCCGGCATGATCAGCATTTCACCTGCGCCCACGCTGCGGGGCTGGCCGCCGATGGTGATCCTGGCCTGGCCGTCGAGAATATAGACCACCGCATCGAAAGGGGCCGTGTGTTCGCTGAGGCCCTGGCCGGCGTCGAAGGCGAAAAGGGTGATGTTTCCGGTAGTTTTCTTCAGCAGGGTTTTGCTGACGACGGAATCGTCAGCAAAGTCGACAGAATTCGCCAGGTGAAATGCATTGCCTTTCAGTTTAACAGATTCAGTGGTCATGACAACCTCCTTTTATATGCATAATTTTCAGTGCCCGTCTAACGGTCGCATGTCCTTCCTTCAACTATTCGATTGGATCAATAATAACCCGCCTTTCTCTTTCAATGCGAGCCCAATCGTTAGTTTGTGGCCATGTCCGGATGCTGGTTAGTTGCCGCTTTGTCCAACAGGTAGAGCAATCCGTATGCCAGAATTTTTATTTAATATTTCAATAGACTAAGCACAACGTTATGGAAACGTAAACAGTTATATGTTTACGTTTCCATAACGTTGTTAATATAATGATAACAATTGAAGGGATCCACACACGTTGCCCGGTTGCCGTCTACCCAACGGCGGCGCTAAAACACGCCGCGTCCTTTTCAGCGCCTGCTCGACACCCTGAGGCGGGCCATTCGCGATGATGCAGGTTCAGTCATTTCAATTTGAAAACGCGCGCTGACCGATAAATGGAGGTATTAAATGGCGGTAGAGCCATTGCGCGATTTTCGCAGAAAAATCATGACCCCGGCCCAAAAGACCGACCCGACCATGCCCACCAGAATGGCCGCGGTGCCCCGTACGGAAAGCGTATCGAAAAAAAGAGGCCGATGCCGGCGACGACCACCGACAACTTTAGTTAAAAACCGTTTGGCTGAAACGCCCCTTAAAGGGCTCCTTCATCATGCTTTCGGCGTAGCCGATGCGTGCCGGTGTGAGAGCCCTGACCAGCACCAGCCCGGGTAGGGTGACCAGAAACGCATCGCCCTCCTCGAGCACGTAGTCACGGATATCGCATTCCTGGGTGACCCACACGCTCCCCTGGAGGCAAACCAGCGTTTGTTGCCGGCGTTTTCCCTTTAACCCCCAGCCCTGCCCGGCGGCCAGATCGACAATTGTGTCCGGTGTGATCAGGTTTGAAAGAAAAAAACGCTTTTGGGTGCCCATTGCGCTGTCGGTATCAAGAAGTTGATGATTCATTGCTGCCTCCTCACCCTGCCCTTCACCGGGCAGAATCGTTAAAGCGGTTTACCCTATCAGCCGGTGCGATCAGCAACGCTGCTGACCCAAACCATCCATGCTAGGGCAACCTGCGTTACCCTGGCATCATGAATACAATTTTTCAAAAAAGAATAACAGCCACAAAAATAGAGTTTTGTTACGAGTACAGTTATGATATTTTTGCGTCTGTACTGGTTGTGAAAGAACACAATTGTGCTGATTTAAACCATGGAATCATTCAATCGAGGACATGCGCATGGGTAAAACACCGAAATATCAGCAGGTCGCCGACCAGTTGACCCGCCTGATCGAAGAGGGGGCTTTCGGCCCGGGAGCGGCGGCACCGTCGGTGCGCAAATTGAGCCAGCAGTGGAAGGTCAGCATCACCACGATTCTCAAAGCTTACTACCTGTTGGAGGCGCGTGGCCTATTGATTCCCCGGCCAAGATCGGGGTTTTACGTCAGCAACCAGCTGCCCAGCGCGCCCCTCGAACCGGCGCTCTCCGATCCTGAGCCGGACCCCAGCACGGTCGGTATGCGCGAGCTGATTACCATGATCGTCTTGCGGGACACCCTCAACCCGAAGTTGACCCAGCTGGGCGCGGCCCACCCAGCCCAGGAGCTCACCGCCACCCGTCAGCTGAACCGCATCATGGCGTCTGCGGCCCGCCGCATGGGGGATCGTGCCGGTTTATATATGACGCCGCCCGGCAACAAGCCCCTTCGCCAGCAGATCGTCCGACACGCGGTGGTCGCCGGTTGCACGCTGGACGCCGATGAAATCATCATCACGTCGGGCTGCGGGGAAGCGGTCTCCAGCTGCCTGCAGGCGGTCTGCCGCCCCGGCGACACCGTTGCCGTGGAGTCGCCCATCTGTTTCGACGTATTTCAATACATGGAGAATCTCGGCCTCAAGGCCCTGGAAATACCCACTCACCCCAGGGACGGCATCAGCCTGGAGGCCTTGGGCTTTGCCCTGGAAAACAATTCCGTACAGGCCTGCCTGGTCATTTCCAACTTCAACAATCCCCTGGGAAGCTGTATTCCGGATGAGCGAAAAAAAGCCCTGGTCAAGCTGCTGGCACCCCACGACATTCCCTTGATTGAAAACGATATCTTCGGGGACATTCATTTTTCCGCCAAACGGCCCCTGTCCGCCAAGGCATTCGATACCCAAGGCCTGGTCCTGTGGTGTGCCTCGTTTTCCAAGACGCTGTCGCCGGGACTCAGGGTGGGCTGGACCGCACCCGGGCGATATCGATCCACGGTGGCATGGCTGAAATACAGCACCAGCCTGGCCACGGCCACCCTGCCCCAGGTGGCGGTGGCCGAATTCATGGCCGAAGGGGGCTACCGCAAGCACCTGCGCCGGATTCGCCGAGTCTACCAGGACCGTGTGGCCGAATTGAGACGGGCGGTAATCCGCTTTTTCCCATCGGATATCCGTGTGACCGATCCTGCCGGCGGCTACCTGCTATGGATCGAATTGCCCGAATGCATTGATGCATTATTGCTTTACAAAACCGCGCTCAGGGAAGGCATTGCCATTACCCCCGGCCATCTTTTCTCCACGGGCGACCGCTACGGCAATTTCATCCGACTGAATGCGGCCAACTGGTCCGACGGGGGCACACCGGCCATACGGAGATTGGGACGGGTCATTGACAGGATGTCGTCCGGCAAAGGGTAGGAAGTTGATTTTTTTATTTTATTTCGAATGATTACCGTTAAGCATAGCGTGTCCACGGTTCCATGGCCAGGCGGAAGCCCAAGTCATTGGTGTGATCAAAAGGCATATAGCGGATACGATTCGCGGACCGGCAGAATCTGGCAGAATCGTTCATGCTTCCTCCCCGATTCGCGCGAGTGCTTCCGATTGAAAGAGGAAGGATTATTACCCATGACGGTCTACCATTGCCCCTGGGTTAATTCTGTCTTTTGCAAATAAAAAGGTCTGGTAATCGTCACCTGGTGAAGCCGCTCATCTCGAGCACGGCCTTTTTCCTCCAGTGAACGGCCCATGGTAAACGTTCCGGCCGGGATTAAAACAAATTTCATTCCAAACCTGTTGCTCACTTCAGATAAGGGTGTCTTGTCTGTATCCAGATTTCCTGGATTTGTGTAGCATGAACCAACCAACGAAAAGATACATAATAATTTAAACAGACGATATCCTTGCTTCATCATTATTCACCTTTTGTCTTTAGTCGACCTTTAACCATCCATACCGCTACACGTGACCATAGTAGTCCCGGTGCACCACAATGGAATAGGCAAGATACCAACGCGGATAATCGCTTGCCAAGGCTGCCAACCTGTGGGATAGTTTAACCACCAGCCATCAAATTACTCGATATCGGCATCTGATCGACAACGACCCTTGCAATCGCAAACGAGAAAACATCTCATCGGCCTTTTACTTCTTCCGACACGCTGAACCGGCAACCCATCACGGCTTCGCGCTCCCGGCACACCGCCTCCCGGTGTCTCTTCTTCCGTTTCGCCTGAAATTGATGGCCGGCACCCATCAACCATCTAACACGAAGGAGGTGGCCATGGAAAAACCCATCATCAATTATGAGAGCCTGATCCGCATCACCCGGTCCATATCCATGATTCGGGACCCCGAAGAAATTGTACTGATATCGGTGGAAGGGGTCACCAGTGCGCTGAAGGTGAAAGGCTGCGCCCTGTTCTTGTTCGACAAGAAGAGTGACGTGCTTTCGCTTGCCGGCAGCTACGGCCTGAGCAAGGAGTACCTGGACAAGGGACCGGTGAGTTCCATGCGTTCCATCGCCTCTTCCCTGGAAGATGGCCAGCCGGTGGCTATCTACGATGTCAACGACGACCCGCGGCTTCAATACCCCGAAGCCGCTCAAAAAGAAGGCATCGCCTCGATTCTCTCGGTGCCGATGATCATCGGAGAACCAACCATCGGGTGCATGAGGGTTTACACGGCAGAACCCTGGGAGTTCGGCCTCAATGACGTGAATTTCGTCCAGGCCGTTGCCCAGGTGGTCGGCATGGCCCTGGAGATGTGCCGGGTCAACCAGGGGTACAAGGAAAGCATCGATATTCTCAGGGGCATGCGTGATCCGAAGACCCTGGTATATAAAAAACGGACCCCGTACGAAGGCGTTCCCAAGGGTTTTTCGAAGGAGGAATTGAACCAGGCCAATGCCTGATGGCTGAACCCACTTAAAGGGTGGGATGAAATAGAAAGCGTGGCGCTCATTTTACATTGCATTGAAGCCTCCTCGCGGCAGGCCGCGGGGAGGCTTCACCGAACAGACCTGCCCGGCGGGCGCTGTCGAACACTTCGCCGTAACTCACGCCCCGGTTGATGCCAACCCGTTTCCCTCTCAGGTCAACCCCTCCGCTGAATGGAAACCCATGACCGGCTTTCACCCAGACCAGTATCGTTTTCCGGTAAATCGGATCTGAACCGTCGAACCGCTCCATCCGCGCCGGTCAGGTTTCGATCGTTGACCCGGTCTCATTGTTGGAGGATAATTGACCATCAAACCATCAACAACCAAGACTGATCGTTGAGACACGATCTGCAGGAGAGCCACATGATCGATAAACTGAACGGAAAAACCGCAATTGTCACCGGCGCCTCCCGGGGAATCGGCAGGGCTATCGCCCTGAAGCTGGGCGCCATGAAGGCATCCGTGGTCGTCAATTATGTCAACGATGAAAAAGCGGCGGCCTCAACAGCGTCGGATATTGAAAAAGCCGGTGGAAAGGCTGTTGCGATGCAAGCGGACGTGCGACAGGTCAGAGACATACAACTGCTTTTTGACCGGACCCTCAACGATTTCGGCGGTGTGGATATTCTGGTCAACAACGCCGGAATCCGGCTATTCAAACCGATTGCCTCGGTGAGCGAAGCGGAATTCGACGATATTTTTGCCGCCAATGTCAAAGGGGTTTTCTTTGCCTGCCAGATGGCCGCCAAACGGATGGCCGACGACGGACGCATCGTCAACATCTCATCATCGGTGACCCGGGTATTGATGGCCGAATACGGCCCCTACGCTGCCACCAAAGGCGCCGTAGACCAGATCACCCGCGTCCTGGCCAAAGAGCTGGGACCCAGAGGCATCACGGTCAATGCCATCTCCCCCGGACCCACCGACACGGAGCTGTTCAGAAAAGGCAAGACCCGGGAGCAGATCAAGGGCTTCGCACAGGCCGCGGCCCTGGGTCGCATCGGCACGCCGGCCGATATCGCCGATGCCGTGGCCCTGCTGGTCACTGAAGACGCCGGCTGGATCACCGGCCAGAATATATGCGCCAACGGCGGATTTGTGGCCTGATCGATCGACGTCTTCACCGCGTCATTGAGCGGCATTTTTTCCAACAGCGCGAACAAGGACGGATGCCCCTGACGGCGTCATCAAAAATCCCCAACAAACCCATATATAGTGTTAAGGGTTGATCGAAGACGCAACCACCTGTATAAGGAGACAAAGGTCAACACGCAAGATCGATAGAACCCTCCCCGCGGCAAGCCGCGGGGAATGTGCGCGCAATCACGGTTCAACGATCTCAAAAAAGGCAGAAAACGCACCCCACCAGAAGGGTGGGCCACCTGGCAGCAGGCCGGAGAAACGCGCAACAAAGGATGGATCGACGCACCTTTCTGGCAAAAAGCGCCGCATTTCTCATGGGCAGCTTGTTCGGTTCCCGCATCCCTGTTTCAGCAGAAATTTTTTCTCCCGTCACCCACCCTCCCCGCATCGCCCTGATCATCGACGACATCGGGTTCAATCTCAATCGGGCCGAACTATTTCTCGAAGCAGATATACCCATTACCTTTTCCGTTCTGCCGCGAGTCTGCTGGTCCGTCGAGTCGGCATTGGCCCTGCATGCCCGAGGCCACGAAATCATGCTCCACCAACCCATGGAACCGTTCGACACCGAGGTGGACCCGGGCCCCGGCGCCATCTTCGTGGACGACCGGCCGGAGTGCATTCACCAGGTGGTGGCCGAAAACATTGCCACGCTGCCCCATGTGGTCGGCGTCAACAACCACATGGGATCCAGATACACCCAGCAGCCCCAAAAAATGGGACAGGCCCTGGACGCGGTCAGAAACCGCGGCCTGTTTTTTGTGGACAGCCTGACCACCGGGCATTCCATGGCTTACGCCTGTGCCCGGCAAATGGGGGTATCGTCAAAACAGAGGGATTTGTTTCTGGACAATCATCAGGATGTTTCATCGGTCATCCGGCAGATGAAACGGCTTCGAAATCTCGCCCAGAAGCACGGCAGCGCGATCGGTATCGGTCATCCGCGACCTGACACCGCCGAAGGCATCATGCGTTTTCTTGAGACACCCGAGAGCAGGGATGTCGCGTTCGTGTACATCTCACAATTATTTTAACACCTCCGGGAACCGGAAGTGTTTAGTCTTCCGGTGCTATAAACCATTGCTTTTTTCGATACACCAGGTCCTGGCTGCGGGCAATCAAGGTGCCGGTATTTTCCTCGACCACCGTGATTTCGTACAGCCCCGTCCGGCCACCCAGATGGCACTCCCTGGCTTCGGCCAACAAACGATCACCCACCTTGGACGGGTTGAGAAAACAGATGTTCACATTCAAGGCAACGGCCACCTGCCCACGGGAATTGCTGGCAGCGGCGAAAGCCAGGTCCCCTAAGGCGAAAACCAGGCCGCCATGGGTGATTCCGTGAAAATTGGTCATCTGATCGGTGACGGTCAGCGCGACCCGGCTGTGCCCCGGCGCCACGATCGTTACGGAGGCGCCCAGAAAACTGGCGAAGGCATCGTTCTGGATGTGAGCATCAATGACTGCTTGGCGTGTTTGAACCGACATATGTTTTCTCCTAATCGGTGATTAAACAATAAAATCAATGGCATCCGCCAATCCAGAACCATGAAGCGCGGTTCACGCTTCATAAAACGCCTATTCCTTTTAGAAATGCGTTTTACAGATAAGTGATCGGCGGCAGCCCTTCACACACCCTCACGGCCTCCATCAGGCCCACCGTTCCGGTCATCATGTTGTCTCCCCAGGGAGCGCCGAAGGCGATAGGTAGTTTGGATTCCAGGGCCAGTCGCCGCTGGGGTCCGGTGGCCAGGATCAACTCCACGCGGTCAAAGCCAAAGGCTTTGCGGTGGTATGCCCCGTGGCCGCCTTGATTTAAAATCTGCCGGTGGGAAAGCTTGCCGTCTGCAAGGTCCATGAGCAACCGGTCCAGTCGCGCAGCCGTGATGTCTGCGGTGTGATACTCAAAAAAGCCGCACAACCGCCCCGCTTCCAAAGCCGCACCCACGGTGTGGGAGGTGGCGATATCCAACACGAGGATTCTCTTTTTCTTGGCTGCCAACACGTCCATGGATGCACCCAGGATGGCGGCCATCCCCGAATCCATCACATAAACCCGATCGGTGGTCAGGGCCTTTGCATCATTGGCAATGGCCGACAGCCGGTTCATCTCTTCCGGCACCTGGTCGGAACGGTAAAGCAGGGTCTCGGGAACCGGTTGTCGCGCCAGCGCCGCCGTGAACATCCGATGCCTGAAGTCCAGGTGAGAAACCCCGGGTGGTGCCGCCCCATGATCCTGGGCGCAGATGCCTACGGCATCGAATTCAAAGGGGACGCCGAAGCCCTGGACGAGGCACTGCAGGCGGTCAAGCTGAAGGTCCCCGGTGCGGATGTGATGAAATCGGGAATCGCGCTTCAAATCCTCCGCTTCTGCCGCGTCCACCACGCGAATGCCATGGGCGGTCACCCGCTGCACGTTGTGATGGATGGTGGCTGCGGATGGTGCTGACATCACCACCTCGGCCGTCTTCGCGCGGTCGATCAAAGCCTGGGAGACCGGGCCGCCGCCCATCTCACCTCCGGTGACCACCAGATTGCCGCGGGTCCGCCGGATCTCATCCGCCAACACCCGCACCGGCGATCGGACCACTGCTTTGTAGTGAAGCTCATGGTCGGTGTCATAGCAGAGCATGTCCAGGGTGCCGGCACCGATGTCCAGCAACAGGTAGCGTCCCATGGCGCGACTCCTTTCCCGAAAGCCAGCTTCAAAACGCCCCATTTCGACCAAACCCGCCGCTGGGCGCACCTTTTGAGGCAGGCTTACGAGGGCTTGAATTTGCTGATCTTATCCCGGAGAAATTGCTTGAAGCCGCTTCTCTCCTTATCGAATGCCTGCTCCAGTGGGCCGCGGTTGCGGTTCTCGATAAGTGTTTTAATGACACCCAGAAGCTGGGGATCGGCCTGAACGATCTGGGCCGCAATGGTTTTCGCGCGGTCCAGAAGATGCTCTCGGGGCAGCACCTCGTTGACCAGCCCCCAGGCCAGTGCCGTGTGGGCGTATATGGGTTGGCAGGCAAAAGAGATCTGCTTGGCCCGGCGCTGACCCACGGTCTGCTGAAGCAACTGGGTCATTCCCCAGCCCGGATGGATGCCCACCCGGGCGTGGGTATCTGAGAACTGCGCATTTTCAGCGGCGATGATAAAATCACAATTCAGCGCCAGCTCGAAACCGCCGGTGATGGCGTGTCCGTTGACCGCAGCGATGATGGGTTTTTTGCAGGCACGCATCAAATCCGGCAGGTCGCTGCCGTCTCCCCGGGGGTCGAAAAGGTTCTCTTTTCCAATGGCACCCAGGTCCAGGCCGGCGCTGAACGAAGGTCCGTTGCCGGTGATGATGATCACCCGGACATCATCGCGAACGGTCACCGCATCCAGTGCGTCGTAGAGGCGGATGAGCAGCTGCTGGTTGATGGCGTTCCGCCGCTCGGGACGGTTGAGCGTGATCACCGCGATCTGCGTTTCCACATCCAAAAGCACGGGTCGGGCCATCGTTTTTCTCCTTACTGGGCTGTCATCTGCAGGGGGTCGTCGACGATCAACCCGTCCACACCCATGGCCAGCATCCCGCGGGAGTCTATCCGGCCATCCACCGCATAGGGAAACACCCGCGCACCCAGATCGTGAAGGCTGTCCACCTGCTGTTGGGTCAGTACCCGGAAGTCCGGGTGCCATGAGAAGCCCTTGATTCGCTGATACCAGTGGCGCAAGCGCTCATCCGCGGGAACGTCGGAAAGCAGGCCCAAAGCGATTCCCGGCTCGAGTTCCCGGAGGTTTTCCAGCATCAGCCATTCGAAGCTGGAGACCAGAACCTCATCGAGCATATTTTTCTCACGCACCAGGTTCAATACCTGTCGCTCCACGGCATCAGGCGGCCCGTCCGCCTCAAAGGATTCGGGCTTGATTTCAATGTTCACCATCAGGTGCCCGTTTACCGCATCCAACACCTGGGCCAGGGTGGGCAGCCGTTCCGTGTTAAACCGCGGGTCGAACCAGCTGCCGGCGTCCAATCGGATCAGCTGATCCAGGGAAAGCGCCTTGACCGCACCGGTTCCGTTGGTGGTTCGGTCCACGGTTTCATCGTGGATCACCACCAGGTGGCGGTCCTTGGACAGACAAACGTCCAGTTCGATCATATGGGCGCCGGCATCGATGGCACCGTTGAACGCGGCAAGGGTGTTTTCCGGGTAACAGGCACTATAGCCCCGGTGAGCGATAAATAACGGTGTTGGCAACTGATGGATATTCATTTATAAGTCTATATTACACCTGTATTTAGC
>Ga0272441_10007710_pt1 | contig 17387 bp, 16 predicted proteins | sample SSMProp6N_FD_193582 | JGI IMG/M metagenome (GOLD analysis project Ga0272441, IMG submission 193582) | Marine sediment archaeal communities from Little Sippewissett salt marsh, Falmouth, MA, United States - SSM-Prop-6N | ecosystem: Environmental > Aquatic > Marine > Wetlands > Sediment ...
AAAATACAACAATCTCTCATCCTACCTGACCCTTCGGGGGCCACCCATGATTAATGTGCAATTTCTAATTGAATCATCTTTCACATTAATCTTTTATTCATGAAATCCATATATTTTGCGCTATTTTTAATAGGCTTTCCACTTTTGTCATTTGGACAATTCTCGGCTCAGGGAACCGTAGTCGACGAAAATCAACAACCTTTGCCCGGAGTAGAGGTTTACATTGAAGAGCTTCACATAGGATCAACCACGGATCTTGACGGAAACTACGTGCTCAAGAACATTCCAAAAGGAGTGCATAAGCTGAATTTCAGCTTTATCGGTTACAGCACCTACAACACGACAATCTCTGTTTTGACAGGGGACATTGAAATAGATGTCTCCATGGAACCCTCTGTTTTTCATATGGATGAGGTCATCGTTTCGGCACCTTTCAGCAAGCTGCAAAGCGAGAATGTGATGAAGATAGAATCCCGCACGCTTACTTCACTTCAGAAGCAGGGCGCTCCTACCCTCGCCCAAAGCTTGACAAGAATACCGGGAGTGTCTGAAGTCTCAACAGGCAATGGTATTGGAAAACCGGTTATTCGGGGTCTCTCGGGCAACAGGGTGCTTGTCTATACCCAGGGCGTCCGATTGGAAAATCAACAATACGGTCAGGAGCACGGCCTGGGACTGAATGACTCCGGTATTGAAAGCGTTGAGGTGATCAAAGGACCTGCATCTCTGCTATATGGCTCAGATGCCCTCGGGGGAGTTTTATATATAAATCCCGAGAAGTTTGCCTTTCAAAATGAGACAGAGGCCAATGTCAGTCAAACTTTCTTTTCAAATACCCTGGGCAGTAACACCTCAGTCGGAGCAAAAACTTCAAATGACCAGTTTAAACTTTTGCTGAGAGGTGGATACAATACTCATTCCGACTACGAAATTCCGGATGGTGACCGGGTTACGAACTCGCGCTACAGGGAGGTTGATTTTAAAGCAGGACTCGGACTGAATTTGGATAATTTTGTCACCGAGCTCAGATACAATTACAACAAAAGCGACATTGGAATTCCAGAGGAGATTGGAGAACAATCGAGTTCTAAAAACCTTCTTCTTCCCTATCAGGATCTGACCACACATATTTTGAGTCTTCACAACCACTTCTTTCTCAATCGATCCAAGTTTGAGGTGAACCTGGGTTATATCAACAACATCAGGAAAGAATTTGAGGGTGGGCACGGACACGGACACGATGAACATGAAGAAGAAGGCCATGATGATGAGGAGCATGATGATGAGGAGCATGACGAAGAACATGAGAATCACGGGCATGAAGAAGACCACGATCCCTCTGAACCTGCACTTTTTATGGACCTGAAAACCTTTACCTATGACGTCAAATATCACGTGCCCTCTTCAGATCGATTTGAAACAATCGCAGGGGTTCAGGGGATGTGGCAGTCGAATGAGAATTTCGGTGAAGAGATATTGATTCCTGATGCCATTACAAACGATATCGGGTTGTTGATCAATTCCTCGTTTGAGATCAACAATAACAATACCCTTCAGGGAGGATTGAGATTTGACCACAGGTCAATTGATACAGAAGCCTACGAGATCGAACACCATGAGCACGAGGAACACGAGGATGAGATGGACGCGGATCACGAAGAAGAAGAGGAAGAAGTTGTGGAAGCGATTGACAGGAACTTTTCCAACATGACCTTTTCCTTGGGGTACAAGACAATGCTCTTTCAAAGAGTTTCTACACGAATCAATTTTGCCACAGGCTTCAGGGCACCAAACCTGGCTGAGTTGGGCTCCTACGGGGTTCATCACGGAACAAATCGCTTCGAGATTGGCAACTCCAACCTGGAAAGTGAGAGAAACTTTCAGACCGACATCTCATTGGAATACGGCAACAGGCACATCGAGGTCTATGTCAATGGTTTCTATAATGACTTGAACAACTACATCTATTTGAATCCGACCGGTGAGGAAATGGATGAAGCCCCCGTCTATGAATATGTGCAGAATGACGCTCGTCTTTACGGGAGTGAATTTGGCGTTCATTTGCATCCGCATCCACTCGATTGGTTGCATCTGGAATCCGATTTTGAAATGGTCATCGGCGAATTGGACGAAGGAGGATATTTACCTCTGATTCCGGCAAACAAATGGTCGAATACACTTCGTGGGGAGTTCAAGGGTTGGCAAAGTTTCAACGAGCTCTACCTTTCGGTTACTTTGGACTCCTTCTTTGATCAAAATCGGGTGAGCGATTTTGAAACGGAGACACCGGGCTACAATCTCCTGAATCTTGGACTGGGAGGAAAACTCTTTTATGAAAATTGGTCACTCGGTTTGCGAATGAGCCTCAACAATGCACTCAATGAGACTTATATTTCGCACCTGTCGAGACTTAAACCGGAAGGAATTCCCAATCCGGGACGAAACTTTACATTCGGTTTGAATTTCAACATCTAGTTCCCCATATAGTGTCCGGCATTTGCTAACTTTGGACGGCAAATTACTGATGCAATGAAGAAACTCGTTGAATGCGTCCCCAACATTAGTGAGGGACGTGACGTAGAAAAAATCCAAACCATAGCCTCCGTCGTCGAAACGATAGATGGGATAAAACTTTTGGATGTTGATCCCGGGAAGGCGACAAACAGAACCGTTATAACTTTTGTAGGACATCCGGATCAGGTTATAGAAGCCGCTTTTGAACTTATAAAAAAAGCCTCTGAATTGATCGACATGAGTGTCCACAGTGGTGAACATCCGCGATTTGGAGCTACTGATGTATGTCCTTTGGTCCCCATCTCAGGCATAACCCTGGAAGAAACGGCTTCGTATGCCAGAAAATTGGGAGAGCGAGTGGGAAAAGAGTTGGGCATACCCGGATATTTTTACGAGGCGGCAGCCCTGGAGAAGAAACGCATCAACCTGGCCAATTGCAGGTCCGGAGAATATGAAGGCCTCAATAAGAAACTCTCTGATCCGGAATGGAAACCGGATTTTGGCCCGGCAGAATTCAATGATTCCGTGCGCAGAACGGGTGCGACCGCCATCTCGGCAAGAGATTTCCTGATTGCTTACAACGTTAATCTGAATACGACCTCGACGAGAAGGGCCAATGCCATCGCCTTTGACATCCGGGAAGCGGGAAGGATCAAGCGTGAAGGCAACCCGATCACAGGAAAAAAGGTCCTGGATGAAAACGGTGAACCCATGCGAATTCCGGGAAAGCTGAAAGCCGTGAAAGGAATTGGGTGGTACATCGAAGAGTACGGCATTGCTCAGATCTCGTATAACCTTACCAACATCAGCATTACAAGCATGCATGAGGCTTTTGATGAAACCTGTAAGGCTGCAGAACACAGGGGCCTTCGCGTCACGGGGTCAGAGCTCGTTGGTTTGATACCTCTGAAGGCTATGACGGATGCCGCCGATTTCTTCTTGAGAAAACAGAATCGCTCCCTGGGCATCTCAGAGCGGGAGAAAATCAAAATTGCAATCAAATCCCTTGGGCTTGACGATCTGAAACCTTTTGATCCCGATCAGAAAATCATTGAGTATTTGCTCGAAAAAGATCAACCTGAAAAACTGGTGGATTTGACGGCAAGTGATCTCACCGAAGAGACAGCGAGCGAATCTGTTGCACCGGGGGGAGGCTCCATCTCGGCCTATGTAGGTGCTCTTGGAGTGGCTCTGGGTACCATGGTGGCCAATATATCAGCCCACAAACCCGGATGGGATGACCGGTGGGAAGAATTCTCGGATTGGGCCGAAAAAGGTCAGAAATACAAGGACCGTTTGCTTTTTCTTGTGGATGAAGACACCCGGGCTTTCAACAAGATCATTGAAGCATTCCGGATGCCCAAAGGATCGGAGGAGGAAATTCGAAAAAGAAAACAGGCTGTAGAAGACGCTACGCGCTACGCCACAGAAATTCCATTGCAGGTGATGGAAACTGCCCTGTCTTCAATGGAAGTGATGGAAGCCATGCTTGAGAAAGGGCTCCAGACTTCCCTTTCAGATGCCGGGGTAGGAATCCTGTGCGCGAGAACGGCCGTGCTGGGGGCTCATTTCAATGTGAAGATCAATGCAAAAGATCTTAAGAACAGAGCTGTTGCTGAAGATTTACTTGCAAAGGCAAAAAGAATCTATGACGAGGCCCTCGTGCGCGAGGCTGAGGCAATAGCGTTTATCGAATCCAAAATGTGACGGCCCGGAAACACTATTTCACAAGTTTGATCTGTTCCTGACGACCGTTGACATAACGGAAACCGGAAGCCCCGAAAAAGCCTGCTTCCTCCAACATGATTCGGATATCCTTGTCCCACTGAGGCACATTGACAGTTGTGTTCAATTCTATAGCGTAAGCTGTATTCAGGTGCAGGGGATAGTCTCCTGTAAAGGGCACGCCGTCCTGGGAATCCCACATGCCGAGTGTAGTTCCGGCACTGTGTCCATAGCTGCCAAGCGGGTGGGTGTATATAGCAGGTCTGAGCCCTTCTGAACGTCCTGCATTCAGGGAGGCCAAAAGTATTTCATTTCCCGTGGCCCCCTCTTTGAAATTTCCTGTAAAAATATCCTGTACGCGATTCCCCTTGGCGAATGCATCTTCCAGAAAGCCCGGTACGGCAGTTTCGCCCGACTTCGGAACATAAGCGTGCTGTTGGCAATCCGTATTCAGACCCAAATAGGTTATACCGAAATCACAATGCAACAAATCGCCCGGAAGAATCACCTTGTTCTTTTCTCCTTTTGAAAAGGAATAAATATGACTCTTGAGTTCTTCATCACTCCGCTGGATGTCCACAGTCGGATGAAACCAGGTTTCCAGTCCGAGATCGGTCACTTTTTGACGCATCCACCAGACCACGTCGTCTGTTGTTGTCTCACCCGGTTTGATTACATCGGAAGAAAAGGCCTCGTCAATAATGTCATGGGTAATCTGAACCAGATCTTCAAAGAGCTCCATTTCCCTTTTTGTACGCGTTTCGATCCAGGCTATCGACAGCTTTTCTGCACTGACCAGGCGCTGATCCAGGGAATCAGGCAAGGCTTGTTTCAACTCGTTGTAGTCTGTCAAAACCAGCCCGTCAGCCAGTCCAAAGTGCTCTGAATGATTTATCCCAATCCTGGTAGGGTTTCTCGAGGCGATGATTCTCTCCAATGCCTTCCATTGTTCGGGCTCCTCCTCCTTGTTCCAGGCTGATGCGATGTTCTCTCCAATGTCGTAGCGTGCCACAGCCAGCTTTTCTATGGTGTCCCGTTCTTTGTCCCTGTAAAAAGCGATGATGGTTCGTCGCCTTGCATTGAGCCACTTGGCCGGAAGCATCGTCCTCATTACCGGATCCTCATTGTACTCCCTGGAAATGATCAGCCACATGTCTATACCAGTTCTGTCCATCAATTCCGGCAGGAGCTCATTGAACCGCTCTTTGAGGATCTCATCCCTCACCTGGGCACGATCCCTCTCATTTAAAATGTCAATTTTATTCTCTTGACCCTGTCCAATTGCTGCAAGGCTCAACAAAGTCATTAGGATCCCCAAAACAAATTTTGTCTTTTTCATGTCTTACTCTCTTAATTTGCCCATAAAAACACTCACCTTTGAATTAAAAGGATTGCCCGATGCCCGCCTCAAAAGCACAAGTTGTCCACAATGCCACAGGGCATCCGAAATCGGGCCATTGACCTGGTTCCAAAATGGGTACTCGACATTCGATTCCTTTCCCTTGAAAACCACGGGATATTCACCCAGGTCCTCTGCTGACCTGAAGATCCGTGATGCCTGCTCCAGGTTTTTCAGTGTAAGAGCCCTTTTCTGGTCAAATGTCATAGGCTCTTCCTCCCTGGGCTCGTTCACCTGACGGAGGGCTGAATTCAAGACCACATAGGAAAGGCCCAAAATGTGATCTGCCGTTTCCTCCGAAGTTCTTCCCTCGGGAGAGGCTTTGTACTTGAGGTCCTCGGGCCTGAGTCCTTCTGTGGCCCAGTAGTACCTGAATCCCAGCCCATCGATCATGCGCGAAACCAGTCCACCTGGTGTGTAAGCATCAGGGGCCTCAGGGATCTGGGCATAAGGGAGCTGACTATCTTGTTGTGCAGTCATAACTAAACTTGTGAGCAAAATCGCAATGAAGATAAAATTTTTAAAATACATGTATTCAGTCTTTAATTGGTTGATTTGCTGTCGCGCTGGTTCCATATCGATCGATCAGATAGACCAAGGAAGCCATCGTCGCTGCCCCGAGCTCGAGCTCTCTTCGGTTGACAGCGTCAAAGGTGTCATTGCTCGCATGGTGATGATCAAAGTAACGTTGAGAATCGGGTCTCAAACCCGCCAGAACGATACCCTCTGATTTCAGTGGACCTATGTCGGCTCCACTTCCTCCTTTTTCAAAATAGTGAATCAGATACGGCTCAAAGAGAGGCTTCCATTGAAGAATCCGGGCATAATCCTCATCACTGCAATCGAAAGAGAACCCTCTTGGCGTAAATCCACCCGAATCACTTTCCAGGGCAAAAATGTGATTCTCGCCCTTTGACAAGGCTTCCTCCGCGTACTTTTTTCCTCCGCGCAGCCCGTTCTCCTCGTTCATGAACAAGACGACGCGAATCGATCTTTTGGGCCTTATTCCTGATTTCTTCAACAACCTGAGCACTTCCATGGATTGAACCACGCCCGCTCCATCATCATGCGAGCCGTCTCCCAAATCCCAGGAATCCAGGTGGCCGCCTACGAGCATGTATTGATTCGGAAATTCCGCACCCGTGATTTCACCGATGACATTGAAAGACTCCACATCTTCAAACTGCCTGCAATTTTGCCAGAAGAACAGTTCAAGACCCGGATCGGTTTTGAGCCGATTGCTCAGGAATTCAGCATCATTGGTGCTTATCGCGGCTGAAGGAATCCGCTGCTCCGCGGGAAGATCTCCATACGTCATGCTTCCGGTGTGCGGAAAATCGTCCAAACGCAGGTTCATCGAACGCACGATCACCCCAGCTGCACCCAACTTTCCGGCTTCCATCGCCCCGGAATACCTTTGGTCCACGCATCCGCCATAAGCCTCAAAGGTATGGATGAGTTTTTTTTCCATGGGGCGGTTGAAAAAAATAATCTTTCCCTTAATGGCTTCGGGGTCCATAGCTTTCATCTGCTCTATGCCCTTCACTTCAATAACATGGGCAGACACGCCGGTTTCGGGGGTGGCTACCGATCCTCCCAGAGCACAAATATTCAAAGGCCTCTTGCTCCCATCAGCACCCCGAATCTCACCTTTTTCAGCACTGCCCCGCTCCCATTTGGGAACCATCACGGATTGCAGGCGAACCTCGTCAAGACCCAGTTTTTCCAACTCATCTTTGACGTAAAGAACAGCTTTTTCCGCATTCTCCGAACCCGACAGCCGCCCGCCGATATCATTGGAAAGATGATCGAGCCAATGATAGCTCATCCCGTCCTCCAGCGAGTTCTCAAATAGATTTTTTACAGCTTCGGAATCGGCTTGGGCCCAGGATGCCAGGGTGAGCATCAGGGCAAATATGAATGCAGGTAATCTCATAGTTTCTCTTAAATAAATCAATTAAATTCTTCAGGTATTTCTTCCGTTTCAAACAGAAAGGCCTAAAGATACATTTCTCTGATAAAAAAACTTATTTTTATGTCCTTCAAAATAGAACACCATGTCAACATTAAGTCCATTTCATTTGGCGATCCCCGTAAGGGATCTGGAACTTTGTCGAAACTTTTACAAGAAGATACTGTCGTGCAGGGAAGGCCGAAGTGACAAACACTGGGTCGATTTTGATTTTTTCGGTCACCAACTCGTGATTCATCAAAAAGAAGGCTATGAACCTGTAAAAAGTGCCTCAAACCCGGTGGATGGACATGATGTCCCGGTTCCGCATTTCGGCGTGGTCCTGGACTGGGACCAATGGCACGAGCTGAGAGACAGACTCCTGAAAGCCGAAATCGACTTTGTGATCGAACCCTACATTCGCTTCAAGGGACAGGTCGGCGAACAGGCAACGATGTTCTTCAATGATCCCGAAGGCAATGCCCTGGAATTCAAGAGTTTTAAAGATATGAATGAGTTGTTCCGAAAATAAGCCACCTTCGGTGAACCCTTTCTACATGCTGTGGAACTCGATCAGATTGGCCTCGTAATACTGCTCCCCCAGTTTGTTCAACAAAGCTCTGATCTCATTCGAATCCCCTTCAACTGCGAGCGCCGAATATCCTATTTTATTCCTTTTCCCCAGGCGCAGATCTACGATATTGACGTGCTTGGAAGCAAGGGCCGACAAGAGTATGAGTAGCACCCCGGGAGAGTTCTCATGTTTGGTGACGATCATTTTGTCACTGAGCGCCATCTTGAGCTCAACGCCATCCAACTCATAGAGATAAACTCCTTCCCCGTAAAAATTGGGAAGCTCTGTTTTATCATTGAAAATGAGCTCCAAAAAGGTACCCTGATCGGTTCCCTTAACAAATTCAATGGCATTTTGAATGTTCCCATTGTGTTCGCCCAGTGTTAAAAAGGCCACGGCCGTTCCGTCATTCTTGGAATGCAGGCGTGCCGTTTCCACGTTCACCCCTTCTGAAGCAAGTGAATTGAAAAGGGAAGACAGTATGCCCGGTTTGTCGAGATGTTTTGAGAACAAGCCTTTGACAGGCATTTTGGAATCTATGGGCGTCTCGTTTGAAACCGTGACGGATTTATTTCCCTTTCGGATGCGAACTGCGTTGTAATCCCCCATCCCCGTGGCATTCTTGTAGATGTCGACAAACTCTGAAAAAGAGCCTCCAAAAGAAAAATCCGGGATGACCCTCCTGCTTTGTGCATCAAGGCGCTGGTTCAGGAGTTCAATCCCCTTGTTTAAAATTGTGTACTTGACCTTCAGATCGTGATCGTCGAAAATGGTTCTCTTCTCGGGGATCAACTTGGAAAAGCTCACGTACTGTTCATATCCGGCCTGCTTGATGTAATCCAGACTCTCACGAAAATTATGACCGTAATATCTCACGTGATGCGTATCCGTGCCAACGGCCACAGGTATCTGCAATTCAAAGGCCCGCTTTAAGATATTCTGGGAAGGGTAAACGCCGACGCCTTTGAACTCACCTGCCATGTTGACATCCAGGGCGAGATCCCGGTCTGCGATGATCTCCAAAAGGGTCCTGAACTTGTTTGCCAATGGATGAGAGCTGCTTTCAAAATTTTGTAAAACCTGAGGAACCTCAACATTTAGCTTGGGCAGGTCCAGATGACCCACGACCTGGATCATGTCACCAAACGATTCGATCATCTCGATCATCTCATTGATGTATCCGTTCCAATAATTCTCCAGGGAACCTCTAAGTTTCAGGAGCTCCAATGCCTCTTCCTTGCTCCCGTCATAAGGCAACCCTTCCGGGGCAAAATGCACGGATCCGATAACAAAGTCAGCCTCTTCAGCCTGAAAAATCTTTGACCGGCTCCATAAAAGCCCGATATCCGGACCCATCCATTCCAACTCAACCCCGTATTTGATATTGATTCGGCCCCGGTACTTCTCCCTTAAATTGGCAATGCGCTTCGGATAATTCAGATAGGAACGATCCCCACGAATAAACTTGATATTGGTATCCTTCTCAGCTCTGTACCTGAAATTTGTAAGTCGCGGGGAATGAATTATGAAGGTGATGCTCGGATGCCTATTCTCTATGGCCTTGTCAACGATATCCTCAAGCCGGTCTATCCCGTGTTTCACGTGATCATTTTCCGTACCGGCATGTATCCCATGGGTTTCCCATATGAACTCATTGAGCTTCCTCATATTCAAATCTACAAAGTTTAAGAAGTTGCAAACATAAGGAATGCCTTAAAAAATCTAAACACAAAGTGATGAAAAAATGTCAAATCCAAAATCATATGATCCTAAAACTGACATTCTTCCATCTCAAGACTTTTTCGCTTAGAAATTCATAGGCACCTCGACGAGCAGGATCTCCGACTCCACTTGGGCTTTCAGCTCAAATGATTCGGTTTCCCAGACACCCAGGGCATCTCTCTGATTCAGTTCAATGCCTCCGATGCTCGCCTGACCTGAGATCAACATCACATAGACCCCGTGCCGATCTGATTTTGGATGGTATGTAAAGCTCTTGTTCGCATCCAGGTCTATCCTTGAGATACGGGCATCCTGATGAATCTTCAGGCTCGATTGGTCCTCCTTGTCGTCATGAGAGGATACCAGGGTCTGGAGCTGGTTGTGCCTGTCCTCCTTTTCAAACTTTTTCTGATCATAGGCCGGGTCGATATTCATTTTGTCGGGTATGATCCAAAGTTGAAACAAATTGATGAAATCGGTCGAGGAGTTGTTTCTTTCCGAGTGATAGACCCCACTGCCCGCAGACATTACCTGTACCTCTCCGGTATGCAGCGGAATCCAGGTATTACTCATGGAATCTTTGTGCTTTAAGGAACCTTGCAGGGGAATGGTAATGATCTCCATGTTTTGATGTGGATGCTCGCCGAAACCGGCGCCTCCCTGAATGACATCGTCATTCAATACGCGCAGGGCCCCGAAGTTCTGTTTGCCCGGATTGTAGTAATTGGCGAAACTGAATGAATAATTGGCTTGCAACCATTCATAGTTGGCATAGCCTCTTTCCGATGCTTTGTATAAATTGGTTTTCATGTCTCAATCTTTATTTCTTTAAACGTTTACTTTCTTATTTTGTCCAACAACAGGTTCAACTGCATCGCCTCCTCAGTACTGAGCTGTTTCATGTATGGGTCGAAGCCATCAAAACGTATCTCCTTGAGGAGTTCTTCGCCTTCCTCCAGTATTTCGATATACACCACCCTTCGATCATTCTCACAACGACTCCTTTTGATCAGGGACTTCTCACATAGCTTGTCCATTAGTCGGGTCGTGTTCGGAGACTTTTGAACCATTCTCTCCTTTACCTGATTCACAGTGATTGGTTCTCCCGCCCCCTTGAGTATCCTCAAAATGTTGTACTGAGGCTCTGAAATTCCAAAGGGCTTTAGCATGGATGCCCCGATCTGATCCAGATAACTCGCCGTATACTTGATGTTGATCAATGCCTTGACGTGCTCGCTCGGAAAAGTGGAATTTATGTCTTTTGCCAGGTCACCCATCTCAGATGCTTTCTTCAAGTAGTCTCACACCTTTATTCAACTCGGCCTTGAGCTCAGGGTTTACGACTTCATCCTTATTGAAATTTTCGTTGAAGGAAGGAAACGACATGGAAAAGACGATATTTCCATCATGACGGGGAAAACGGTCCAAAGCCATGGCCATAACAGACTTTCCCCCTCTTTCTCCGGGTGAAGTACTCAATAAGAGCATAGGTTTGTTTCTCCAGGTTTTCGACTCCATGCGTGAGAGCCAGTCGAATGCATTTTTGAACGCGGCCGTATAAGCGCCGTTGTGTTCCGCCAAAGACAACACGATGCCGTCAGAATTGGATATTTGCTGATCCAGTGTCTTTAAATCCTCTGGAAAACCATATGCTTTTTCTTCATCTATAGAATACAAAGGTATATTGTAATCATTGAGATCCAGGTTTATGATCTTCGCATTTTGAATTAAGGAGCCTGCGTACTCGGCCAATCTCTTGTTGATTGACTCTTTACTGTTGCTGCCTCCAAGAGTTATGATTGATTTCATGTCTAATTTTTAGTGTTTTACGAGGCAAATATAAGGCAAATAATTTTATTTACCATGGTATTTACTTACATGTTATATATTTTAACAGAGTTTAACAGATTTCGTATTTTAGTCGGCTCTTACACGGTATGACCACATGGACATAAACTTTAATATCAACGAGGATCACAACAAGCTTCTCCTATCCCAATTGCGAAAAAATATGAGCCGCATACATTTGGGTGGCGGCAAAGACCGAATCGCCAAACTTCATGGAGACGGAAAAATGACAGCGCGTGAGCGTATAGATTTTCTTCTGGACAAACCCGGGGATGCTCTCGAAATTGGAGCATTTGCAGGTGACGGAATGTACAAAGAGGAAGGGGGCTGCCCTGCGGGGGGTGTCGTGGTCAAAATTGGCAAAGTAAAAGAGAAATTGTGTGTCGTTGTGGCCAATGATGCCACAGTCAAGGCGGGCGCCTGGTTTCCAATCACGGCCAAAAAGAATCTGCGCGCGCAGGAGATCGCCATTGAGAACCGAATTCCCATCATATACCTCGTCGACAGCGCTGGAGTTTTTCTTCCCATGCAGGACGAAATATTCCCGGACAAAGAGCATTTTGGAAGAATCTTCAGGAACAATGCAGTGATGAGCAGCATGGGAATTACCCAGATTGCCGCTGTCATGGGCAGCTGTGTCGCTGGAGGAGCGTATTTGCCGATCATGAGTGACGAGTCGATCATAGTTGACAAAACGGGAAGCATTTTTCTGGCCGGAAGCTACCTGGTTAAGGCTGCCATTGGAGAGATCATACAGAACGAGGAATTGGGAGGCGCCACAACCCACACGGAGATTTCAGGGGTTTGTGACTACAAGGCCAAGGACGACCAGGACGCACTTGACACCATAAAGCAGATCGTCGATAAAATAGGTAGCTTTGATACTGCTGGATTCAACAGGGTTGAGGCATCCAAGCCCAAGGAAAAACCGGAAGAAGTCTTTGGAATTTTACCCAAATCCAGGTCAGATCAATACGATTTTCACAAAATCATCGATCGTCTTGTGGATGATTCCGAATACAAGGAGTACAAAGCGAATTACGGGAAATCGATCATCTGTGCCTATGCCAGGATCGACGGTTGGGCCGTGGGCATCGTGGCCAATCAAAGAAAGGTCATAAAAAATGCCAAAGGGGAATTGCAATTCGGAGGTGTAATCTACTCGGAAAGCGCAGACAAGGCAACCCGGTTCATAGCCAACTGCAACCAAAAGAAAATACCACTCGTATTTCTGCAGGATGTCACCGGTTTTATGGTGGGCAGCAAGTCGGAGCACGGTGGAATCATCAAGGACGGCGCCAAAATGGTGAATGCCGTTTCCAACTCCGTGGTGCCGAAATTTACCGTTATCGTAGGAAACTCTTATGGAGCGGGCAATTACGCCATGTGCGGAAAAGCCTATGACCCCAGGCTCATAGTAGCCTGGCCCAGCGCTGAACTCGCCGTCATGGGGGGAGATCAGGCGGCTAAAGTTCTGCTCCAAATCGAAACTTCCAAGCTGAAGAAACAGGGTGAAAAAATAAGTGAACAAAAAGAGAAAGAGATACTGGAATCGATTCGCAAGCGCTACAAGGAGCAGACATCTCCCTATTATGCAGCAGCACGTTTGTGGACCGATGCCATCATCAATCCCCTGCACACGCGCCATTGGATCAGCACCGGAATCGAAATGGCCAATCACGCCCCGATCGAAAAGAAATTCAATTTGGGCGTTCTTCAGGTGTGAAAATTGACTTGAACAACCAGCTTACGACAAAGATTAATTATGGGAAGAGCATTTGAATTCAGAAAAGCGAGGAAGATGAAAAGGTGGTCAGCTATGGCCAAAACCTTTACTCGCATAGGAAAGGACATCGCCATGGCGGTCAAGGAGGGAGGACCCAATCCGGAAACCAATTCCAGGCTTCGAGCCGTGATTCAGAATGCCAAGGCGGCGAATATGCCCAAGGACAACATCGAGAGAGCCATTAAGAAGGCCTCTGAAAAAGATACGGCCGAATACAAAGAGGTGCTTTTTGAAGGATATGCGCCCCACGGAATTGCTGTACTTGTGGAAACGGCCACTGACAACAACAACAGGACAGTTGCCAATGTCAGGGCAGCTTTTAACAAATGCAACGGGACGCTGGGCACATCAGGCTCCGTGGTCTTTATGTTCGATCACACCTGCAATTTCAGGATCGACGCGTCCAGTGTGAAAATGGATTTGGAAGAACTCGAACTCGAACTGATCGACTTCGACGTCGAGGAGGTTTTTGACGATGAAGACGGAATCATCATATATGCTCCCTTCGAGCAGTTCGGGGCCATTCAAAAGTTTTTGGAGGAAAAGGAAATGGAAATCCTGTCCTCCGGTTTTGAACGTATCCCGACTACCACGAAAAAGCTGTCTGAGGAGGAAGAAGCAGAAGTGGACAAGCTCCTGGAGAAACTTGAAGACGATGATGACGTTCAAAATGTCTATCACTCCATGGAACACAGCTAGATTCTCATGAAGACTACTTATAAGCTCGCCGAAATCTCAGAAGTTGCGGAAAGCCTCCTTCGCGAAGCAGATTCCCGCATCCTCTTGTTTTACGGTGCCATGGGAAGCGGCAAAACGACAATCATCAAGGAGATTGCCGCTAAGCTTGGGGTAAAGGACCTTACCAACTCCCCTACTTTCAGCCTGGTAAACGAATATGTGACAGGTAAAGGTGACCGAATGTACCACTTCGATTTTTACCGTATAGAAAAAGAAGAAGAAGCGTTTGACATCGGCTTTGAAGAATACCTTGACAGTGGAAACTGGTGCCTGATCGAATGGCCTGAAAAAGTTGAAAATTTACTACCTTTAGACTCGGTTGTCATTCGGATAGATATTAATCCGGACGATTCCAGAACTATTCAACTGACTAAAAATGTCTAAACAACTTTCTCCTTTCAGCAAAGAGGAATTGCTTCCAAAACCTGAGATGCTGGAGATCCGAAAAAGCAAAGATGAATTGTTTATAGGAATTCCCAGGGAAACCCATTTTGAAGAGAAAAGAATTTGCCTGACACCCAACGCCGTGGCGGCTTTGACGTCGAATGGACATCGAATCATGGTCGAATCCGGGGCTGGCGACGGAACCAATTACAGCGACGATCAGTATTCGGAGGCCGGAGCTAAAATCTCCTACAATGCCAATGACGTCTTCGCCTGCAATATCATTTTGAAAATCGAGCCACCATCGCTGGATGAGATAAAGATGATGAATCCGCAGAGTGTGCTTATCTCGGCCATGCAGCTCAAAACCCAGACCAAAGCCTTTTTCAAGGCCCTGGCCGAAAAGAGAATCACAGCGATTGCTTTCGATTATATTCAGGATGATCACGGAATTTTTCCCCTGGTCAAATCTTTGAGCGAGATCGCCGGAATCGCATCTGTGTTGATCGCGGCTGAGATCATGAACAACAACAACCTGGGCAACGGATTGCTCCTGGGCAATATTGGTGGGGTTCCGCCGAGCAAGGTCGTGATCATCGGAGCGGGAACTGTCGCGGAATTCGCTGCCAGGTCGGCTTTGGGACTGGGAGCTCAAGTCGAGGTTTTTGACAACTCCCTGACCAAGCTGAGGAACCTGCAGCACAAACTCCAGTTTCCTATCGCCACCTCAACCATTCAACCCAAGAACCTTCTCAAGTCGCTGATCGATTGCGACGTAGCTATTGGTGCTCTGAGGGGCAAGACCCGAACCCCGGTGGTCGTAACGGAAAGCATGGTTGAGCAAATGAAGGACGGGGCTGTTGTGATTGACGTGAGTATCGATAATGGAGGTAGTTTCGAGACCTCCGAAATCACAACGCACAGCAATCCAACCATGGTCAAGCATGGAGTCATACACTATTGCGTGCCGAATGTGCCTTCGCGTTACTCAAGAACCGCCTCTGTTTCAATCAGCAACATCTTCACCCCGTACTTGCTCAACATCGGAGAAATGGGAGGAATCGAGAATGCGGCCCGATTCGACAAAAGCCTTCAAAAGGGCATGTATTTTTATCACGGAATTCTGACCAATAAGAAAATCGCTGACTGGTTCAATTTACCAATGACAGACATTAATCTTCTTATCCTGTAGCAATGGATGATATGCGACAGCGATTTACCCTTTACGGGATTGGTTTTGCCATGGGAATCGTGATTGTTTTTTTCTTCCTGGGCGGGAAAAGGGCCTCGTGTAACTGGATGCCCAATGATCGGATTCTCAATATCATTGAAAGAAAACAGCTCCGCTATGGAGATCAGATTGAACAGAATCTCAAAGAGGCAGAAGCCGATAGTCTGGACATACGCGCCATCCTGAAAGACGGGGATATCGATTTCTCAAAAAGCCAGGTAAAAAATGAGCCCTGCAGATTGTACTGGATCGAGGGACAAGGAAAACAGAGCTCTTTGCTGATCAGCGTCGAGCTCTGTGATTCAATTGCTACGGTAAGCTCTTTGAAGCGCTTGCCGGCTCAATAAGTACTTACGTTCCCGGATCCGCTTACTTTGACATCTTCGATCCTGGGATTACCCTTGTATTTTATGTTTCCGGATCCTGAAATTCGAGCGATGAGCTCATTGGACACCTGGGCATGGATGGTCCCGGACCCTGAAATCTTCAGGTCCGCCTTTTCCGATTTGAGCTCATAGGCCTTGATATCTCCACTTCCAGCCACGGCAGCATCAAAATTCTTGCTCGTTCCGCTGAGCTCTATGTCGCCCGAACCGGAAACCGCTGCAGTGGATTCCAACGCGTCAAGCTCAAGTCGTATATCACCCGAACCGGCCACTGCAATGTCAAGTTCATCCGTTGTAATAGGGTCACGTGAAACGATATCTCCCGATCCGGCAAGGGCCACCCCACTTAGGTCTTCAAAGTGAACCGTCACCTTGGTGCTCTTTGTCGTTCGAACGTTGGTGCCCTTTTTCCATTTTACCTTGAGGGTTCCATTCTGCACTTCAGTGATCAAATAGGGCTCTAAATTTTGCTCCACGTTTACAATGACCTTTCCCTCCTGGCCTTTTACCAAAAAGACGTCAAAGGAACCTGATACACCCAGGGCGTCAAAATCACCTACCTGACGTGTCTTTTCGATGAGCTTTCCATTTCCCTTGACACGCTGTGCGTGCAAAGTCGTTGTAATGCCCATTAGGAGGGTGAGCACCGTTATTGTTCTAAAGAGAGTAGTTTTCATTCTTTTTGTTTTTAGATTTAGATAATTTTGCACGATTAATTGTTGTAGAGCTTAACACCACCATAGTCAGAGACAATGTCAATTACGGATCCTGAGTTCTCCTGGTTCACATAGCCCTGGTAAAATTTAGAAGACGATTTGACGATTTTTTTCAGGTAATTGATATTGTCTGCGTCATAATCGAATCCGCCATAGCTCAGTTTGGCCGTGAAATCAAAGGAAATTCCCTGTTCCAGTCCCATTTTGATGCCGGTGTAGTCAGATCGTACGCTCACCAGGTCAAAACCTTTCATCAATTTATCGACTTTGATGCTGCCGTAATCCGCCTCTATGGTGAGGCTCTTGTAGATGTTGTCAAATCGCATGGTCAGGTAATCTCCATGCCCATCAACGGTATTTGCCCTGCCCACGTCTATTTTTCCATAGTCACAGACGAAATTGAGGTCCTCGAT
>Ga0272441_10007712_pt1 | contig 17383 bp, 9 predicted proteins | sample SSMProp6N_FD_193582 | JGI IMG/M metagenome (GOLD analysis project Ga0272441, IMG submission 193582) | Marine sediment archaeal communities from Little Sippewissett salt marsh, Falmouth, MA, United States - SSM-Prop-6N | ecosystem: Environmental > Aquatic > Marine > Wetlands > Sediment ...
GCAAATGGCCGCGGGGATATCGGCACCCGAACCGGACAAACCGACATCGACAGTCTGCGCGGTGACCGCATCGGTCAGTGTCAGATCACCTGAGTCAGCGCCCACATCGATCGGTGCGTAGTCGACTGAAACGCTGGCCGAGCCACCCGCAGCAACCACCACCGGCGACGCGGTAGCCAGTGTAAATTCCCCCGAACCCGCGACAAGCGCGATCAATGAGCACGCAGCACCACCGTTGTTGGTCACCATTGTTGAGAGCGTAGAACTGCTACCAATCGTCAGGCCGCCGAATGCGAGCGAGGCTGGATCCACGGAGAAGTCGCAAGGACCAAGCGGAGGTGCGACGCCACTACCGACGAGCGCGACATCCACGCTCAACGGTTGATTTACGTCGTTGCTCAACAGACTCAGGATACCGTCATCCCGCCCTTCGGCCACCGGTGCAAATGTAACGGAAAAATCGGCAGAGAACCCCGGAGGAATGCTGAGCGTCGAGCCTGAAGCCAACGTGAACTGACCCGTCGCAGAAACCACCATCGCACTGATGTCACAAGCAACCGAACCGTTGTTGGTGACAATTTTTGGCAGCGTCGCATTCGCGTTGATTTCTACGTCACCGAAATCCAGCGGGATGTCTGGATCTGTAACGACGAAGCTGCACGATTCTGGTGGCGTTGGCACGATCCCGACACCCCACAGTGGGATATTCGCCTCCTGCCGGTTATTGGGATCGTCACTGGAAATGCGAAGTTCGTCCCGGCGGTCTGCCCCTTTGACCAACGGCGCAAACTGGACAGCCACCTCTGCGGATCCCGCTGGGGCGATGCTGAATGTTGGGCTGGAAACCAGTGAAAACTGGCCGACACCGCTATTGTCGACGATCTCTGCCATCAATTCACATGCCGCGTCACCTGCATTTGTCACGATACGGACAGCTGTCGCGGTCTCGCCAATGTCAACAATCCCAAGGTCTAACGCCCGCGTTGAAACAGAGAAGTCGCATATTGGAACGATTGAAACCGAGATAACAGCCAAGGTTGTAACAGTTCTGGACAACGAGCCATCATCCACAGTCAGGGCAACTTGGTAGACTCCTGCAGCAGCGTAGCGATGGGTCGTAGTTGGGTCGGTAGTAGGCGAAGACGAGGATCCGTCACCGAAATCCCAGCTATATGTCAGAGGATCGCCTTCCGGATCAATGGAGCCGGACCCGTCAAAGATCACCTCTGCGCCCAAATCGGCCGCATAAGGCATGCCAGCATCAGCAATGGGTGCTGAGTTGACAACACATCCAGCGTTGACTGGATCCACGAGTTCCTTGAAGTCGGCTGGGGTGTCTCCAGATGCAGTCAAGTAATTACCGCAGTCCCAACCAGGGAAAAACCCCTGCCTGATTTCATCGATATTGCTGGTGTTGTCGCTGTCTGAAGATTCATTCTCAATGGCCTGAAGCTGCGCTGCCCCACGCCCTGGTTGCGCCTGGAAATCAATTCCGTAAGGATTCAGGACGCCACTACCGTTGAAATTGTTATGGCAAACACCGCAGCCGTCCAGAGCCGTACCAGTCGTCTGATAGAGCCTGTTGAATGTTTCCAGATAAGTCGAAGCTGCCAACAGCTGCTGGGTTGGTAGAAGCAGCGCTAGCGCCGTAATGATGGTGGTTGTAAGACATCGGACTCGAGGAAATTCGGTGGAGTTGGCGTGCATTGGTATCCCCGCGACGTTTGTTTTTTTTCGTTTTGCTTCTTTTTTCGTCATTTCCCCGGCGGGTGCTCGCGGCCGGTCATGAGACATACAGCAGCTTGCTTACCGTTACCATCCTTCCGACTCGGCACCTCATCAGTCCGTGTCGGTTGTTATTACAGTGTAGTACGGATTCCCGACATGGTTCGTAAAGCAAAGTAAAAGCGATTCATGTGGCAAGCTATTCCGAACTTAGGTATTTCATGCATCCCATATCGGGCAGAAAAACAGGCAGGCTTCCTCCTGCGCCATCACCCTCGGACCTGGGCAGGGAATTGCGGGCTCGAATCTCGAGCGGAATTTCCGGCCTCGGTTGTAACCAGGGCCGCTCATCCGAAAGAATTAACATCAGCCTCAGCTCTGGTATGATGCGGTCAGGTAGCCGTGAAAACCGATTTCTACAAATGATTTAAACAGGAGCTTTACATGCGCTTTTCGATGAACACGACCGTCCGCCGACACTGGCGGCTGCTGGCGGAAAAACCGTTGATAACCACGGGCATTTTTGCGCTGGCGCTGGTCACCTGCAGCGCCTCGATCGCCCATGCCGATGCCACTTTGACGTATGAACTCAGTGGCCCTGACGGCGAAAAGATGGTGAAGAAATTCTCGACTTCCAAATTTTTCGTACGAATCGACGACCCGAGCACGCCCGATCAGCATCTGCTGTTCCAGGCAGGCAGATTCTTTCCGTTGTACTCGGTTGACACGGCAAAGAGCAGCTACACACGCCTGACAGGCGAAGTGATTCCCTTTAGCGGCCCGGAATCTCGCAAGCATCGCGGCATCGATGGGACTGGAGCAGATCAGGATACCAGCCAAACTGCGGTGCAAACAGCCCAGAATGCCAAAAAACCGGCAGCATCGTTGAAGCCAACCAAGACCAAGCGCAAAGTGGCCGGCATAGAATGCCGTGTGGTCCACGAGCTGGCCGAAGGTGAGCCTGTGATCGAGCACTGCATGGCCAACAGCGCGCGCCTGGGTCTGACAAAACGTGAAATCATCACCATGGCGCGCACCTTCGAAATGGCACGAAACCGCGATTATGGATGGCTCGGCGTCGGCACCGAAGACGAGGAGTTCATTTCTGTGTACAGCCGCGACCAGCGCGACAACCGGGTATTGCAGTTGACCGAAGTCTCGAACGCGCCGCTGCCGGTCGACTACCACAGCATACCGCGCGAGTATCAGCAGGTTAAGACCAAACAACAGGCTGCGACAGATAAAAGCGAGGGTTCCGAAGAACAATGAAACACCCACAACTTGGCCACACCGAAGGGTGCGCCGTGCGCACCAAAGCGCTGTAACAGAGATTACTCTGCAGATTGTGGTGCGCACGGCGCACCCTACGCATTACCAATATAAAATCGAATAACCCCTTACAGGCGGCTTGAGCCGCGAACGATCTTGCGGTGCCCATCAATTGGCGGCTGAAGCCGCTACAGGATCGTAGGGTGCGCTGTGCGCACCGGAACAGACCACCAAACCGAAGATCCGCGGTGCGCACGGCGCACCCTGCGGTCTGGCCGAGAATGAGCGGAAACAATGCGCATTTGGCTGCAAACCAGGGAACATCTCTGTGGCCTCAGCGCCTTTGCAGCCTCTGCGTTACTCCCAAGCGACGACCCAAGATCGCGGGGCTCAGGGGCGTTCCTCAGACGCTTAAATCGCGACGCTTCCACAGCAGATAAATCGCCGGCACCACGAACAACGACAGCAACGGCGCGGTGATCATGCCGCCGACCATCGGCGCCGCGATGCGCTGCATGACCTCCGATCCGGTACCGTGGCTGAGCATGATCGGCAGCAGACCGGCGATGATCACCGCCACAGTCATCGCCTTGGGCCTGACCCGCAGCACCGCGCCGTCCTCGATGGCCAATTTCAGATCCGCAACGGTATTCAGGCGATCGTCCTCGCGGTAACGTTCCAACGCATTGTCGAGATAGATCAGCATGATCACACCGAACTCGGCCGCGACACCGGCCAGCGCGATAAAACCCACGGCCACCGCGACCGACAGCTCGTAGCCCAGCAGCCAGATCAACCAGAAGCCGCCGACCAGCGCGAACGGCAGCGACAGCATGACCACCACAGCTTCGCCGACCCGACGAAAACTCAGGTAGAGCAGCGTGAAGATGATCGTCAGCGTCAGCGGTATCACCTGCCCTAGCCGTTCCTGCGCACGCAACAGATACTCGTACTGGCCGGAGAACGTGATCGAATAACCTGGCGGGAGGTCGACGTCATCGTTGATGGCCTGCCGCGCCTGGCGTACATAGGTCGCGAGATCGACACCGCGGATATCGACGAAGGTCCAGCCATTCAAACGCGCATTCTCGCTCTTCAGCAGCGGTGGGCCCTCGACGATCTTGACCTCGGCGACCTGCGACAGTGGTATCTGCGCCCCCGCCGGCGTCACCAGCGGCAGCTCGCGCAGTTTGACCGGATCATCACGCTGCTCGCGCGGGAAACGCACGTTGACCGGGTAGCGCTCCAGACCCTCAACCGTTTCGGTGATGTTGATGCCACCGACCGCGGCACTGACCACCTGGTTGATATCGTCGATGTTCAAACCCAGTCTTGCGGCCGCCTGGCGTTTCGGAATGATCTCGATGTAGCGCCCGGCACCGACGCGCTCGGAGTAAGCCGACAGCGTGCCGGGCAGATCCTGCAGCACGCGCTCGATATCGCGACCGATGGCCTCGATCTCGGTCAGGTCGGGGCCGGCCACCTTGATGCCCACCGGTGTCTTGATCCCGGTCGCGAGCATGTCGATGCGGGTCTTGATCGGCATGATCCAGGCATTGGTCAGGCCCGGGAACTGCACCAGGGCGTCCAGTTCATCGATCAGATCTGGTAACGTCAATCCGGGGCGCCATTCCTCCCTGGGTTTGAGCTGGATCAGGGTCTCGATCATCGTCAGCGGCGCCGGATCGGTGGCGGTGTCGGCACGTCCGATCTTGCCGAACACACGCTCGACTTCGGGCAGCTGGCCAATCAGGCGATCGGTTTGCTGCAGCAGCTCCTGGGCCTTGCCGATGGACAGTCCCGGCAGCGTCGTTGGCATGTACATCAGGTCGCCTTCGAACAGCTCGGGCATGAATTCGGCGCCGAGGCCCCGACCGAAGCGCTCGAGACCCGGGACGCCGTCAAAGGCCTGGTGCCAGCCATCGCCGATACGTGATTGCAACTGTTCGACCTGATTGACTGCAGCGCCACCGGCATCGGGCGCGACCGTGCGCAGCAACAACAACGGCCATCTTATCGGCTCCAGCAAGCCACCGACGCCGTAGACCGGCAGCAGCAGGCTGAGCACGGCCAGCACCGCGACGACCAGCGTGGCTCTGGGCGCGGCCAGCACGCGTTTCAGCAGCGGCCGGTAGGCCCAGATCAGTACGCGACTCAGCGGGTTGGCCGACTCGCGCGGGATGCGCCCGCGGATGAAATAGCCCATCAGTACCGGCACCAGCGTCACCGACAGCGCGGCCGCCGCTGCCATCGCATAGGTCTTGGTGAAGGCCAGCGGCGAGAACAAACGCCCTTCCTGGGCTTCGAGCGTGAATACCGGCAGGAAGCTCAGGGTAATGATCAACAGCGAGTAGAACAAGGCCGGCCCGACCTCACCGGACGCCTTCGCAATCACGGCCCAGTGCTGTTCGCGGCTCAGTCCGGGACCGGCGCGCTCGAGGTGCTTGTGCGCATTTTCGATCATCACCACGGCCGCATCGACCATCGCGCCGATCGCGATCGCGATCCCACCCAGCGACATAATGTTCGCATTGACACCCTGGTAGCGCATGATAACGAAGGCTGCCAGGATGCCGAGCGGCAAGGTCACGATCGCGACGAAAGCCGAGCGCAGATGGAACAGAAACAACAGGCTGACCAGCGCGACGACGATGAATTCCTCGACCAGGCGCTCGGACAGGTTGTCGACCGCGCGCGTGATCAGAGTCGCGCGGTCGTAGGTCTCGATGATTTCGACACCCTCGGGCAGACCCTGTTTCAACGCCTCGATGTGCTCCTTGACCGCGGCGATGGTCTGCAGCGCATTCTCGCCGTAGCGCATCACGACGATGCCGCCGGTGACCTCGCCCTCACCGTCGAGATCAGCGACCACACGGCGCATTTCCGGGCCGATCTGAACGTGGGCAACGTCGCGCACCAGGATCGGGATATCATTCTCGGTCACCACCAGCGGCACCGCCTCGATGTCCTCGATCGAGGTCAGATATCCACGCGTCCGAATCATGTACTCGGCCTCGCCGAGCTCGATCACCGAGCCGCCGACCTCGCGGTTGGCATGGCGGATCGCTTCGGTGACGCGCGCCAGCGGAATGCCGAAAGCGCGCAGCTTCTCGGGATCGACCACGATCTGGTACTGGCGCACCATGCCGCCGACCGTGGCGACCTCGGCCACGCCGGGCACCGTCTGCAGCTCGTACTTCAGAAACCAGTCCTGGATACTGCGCAGCTGGGCCAGATCGTGGCGACCGCTGCGGTCGATCAGCGCGTAGCTGTAGATCCAGCCGACGCCGGTTGCATCGGGACCCAGCCTGGGCTGCACGCCGGCCGGCAGATCCGCAGCCGCCTGGTTCAGGTATTCGAGCACGCGCGAGCGCGCCCAGTACAGGTCGGTACCGTCCTCGAAGATCACGTAAACGTAGGAGTCGCCAAAGAAAGAATAACCGCGCACCGCGCTGGCGCCGGGCACGGCGAGCATTGTCGTCGTGATCGGATAGGTGACCTGTTGCTCAACCACCTGCGGCGACTGGCCCGCAAAATCGGTGCGGATGATCACCTGCACGTCGGACAGGTCCGGGATCGCATCGAGTGGGATTTCTTTCACCGCGAGCCAGCCCCAGCCGGCCATGATCAGCGTCGCGATCACCACCAGCAGGCGGTTCTCGATCGACCATCGGATCAAGCGCGCTGGCATATCCGACTATTCGGCCAGGCGGCGGAAGCTGGCCTGCAGGTTGGATTCGGAGTCGATCAGGAACTGCCCGGACAACACCACTTCATCGCCTTCGTTGAGGCCGGAAAGCACCTCGACGGAGGAGCCTTGCCACATGCCGGTCTCGACCTCGGCCGGCTGAAAACCGTTGTCGCCGAGCGCCTTGACCACGATCTCGCGCTCGCCGGTCAGAATCAGCGCCTCGCGCGGCAGGATCAGCACATCGCGTTTCGGCCCACCGTAGATGACCGCCTCGACGAACATGTTCGGTTTCAACAGCTCGTCCGCATTTTTGAATTCGAGGCGTGCCCTGAGCGTGCGCGCCTGCGGGTCCACTTCCGGATAGATGAAGTCGACCTTGCCCTTCCAGACACGACCGGGATAGGCCGGTGTGCTGATCTCGGCGCTCAGACCAGGTCGCAGCCACGCGATCTGGTGTTCGAAGATATCGACCATGACCCAGACCTCGCTGAGGTCGACGATGGTGAACATCGCGTCGGCCGGTGTCACGAACATGCCTTCGCGCACGCGGTGCTCGGTGATAACGCCGCCCTGGGGCGCCTTGATCGGCACGATCGAACGCGGTTTCATGCTCTGCTCGATGCCCATGATGTCCATGGTCGGCACCTTGAAATAACGCAGCAAATCGACGCCGGCTCGTTGCCTGAAAGTTTGCGATGGATCCGGCGCATCATCAGCGCTACCAAAAGACTCCACCTCCCCGGCCTCGAGGGTGTCGATGTAGTCGCGCTGTGCCAGCAGCACATCGGGTGAGAAGTAGTCGGCCAGGTCGTCCTTGCGCTCGACCCGGACACCGTCGGTGCGCACGTACACGTTCTCTATCCAGCCGGCCGTCCGCGGATGGATCTGGATGATACGGTCATCGTCGTAAGCCACCTTGCCCTGGGTCTTGATGTACTTCCACAAGGTGCCGCGCTCGACCGCTCCGGTGCGCAATCCCATGTTCTGTGCCACTGTCGCGTTCAGCGTCACCGAAGGCCGCGCCTCGGATAGATCGACTTTTTTCGCGACCAGGTCCATGCCGCAGATCGGACAGGCAGCCGGCCGATCGCGGACGATATCGGGGTGCATCGGGCAGACGTACTTCGGATCCAGGTGCTTTTTAGCGTGATCCAGGACGGTTTCTGCCCCAGTCGCGGCGATGGATTCGTCAGCCTCCTGACCACAACCAGCAAGCATCAGCAGCAGCCCCAGCACGACCAACTTGCCGAGAACCGATGGTTGCCTGCAGAACCCCGTCATAGCGGCCAAACCGTGCTTCGATTCATTCAGGAATATCCTAGTCGCCAGCTTCTTCCTTTTTTGGCGGCGTTGCGCTGGCCTGCCCTTCAGGTTTCGGTGGTTCGACCGAGATCAGCTCCACGTCGAAGATCAGCGTACGGTGCGCCATCACCCCACGTTGGCCATAAGCCAGGTTCTGCGGAATGAATAAACGGGACTTGCCTCCCTCCCTCATCTGCTGCAGGCCCTCCGACCAGCCTTTGATGACGCCATTGAGCCTGAAGGTGGCCGGCTTGCCCTTCTTATGCGAACTGTCGAAGGTCTTTCCGTCGATGAAGCTACCCTTGTAATGCACCGTGACCTGATCCTGCGGACCCGGGCTTTTGCCGGTACCCTCCTCGATCACCTGATACTGTAGCCCGCTCTCGGTCGTGATCACGCCCTCCTTTTTCGCGTTTTGCGCGAGAAATTCCTCGCCTTCCTCGAGCAGCTCAAGCTCACGCTTGACACTGCGCTTGTGTTGTTCAGCAACCACCTTGCGCTTGAGCTCCACCAGCGTGGCCTGCATCTCGGCAGGCGCCAGTTGCGGCTCGTTGCCCTCCAGGGCATCGCGAATCCCCTGGACCACAGCCTCGGCGTTCATTTCCACACCCTGGCGCTCGAAGTCGCCGCCGATCTGGTGTCCCAGGCTGTAGTTGACCCGAACCGTCTCGTCTTCAAAGTTGAGTTTTTCTTCAGCGGCCGAGAGCGGCATTGACAGCGAGCAAATCAAAACAGCCGGCAAATAAATCGAAAGCTTCATGCAATTCTCCTGTAAATCTTCTTTGGTTTCTGTCTCAAGCCAGCTGCTCGATTATAACAGCTCCGCGCTCCAAGCCCTGCCAACAAAAAGGCCGCCGGTGGCGGCCTAGTCACAGGCTTGCGATGTGCGGCCGGACAGGCCGGCCGCACGGACTTGCGGCTAGAACAGCTCGTGAGGGCAGTCGACTCCTGCTTCACCGACACAGTACGGCACCATCATCTCGTTGTCCTCGTGGGACAGGATGTGGCAGTGCCATACGTACAGGCCGGGAATGTCGAACTTAGCTTTGATGCGAGTGACCTCGCCCGGATAGGCGATGACCATATCCTTCCAGCCAGCTTCCCATGGCTCAGCTGGTCGCACCGCACCACCTATGATCTCGCGGTTCACGACCTCGAATTTGACCAGGTGCAGGTGGATCGGGTGCGCATCAGCCGACAAGTTCCAGAACTCCCATTCTTCGACGTTATTTACCGCCGGGTTCTGAGCAATCGGGTCATCCCATAGCTGAACTTCACCGCCGCCGGAACCGTTGACACCGAGCACAGCCTCTTTCGGGGCAAAGGGTTCGCTCTGTATCAGTTCCCCGCCAATTTCGACTTCTGGACAGCCCTCGCCCTCTACGTCCATTGCTTCCATTCCGGCGATTGGGGTGCCTTCAACCTGAGTTACCGCACCGGTCACGGCATCGAATACTACACATATCAAGGCCGATTCCTCTTCGAGCAGAGCGAGGTCCTGAACAACATCAGGAGCGCCCAGCTTGGGCACACCGCCTGGGTTAATATCAAGGCTTAGGTGAGCCGGTGGAGTGCTGGGATCGCCACCTCGATTCCGGCCAGTATTAACCACGAACTGCATCACCTGTCCGGTTGTGGCCGGGTCTGCCGGAACGTCGGGGAAGCCGCCGAAAGGCGCATCCGGGGCGGTGTTGATCATCCGCACGACGGTGCCATTTCTGAGGCCGCTGAAGTCGACGATCACGTCGGCGCGCTCTGCGCCACCGACCAGCAAGGCTTGCTCAGCGAACGTGCCGGGGACGCGTGCTACACCATTATTGTCAACGTCGCTGCCATCACCCGGCAATGGGGTCGCAAAGCCAGTTTCAATCCTGACCACTTGCGGCAATAGACCCTGGTCGGAACCGATCTGGTAGAACGGAATTTCATGTCCAAGTGAGCCGTCAGCATTGACCACAAACAGGGCCAAGTTGAGAAAGCGCGAATCCGCAGCGTTCAGTACACGGAAGCGGTAGCGTTCCGATGCCACCTCGAGCTGCGGCCAGGTTCTGCCGTTGACCACCATGGTGTTGAAGAAAGCCTCCGGGTTCCATATCGGCGCGATGTCCGAGTTGGCCTGAGGCAGGAATGGGAATGCGCCATCCGGGGTGACCAAGGAGAACATCTGGTCATTATTCGCTAAAATGTCACCATCACCCAGCCCTTCGAAGAACTGACGATCCGCTGGATAGAATTGCGTGCCGTCTTCATTGAACGACTTCGGCTGGATCGCGAGTGGAATTTCGCGTATGTGCTCGCGAACGCAATTCCCGCCGCGGTTGGCTGAGCAGTTGGGATCCTGACCGAGCTTCGGTGCGGGACCGGGCAGCGTACCATGAAGCAGGCCCGATTCGCCGTCGTTTTTACCGTCCCGGATCAACCAGAAACCCGCACCAGCGGCATACACATTCAAACGCGTGATGCCGAGCACATGATCGTGATACCACAGTGTTGTAGATGGCTGATCGTTCCGGTATAGATCGAGAGAGTAACCCTTACCAAGCGCGTCCGCGGTATCGCGGCCTTCAGCACTCTCGAAGAAGGTGCCATTGCAGTCAAAATCATCGTTTATTGTCGCGGTCTTCGGATAACCCGGCGCGTTGGTGCAGTCGACATTGCTCGCTTGCGGTAGCCACCAGGCTTCGGGGTAACCGTCACTGCCCGGGCCCACGTGCGCGCCGTGCACGTGCACGACCATTGGAACCGGACCGAAGTAGGGTTCAGCAGAAGATCCACGGCAGTCGGTTTCACCATGGGGTCCCTGGACGCCATTACGACAATCCTGAGCCGGTGCTGCCCAGTGCAGCGTCTGGTCTATTAAAGGATTACCCTCTGCGTCCTGGATGATGTGCGGGCGGTAACGGCATGCAAAATCTCTCAGCGCCTTGTACCGATCACCCTGGAATCTTTCACCGTAGCAATAGTCCGGACTGATGACCAGCTCATTCCTCCACTCCATGGTTGTCGGCGTGTCTTTTGTGATTTCGATCGTGCCACTTGGATTATAAAAGCTGCTCGGATCATCGGGATTGCCGTAAGCCCAGAGGGGTGTTTTCGGGAAGCCGTCTGGCAAGACCTGTTGCAAAATCTGTCTTTGCGCGACCGTAGCTGTCATCTCCTTGCCGCCGTCGTCGTAGAGCACTGGCGGGATCACCAGCGGAGTGACGTACTTGGGAATTGATAACGGGTCCAGTGAACCACCTGGCACCGGCTGCGCTGATGCCGATTGGGGACCGGCCAGCAGCGGTAGAGATAGTAGCACCCCGCCCAGGATGCCGAATTTACATTGACTCATTTACTTTACTCCTCCTCGGATCAGAAAATCGGCGTATTCGACCTGATTCCCGCCCCTTAATTTGAACGCATTTCTCGCTTACCCTACATCCATATCCACGTCAGGCAGTGGGACCGCGTTTTACTTCTCTGCCGTTGCGATTCAGATGGTGCGACTGGGAATCGTTGCCGTTCTCAGCCATCAAGCGAATGACGAGCAAATCTCATGCCAAGCCGGCGCAAGCATCGCCAGAACAGTCACCACACCCCGTCGTAACGGCATTTCACGCTCTGTTGTCAGGACAGCTCGAACGTCCCCGCACTCCTGCTGGTGTAAACAATTGTAAAAAATGTCATACAGGGTTGGGACCTAGTCCAGCCTGCGGACGGCACGACCAACTGACAATAGTGACATGTCGTGCGTGATTTCACACATCGATTCCCTGAACAAAGCAAGCAGTTAGCTTTTATGCGCACGGTGGCGGGACATGACACGATTGACAGTTATTAACATATGTTTGCAATGTAAAGAAAATCGACGCGAATTACACCATTTCAGGCAGACCTGGCGAACTCGGATAGTCGGAGCATCCGATCACTGGAATAGTATGCGGCTCTCTTTGCGACCGGCGCTGCCGGCATCGATGAACCGGTGGGTGCAGTATGCGTGTCGGCATACCCGCCTTGTCGGGGCGGCAACGCTCAACCGACTCGCGACTCTCTGCCGGTTTTTTCGGCAGCTGATGGATCAAACCGATTAACGCAGATTCAGCTTGTTGAGCTTGCGATAGATCGTGCGTTCGCTGATGCCGAGGAAATCCGCCACCTTCTTTCTGTTGCCATCGAAACGCTCCAGCAGTTGCCTGATGTGGTCTGCCTCAAGGTCTTTCAGCGAGCATGGCGGCTGGGACGGCGTCGGCTGCGCTGGTGCAGCAATCTGCGTATCGTCAGCGCTGATGCCCTCCTGCATCTGACCCGTCTGCGGCAGATTCGACATCACGCTGCGGATCAACCCAGCGTTGATTTGCCGATCCTGGCAGTGGGTGGCCGCAATGAAAAGCACGTTGCGTAATTCGCGCACGTTGCCCGGATAAGGGTAGCGTTTGAGCTCTTCGTAGCTGTCGGGATGCAACTGATAACTGCCGCGCATGGTACGGTTGATGCGCTCGAGCAGATTGCGCGCCAGCGCCGGCACATCATCGATACGCTCGCGCAACGGGGGCAGGCGGATGTTCAGGCAGGCAATGCGGTAGTACAGGTCTTCGCGAAAAAGGCCGTTCTGCACCGACTCCCACAGGTGGCGGTTGCTGGCGCAGATGATGCGCACATCCGCCTTGCAGGTTTGCTTGGCGCCGACGCGGCGGTATTGTCCGCATTCCAGAACGCGCAGTAGCTTGGCCTGCTGCGCCATCGGCAGATCGCAGATCTCGTCGAGAAAAACCGTGCCGCCCTCAGCGAGCTCGATCAAACCCTGGTGCTCGCCGCTGCCCGGGAACGCGCCGTTGACGTGGCCAAACATTGCAGACTCGAACAGATTTTCTGCCGAGACGGCGCTGTCGACCACCTGAAAGGGCCTGTCGGCGCGTGCGGAATGCGCGTGAATGTATTCGGCCGCGACTTCCTTGCCGGTGCCGGTTTCTCCTTGCAACAGCACCGGCGCCTCGGAGCCGGCCGCCACCTCGAGCTGCTGCCGGCAGGCCAGGAACGCCGGTGCCTCACCGACCATGCGCTCCCCGCTGCGGCGACGATCCTCCGGTGACGCAATCTCATCGATGCTCTCGCCCATGTATAACGCACCGTTGGATCCCATCAGCGGATAGGCGGACATCCTGACTTGGTGCCTACCGTTGTTGATGTCACATTGATGCTGGGCGCAAATGCTACCGCCATCGGAAGCAAACATCCGGTCGTGGGGACAGGCCTCACCGTTATGGCTGCAGGGTAACGCGCTGCGGTAGCTGGCCTCGTGGCATTTCATACCCACGGCCGCCCCATCCAGGTGCCCAAAGGTTTTTTCGTAGGCCTCATTGACCGCAACGATGCGGTAATTCCGATCGATGATCATGAAAGGTTTTTCGTGGCTGTTGACCACGGATTCGAGCTCGATCGATGGGACCTCTTGATCCATTATTATCTCCGTGACGCCGGCACCGACCGCAGACCCGCGTCATGTCGTTTTTGTCGCATTTATCGATTAGATTTGACAGTTTACCCGACAACAATGTCAGAGTTATGACAAATGTCAATAAATGTAACGCTCGTTTTTTCTCATTAAGGTACGCACGATGAGTGATTATCGCGACACAACCGCACCCTAGCCCGCATTTCTCTCCAGGCGGCGTTGCGAACTGATAAGGCATTGGCTCTTTTGAGAGAACTCGAATGATCGAAAATACACCGTGTTTTTCAACAGTGCCTATCACGGTTCAGGCTGGTCTTCGCCTGCCCAAGGTCGTAGGGTGCGCCGTGCGCACCAGAACCGGCCACCGAACTGAAGATGCGCGGTGCGCACCCTACGGTTTCTTCACTCAAACCATAGCTATGGCTACGCTTTTCGCTGCAGAGCGGCGCTTACGAACACCAACCCGCCTGCTCCCGTGATCCTGGTGAGAAATGTGGGCTAGGGCTAATCTAAGGACCCCGACTAATCGCTGGCTTCATTGAAGCGGGAAATGAACAATGTCTGTTTTTTCAGGTGCTCCTCGAGCTTGTCTTCATAAAGCGCAACATTGAAACCTTGCTGACGAAGATCGGCAATGTGCTCCTCGAGCCTGTCCTGCATGTAAGCCTTGAAGACCCGCTCCCGGGTTGCCGGCTCATCGAGGTCGTCAAATTGTGCCGGGCGGACATCGATCACCTTGACCAGGTGCCAGCCGGCCGGTGACTGGACCGGACCGGCGAGGACGCCCGGCGCCAGATTGAATGCAAGAGCCTCAAGTTCCGGGTAACCGCTGCCCGGAGTAACCCAGCCAATGTCTCCGAGCGTGTGCTTCGCTTCGGGATCGATCGAGTGCAGCAGGGCGGCCTGATAGATCGTCAGTTCATCGTCGTCGACCTGATCTTTTATTGACTCGGCCTCCTCCCTGGTTTTGACGACGATCATCTGGATACGCCTTGCCCGCGGAAGCACGATGCTGTCGCGGTGCTTCGCGAAATAGTGCTGCAATTCGTCTTCCGACGGATTCCAGCTGTGAATCAATCCGTTGCGATGCTCGTTGATCAGCCTTGTCTTGCGATACTCGGCTGTACGCCGGAGAAAAACGGGATCGCTGTCAAGGCCGGCCTCGCGGCCTTTCAGCGTCATGATCGCATTGTCGAGGTACTGCTCGAGGCGCTCGAGACGTTCGCTATCGTCATCGAGATAAGACGCTGACCGCCCATCGTCTCCGGTATTCAGCATTGACAGTTTCACCTGGCTCCAGCTGATACGATGACCGTCAACGGTTGCCACCACATCCGCATCCGAGCGTCTGTAGTCATAGGCCCTGCTCAGCACTTTATGATCGATCACGACCTCGACCTTCTGCCTGAGACGCTCGCGCAGCGTTGTCTCGATCGCCGCGGCTTTCTGCTCCCGGATGATGGAACCGATGTTCAGCCTGAGTTCATCGGTCAGATCGGATTCGCGGCCCGTCTGCGTATTGTAGTAATCCAGAATCTCAAGCTCACTGGCCTGCACATTCCCGATCATGACCCTGGAATGATACAGCGATGCGATCAGTGCATCCTCGAAGCGAGCCACATCCTCCAGATAGGACGGCATTCGGTCGATCCCGTTGCGCCGGGCATCCAGGTAGATCAGGTTGGCGCTGATGGCCTTGTCCAACATCGTGCGCATTTGTCGCTGGTACTCGGGCGTACCGGGCTCAGCCAGCGGCAGACCCAAAAGGGCCGCGCTGTTCAGCAGCGCATTAAGATCGCTGACGGAGACCACTTGATCGCCGACACGGGCAACGACATGATCGGGATCGGTGATCGGCTGGACGGGTGCCTGCAGCGGCACCGAGGAGGACTGCTGATCGCTGCAGGCCGCGATCGACAACAACGCAGCCAGCAACAGCAGCTTGATAAAGCTGCCAAAGCCTGGCCGGTGCATTTCGGGGCCTTGCGTCATGAGTTCTCTGTGCTCGCTCAAACAAAGAGAGTCGCACAAATGGCAATCAGGTGCTACTGCTGTACGCAGCGGATTTGTAAAGGTCGGTCAGCGCGATTTCTCGAACGCCGCGGTTTCAGGCGCAACTTGCCATCAACTCGTGCATGGCCTTGAGACGCTGCTTGAGCGGTCCGCCTGCGAGCGGTCAGTAATGCAGGCTCGCAATATAGTTCGCGACAGCTTCCATTTCCTCATCCGTCATGTCCTTGACGATCGAGCGCATCAGCATCTTGTCGTCGTTCATGCGCGTGCCTTCGCGGAACGCCTTGAGCTGGGCCAGCGTGTAGTCGGCGTACTGCCCGCCGACTTGCGGATAGCCTGAGCCGGCAATGCCCGCACCTTTCGGGCCGTGGCAAGCCTGGCAGGCAGGGCGGCCCTTGGCCAGATCGCCACCCTTGTAAATCTGCCGGCCAAGTTCCAGTTTGCTTTCGTCTGCCGGCGCCGGGCCGGCCAGTTTCTGGCGCGCGTAGAACGCACCAAGGTCTGCCATGTCCTGCTCGCTCAGGCCCGCAGACATACCCAACATCAGCTCGTTCTTGCGGTTCGTGTTTGCCTTGAAATCGGCAAGCTGTTTGGCAGTGTATTTCTCGCCCTGACCCGCCAGTTTCGGAAAGGTCGGTACCATGCTGTTGCCATCAGCACCGTGACAACCTGCACAAGCGGCAGCCTTGGTCTTACCCGCCTCTGGATCGCCAGCCGGTTGCGCTGCAACGGTCCAGGCACACATCAACAATAGGCTCGCTACGATAATCTTAGTCATTGAACAGTAACTCCGAACTCAGGTGGTTTGCCGGCGCGCGACAAAAAGTGGCGGAATTTTACACTACCGCTTGTTATTCATCAATTTGACCTCGATAATGCCGCCGCAATGGTCAAGGCATCGGATAACAACTTCTACCGTCGTGCCCGCTTTCTGGCGAGCGCCGGCAAATCGGCTCAGTTTCCGCAGGATGACGGTGCAGAAGTAGCGTTTGCCGGTGGCTCGAACGCGGGCAAGTCCAGCGCGATCAATACCCTGTGCGACAACAAGCGACTGGCCAAAACCAGCAAAACGCCGGGGCGAACCCGGCTGATCAATTTCTTTTCGCTGGACCAGCACCGCCGCCTGGTCGACCTGCCCGGGTACGGCTATGCGAAAGTGCCAGAGGCGGTCAAACGGGAATGGAAGCAACTGATAGAAGCCTATCTGCAACAGCACCGTCTGCGTGGCCTGGTGATCATCATGGACATTCGCCACCCGATGAAAGATTTCGATGTGCAGATGCTGGAGTGGTGTCACTACTACCGGCTGCCCGCCCACATATTGCTGACCAAGGCCGACAAACTGAAACGTGGCGCTCAGCAGATCAGCCTGCGCGCTGTGCGAAAGCTGTTAACGGAAAGCGGCTTCGATGCAACGGTGCAGACTTTCTCGGCCTCAAGGCAAACCGGGCTCGACCAACTGGTGGAAAAACTCAATGGCTGGCTGGAGCTGGATTGAACAGCTTACCGGCCCGTCTAATGAGAAATGCGGGCCAGACCGCATTTCTCACCAGGCGCCGTAGAGTACTGATAAGGTATTGGCTCTTTCGAGAAAACTCGCCTGACCGAAAATACAGAGTGTTTTTCAACAGTGCCTATCACGGTTCAGGCTGGTCTTCGCCTGCCCAAGATCGTAGGGTACGCCGTGCGCACCAGAACCGGCCACCGAACTGAGGATGCGCGGTGCGCATGGCGCACCCTACGGTCTCTTCACTCAAACCATAGCTATAGCTATGGTTTTCGCTCCAGAGCGGCGCTTGCGGACACCAGCCCGCCTGTCTCACCAGGGGGCGAGATGATCACGCCGAGATTTGGATTGATGAAATACATCCCTGTATTTCACCCCTTCGGGGTCGCTTTGCGGTCCAAACCCGTTCCAGACGGATTAGTCACAAAGGATTCTGCGAAGG
>Ga0272441_10007713_pt1 | contig 17382 bp, 15 predicted proteins | sample SSMProp6N_FD_193582 | JGI IMG/M metagenome (GOLD analysis project Ga0272441, IMG submission 193582) | Marine sediment archaeal communities from Little Sippewissett salt marsh, Falmouth, MA, United States - SSM-Prop-6N | ecosystem: Environmental > Aquatic > Marine > Wetlands > Sediment ...
TAAATCATATCGAGGGCCATATTGCCGCGGTCTTTCTCTCCGAGGAGAGACCGGAATTTCCCTTTATCGCGCTGGTGGTCTCGGGCGGGCATACCAATATTTATCGTGCCGACGATTTTGCGCACTTTGTAACGCTGGGGCAGACCCGCGACGATGCCGCCGGCGAGGCCTTTGACAAGGGGGCGAAGATGCTCGACCTCGATTATCCGGGAGGTGTGGTAATCGACCGGATTGCGCGGGAGGGGAATCCTGCCGCCCTTTCGTTCCCGAAGGCGCTCAGGGGAAGCCTCGATTTCAGTTTCAGCGGACTGAAAACGTCGCTTCTCTATTATCTGAAAAAGCGGCAATCACCCGTCACGGAAGAGGAAATGCCTGATATTGCGGCATCCTATCAGGAGGCGATCGTGGATGTGCTTGTCGAAAAAACCCTGAACGCCGCCGTGGAGCAGGGCCTGTCGCGAGTGGTGGTTTCAGGGGGGGTGGCGGCGAACAGCAGATTGCGTCGCTCCTTTCTGGAGGCAGGCGCCGAAAGAGGGATCCGGATCTTTGTGCCGCCTCCCATTCTGTGTACCGACAATGCCGCCATGATTGCCGTGGTCGGCGAACATCTTCTGAAGGCGGGAAAGTCTGATTGTTACGATCTGAATGCCGTTTCGCGATGGCCTGTCGATTTGCCGGCCGGCATATGACCTTCGGTGCCGTTGCGATCAACGGATGACCGGGCCGGGAGACGGCGCGGAGGATATCCCCGCGACGGAGATGTTTTACCCGTCCCTGAAGGGGCAGAGATATGAAAACGCCTCGGGAACTGATACGGACCTACGGCATCCATCCCCGCAGAGGTCTGGGACAGTCCTTTCTTATCGACCGGAATATTATCGAAAAGATCGTTGCCGGTGCCGGTCTGTCGAGGGAAGATCTCGTGCTTGAAATAGGGGCGGGAATCGGCGTCATGACGCGCCTCATTGCGGAACGGGTGTCGGCGGTGACGGCCCTTGAAATCGACCCCGTCATGGTGGATCTTCTCCAGCGTGAACTCTCGGAGCTGACGAATGTCACCATTCATCATCAGGATGCGCTTACCTATGAATTCCCCCCCGCGACAGCCGGCGAACCCGGGCGGGGCGGGATAAAGGTTATTGGAAACATTCCCTACAATATTTCCACCCAGATATTGTTTCGTCTGATTCAGCGGCGGGAATCGGTATCGGAAATGGTGCTGATGTTCCAGAAGGAAGTAGCCGACAGAATCATGGCGTCCCCGGGCAGCAGGGATTACGGGATTCTCTCCGTGATGACCGATATGTACACGATCCGATCACGGATACTGACGGTTCCTCCGGGATGCTTCTACCCACGGCCGAAGGTCGATTCGGCCGTCCTGAAAATGCGCATCCGGGAGGTGCCCCTCCGGGACATCGATGATCATGAGTTGTTTCTGAAAGTGGTGAAGGCCGCCTTTTCGAAACGGAGAAAGACACTCATGAACAATCTGAAGGATGCGGAATTTCTGCTGTCCCACCATATTGACCCCCGAACCCTCCTCGACAGGCTGGGCATTGACGGAAGGAGACGCGGCGAAACCCTCAGCTGCGACGAATTCGGCAGGCTCAGCGCCATGATCGCCGTGCTGCAGAAGGAGCGCCCGTAAGAAGAGTGTCCGGGTCCCTGTTTCACGGAGTCCATCATTGATCGCATCATGCAGTGATGCGCCGGTTTTGTCCCGCCTAAGGGATTTGTACCCCTCAAATCAGGGAATCCCCCATGAAAAAATGCCCGTCGCGGGTGTATAACACTTCTGTCTCTCAGTGAGGGGCTGTGGACAAGGCAACAGGGGGCGTAACAGCGTACCCCTGTTTTTTTTGTCCGGAGTCATACGTGTGAGTATATCGAGGATTCTCGTAATTGAGGAGGTAACATATGACAACATTAGTCATTATTCTGGGATTGCTGGTCTATCTGGGTCTCTATTTTACCTACGGTAAAAAAATAGAGCACGACGTGGTCGCGGCCTCAGATGCCAATGAAACACCGGCCAAAAGTTTCTACGACGGTGTCGATTACATATCGGCGCGGAGGTCCGTCCTGTTTGGTCACCATTTCGCTTCCATCGCCGGTGCGGCGCCGATCATCGGCCCCGCCCTGGCCATATGCTGGGGCTGGCTGCCCGGGCTGCTCTGGGTCTGGTTCGGCAATGTCTTTATCGGTGCGGTCCATGATTATCTGGCCCTTATGTCGTCGGTACGCTACGACGGAAAATCGATTCAATTCGTGGCGACGGATCTCTTCGGCAAGAGAACGGGAACGGCCTTCTACTGGCTCGTCTTCTTCCTGCTCGTGCTGGTCGTCGCGGCCTTCGGCGCCGTAGTCGGCGGCATGTTCGTGAGGACGCCCGCCATCGCCTCGGCCTTTATCTGGATGATCGTTGCAGCCCTGATCCTGGGTGTACTGGTCTATCGGATCAAGATGAATTTCACGGCAGCCACGGGAATCGGCATTGTCATGCTGATCATTGCAATCTGGCTTGGTGTGGCATTCCCCATCAAGGCGGGATATATGACATGGATGTGGTTCTTCTTTTTCTACATCATCATCGCCGCATCAATTCCGGTGAACGTGCTGCTCCAGCCGCGGGACTACCTGAATTCCTGGCTTCTCTATATCGGGCTGGTCATCGGTTTGATTGCCGCGGTATTCGCCTTCAAGGGATTTGAGGTTCCTGCATTCAGTACCTTTGCCCCCATCCTTTCGGGCGGTAAGCCGACACCCTTCTGGCCCGCCATTCCGCTTATCATCGCCTGCGGTTCCCTTTCGGGCTTCCATTCACTTGTTGCCTCGGGTACCACCTCGAAACAGCTCGAGAAAGAGAGCGACGGACTGCTTATCGGTTACGGTGCCATGTTCACCGAAGGGTTTCTGTCCACCATCGTTATCGTCGCCATTGCCGGCTTCGGATACACGGCGCTGCAGAATGCCGGTGCCGCCCTCGGCGTGCCGGTGACGCTCGAAGCGTCGAACTGGGGTGAGATGTTCACCAAAACGGCGGCGGCCGTCAAACTGGCAAAGGCCAACCTCTTTATCCAGTCCTACACCGACATGGTAAGCTCCACCTGGTTGGGATTCATTCCTGCGCAGTATGTGAAAGTCATTGCCGGCATGTGGGTGGCGGCATTTGCCATGACGACACTCGACACGACCAATCGGCTGGGCAGATACTGTGTCAACGAAATGGCCGTACCGCTGAAGGAAAAAGCGGCAGGCGTCCACAAGGTTCTCACAAACAGATGGGTCGCGTCGATCATCCCGGCAGCCCTCGGCATCTATCTTGCGGCAAGCGGAAACTTCACCATCATATGGCCCTCCTTCGGTGCGGCCAATCAATTGATTGCGGCCTTTGCACTGATGACGGGAGCGGTCTACGTCCATCGCAAACTTGATTCCCGGTTCAGCAGTGTTGCGGTCATTCCGGCCTGGCTGCTCTGGGTGACGGTAACGGCGGCGCTCGTCTGGTTCATGTGGGTGATCCTGCCCGGATCGATTGCGGCGAAACCGGTGACGGGGTGGACCGTCATGGTCATCTGCATTATCATGCTGGTGATGAATCTGATCCTGATTCTGGATTTTGTAAAGAAATACTATGGGGAACCGGCAAAGAAGTAGAAGGTGTTCCCTTCGTTTTTTCTGATCTTCTTCTCGAGGGCGTCCGGCTTTCGGGCCGGACGCCGCTTCCTTGGATGTTCCGGCGGGGCATGGAGAGGGAGACGTGACATATTCATCGGCGGCGAATGATAAAATCCTTGACAGGATGCCAATCATCTGTTACGCAGGTGTCGAAAAAAACCGCCTGGATCCGTTAACGGACTGGGACGGCAAGGTTGAATAAAGGTATTTACGAGATGTTACTCGTAGCCTCCCGTCTCAGATGGTGAGGCTTTTTTTGGTGAAGGCTGTATGAAGATTTTTTCAACGGCACGGGAAATGCAGAAATATTCGGAGTCCCTGAGGCTCCAGGGCAAAAAGATCGCCTTTGTTCCCACCATGGGATACCTCCACGAGGGGCACCTGAGACTGATGGAGGAGGGACGAAGGAGGGCCGATTGCCTCGTTACCAGTATATTCGTCAACCCCACCCAGTTTGGTCCCAGCGAAGATCTGGACAAGTATCCCCGTGATTTTGAACGTGATGAACGACTCTCCGCAGAGGTCGGATGTGATGTGATCTTTTATCCCTCCAGTGAAGAGATGTACCCTCCGCACTACCATACCTACGTAATGGTTGAAGATATCACGCAAAATCTCTGCGGCTCATCGCGCCCCGGCCACTTCAGAGGTGTGGCAACGGTCTGCGCAAAGCTCTTCAACATCGTGAAGCCGCATGTGGCCGTATTCGGCAAGAAGGATTTCCAGCAGCTTGTGGTCATAAAACGAATGGTGCAGGATCTGAATATGGATCTGGAAATCCTCGGAATCGATACCGTCAGGGAACATGACGGTCTTGCCATGAGTTCCCGTAACACCTATCTCAAAGACGGTGAAAGGAAATCGGCTCTCAGTTTGAGCAGGTCGCTCACAAAGGCGAAGAATATGTATCAGGGGGGCGAGCGGAATGCAGCCGTCATAATAGACGCCGTGACGGCATCTATCGAAAGCATGCCCCATACGAAAATCGATTACGTCAAAATATGCGACACGACAACCATGGAGGATGTTGAATCGCTGGATGCCGAGGCGGTACTGGCACTGGCGGTATGGGTCGGGGTGCCGCGTTTGATAGACAATTACGTCTTCGGTGAGGAATTGGACGTATAAAAAGAAGAAGGCGGGTGAATCATGCAGAGAATAATGTTGAAATCCAAGCTCCACAGGGCAACGGTCACCGATGCATCGCTGCACTACGAGGGGAGTATCACAATCGATCGGAATCTGATGGATCTTGCGGATATCCTCTCCTACGAAAAAGTGGATATCTACAACGTGTCGAATGGTGAGCGTTTTTCCACCTATGTGATCCCCGGTGACAGGGATACGGGGGTTATATGCCTGAATGGGGCCGCGGCGCGCAAATGCGCCAGAGGAGACCTGATTATTATCGCATGCTACGTTTCCGTGGACGATGAAGAAGCGCGGACGTGGTCCGCAAAATGTGTGCTTCTTGGTGAAAATAACAAGGTCAAAAAAGTAAATTCATAGAGTTGTCTCTGAAGGGGCAGCAGCGGCATGCAAAACAACGGGGCGGTAGTGCCCCGTTTTGCGTATTAAAGAGATGTTGAAAAAACCCCGTCTTTCTGATAACAAGTGCTCTCCGTTAAATAATGCTGGAATTGCAATAAAATATGAGAAAAAAAATTAAAAAAATATTTCTAACCGGTATTGCCGCAATTATCCCCCTTGGGCTCACAATATACATCCTGCTCTTCATTATCGGGATAATGAACAAACTGGTCAAAATCATTCCCGCCCGGTTTCACCCAGACAATCTGCTGCCCTTCCATGTTCCCGGTCTCGACTTGATCATTGCCGCCGTCTTCATCTTTATTGTCGGTCTCATCGTGAAGAGCTACGTGGGCAATAAGATGGTGGCCCTCGGCGAGGACATGGTCAGCAGGATTCCCCTGGTAAACGGTATATACAAGGCGATAAAAAAACTGGTCGATGCCATATTCAGTGAACAGAACAACAGTTTCAAGCAGGTGGTCCTTATCGAGTATCCACGCAAAGGGCTCTATTCGGTTGCCTTCGTGACCGGTGAGTCGCGCGGTGAGGTCCAGTGGAAAACGGAACAGAAGTGCATCAATCTCTTCGTTCCCACGACCCCGAACCCGACGTCGGGATTCTATATCATGGTGCCCGAAAGTGATGTGATCAATCTCGACATGACCGTTGAAGAAGCCTTCCGGCTGATCATCTCGGGCGGCATCATTTCGCCTGAGGACATGCCGGACAACAATGGAGACAAGGATAAGTAACACAGTACAAAATATAAAGGAAAAGGGGACAGTGTGTTATGTTTATCACAGCTGAAGCAGTCAAGGTCGGTCATCCTGATATTGTCGCCGATACGATCGCGGCACGCATCATAGCGGAAATTCTCGATGAAGAACACAAGATCGGCATGAATGTCGACACGATGCCTCATTGCGGACTGGAGGTCTTTCTCGGAAAAGGCTTTTGCATAGTCGGCGGCGAGGTATCAACGAGAATTTATGTCGACATTGAAAGGAGCATCAGAAAGACGGTTCTGTCTCTGGGCTACAACGATGCGGCCGTGGGACTGAACGGTCACTCCATGGGGGTGTTCAACGCCATTATTCCGCAGTCACCCGATATCAACATCGGCACACGGTCCGACCTCGGCAAACACAAGGAAATCGGGGCGGGCGATCAGGGAATCATGTACGGTTTTGCCTGTGATGAAACTCCCGAGCTACTCCCCCTGACCTATGTCCTGGCCAGTCGAATGATGCATACCTTCGAAGGCTGCGGTAATCCTTCCTTCGCACCCGACGGAAAGGGACAGGTAACCGTCGACTACGATGACAACGGCAGACCCGTAAGGGTGGCGAAGGTCCTGATGTCAAACGCCATCGATTATCGGTACGTAACCGTGGGCAACGAGCTGGAGGAAGTGGCGAAAGAGATTGCCTTTGGATGTCTGGATGGCTGGGTGGATGACAAAACGGAATTTCTGTTCAATCCCACCGGCGAGTGGCAGGCCGTTCATTCCTGCAGCGCCGCCGATTCGGGAGTGACGGGACGCAAACTTGTATGCCAGCTCTACGGGGCTTATCCCGGTGCGCAGCTGGGAGGCGGGTCCATCGTGAACAAATCCCCCGAGAAGGTTGACTGCACCGCCGTTTTCGGAACCCGGTATGCCGCAAAGAATGTCGTGGCGGCCGGTCTTGCCAAAAAGTGTTCGGTACAGATCGCCTATGCAATCGGGGTTGCCAGACCCATGTCGATCTACGTGAATACCTTCGGAACGGGCGTGCTTCCCGACGGAGAGATCTCGCGGATCGTCGAAACGGTTTTTGATTTCACCCCCCGCGGGATGATCGAACGCTTCGACATGCTGAACGGCGATACCTACCGGCGAATTACGAAGACCTTCTTCCTGGATGAGTATCTCTGGGAAAAAACGGACATGGTTGATGCACTGAAAAAGGAAGCGGGTGTCTGATATGGAATATGATATCAAGGATATCGGTCTTGCCGAGGACGGCAAGATCAGTGTCGAATGGGCAAACAAAAGCATGCCCGTTCTGAACAGTATCAAGAAACGATTCACCGCTGAAAAGCCCCTGGCGGGAGTTCGTCTGGGTGCCTGCCTGCACGTAACGACGGAAACGGCAAGCCTGATGGAAACCCTGAAGGCCGGCGGGGCGGAGGTTTCCCTCTGTGCATCCAATCCCCTGAGCACGCAGGATTACGTGGAGGCCTATCTGGTAAAGTATCATGAGATACCGGTGCATGCCATCAAGGGTGAGGACCGGGATGTCTACTACACGCATATTAATTCCGTGCTCGACATCAATCCGAAAATCACCATGGATGACGGTGCCGATCTCGTCTCGACCATCCACGGTGAGCGAAAGGACCTGATCGACGGGATCATCGGAGGAACGGAAGAGACCACCACCGGCGTGATCCGGTTAAAGGCGATGGCTGAAGACGGCGTCCTGCGATTTCCCCTCATTGCCGTGAACGATGCCAAGACGAAACATTTCTTCGACAATCGATACGGCACCGGTCAGAGTACCATGGACGGTATCATCAGGGCCACGAACCGCCTGATTGCAGGATCCATTTTCGTGGTCTGCGGGTACGGCTGGTGCTCGCGAGGCCTGGCGATGCGGGCTTCAGGGATGGGTGCCAATGTGATTGTTACTGAAGTCGATCCCCTTCGGGCGCTGGAAGCCGTCATGGACGGATACCGGGTGATGCCGATTGCCGAGGCGGCCGAACTGGGCGATTTCTTCTGCACCCTCACCGGTGACATAAATGTGATACGGCGGGAACACTTTCAGAAGATGAAGGACGGCGCCATCGTTTCCAACTCCGGGCATTTCAACGTAGAGCTCGATCTGGACGGGTTAAAGGAAATTGCCGCCTATCGCGGCAGGATCAGGGAATACATCGACCAGTATGAGTTGGAGAACGGCCGATCCGTCTACATCCTCGGTGAGGGACGGCTGATCAACCTTGCCGCTGCAGAGGGACATCCTTCAAGCGTCATGGATATGAGCTTCGCCAACCAGGCCCTGGCCGCTGAATACATGGTAAAGAATGCCGACACCCTCGACAATATCGTCTACAGCGTACCCGACGATATCGACCGGGAAATCGCGCGACTGAAACTTGCCTCCATGGGGGTCACCATCGATACCCTTACCGCGGAGCAGGAAAAGTATCTCAACTCCTGGGAAATGGGGACATGATCGGCAGGGTGAACGGACACCATGCGGTAGAGTGATTACATGGCCGGCAGCCTTTCGCTGTCGGCCTTTTTTATCCTGTACGATATCGCTGTTGCCCCCTGCGGGTGACGCGTCTTCATTTTCCCGCCACCCGGAAAGAGGCGGGGGACGGGTCCTCAGGTCTTTACCCGCAGGAACATCACCACGGCAAGTACTCCCAGAATCATGTTCGCCGTCCATGCTGCCAGGAGAGGCGGCAGTGTCCCCGATCGTCCCAGTGAGATCGAGAAGGCGAACAAAAGCCAGTAGGAGAAGCCGATGACGATTCCCAGGCCGATGCTCCGGGCGACTCCGCCGCTTCGCTCCGATCGTATCGAAAATGAAATACCGAGTATCGCCAGTATGATGTTGACCAGGGAAAAGGCAAACTTTCCATGCATATCCGCAAGGTATTGCGTTGCGTCATACCCTTCCGACTGGATCTTCCTGATATAATTCCTGAGTTCGAAAAACCCCATTTCACTGGTGTCTTTCTGGGCGATCATGAAATCCGATGGTTTTTCGGCAAGATCGATAGCCCGTGACTGCACCCGTTCAACCACCGGAAAGTCTCCCGCGGGAAAGGTCGTAATCAGAAGGTCCCGGAACTGCCACGTACCGTCACGCCACCGTGCCTCCCGTGCGTCGATCCGTTTGGTGAGGTTCATGGAACGATCCAGGTAGTTGATGCGAATGCCCTTCAGCACCCCCCGCTCCGCGTCGAAGAGGGAGAAGTTGTAGATGCCGTCCCGGCCCTTGTACCATATTTCATTCTGCTTGAACGAGCCCAGTTGCTTTCTCTTCTGTACCTCAACCAGCTTGATGTGTTTCGCCCTCTGATTGGCATAGGGCGTGAGAAACTCGTTCAGGAGAAAGGAGGCGATACAGATGATGCATGAAAAGAGGATGAAGGGGATGGTGAGGCGGTAGAGACTGACGCCGTTTGCCTTCATTGCCGTCACTTCACTGTTTTTGGAAAGGATGGCGAAGGTAATGAGGGTGCCCAGCAGCAATGCCACGGGAAGCATCTGTGAAAGGATCGAAGGAACGGTAAAACAGAAATAGGAAAGCATCTGGTATACCGTGGCGTGGTTGCTCAGAAACATGCGCACCCGTTCGAAGAAATCGACGATCAGGTAAAGGGCGATCAGGGAAATGATGATCATGAAAAAGTTCTTCATGAATTCCCGAAGGATGTACCGGTCGAGTATGGTCATCGGTTCTCTACGCCCCCCGCTGTCCCTTGCCCGTCAATCGGCGTGTTGCCGCCATGACGGATGACGTCAGCCGTCCCGTGTCTACGGGGATGACCGCTTCTTCCCGTGCCGTCTTGACGAGGATATGGATGCCGAGAATACCGAGGACAATGTTCGGACCCCAGGCGCCGATAACGGGAGAGATTCTGCCCGTTTCTCCCAGCGCTTCGCCGCTCAGCTGAAGCACGTAGTAGATCATGACGATGCAGAGCCCGACGACGAATCCCCGCGATTTTCCGCTTCTCTGCCTGACGATCCCCAGGGGTATTCCGAGAATTCCAAAGACCAGACAGGAGAGGGGAATGGTGAATTTATGGTTCAATTCGAGGACAAGCTCCCTCCGGAGCCGGTCGGGAAGGGAGGTCTTCCCGATCTCCCTCGCCAGTTCGGTGAGAGACATCTCCCGGCTGTCCTTGGTGACATCTCCCCCGGCGGCCGGCCCGGCCCGTGAAATATCGAGATTGATGTTGTAGGAGCTGAACTCCATCTTCTTGTAGTTCTGCAGGTCCTGACCGACCGTGTGGGTGCTTCCCCTTTCAAGCCTGAGGGTGACGGTCAGCGATTCGGGATTCGATACCAGGTACCCCCGGTTCGCGATAATGGTCATCGGTTCCTGTGCCGTTCTGCTGTCGTAGATGAAGATCCCCTCCATGAAGTCGCCGTGGACGGGGATACTGTCCGCATAGAGGACCAGTCCCGCAAAATCGTCATTGAAGACCTTCTCCTTGATACCGATACTTGCCTTCTGCCGGGCGATCTCGAAGAGAAGGGTTTTGGTAGCAAAATTTCCTCCGGGGACGAGAAAAAATCCCATCAGTGCCGTGGCGATGAAGGCCCCCGCCGCGATGACGGCGACAGGCGGTATTAACTGGTAGAGACTGAGTCCCGATGACTTCATCACGGTGATTTCGTTATCTCCCGACATCCTGCCGAGACCGATCAGGATGGAAATGAGCAGGGAGACGGGGATGGTAATGACAAGGAAGGAGGGCATCAGGTAGAGGATCAGTTGCAGGACGGAGATAAGGGAAATCCCCTTGTTGATCATGAGGTCCATGAGCTGAAGTATTCTCCCCATGAGGAGCACAAAGGTAAGAATGAAGAGGATCAGAAAGAAGGGCCGGGAGATTTCCCCTATGATATATCTCGATATGATACGGTGCATGCCCTTCGGGTCCCCTTCCGATTTCTTCAATGATGTTTTGCGTATAACACATATGAAAATCTTTGAAAATAGACAAAGCGGCCTGTCGCTACCGTGCGGGGCACTCTGTCCCCGCCGGAAGGACGGACCGGTGTCTTACTCATTGACCTTGTTGATGTAATTTGCTAAACCTACCTATCCTTAATAGTTGAGGTTTTTTATGATCGACCTTCACATGCATTCCATATTCAGTGACGGTGAACTGATACCCGCCGAGCTTGCCCGCAGGGCGGAGGTCGCCGGGTGCCGTGTCATCGCGATTACCGATCACGCGGACCGTTCAAATCTCGATTTCATTATTCCCCGCATCGTCCGCGCCTGTGAAAGCATCAACCGGTTCGGAACCATACGGGCCGTGCCCGGAATCGAGCTGACCCACCTGCATCCACAGGAGATCTCCTCACTGGCCGCCGAATCGCGGGAACTGGGGGCGCTGATTGTGGTGGTCCACGGCGAGACCGTGGCGGAACCGGTCATGCCGGGTACGAACCAGGCGGCCCTGAAAGCGGACATCGATATCCTGGCCCACCCGGGGCTGATTACCGGGGAAGATGCGGCGCTTGCGGCGGAACGGTCTGTTCTGCTCGAGATTTCAGCACGGAAGGGGCACAGTCTGACGAACGGTCATGTGGCGCAGCAGGCGCGGAAATACGGCGCCGGCCTGGTGCTGAACACGGACAGCCACGCACCGGGTGATCTCATCGGAAGGGCGTATGCGCGAATCGTCGCCGGGGGCGCCGGATTGACGGACCCGGAAATTGACGCAATGTTTCAAAACGCGCAACGCCTGATCGATACAATCGGCGGAGCGGTATGAAGGCGATCTTTCTCTCCGACGCCCATCTCAGAAGCCCCCGTGACACCGGATACGGAAATCTGCTCCGCTTTCTGGACGAGATGGAGCCCGGGACGGACCACCTTTTTATCGTGGGGGACTTTTTCGATTTCTGGTTCTGCCGGAAAGGCAGGCTTTACCCTCCTTTCCGGGCGATTGTGGAAAAACTGCTGGGACTTCAGCGCCGGGGTGTGCAACTCCATCTGTTCGAGGGGAACCATGATTTCTTCCTCGACGACTACTTTTCGGACTACGGTGTGGAGGTCGTTCCCGAAAGCGCGACGGTGGAGCTGGAGAAGAAACGCATTTACGTCTCTCACGGCGATAGAGTCGACAGGTCGAACAGGCGCTACCTCCTGCTCCGCAAGTTCCTGCGGAGCCCTGCGGTCTACCTGCTCCAGAAGAGTCTGCCGCCGTCTCTTTTGTGGTCCATCGCGAAGGCAAGTTCGGACCTCAGCAGGGGACAGCTCGGCTGGACCGAAGACGGCCTGACATCAATCATGCGGAACTTCGCGGAGACAAAATTTCAAAATGGCTACGATGCCGTGGTGCTCGGGCACTGCCATCGGCCCCTGATATCGAGAATGACCGTCGGCGGCAGAGAGCGAATCCTGGTGCTGCTGGGCGACTGGATCAGGCATTTTACCTATCTGTGTTACGAAAAGGGGAGCTTTGAACTGATGAACTACAGGATGTGAAGCCCGCGGTGCATGCGGATTGACCGGGCCGTTCACATAGCGAATATTCATAGAGAGGACAGCAGTAAATGAACTTCGGCGGAATAGATTCGGGGAACGCCTCCTTTGAGAAGGCCCGTTTTGTGGTGATTCCCGTTCCCTACGATATGACCTCGACCTATGTGACGGGTTCGCGAAAAGGCCCCGCGGCGATCCTGGACGCGTCGTGCAACATGGAACTCTATGACGAGGAACTCCGCAAGGAAACCTTTCGTGCGGGCATTCATACGACGGATCCACTCGAAGCGGATGCGCGGGGGCCGGAGTACATGATAGAAAAGGTCCGACTTGAGGTGCTCCGCATCGTTGAGTCGGGCAAGGTGCCGGTCATGCTCGGCGGCGAACACAGTATTTCCCTCGGTGCCGTACAGGCCGCCAGGGAAATCTATCCATCGCTTTCGGTACTGCAGCTGGATGCCCATGCCGATCTGCGCGATACCTACGAGGGAAGCCCCTTCAGCCACGCCTGTGTGGCGCGGCGCATTTCGGAGATCTGTCCGCTCGTCCAGGTGGGCGTGCGGAGCATGAGTGCCGATGAAGCGGTATTCATGGAGAAAAGCGACATAATTACGATAACTCCCCGTGACGTGTCGGAAAACGGCCGGTGGATAAAAAAAGTTTGTGATAATTTATCGAACGATGTATATGTTTCCGTCGATTTAGATGCCTTTGATCCATCAATTATGCCGGCAACGGGGACTCCTGAACCGGGGGGTGTTTACTGGAAAGATGTCGTCCGGTTAATACGAGAGGTTGCCGATAACTGCAAGATACGGGGGATAGATGTCGTTGAACTCTGTCCCATTCCCGGAATGGTCGCTCCCGATTTTACGGCGGCCAAGTTGGCCTACCGGATCATGGGATATATCGAATAATCATCCCACGCATAAGGAGACCCGAAATTGAACAGTTTTGTACCCAAGAAGATATTTTTCACCAAAGGTGTCGGTTTTCATAAAGAAGAACTTCATTCATTCGAACTTGCACTGCGCGACGCAGGCATCGAAAAATGCAACCTCGTCATGGTGTCGAGCATCTTTCCCCCGTCCTGCAAGGTCGTTTCCCGCCAGCGGGGGCTCAAGGAACTGGAGCCCGGCAAGATTACCTATTGCGTTATGAGCAGGAACTGCAGCAACGAGGCGCGGCGGCTCATCGCCGCATCGGTAGGGTGCGCCATCCCGGCCGACAAGAGCGCCTACGGGTACATCAGCGAACACCACGCCTTCGGTCAGACTGAAAGGGAAGCCGGCGACTATGCCGAAGACCTGGCGGCGGCGATGCTGGCATCGACGCTCGGTATCGATTTCGATGTCGATACGAGCTGGGACGAGCGGGAAGAGATCTTCAAGATCAGCAACAAGATCGTCAGAACACGAAATGTCACACAATCCGCCATCGCGCGTAACGGGGGGTACACGTCGGTACTGGCAGCGGCGGTATTTCTTTTGTAGGGATAAAGAAACGATTCGATTATCTACGCTTGTGAAGTGGTACCCGGATGCCGTCGCACAGGTGTTGAATATTCAAGGGGGGATGAATAATCGTGTTTCTTTACCAGCTCAGGGAGTACTACGTCTATCTGACACTCCCCGCAATGGGGTTTGCCGTCCTGATCGCCCTCGCAGGCATCTCGCTGCTGAAGGGCAGAAAAAACACCACGAACCGGCTGTTTGCACTTATCTGTTTTTTAGGTGCCCTGATCAATTTCGACGTGGCGCTCGTCTCGTTCCTCGCCGATCGGGACCTGGCCCTTATCCTGGACCGGTTGACCTATCTTTTCTTCGTTTTCGGCATACCCGTCTATATCCATTTCGTCCACTCCTTTCTGGGCATTACCACGCGGCGCTGGCTCGAAAGAGCGGCCTATCTCTTCAGCGCCGTCCTCTTTCCCCTGACCCAGACCCGTTATTTCATTACCGGGTTCCATGAATATTCCTTCGGTATTATCGGCCAGGCGGGGCCTGCCTACTCGGTCTTTGCCACCGCCGGGGGATGTGCCGTCCTCTACTGCATCATAACGCTCTATCGAGGCATGACAGGGACCTCCGACAACCATTACCGGAACCGTATCAAATATGTCCTCGTGGGGCTGGGCCTGACCTCCTTTCTGATTATGCTGAACTTCTTTCCCGTGACGGGATTCAATATCTATCCCATGGGGAACTTGAGCTTTCTCCCGGCACTCGTGCTTGCTGTGGGTGTCCTGAAATATGACCTGCTCGATATGGGGGCGCTCCTGCGCAAGGGGACCCTCTATTTCATCCTGACGGGGATTCTGACGGCCTTCTATGTCCTGGTCATCTATCTTTTCAATGTCTACTTTATGGAAAAAACGACACCGCATTCCGTCGCGCTGCCCCTGGCGCTTGCCCTTTTGATCGTGCTGTTCTTCAATCCCATGAGAGAGCGTATTCAGATGTTCGTCGAACGCTCCCTCTTTATGGGGACCTATGATTACCGGAAAACCCTGCGGAACATCAGCAACAGAATGACCACCCTGCTCAGAATCGACGAAATCGCGGACTACCTCACGACATCGCTCGACGCGGCACTGAATGCCGAAAAGGTCTCATTCCTTCTGTGTTCCCGGGAAAGGGAGACCATTGGACTCTGCGCGGGGCAGGGAAGGGACGCATCCGTCACGACGGTATCCCGCGAAAGGACAAGTGTCGCGCCCTTCTTTGAACGTAGGAAGGAACCCCTGATACGATCATCCCTTGAGCGGCTGTCCCTGCGTTCCGGCGAACGGAAAGCACTCAGCGGCCTTCTGGAGGTGACCGGCGCGGAGCTGCTTGTGCCCGTTCTCTACCGGGGAGTCCTGTCGGGCCTTATCGCGCTGGGAGAAAAGCGGTCCGGCCGGATCTACGTTCACGAGGATGTGGAACTGCTGACGACGGTCGCCAATCAGACGGCCATCGCCGTGGAAAATGCCGAACGCTATCGGAAAATCGAAAACATCAACCTGGAACTGGAGGAAAAGGTCGCCCGGAGGACGGCGGCGCTGCAGGAAGCCCTCGACGAAAAGGAGCGAACCCAGCAGCAGCTCATCCGTTCCGAGAGCCTTGCCGCCATCGGCCAGCTTGTGGCGGGCACGGCCCACGAATTGAACAATCCCCTGGCCAGCGCCTCGAGCCTGATCGAGACAAGCATCGAATCGGCGGGCGGGTGGCTTCCGCCGGGCCGGGAAGCGGACGATATGATCGATGACCTCCGGTTTTCCTTAAAGGAACTGAAGCGAGCGGGGAATATCGTCAAGAGTCTTCTCGACCTGTCCCGGCAGACCAGCACCTATGTCGAAACGGTCGATATACACCACGTCATCGGCGATGCGTTGCGGATACTTCACAATTGCTACAAGAACCGCGAGATCGAAATGATACTCGACTTCGCCGAGGATCTGCCCGCCGTGGAAGGTAATTTCGCCAACCTGGGACAGGTCTTCCTCAATATAATCAGAAATGCCGTCGAGGCATTGCCCGAGAGGGGCGGGACTATTACCCTGACCACGCGGCACGAAAGAGAAACCGGACGTATATCCGTCATATGCGGTGACACGGGGCAGGGGATAGATGACGATATTATCAGCGAGATATTCAATCCCTTTTTTACCACCAAGGCCCCGGGGAAGGGTACCGGCCTGGGGTTGTATATATCCCATGAAATCGTCAAGCGCCATGAAGGCAATATACACGTGCGTAACGAAGCGGGGAGGGGTGCGGTGGTAACCGTCGAACTGCCCTGCAAAAGGGGGGAATAATGCTGGGTCTATTGATTGTGGATGATGAAGAAGGCGTCAGGAGATCGCTCAGAAAAGTCCTTGAACCGGAAGGGTATGCCGTCTGCACTGCCGGGGACGGCCGGGAGGCCATTGATATCGTGCGGCGTGATACGCAGCGGATCGAAACGGTTATCTGTGATTACAAGATGCCGGGCATCGACGGTCTCGAAACACTTGTTGAAATCGGGCAGCTGAACCACGAGATCACCCGGATCATGCTGACGGGGTATGCCACGATGGAGAGTGCCATTGAATCGGTCAATGCCGGCATCGACGGATTTCTGACGAAGCCCTTCTCCAACATGGAGCTGCGTGCAAAGGTTCGTGAATACAACCTGAAAAAGCACTTGAAGCAGTTTGTTTCGGAACAGGTCTTCCTCGAAATGCAGCGAAAGGGGGCGGCCATTGTCCCGCGAAGGCAGGAGGTCAGCGTGCTCTTCTGCGATATCAGGGGATTCACACGCATGTCGGAAACACTCGATGCCGAAGAGCTGTCGCACATTCTCAACACCTTTTATTTTTCACCGCTGGACGCTATTATCTGTGAGTATGGCGGGATGCTCGACAAACACATCGGCGACGGTATCATGGGGGTGTTCGGTGCGCCCCTTGATTCCGGCGACGGCGCCCGTCAATCGGTCCTTTGCGCCCTCCGCATGATGGAGGAAATGGAACGGATCAACAACCAATGCGCTGAAAAGGGTGTACCCCTCTCCATCGGCATCGGGATCGGCACCGGTGAAGTCATGGCAGGCATCTTCGGTTCCACCCGCAAGAAGGAATACACCGTTTTCGGAAGCGCGGTGAACGTGGCGGCGCGGCTTGAGGAAACGGCCGGAAAGAATCAGATATTACTGTGTGAAAACACATTTAAAAACATGGAAGCAACCCCGGAGGTCCAGGTGGAACAGATAGCACCCGTAGAATTGAAAGGTATCGGACGAGAGGTAAAAATATACCGGGTGCATCGATTTGAAGCCTAAAACCCCTTGACAATTTGAGGCGATTGGACTATCTTCACGCTTCATTTGCAAGACATGACGCGGGGTGGAGCAGTCAGGTAGCTCGTTGGGCTCATAACCCAAAGGTCGGAGGTTCAAATCCTCCCCCCGCTACCAA
>Ga0272441_10007714_pt1 | contig 17382 bp, 11 predicted proteins | sample SSMProp6N_FD_193582 | JGI IMG/M metagenome (GOLD analysis project Ga0272441, IMG submission 193582) | Marine sediment archaeal communities from Little Sippewissett salt marsh, Falmouth, MA, United States - SSM-Prop-6N | ecosystem: Environmental > Aquatic > Marine > Wetlands > Sediment ...
AAATTATTATTGCCAATAAGAGGACCTCCATCTTAATTTTCACCCATTATCACAAGTGGAAAATGATGGATTTGGCATAGCCTTACTGCGAAAAGTGAGATTATTCTGGCAAGAACCGATTAGATGAACCTAATCGGTTCTCAACTGTAATTTACAACTCAAAAACCATTCTTGGTACAATCTCAAAACCTGTTTGATCGCCATCATACCTTTTTCTCCGTATTGAAGCCGAAAGTTATTTCGTGGGAACTGCCAAAACGGCTGCAGAGAGGTTTGCAAAGAGGATTTGCAGATAAGTTTACAGAGAGGCTTGCAGGGGCGAAGAGCTTGATCGAAAAGGAAACGATGCCAAAGAGGCTGAAAAATCAGAGGCAAAGCGCATGAGCCGCCTTGCCATCACCGAAGACGAAGTCGAAGAGATCGCCATATCCTACTTTTCCGAGCTGGGCTACAATCACCTCTACGGCCCCGACATAGCGCCAGGCGAGCCCCAACAAGAGCGCACATCCTACGACCAGGTTGTCCTGACCGAGAGACTGCAACAGTCCCTCGCCCGGATAAACACCCACATCCCAACTGAAGCGCTCAATGAGGCATTCCGCAAAGTCACCCGCACCCAAAGCCCATTGGTGGAAGAAAACAACCTCCAGTTTCATAAACAACTCGTCGAAGGCGTCAACGTAGATTACCGGCAAAAAGGGCGAGGTCGAGGGCAAGGGGAAGGAGAGGGAGAAGGGAAAAGAGAGGAGCTGAGGCAAGGGCGGATAATTCACGACACCGCAAAGCTGGTAGACTTCGAAAATCCAAGAAACAACGACTGGCTCGTGGTCAACCAATTCACCGTAATCGAGGGCAAGAACAACCGCCGCCCAGACATCGTGATCTTCGTAAACGGCCTTCCCTTAGGCGTCATCGAACTCAAAAACCCTGCAGACGAAGAAGCCACCCTGAAACGAGCCTACAACCAGCTTCAAACCTACAAAACCGAGATCCCTTCCCTTTTCCATTACAACGAAGCACTCGTCATATCAGATTACATGGAAGCCCGCGCCGGTGCCCTTACCGCCAACTGGGAATGGTTCATGCCCTGGAGAACGATCGACGGCAAAGAGATAACGCAACTTACAACGCCCCAAATGGAAATCCTGATCAAAGGCATCTTCGAGCCGGCCCGGTTCCTCGACCTCGTCAGATACTTCACGATCTTCGAGAAAAACGACAAACACATCGTAAAGAAGATGGCAGGCTACCACCAGTACCACGCCGTAAACAAGGTGGTGGAAGAGACCGTCCGCGCGTCGTCCAGCCAAGGCGACCGAAAGATCGGAGTGATCTGGCACACACAAGGCAGCGGCAAAAGCCTATCGATGGCGTTCTACGCAGGCAAGATCGCCCAACATCCTGCGATGGCCAACCCCACTCTGCTCGTGATCAACGACCGAAACGACCTTGACGACCAACTTTTCGACACCTTCGCCATATGTAAAGACCTGCTCAGACAAAAACCGGTCCAAGCCGAGAACAGAGATGACCTGCGCCGAAAACTCAAAGTGGCTTCAGGCGGCGTGGTCTTCACCACCCTCCAGAAATTCACTCCTGACGAGAAGGGCGATCGTTACCCCCGACTCTCAGACCGCCAAAACATCGTGGTCATCGCCGACGAAGCTCATCGCAGCCATTACGGTCTCAAAGCAAAGGTGGTCAAACGACAAGAAGAAGCTTACATCACCTACGGATTTGCTAAACACCTAAGAGATGCCCTACCTAACGCTTCCTTCGTCGGATTCACCGGCACCCCGATCGAGTCTGCCGACAGAAACACGCCAGAAATCTTCGGCGATTACATCGACATCTACGATATCCAGCGCGCCGTGGAAGACAAAGCCACAGTCCCAATCTACTACGAAGCGCGTCTCGCAAAGCTCGACCTCAAAGAGGAAGAGCGACCCAAGATCGATCCCGACTTTGAAGAGGTCACAGAAGGCGAAGAACTCACCGAAAAAGAAAAACTGAAAAGCAGATGGGCCCGCCTCGAAGCGGTGGTGGGTTCAGAAAAACGGGTCGCCAAAGTCGCAAAAGACATCGTGGAACACTTCGAGCGCAGACAAGAAGCAATGCAAGAAGCAATGGTGGGCAAAGCGATGATCGTCTGCATGAGCCGCCGAATCTGTGTCAACCTCTACAACGAGATAATCAAACTCCGGCCAGAATGGCACGACGAAGACGACACGAAAGGAACGATCAAAGTTGTCATGACCGGCTCGGCCTCCGACGACGAAGAGTGGCAACCTCACATCCGGAACAAAAAACTGAGGGGCGAGTTAGCAGACCGGTTCAAAGATCCCAACGACCCCATGAAACTGGTCATCGTAAGAGACATGTGGCTCACCGGATTCGATGCACCTTGCCTCCACAACATGTACGTCGATAAACCCATGAGAGGCCACGGCCTGATGCAAGCCATCGCGAGGGTGAACCGCGTCTTCAAAGACAAACCAGGCGGTCTGGTAGTAGACTACATAGGAATCGCAGCCGACCTGAAAAAAGCGCTCATGGACTATACCGAAGGCGATCGCCGCCATGCAGGAATTCCACAAGAAGAAGCGGTGGCGGTCATGTTGGAAAAATACGAGATCGTCTCGGACATGTTCCACGGGTTTGATTGGCGCAAGTTCTACACCGGCACACCCGCCGAACGCCTCAACTTGATCTCTGCTGCGATGAACCACATCTTGGATCTAGAAGACGGAAAGAAACGGTTCTTGAAATCAGTAAACGAACTTTCTCAAGCCTTCGCCTTGGCAGTATCCAGCGAAAACGCATTGACCATCAGGGAAGACGTGGCCTTCTTCCAGGCGGTCAAATCCTCGATGTTGAAGATAACAAGGTCGGCAGATGGAACGAGTCGAGAAGACATAGATTCGGCCATCAAACAGCTCGTCTCAAAGGCGATGGTATCTGACGAAGTCGTAGACATACTCTCTGCTGCAGGCATCAAGAGCCCAGATATATCCATCCTATCAGACGAGTTCTTGGCAGAAGTTCGAAGACTGCCACACAAGAACGTGGCCTTAGAACTCTTGCGAAGGCTAATCAATGACGAGATTAACGTTCGATCCAAGAAGAACTTGGTCGAAGCCCGGTCTTTTGCGCAGATGCTAGAGATGACCATCAACAGATACCACAACCGTTCCATCGACTCGGTCGAGGTCATAAACGAACTGATCAAACTTGCCAAGAACATCAAAGAATCGTCCCGACGAGGAGAAGATCTGGGGCTTACAGACGAGGAACTCGCATTCTACGACGCCCTTGAAAGCAACGAAGAGGCGATCGAGGTCCTAGGCGATGAAAAACTGCGCTCTATTGCCCAAGAACTTGTGAACGCCCTCCGCAAGAACGCCGCTGTCGACTGGACCATAAGGAAGGACGCTCAAGCAAAGATGCGAATCGTGGTCAAGCGTTTGCTGCGCAAACATGGCTACCCCCCAGAAAAACAGAACGATGCTACAGAAACGGTAGTGAAACAGGCAGGTCTTTTGTGTCAAGACTGGGCCACTCAACGAGCAGAGGTCTGAAGGGCCATCTTGCAGCTTAGATAACGTGGCATTTTCTTCCTGAGATTCGATCTAACGATGCGTGTTCGGTGGAAACAAATGGTTTAGGTAGTGGTCGATAGGTCGCTAATTGCCTAATCTGATAAAGTCGAGTTAGGAATCCCCCAAAAATACTGCAGGAAAACTATTATGTACCTTGAAGAAGGCTGAAAAAAATGTGTCTCAAAAGCGACCGTTCCATGTAATGCTGATCCCCACTTTGGGCTGTCCTTCTAATTGTAGTTATTGTTGGAGCTCTGAAGAAGGATCTCCGATAATGAGCATTGAAACCATAAAAGAAGTGGTTGAATGGCTCCAGAACTTTCGTGATGATCCGGTTACGTTCACCTTTCATGGCGGAGAACCGCTCTTAGCTGGCGCGGATTTTTACAGAGAAGCGTTGCGACTGCTTACCGAGGGGTTGAGCCATATGAAAATAGCGTTCGCACTCCAGACAAACCTTTGGAGGCTCACCCCAGAGTTAGCTGAAATTTTTGCAGAGTATCGCATCCCCCTGGGCTCCAGCCTGGATGGCCCCCAAGAGCTTAACGATCTGCAAAGATCAGAAGGATACTACGAAAAGACGATGAGAGGGTACGAAATTGCCAAAGCACATGGTCTCAGCGTGCAATTTATCTGCACCTTCACGTCTTATTCTATAAAGTTCAAAGAAGATATCGTTGACTTCTTCCTGGAGAATGGTTTAACGTTCAAATTACATCCAGCGCTTCCCTCTTTACGTGGTAAAGAGCCTGAAAAGTGGGCACTTGATCCAAAAGAGTATGGTGAGTTGTTAGTCTATCTTCTGAACCTATACCTGGAAAAAATGGATGAGATCGAGATCAGGAATATCAACGATTTGTGTAGAGGAGTCCTCACAAACAGGGGTACTGTATGCACTTATGTTGATTGTATGGATAGTACCTTTGCTGTGGGGCCTGATGGGAGCATATACCCTTGCTATCGCTTTGTAGGCATGCCAGAATACGTCATGGGCAATGTTTATGACCACCCAAGCATGGAAGACCTCGCCCAATCCGATGCATGGAAGCTTATGCACAAATTTAAGGAATACGTGGACGAGGAATGCAAGGGATGTAAACACATAAGATACTGTCGTGGTGGATGCCCCTACAACGCCATAGCGCCCACTGGCGGCGAAATAAAAGGCGTCGACCCCCACTGCGTCGCCTACAAAAGGATATTCGACGAGATTTCAGACCGACTAAACAAGGAGTTCCTCGAATCCCTCGAAATGGATATGTGCACGCTCCAACCACAAATTGCGAAGGACGCAAAGCCAGGAATAATGGCACTGATGCGTAAGATGACAGCAGATTAGAAACTCGGCCAGTACAACCCATTTTTTCAACATGAGGCACATGGGGCATAACATCGATCGGAAGATACAAGCATACCGGATCTGAGGGATAAGGCCATCCCAAAAGTCAGATCACAGATAATTTTTATGAAGTGGCGAGAGTGAGCCGACGTCCGGCACTTCTGAAAAGAATATTTCGTGGGGAGGTGTGACATCATTGTTTGTCAGAGAACTTGATAGGGAAAAGAGCATCGTCGCCAGGTTCGATTACGGCGCAGATCTGGTCGAGTCGATAACCGACCTTGCCGAGAAAATGGAGATCCGAACCGGGATCTTCAGCGCTATCGGGGCGCTCCAGAAAGCAGAGATCGGCTACTACGACCAGGAGACATATGAGTATCATGGAAACCTGATAGATGCGCCCATGGAGCTTGTCTCCTGCTCTGGCAACATATCGATCAGGGACGAAAAGCCCTTCGTCCATGCCCACGCATCCCTGGCCGACAGAAATGGTAAAGTTCTGGGCGGCCACCTTCAGAGCGGAGTGATCTTTGCGGCTGAAGTTTACATACAGGAGTTGAAAGGAGAAGTTCTCGTCAGGTCTCACGATCCCGTGACAGACCTATACCTTTGGGGAGGCGCGGATTGAAAAGCAAGGAATACTTCGAGGGCCTTCTCTCTGGCCTTTCCGAATCCATGGCTATCGCAGGGAAAGCTCGCGAGCAAGGAAAAGATCCTAGCACCTCAGTAGAGGTTCCGACAGCCGTAGACCTGGCTGAAAGGGTAGAAAAACTGATCGGAATCGAGGGAATCGCAACGCGGATCCGCGAGCTAGAACGAGAAGGAAAGAGCCGAGAAGAGGCGGCACTCGCGATAGGTGTCGATTTTGCCGAGGGCCGAATCGGAAACTTTCCCGAAAAGATCGATGCCATCGACAGCGCCATCAGAACCTCGGTTGCTTTGCTTACAGAAGGCGTGGTGGCAGCGCCAATCGAGGGAATCGCCCGCGTCGCTCTTGGAAAGAACGACGACGGCACCGATTATCTGAAGATCTATTATGCAGGCCCCATCAGGAGCGCAGGCGGAACCGCCCAGGCCCTGAGCGTTCTCGTGGCAGATTACGTCAGGAGCAAAGTCGGGATTGCGCCCTACAAGCCTCGACCTGAAGAGGTCGAAAGGTACGTCGAAGAGATCGGGCTCTATAGGCAAGTTGCGGGCCTTCAGTACGTTCCTTCTGATGACGAGATCAGAACGATGGTGAAGAACTGCCCCATCTGCATAGAAGGCGAGCCCACAGAAGAAACTGAGGTATCTGGCTACAGAGATCTTGAGCGGATCGAGACCAACAGGATCAGGGGCGGTGTGGCCCTGGTCTCTGCAGAAGGAATCGCCCTCAAACGACCAAAACTCAAAAAACATGTCACAAAGCTGGGGATCGAAGGTTGGGACTGGCTGGACGAACTTGCCAGCGGCGGAAAGAAGGGCGGCGGCTCATCGAACGAGAAGTTTCTAAGAGACATTATCGCAGGACGGCCCGTATTCAGCCATCCATCACGTCCAGGGGGTTTTAGGCTCCGGTATGGCAGGTCCAGGAACACCGGACTTGCTGCAGCTGGCTTTAGCCCTGCCTCTATGACAATCCTGGGCGAGTTCATAGCTGCAGGAACTCAAGTTAAGGTAGAACAGCCCGGAAAGGCGGTGGCGGCATCTCCTGTGAGCACAATCGAAGGGCCCACCATCCGGCTTAAGAATGGTGACCTGGTGCGAGCCGATACAAAAGAAGAGACGCTGCAGTATGCAGACCAGATCGCCAAGATCATCGACGTTGGCGAGATCTTGATCTGCTACGGTGATTTTCTTGAGAACAATCGGCCTCTTGCGCCCTCATCTTACTGCTTTGAATGGTGGTCTAAAGAATTCAAAAAAGCGGGGGGAGATCCTGTGGGTCTAGAAGAGATCGGCGGCAAAGAAGCGATCGAGATATCTCAAGAATTTGGAATCCCGCTCCATCCCAAACACACCTTCCTCTGGCACGACATATCTGCCGAAGAATATAGTACCCTGGCCAAGATCGTCTCGTCTGAAGGCGAGATGAGATATGATGATAGCAATAATAACAATAAAAATAATAAAGATGTCAATAATGATGGTACGCTTCTTTTGCCTCTGTCGGTGAAAGAAACCTTGGAAACACTTCTCGTCCTTCATAAGGTGAGAGAAGGAAATGTCATGATCCAGGACCCTTGGACGTTTTTGCTCTGTCTTGGAATCGATCCTAACGGATTGGGACTAACTTCGCAAGAGATGGGAGGCTCTGCCCTGGAGATGGTAAATGTGGTCTCAGGGATCAAGGTGATGGCAAGAGCTCCAACCAGGGTAGGGGGCAGGATGGGTCGGCCCGAAAAGTCCGACAAGAGGAAGATGAAGCCACCACCTCACGTGCTGTTCCCAACAGGCGAAGTCGGTGGAAAGAGCCGTTCTGTGGGAGTGTCTGCGAAATCCCACAAAGGAAACGGCAGGATAGGCGTGATCGCAACCGATATTGGAAAGAGAGTATGCCCCAAATGCGGCAAAGAAACGCACGAGTTTCTCTGCGATTGTGGCACCCACACATTTCCCAAAAGGGTTTGTCCCAAATGCAAGCTCGATGGAAAGGAGCGATGCCCAAGATGTGGGAGTGTAACCACTGCAGCGGCCACGATGACGCTTGACGTAAAAAAGCTCTACACCAAAGCGCTGGCGCATCTTGGAGAACGCGAGCCGGACCTAGTCAGGGGCGTTCTCGGCTTAACTTCCAGAGACAAGACTCCTGAGTCGTTGGAAAAGGGGATACTGAGGGCAAAACACGGGGTCTTCACATTCAAGGATGGAACCGTCAGATACGACTTGACCGATCTGCCCCTCACGCACTTTAGGCCACGGGAGATCCATGCCGATGTTCTGCGGCTCAGAGATCTGGGGTATACAGAGGACATATATGGTCAACCCCTAACAGACCCCGAACAGATTTGTGAGCTCAAAGTTCAGGACGTCGTCCTTTCTTTTGACGGGGGTGACTACCTCCTCAATGTGGCCCATTTCGTTGACGAAGAACTTGTCAAGTTCTACGGACTCGAACCATATTACAAGGCCGAAACCTCCGACGATCTGATCGGAACGCTCATGGTAGGATTAGCGCCTCACACTTCGGCAGGGGTATTATGCCGCCTGATCGGGTACACCTCGGCCTCTGCTGGATATGGCCATCCCTTCTTTCACGCAGCCAAGAGGAGAAACTGTGATGGCGACGAGGACTGCGTCATGCTGCTGATGGATGCGCTCCTAAATTTCTCTATGTCATATCTGCCCGAAAAAAGGGGTGGAAAGATGGATGCGCCTCTCGTCATGACCACAAAGCTCGATCCTTCAGAGGTCGATGGCGAGGCTCACAACCTGGATCTTTTGCCAACATATCCACTTGAGTTTTACGAGGCCACATTGAGCAACACGAATCCCAAGGACCTAGAGAAGTCGATGGACGTAGTCTCAGGAAGGCTCGGAACCGAGGCCCAGTACGAAGGGTTCTTCTTCACTCACGACACAGATGACATCGCTTCTGGCCCTATAAACAGCTCTTACAAAACGTTGGGCACAATGGTCGAGAAGATGGATGCCCAGCTTCGTCTCGCAAGAGAGATCCGGGCCGTCGATGAGAGGGATGTGGCAACGAGGGTTATCAACTCTCATTTCTTGCCAGATCTCATAGGGAATCTTCGCGCTTTTTCAAGGCAGAAGGTACGATGTGTCAAGTGCGGAGCTAAGTTTCGAAGGCCGCCCCTCTGCGGAAGCTGCCCCAAGTGTGGTGGAAAGCTCATCTTGACGGTTCACAAGGGCAGCGTGAAGAAGTATCTTGAGGTTTCGATGAGGGTGGCAGACGAATTCGGCGTGGACGAGTACACAAAGCAAAGGCTTGAGCTTATCAAGATGGATATCGAGTCCCTTTTCGAGAACGATAAGTCCAAGCAGATGGGGCTTATGGACTTTATGTAGTTATACCAGTAGGACTTACGCAGTTGGATTTCCAGATGAATTCATTGCATAGCGATTTTCATACTCTGAGGTGGTGTCTACGACCATGACCCATTCAATTCCAATCAGTCGGTCAGACAGTTTTATTTGTGGTCGAGGACAATGTTCCCTTTCAATGCAGGAGATCATCCAAAGGTTTGCCGAAAAAGGCTATCTGATAGACCCAGAAGCTTTGGATCTGATTACGTCCTATTCTGGAGCCAAAACGTCTCTGGTAAAGCGAGTGATCAGTTCACTGGATTCGTCGACGATAGTGGTCACCGTTTCAGACCTGAGACGCTCTATTGAAGAGATGGGCCCGACCAAAGAAAAGGAGGCACCAGACCTTCTGCAACCTGATCTTCTTAAACCAAAGCATTGTGTCGACTCTGGAATGAATCATCCAAATGAAACCAAAAATACGAATTTTGCATCACATACTCAGGTTCTGACGACGCCTGCATTAGAGGGCAACGGGGGAACTAAGGCCTCTGCCATTGGAAGGGATGGGCATGCCCCTCTTGCGGGATTTAAAGAAAAATATTCGGCCCATGATATATCTTGTGCATCGTTGGAACTGGTCTTTAACCCTCTTGCCAATTCGGCAATCAATCCACTTTCTGCAGTCGACCACCCTTCAGATACATGTCAAACTCCCTTTTCCGACTTCGAGCTATTGGCCGACATAACTGGAAAATCCACGTGTGTCGGCCAGTACCAGGATTTCATCAAGTACTTCAGAGACCGGTATTCTAAGATCGGAGATATTCTCTCGTCGCGGCTGAACGCCCGGCCCATAGAGAGCTTGGGAAAAAATGTCGCGGGAAGAGAGATTTCCATCATCGGAATGGTGATGGACATCAAGACAAGCACCAAAGGCAACAAACTGGTCCAGCTAGAAGATCCCACCGGCATGGTTATGGTGATATTCAAGAAGGGGACGCCACCTTTTGAAGAGTCGATCTCCCTGGTTTCAGACGAGGTGATCGGTGTTTCTGGAACCACCGACGGCGGAGGAAGGGTCTTTGCCAATTCCTTAACCTGGCCGGACCTTCAAGAAGGAATGCCGCCCAGGTCTGGAAACGGTGGCGCACTCTTAATGTCCGACCTTCATGTGGGAAGCAAATACTTCGTAGAAGACGGATGGAAGAGGTTTACGGCCTGGATCAACGGCGAGATGGATGATCCGTTAGAACTCGTCTCTAAGGTGAAGTACATCGTGATCGCAGGAGACTTGGTGGATGGTGTGGGTGTCTATCCGGGCCAAGAAGGTGATCTTTCAATAATGGATATCCATCAGCAGTACGAATCTGCGGCTGAATTGATCTCGGAGATTCCAAGCCGGATCCAGATCGTGATCTCGCCTGGTAACCACGACGCTGTCAGACAGGCTGAGCCGCAACCTGCATTCCCTGAGTCCATCCAGAAACTTTTTGGGAATAACTGTACATTTGTGGGAAACCCTGCCAGGTTCAAGCTGGGTGGGATCGAATGGTTGGTCTACCACGGCAGAAGCATGGACGACCTTGTGCTCAAGATTCCGGGCTTATCCTACAGCGAGCCTGAAAAGGTGATGGTGGAGATGTTGAAGCGAAGGCATCTTTCACCCATTTACGGTAACAGAGTCTCTATCGCCCCCGAAGAAAGAGACATTCTGGTGATTCAAAGGCCTCCTGCAGTTCTCCATTGTGGTCACGTCCACACCTTTGGTGTGACCAGATACAAAGGCGTCACCGTGATAAACAGCGGTACCTGGCAAGGTCAGACCGATTTTCAGAAGAAGATGAATATCCAGCCCACGGCTGCCATCGTTCCCTACTTAGATCTTAAAACCATGAGGGTTCGAAAGTTAATCTTCGCCTGAAGCGTCGCGACGAACTTTCGCGTATTCTTCAATGGTTTGTGATGGTAAGACCTGCTACTGTAATTCTTGTAATATCGATGATATTGAAAATATAGGGTTTAACGATACCTTTCTGACAAATCTCAAACTCGCAAGAGTTTGAGATTTTGGCCTATTCATATCGTTAAGCACTATTTTGGCGAGAACAAATTAGTTTCATCTAATTGGTTCTCGACTATAAAACAGATCTGGGTGGTCGTTTTCATGTTTTAAAGCTGGACTTCAGGAGCCACACATTTTAATCGGATTTGGCCCCGAACTGGTCTGCATATCCACAACGTTACCAAAAAATACTAATATGGCCCCGACCTAACTATGTCTAATTCACGCAATGAAGGGGTGATAGCATAAAGAAATTTGTAGCGCTATTTGTATTAGCCGCGGCGTTCTTTGCACTTCCAGCCGCGGCACAGTGTGGTGTGTCAGGAAATCCGGCCTTTATGAAGGATCTGGACTTGATGTCTTTTGGCGCCTGGCCTGCGAACATGAATTTCGACACAATCGACGTCGGCTCGCAGAGTGCATTGTCTCTCGGACCTGGTGCCTTTGCAACCAACGGCTTTGGAGTTGACAAGGAACAGAGTGTAGGAGAGCTCCGGGAAGAGGACATTTGCGTGTGCGACAACAACCAAATGGGTTTGCTCAGACTAAATAACAAAGTTGTTAACATAGAGATGATCACTTCCGGTGACCAGAAAGCTATCGGGGTCTTCGGTGGTGCTGCAGTTAACAACGTGGCTATCAAAGTAAGACAATGCTGAAGTTCGACCAGATTTTCTGATCGAAGTAGGATCGAGATGAAAGCGAAAGATATGTCCATCGGCTTGATGCTGATGGGCACAATTCTTCTTTTTGGCTCAATTGGCTCTGCGGGTTTGACCAGCAGTTTTCCTTCAGAGATAGATTATCCAGATTCTCTCGATAGTGTCATGGCATTTCACGAAAATTTTGTCCATCCTGCCTCCTCTCAGAAATTCGCCGAGGGGGACAAGGGAATCAACGCATCTTCTGACATCTTTATGGACCTTAGAAGATCCTTCTTTGGCGAGCCAGAATCTCAAGAAACTTTTCAGGGAGTTGTGGCCATAAACACCGATAAATGTGGAACTGTTGCCTGTGAAGGTCAGTTCGGAGCGGCCCCTGCTGATGTGAACCTGATGGACATCGACGTTAGCAACATAATCGTGATATCTATCAACACGGCCAGAGGTGGAACGGCTATAGCAACTTCCAAGATCGTGTTAGAGCCCGTCCAAAATAACGCAAATTCATCATAAAAATGCTCCTGAAAATGGGGCCATAACATATCGATTTTTCATATTTAGGGCATTTGCAAGGCCACAAAGCAACAACAACAACAACAACAGTCTGGAAAGTGCAATGCATTCAGCCAGCCCTGGAAAAGCCGGTCATCCCTCGGCTGCCGAGCTGGAGCGATCTGACTTTCTCTCCAGCCTCGATGGCGTCCTCGGCCCTTGCGAGCACGTTCACCTTCTTTAGGGTGATTTTCTTTCCACAAGGGCATGATCTGGTGCAGGTCCCCTCCTCAGCGTACAGGTGACGACCGCACCGACTGCATCTGAATATCAGGTACATCCAAAAAGTGATCGAAACGATTGTGCTGAATCACTCGGTGATGAGGATAGCGTTTATAAACCCTTCCTGGCCTGGCCTGTTGGTGATCTGAGCGTTGCCCATATCGGTCTTGATTATAGCGCCTTTGGTGAGTATGTTTCTTCTGACGTAGTGAAGGTTAGCGCCGTTTTCCACCACGCTTTCGATCTTCGCGGTCTTGGACTTTCCAGCCGCAGAATCTGTAATGCAGGCGACATCGCACCTTAAAAGACGGATCTTAGTATTGCCGCCACGTGTCTTGATAGTCTTCTTCCTGGTGATATCCACGTTTGGCTCACCAGATTCTCTGCCCAATTCGTACTTGCGCTTTCCCCGGCTGGATATCCTCCTTCCGCCGGTATACTTCCTCTTGGAGCGTCCTTGACATTTCATATAATTCCCCAGATCGGTGCTCTTCTTTGGAGAGGTGTATTTATACTTTTGCTCTTTCCGTCGGTCCAGCCAAGTGCTGTTGGCACGGGTTCTGCAACATGTAGCTAATATGTTCGTCATGCCTCTTTCATGGTCGATCGCTCCCGACGGGCAGCCTTAATATACAGTCTTGTATTTGCTTTCCGATGAAATTCTGATTTCGTGGGATGATGATCACATGCCATCTGAAGACAACAGGATATCTGCTTTATCTCCCAGGGATAAGCAGGTGCTAAAGGAGATATCGGAGGGGCTCAGCGATCCCGAGTCCATCGCCGAAAGGCTCGGGCTCAAGCCGGTTTCGGTGATATCGGCGGCAGAGGGCCTTGCCGATAAGAATCTGGTACAGGTCGAAAAGAAGGTCGAAGAGGTTTGTGTCCTCTCCGAAGAAGGCGCGAGATACGCAGAATTGGGCTTGCCTGAAAGGCAGATTTTGGATTTGGCAGGCACTGAGGGAATTTTGCTATCCGCGATCAAGGATCCCTGCCTCAAGGTGGGGATCGGCTGGCTCAAGAAGAAGGGCTGGGCTTCGATCGATAAAGGCGTTGTAAAGCCCATCGGAGACGCTTCCAGGGGCGTTGACGAGGTCGTTCTTGAAACTCTTAACTTCCAGGGCGGAACTCACGCGTCTGACTTGGACAGTAAAGCCCTCAAAATCTTGAAGAGCAGAGGTCTCATCGAGTCTGTCACCACCAAGTCCTGGAGATACGAGGTCACCGACCTTGGCAAGACATTGGAGATATCCAAAGAAGATCTCGTCCAGGAGATCGGCCAGATAACCCCTGACATGATGAAGAACGGTATTTGGGATGACGCTAACGTTCTCTACAATGGAACGCGTTATCGCGTGAGGAAGTACGACGTCTCGCTTCCAGCTGAAAGGATTTACCCAGGAAAGATGCACCCTTACCAGCGGCTCATTCGTTGGATGAGGGAGATCATGATGGAGATGGGCTTTGCTGAGATCAAGGGCGAAATAATCCAGTCGAGCTACTGGAACTTCGACGCCCTCTTCCAGCCTCAAGACCATCCTGCAAGAGAGATGCAAGACACCTTCTACTTAGAAACAAAAGCCGAAGTGCCGGATTACTCCAAGATAAAAGAGATGCACGAACACGGCGGCAACGTGGGTTCTACTGGCTGGGGCGGAATTTGGGACCCAGAGGTTGCAAGAAAAGAGGTCTTGAGAACTCACACCACATCTCTTACCATAAAATATCTGGCAGACCATCCCAAGCCACCTGTGAAAGCATTCTCAATCGATAGGTCCTACAGGCGTGAGGCGATCGATCCCACTCACACCCCTGAGTTTGAGCAGCTTGAAGGTATCGTGATGGATGAAGGCGTCACTTTCAGGAACCTGCTTGGCATATTAGAAGAGTTCTACGCCAAGATGGGATTTGAAGAGGTCAGGTTCAGGCCAGCTTATTTCCCCTACACCGAGCCCAGCGTGGAACCCGAAGTCTACATAGACGGCCTTGGCTGGGTGGAACTAGGTGGCGCGGGCGTATTCAGGCGAGAAGTTACGGCGCCTTTCGGGATCGATGCGCCGGTTCTGGCCTGGGGGCTTGGCGTGAGCAGGGTTGCCATGCTCACTTTGGGACTAAAAGACCTAAGAGAGCTTTACCAGTCCGACATTGGATGGCTTAGGGATACTCTGGTGAAAACGCTCTGATTTGGGAGGTAAAGTCGATGCCAGTTATCAGACTCTATTACGAAGATATGGAAGAACTGGTCGGGGTCGATCGGGACACGATCCTAAAGAGGGTCCCCATGATCGGTGCCGACATCGAGCGCTTGGAAGAGGATTATGCTGACATAGAGTTCTTTCCGGACAGACCCGACCTTTACAGTCCTGAAGGCGTGGCCAGGGCCCTGCGCGGTTTCTTTGGTTTGGAACTTGGCCTTCCTGAATACGAGATTGAGCCCGGCAATATCGTGATCGAGGTAGACCCGTCAGTCAAGAACGTACGGCCGTACCTGTGCAGTGCCGTCGTCAGGGACCTTGAGTTTTCCGATCCTGCAATCGAGTCGCTCATGGATCTGCAAGAGGACCTTCATTGGGGACTTGGCCGGAACAGGAAGAAGGTTGCGATCGGCGTTCATGACATATCCAGAGTGAAGCCGCCTTTCAGATATCTTGCTGCGGATCCCGATTTCGAGTTCGTGCCACTAGATTTTCAAAAAAGCCTCTCAATGAGAGACATACTAAAAGAACATCCCAAAGGCATATCTTACGCTCATATCCTTGAAGGAATGGACCGATACCCCTTGATATTGGACGCAGATGACCAAGTTCTTTCGTTTCCCCCGATAATCAATGGCAATCTGACCCGGGTACGAGATGACTCTCGCGACCTCTTCTTAGATGTCACAGGCACCGATTACGTCGCGGTTCAGAGGGCTTTGAATATAGTCGCAACGGCTCTTGCCGAAAGGGGCGGCCGGATCGAGAGCGTTCTTGTCAAGAGCGCCGAGGGCGATAAGATCCTCCCTGACCTCACTCCTGCGAAGTGGACGATCGAAGCCGAGGATGCAAACAATTTGATCGGGACTGATCTATCGTCAGAAGAGATCGCCCAGTACCTGGAAAAAATGCGTTTTGGCGCAACGGCCAAAAACGCTCAGATAGAGGTTCTAGCCCCGGCTTACAGGGCCGATATCATGCATTCCTGGGACATATTCGAAGATGTGGCTATCGGATACGGCTATGAGAACCTGGTGCCAGCGATCCCAAAAACGGTCACTGTCGGGAAGGCTCATTCTATCGAAGTCAGAAAGTCAGAGTTAAGAGAGATCATGGTGGGTCTAGGATATATCGAGACAATGCCTTTCACGCTCACCAACGAGGCTGTCAACTTCGAGAACATGAGACGTTCCAGAGACGAAAAGGCCTTCACCCGGGTTCTCCATCCCATAAGCGAGCTTCACACCATGGTCAGAACCGACATACTCCCGAGCCTTCTTGAGATCTTCTCTTTAAACCAACATCATCCTTTGCCTCAGAAGATCTTCGCCCTAGGCGATGTGCTCGTGGGTAGGAAGACCAGGCAGAACCTGGCGGCAGCCTCCATCCACAGCGGGGCTGACTTTGCCGAGATCAGATCAATGATAGATGCCATCTTCAGAGGTATTGGGATCGAGCCCGAGATAGTTCCTTCCGGGGACGGGGCGTTCCTTGAAGGGAGGAGAGGCGATCTGGTCGTAAACGGCGTGAATGTCGGATCTTTCGGCGAGATTCATCCTCAGGTTCTGCGCAGCTTCGGGCTGGAACAGCCCGCTGTGGGGTTGGAGCTGAGATGGGACGAGATTTGGAACGACTGAGAATTCTCGCAATAGCTGATCTGCATGGCCGAGTCGAGCCCCTTTCGAAGCTTGAGGGGCAAGACTTCGACCTGGTTTTAACTTGCGGAGACATTCACGGTCGCGGCACCCGATCAGATGCTAGGTCTCTGGTCGAGACACTGGCGTCTTTCAGCCCGACGGTTTTGGCGCATCTTCGCCGCACTCTATACCTCTTTTTTGTGATTTGTATCGGGCGATCTCCATCGACAAATTTGATATAAGCTGTGAACAACAAAATCAGAATTTGGAGATAATTTGGCTATGAAAGTTCGAGATCTTATGACTTATCCCATAGTCACGATAGAACCTGATGCCACGGTCTTTGAGGCGATACAGGTCATGGTGCGGGAGAATAAAGGCAGCGTTATTGTGGCTTGGAACGGGTTGTTAAAAGAGGTGGCAGGGATCATAACCACTAGCTGTATGTTCAGGCGCGTCTTTGTGAAGGGACTCAATCCCGCGAAGGTGAAGATTTCAGAGGTAATGACACCTGCGCCCCTTGTGACAATAGGATCCAAAGAGTCTGTGGGAACGGCAGCCCAGCTCATGATGGCCCACAACATAAGGCGCCTTCCGGTGGTGGAACACGGAGCACTGGTAGGGATCATAACCAGCAAGGATCTTCTCAAGTGCGTGAACCTTCTGGAATGCGGGCTGGAAGATTGAAGGGCGACTTGGCTAGCTTGAACGGTACCGTGACGCAGAGCTTAAATATTGAGAGGATAAAGGGACGGTTGCGAGTCGAGGTAGCCAAGCCTGGTATGGCGCAGGTTTGCTAAACCTGTGTCCCTTCGGGACTCGAGGGTTCGAATCCCTCCCTCGGCGCTCTTTCACAACTTATCTTTAACGATTTCGTCTTCGAAACCACTCTTCAACGACTTTTGTGATTTTGACTTATAGTGTTTAACGATACCGTTCAGACAAATCTCAAACTCGCAAGAGCTTGAGATTTGACCTATTCGTATCGTTAAGCACTAATCTTTCGAGAACCAATTAGATGAAACGTATGTGTTTAGCCCCCTAAAATCGATTGCCAGGTGTTGGTTTTGGCCAATGAATGCACGCCGATCAACAACTTGAGCCAGATTGGAAAACGATATCAGTGGCCGAAGTTGCTTGAAATC
>Ga0272441_10007715_pt1 | contig 17379 bp, 17 predicted proteins | sample SSMProp6N_FD_193582 | JGI IMG/M metagenome (GOLD analysis project Ga0272441, IMG submission 193582) | Marine sediment archaeal communities from Little Sippewissett salt marsh, Falmouth, MA, United States - SSM-Prop-6N | ecosystem: Environmental > Aquatic > Marine > Wetlands > Sediment ...
AAAAAGAAAGTTACCGCAGTGATAAAGCTGCAGGTCCCGGCGGGAAAAGCTACGCCGGCACCTCCTGTCGGTCCGGCACTCGGGCCTCACGGCGTCAGTGCACCGCAATTTGTTCAGCAATTTAATGACCGGACAAAAAGTATGGAGCCTGGGATTCTGATACCTGTTGTTATAACAGTTTATCAGGATAAAAGTTTCTCGTTTATAACAAAAACACCGCCGGCGGCAGTACTCATTAAAAAGGCGTGCCAGCTTGAAAAAGGATCCTCTGAGCCTAATAAGGAAAAAGTAGCAACAATTTCAAAGGCGAAATTAAAAGAGGTAGCCGAAATAAAGATGCCCGATCTAAATGCGAATGATATTGAAGCAGCAATGAAAATTATTGCAGGAACTGCCCGGAGTATGGGTGTTGAGGTGGGGGGCTGATCGGTATGAAACATGGGAAAAAATATCTGGAAGCAGTTAAGAAATATGAAAAGCAGGAGAATTATTCCTGTGAAAAAGCTCTTGAAATAGTAAAAGAGATTGCATTTGCGAAATTTGATGAAACGGTAGAACTTTCACTCAATCTCAATCTAAAGAAAAGTCAATCTGTTAGAGATACTCTAGTCCTTCCCAATCAGTTTGGAAACGACAAAAAAATTCTTGTTTTCGCAAAAGGCGACAAGGTTGAAGAGGCGAAAGAAGCCGGCGCAGCGTACGTTGGTGATGTAGACCTGGTTGAGAAAATTAAGGAAGGCTGGCTTGACTTTGATATTGCGGTAGCTACACCTGACATGATGAAAGATGTCGGTAAACTCGGACCTATTCTCGGGAGAAGAGGATTAATGCCCAACCCGAAAACCCAGACCGTCACCTTTGATATTAAAGGTGCATTGGAAGAGCTGAAAAAAGGCCGGGTGGAGTACCGTTCTGATAAAACCGGTGTTATTCACCTTTCTGTCGGAAAAGTATCTATGGATGCGGATAAAATGGCTGAAAATATCAAAGCTATCATTTCCGAGGTTGAAAAAAAGAAGCCCTCGGATACAAAGGGCGAATTTATTAAAACCGTTACGGTTGCATCCTCAATGGGACCCGGTGTAAAAGTAATTCCCCGGGAAACAGCGTAGAAAGGAGTCGGGATTATGTTGGAAGGAAAAAAAATACAGCAATATAAATTAGATGCCGTCATTGAGTTAAAAGAAAGATTCGGCGATGTTCAGGATTTTATTTTTACTGATTACCGGGGGCTGAATGTAGAACAGATTACAGAACTCCGGAATAAGCTGCGGGAACAGAATGCAGAATACAAAGTAGTGAAAAACCGCTTTGCGAAAATTGCTTTCCATGAACTGGAGCATGAAGGAGTGGATGATTTTCTTTTCGGGCCTACTGCTATTGCTCTTTCAGGGGAGGATTCTTCTCCTGTCGCAAAAACCCTGGTGAATATGGCAAAAGACCTGCCGTTAAAAGTAAAAGGCGGCTTGATAAGCGGTTCTGTTTTTACCTCTGATCAGGTTGAAGCATTCTCTATGCTCCCGACAAAGGAGGAGCTTTATGCTAAACTGATGGCTACAATGAACGCTCCCCTGCAGAACCTTGTCTATGTTATAAACGGGGTTACACAGAAATTAGTACGAACACTGCAAGCAGTTGCAGATAAAAAAGCAGAATAAACACAGCATTAGTCTTCGATAATAGGTAGCATGCTATTGTTGTGATATTATGAAAGGAGAAGATAATATGGCTACATTAACAAAAGAAGAAATATTGGATGCAATTGCCGGCATGACAGTTCTTGAAGTATCAGAACTCGTTTCGGCAATGGAAGAGAAATTCGGCGTAACCGCAGCCGCACCTGTTGCTGTCGCTGCAGGCATGCCTGGCGCCGCCGGTGCCGGTGCAGGAGCTGAAGAAGCCGAAGAAAAGACTGAATTTGATGTTGTTCTCAAGAGTTTTGATGACGGTAAGAAAATACCTGTAATCAAAGAAGTACGGGCAATTACCGGGCTTGGTCTTAAAGAAGCAAAGGATCTCGTTGAAGCGGGTGAAAAAGTTTTAAAAGAAGGCGTTTCTAAAGAAGAAGCAGCCTCTATGAAAGAAAAACTCGAAGCCGCTGGCGCAGTCGTAGAAGTAAAATAGCTGCGTAAGCTAGTTCTGCGTTCCGATTCATGGGATGACAGAGGATTGCAGAGAATAAAAGAGCTTAAGAACACACAGTTTAGCAAACTCAGAAACCACCGGGGCTTGAAAAGTGTCGGTGGTTTACTAATGTTAGGGGGGGTGATGGATGCTCGATAGAAAACAGCCTATAAAACGGACCTATGTCGGGCAGGAATATTATGAGGTAATGGATCTTCCGAACCTCATAGATATTCAGCTTTCATCGTATGAAAGGTTTCTGCAGAGAGATAAGATAAAAAACGGTGAACTTTTAGAGAGCCGCGGGCTGGAAAGTGTTTTTCAGCAGGTGTTTCCAATAGAGAGTCCCAATGGGGATATGATTCTTGAATATACTTATTACACCCTTGATGACTCAAATGTTCACCTTGAAGAACACGAGTGCAAACAGAAAGGGCTCACCTATGCTGTTCCGATAAAGGCCCGGATAAATCTTATATTTCAGGAAACCGGAGAAATACGACAAAAAGATATTTATATGGGGGATATTCCCCTCATGACCGAACGCGGAACATTTATTATAAATGGGGCCGAAAGAGTTGTTGTCAGTCAGATACATCGATCTCCGGGGGTAATTTTTTCTCATGAAAAAGGTGTTTATTCTTCAAGGATAATACCTTACAGAGGATCCTGGCTGGAATTTGAGATAGACCAGAAAAAAGAACTTATCTATACCAAAATAGACAGGAAAAAACGTGTTCTCGGGACTTTGTTTCTCAGGGCTTTGGGCTTCGATTCCCGGGAAAAAATTATCGATTCTTTCTATAAAAAGACTTCTCTTTCGGTTACTGAAAAACGGGAAGATAAGGAAGAGCTTGTTGGAAAAGTTTTTGCCGAAGCGGTTTTTGTTGAAGGCGAAGATGGGCAAAAAAAGCTTTATAAAGCAGGTGATAAAATACATCTTCATGATGTTGATGAACTGATTCATTCTGAGATAAATGAAGTAGTTGTTATTGATTTTGCCAATCCTGAATCCCTCCATTCAGAAATCATCCTGAATTGTTTTGAAAGAGAAGAAGCCAAATTTACCAGAGATGAACCGGGAGTGGATGAACCCACAAGAGAAGACGCTCTGGTAGCTCTTTACTCTGTACTTATGCCCGGCGAACCGATTACAATAGAAACAGCAGAAAAAGACCTGAATTCGATGTTTTTCTCTTCCCGGCGTTATGATATGGGTGATGTGGGCCGGTATAAATTAAATAAGAAATTCGACTACGATCCTCCCTATCAAGAGCATGTCCTTACCCAGGAAGATATTGTCAACACAATGCAGTTCCTTATTAAGGTATATATAGGTGAAGCAAATGTTGATGATATCGACCATCTGGGAAACAGGCGGATTCGATCGGTAGGAGAACTCCTGGCAAATCAGCTGAAAACAGCATTTGCACGTATGGAGCGGATAGCAAAAGAGCGCATGTCTTTAAAAGAGACGGACACAATTAAACCTCAGGACTTGATATCCATCAAGCCGATTGTAGCGGCTATTAAGGAGTTTTTCGGATCCAGTCAGCTTTCCCAATTTATGGACCAGGTTAATCCTCTTTCAGAATTAACCCACAAAAGAAGGCTTAACGCTTTGGGTCCGGGAGGGCTCTCAAGAGACAGGGCCGGATTTGAGGTCCGGGATGTTCACTATACACATTATGGAAGAATGTGTCCTATAGAAACCCCCGAAGGTCCGAATATCGGACTTATAGTCTCTCTGGCTAATTATACCCGTGTCAATGATTACGGTTTTCTTGAAACTCCTTACCGAAGAGTGCAGAACGGCAAGGCATCAAAAAAGATTGAGTATTTGTCCGCAATGGATGAAGAAAAGTATTTTATTGCCCAGGCGAACGCTCCTATTGATAAGACGGGTAAATTCACATCAGATTTAATTTCCGTGCGGAAAGCGGGGGATTATACGATAAAGCCGAAAGATGATATTCAGTACATGGATGTTTCCCCGAAACAGGTAATTTCAGTCAGCACTTCTCTGATCCCTTTTCTCGAACACGATGATGCAAACCGTGCTCTTATGGGCTCAAACATGCAGAGGCAGGCTGTACCCCTGGTTTTTCCTGAACCCCCCAGGGTCGGGACAGGAATGGAGGGGAAAACCGCTTATGATTCAGGGGTGCTTGCTAAAGCCCGGCGGGGCGGTGTTGTCGAGTATGTTTCATCAGAAATAATCCGAATCAGGCCTGATGAGGGGAAAAAGAACGGCGAGATGGATGAATATATCTTAGGCAAGTATCAGCGGACGAATCAGGATACATGTTATAACCAGAAACCCATTGTTTCTCTCGACCAGCATGTTGAAGCCGGGGAGGTAATAGCGGACGGACCCGCCACCTTCCTGGGGGAGCTTGCCCTCGGGAGAAATATTCTTGTAGGATTTGTACCATGGAACGGGTACAATTATGAGGATGCTATTCTCATTTCAGAAAGGGTTGTAAAAGAAGATGTTTTTACCTCTATCCATATAAAAGAATTTACTATTGAGGTACGGGAGACAAAGCTCGGGCCAGAAAAGCTTACAAGAGATATACCGAATACTAATGAGAAGTCTCTCGAACAGCTTGATGAGGAAGGTATTGTCAGGATAGGTGCGAAAGTAAAATCCGGATACATCCTGGTAGGAAAAGTTACACCGAAATCAGAAACAGAGACAACACCGGAATTTAAGCTTCTGAATTCGATATTCGGAGAAAAAGCAAAAGAGGTCCGGGATACCTCATTAAAAGTTCCTCACGGTGTAGAAGGGACAGTCATTGATGTTCAGCGGCTGAGAAGAAGTGAAGGTGATGATCTCAGCCCCGGCGTGGATGAAGTGGTGAAAGTTCTTATTGCCACGAAACGGAAGCTTCAGGAAGGGGATAAAATGGCAGGGCGCCATGGAAACAAGGGTGTTGTCGCCCGGGTTTTGCCTGAAGAGGATATGCCCTATACAGCAGAAGGAACGCCTCTTGACCTGTGTCTTAATCCTCTCGGAGTTCCATCCAGAATGAACCTTGGCCAGATTTTAGAGACTGAACTAGGATGGGCGGCAGCAGCTCTGGATGAATGGTACTCAACACCGGTTTTCCAGTCAGCAACTAACCAGATGATTTCTGATAAACTGAAATCCGCGAAACTCCCTGTTAATTCAAAGATTGCTCTTTATGACGGACGCAGTGGTGAACGGTTTGAAAATGACGTACTGGTAGGAATCATGTATATGCTGAAACTGCATCATCTTGTTGATGACAAAATGCATGCCCGTTCAACAGGTCCTTATTCCCTGGTTACTCAGCAGCCATTGGGAGGAAAAGCGCAGTTCGGAGGACAGAGGCTCGGCGAGATGGAGGTTTGGGCTCTGGAGGCATACGGAGCCGCTAATACGCTGCAGGAATTACTTACGATTAAATCGGATGATATGACCGGTAGAGCAAAAATATATGAGAGCATTGTAAAAGGTGAACCTTCATCTTCAGCGGGAGTTCCGGAATCATTTAATGTTCTTGTTCAGGAGCTCCGCGGTCTTGCTCTTGATGTATCAATATTTGATTCCCGGGGGAAGCAGATACCCCTTACAGAGCGGGACGAGGAACTCATCAATAGACAGGGAAGTCATTTTTAAATAGGAATAAAATATGAGAGATATTCAGGATTTTGATAATATTTTAATCAAATTAGCATCCCCGGAACAAATACGGGCATGGTCCTACGGTGAAGTGAAAAAACCGGAGACTATTAATTACCGTACACTTCGGCCGGAAAAGGACGGACTTTTCTGTGAACGGATTTTCGGCACCACAAAAGAGTGGGAGTGTTACTGCGGTAAGTTTAAGTCTATTCGTTACCGGGGTGTTATCTGTGACCGGTGCGGAGTAGAAGTAACGCACTTCAAGGTGCGCCGTGAACGGATGGGGCATATAGAATTAGCATCTCCTGTTTCTCATATTTGGTATTACAGGTCTGTCCCTTCCCGGATGGGTCTCCTGTTGGATCTTTCTATTGCATCGCTAAGATCGATCCTGTATTACGAAAAATATATTGTCATTGATCCCGGCGACACAGAACTGAAAAAAATGGAACTCTTAACAGAAGAGGAGTACATAGAGTCAAAGGAGCGGTATGGAATGAGTTTCACCGCCGGTATAGGTGCTGAAGCAATACGTACGCTCCTGGAAAATCTGGACCTTGATTCACTTTCAGCGGAACTTCGGGCCAAAATGGTCGAAAAAGGGGAAAAAGCGGATAAACGTCTTCTGAAGAGGATCGAAATCGTTGAGAATTTCCGGGATTCAGGAAATCAGCCTGAATGGATGATTCTCGATGTTATTCCTGTAATTCCCCCGGAACTCCGGCCTATGGTTCAGCTTGACGGCGGAAGATTTGCAACTTCAGATTTAAACGATCTCTACAGAAGGGTTATCAACCGTAACAACAGACTGAAAAGGCTGATGGCCCTCAATGCACCGGATATAATCATTCGAAATGAAAAGCGGATGCTTCAGGAAGCTGTGGATGCTCTTTTTGATAATTCCAAGAAAAAGCGGGTTGTAAAAGGCGCTTCAAACAGGCCTCTTAAATCTCTGTCTGATATGCTGAAAGGAAAACAAGGACGATTCCGTCAGAACCTTTTAGGCAAGCGGGTTGATTATTCAGGGCGAAGTGTTATTGTTGTCGGGCCTGAATTAAAAATTCATCAATGCGGTCTGCCGACAAAAATGGGCCTTGAATTATATAAGCCTTTTATAATGAAGAAGCTTGTTGAAAAGGATGTAGTTTATAATATCAAGAAAGCAAAGACCCTGGTTGAGCAGGAAACACCCGAAGTGTGGGCGGTTCTTGATGAAGTTGTTCGGGAACATCCTATCCTTCTTAACCGCGCACCAACTTTGCACCGTCTTGGAATCCAGGCGTTTGAACCCGTATTGGTTGAAGGCAAGGCAATAAAACTCCACCCCCTTGTCTGTCATGCGTATAATGCGGACTTTGACGGGGATCAGATGGCAGTCCATGTGCCGCTTACCCAGGCCGCACAGATTGAATGCTGGACCCTTATGCTCTCTGCAAAGAACCTGCTGAATCCTGCCAATGGAAGTCCAATAGTTTTCCCCTCCCAGGATATGGTTCTAGGAATTAATTATCTCACCCGGGAAAGGGAGGGAGCCAGAGGCGAGGGCAAGTATTTCGGAACTCCAGAAGAGGTGGTTCTTGCTCTTGAAGCAAAAGCCGTAGATTATTCGGCAATTATAAAGGTGAAGATAAACGGGGAGGTTATAGAGACTACTCCCGGCCGGATTATTCTTAATGATGAAATGCCGGAAGAGGTTGAATATCTGAACTATCCCCTCGGGGACAAAGAGCTTCGGAATTTAGTTGCCGAATCATACAGCAAGCATGGCGCCCACATTACAGTTCAAATGCTCGATTCCATTAAATCTTTGGGTTTTAAATACGCAACAGTATTCGGCGCCACCATAGGAATAGATGACATTGTTATTCCCGTAGAGAAACGGAATATGATTGAGGATGCTAATAATGAGGTTCTCTCTATTCAGAACCAGTATCTTCAGGGTCATATAACCCAGGAGGAACGGTATAACCGTGTAGTAGAGGTCTGGAGTAAGACGAACGAGGACCTCACAGGTGTTCTTATGAAAACTCTCCGGGAAGACAGGGAAGGATTTAATCCAGTTTACATGATGGCGAATTCCGGAGCCAGAGGAAGCAGGACACAGATACGGCAGCTCTGCGGTATGCGTGGATTGATGGCAAAACCCTCCGGTGACATAATTGAATTGCCGATCCGCTCCAATTTCAAGGAGGGATTGTCCATAATTGAATTTTTTATTTCGACCAATGGGGCCCGTAAAGGTCTCGCTGATACCGCATTGAAAACAGCTGATGCTGGATATCTGACCCGCAGGCTTGTTGATATTGCCCAGGACGTCGTTATTAATGAAGAAGACTGCGGAACTATAAACGGAATAGAAACCAGAGCAATAAAAGACGGGGAAGAAATTGTTGAATCCTTAAGCGACAGAATTGCTGGACGGTTTACATTGGAGCGGGTTAAACATCCCATAACCGGGGAAGTTATCATTGATGTAAATGAGGAAATAACAAACGCGATTGCTGAAAAAATTGAAGAGATCGGGGTCGAAAGTGTCCGGATAAGAACGGTTTTAACCTGTGAAGCGAAATACGGGGTCTGCAGAAAGTGTTATGGAAGGAATCTATCAACAAACAAAACTGTTGAGATCGGAGAGGCTGTAGGTATTATAGCTGCCCAGTCTATCGGTCAGCCGGGAACTCAGCTTACAATGAGGACTTTCCATATCGGAGGAGCCGCAACCAAGGTCAGTGAAGAAAACAGGATGTATCTCAGATATCCTGTTCTGATTCGAAGCATTAATGGCACAACTGTCACTATGGGCAACGGCAATATCCTCTTTACCAGAAAAGGTAATATCATTATTAGTAAAGTTCTCAACGAAATAGAAGTAAAGAAAAATGATAGTATACTCGTTGAAGATGGACAGAAGGTTGTTGCGGGAGAAGCGATCCTTAAAAGAGGCAAGGCAGAGATAGTATCCGAAGAAGTCGCATACATACGTAAAATTAAAAAATCATTGCTTCTCGTTACTCAGGATCAGAAAGTTGAAGTACGTAACGGTGCTGAACTCCTGGTAGGAGTCGACGATGTGGTAAAAGCAGACGAATCAGTAGCTATTTTTGACCCCTTTTCTGAACCGATTATTGCTGAATATGACGGAACCCTTCATTTTGAAGATATAGTTCTCGGAACTACCCTTAAAGAAGAAATCAATGAGGATACAGGAAATATCGAGAAAAAGATCACTGAATTTTCTCTCGAAACACTTCAGCCAAGAATAATCATCAAAAATGATGACGGGGTGGATATCGCAACGTATTATCTTCCCGGTTCAGCCTATCTCAATGTTGAGGACCGAGAAAAGGTGAAAGCAGGGCGGATACTTGCGAAATTGCTGAAAGAGAGTGTTAAGACAAGAGATATTACCGGAGGTCTTCCGCGGGTTGGAGAACTTTTTGAAGCGAGAAAACCGAAGGTCCCGGCTGTACTGGCAAGCATAAGCGGAATTGTACGCTTTAAGGGAATTGTAAAAGGAAAGAGAATTATAAATATAGAAGATGAGTATGGAAATGAATTGAAGCATCAGATTCCTATGGGGCGGCATCTGCTTGTCCGGGACGGTGATTTTGTAGACGCCGGAGAAATGCTCTGTGACGGGAATAAAGACCCCCATGACATTCTTGATATTCTCGGTGAGAATGCCCTGCAGAGTTATTTAGTGAATGAGGTACAGGAAGTTTACCGTCTCCAGGGAGTAAATATCAACGACAAACATATTGGTGTTATCATCCGTCAGATGATGCGGAAAGTTGAAATAATTTTCGTTGGTGATACAAATTTTATCTACGGACAGCAGGTTGATAAATATACATTCCATGAAGAGAATGACAAAGTAATCCGTCAAGGCGGTCAGTCGGCAGTAGGGAAACCGCTGCTACTCGGCATTACCCGGGCTTCTTTGAATATAGATTCCTGGGTTTCCGCAGCATCCTTTCAGGAAACCACCCGTGTTCTCACCAATGCGGCAATAAAAGGAAGCTATGACAACCTGAGAGGGCTGAAGGAAAATGTTGTAATTGGCCACCTCATTCCTGCTGGTACCGGAATTAAGAAATACCGCAATATTAAGCTCTTCGACGAACACAGTGAAGATTTAGATGCCTCTATGCAGCTTATCCTTGAACAGAAGAAGCAGGAAGAAGAGCTTGCCCAGAAAGAGGGGCTTACCGAAGAAGCATAAATTTCAGAACATACAGGCTATTGACTTTTTTAGTACAGATTGTTACAGTCTGCTTACTTTTTTTATTACAGTGATTTAGGAGTGTTTTTATTATATGCCGACAATTAATCAGCTTATACGGAAAGGACGCAAAAGAATAACAAAGAAAACAAAGGCACCAGCCCTTGATTCATGCCCCCAGAAGAAGGGGGTTTGTACCCGCGTGATGACTGTAACACCGAAGAAACCTAATTCCGCCCTTCGCAAAGTTGCCAGGGTGAGGCTTTCTAACGGTATTGAAGTTACAGCCTATATCCCGGGAATTGGACACAACCTTCAGGAGCATTCCGTTGTGCTTTTAAGGGGCGGAAGGGTAAAAGACCTCCCGGGTGTACGGTATCATATTGTTCGGGGTGCTAAGGACACTTTGGGTGTAGAGGATAGAAGAAAAGGCCGTTCAAAATATGGAACCAAAAAGCCGAAAGCGTAAATGTAAGGAAAAGAGTAGGAGATTTAAATAGATGCCGAGGAGAAAAGTAGTAACCCGTAGAGAGATTCTTCCAGATCCAAGATATAACAGTTTAGTTGTTTCCAAGTTCATTACCCGAATGATGCTCCATGGAAAAAAATCTACGAGTTCGCGTATATTATATTCTGCAATGGAGATTTTAGGACAGAAAACAAAGGAAGATCCCTTAAAGGTTTTCCTGAAAGCAATAGAGAATGCAAAACCTCTTGTAGAGGTAAAATCAAGACGGGTAGGCGGGTCTACCTATCAGGTGCCGGTAGAAATCCGTGATTCCCGGCGTGAAACTCTTGCAATGCGGTGGATAATACAGGCTGCAAGAGATCGAAAAGGCAAACCCATGCATCTGCTTTTATCTGACGAACTGCTGGATGCTTTTAATTCAACAGGAACAGCGTTTAAAAAGAAGGAAGATACACACAGAATGGCCGAGGCTAATAAAGCTTTCAGTCATTACCGTTGGTAATTTCATTATCTGCCTTTGATAATTTTTGATTTTTTTTTAATAAGGGCTTGATTCAATAAAGAATTTACGGTATTTTATGCATCCGAATGTATGCTTTATACGGATGCAGCAGAGTGTTCAGAATAATTAAGAAATTGTTCTGATTGGGTTTTAGTTTGCTATCCTGTTAGCAGCAGCTTGAGGAACCAAACCGGTTATCCTGAATAATATGCATCGTCCCACGGTTTGTGGTGCATATCGAGTGTGAGCTTGTAAGGGTGATGAGGTGGTTGAGGCTGTATACAATTATGCTCCTTTCGTAGAGGTATAGCTCAGCAGACAAAGCTGAAAGGTCATTCCTGAAAAGGAATGACTGCACGAATTAATGTGTTTTTCGTGAGATACAATATGGTTTGTATTTTGTTTTTGAATATATTTTCTTGATTTTGTTGCAATTGGAAAGATTGTAAGGAGGAAGAGATGGCCAAGGAAAAATTTGAGAGGTCAAAACCCCATATCAATGTTGGAACTATAGGTCACGTAGATCATGGGAAGACTACTCTCACAGCAGCTATTACCATGATTTCCGGAAGAAATTTTGGTGACAAAGTAATGACGTATGATGAGATCGATAATGCTCCTGAAGAAAAGGAAAGGGGAATTACGATTAATACCCGTCATGTTGAATATCAGACAGAAAACCGGCATTATGCTCATGTCGACTGTCCGGGACATGCTGACTATATTAAAAACATGATTACCGGTGCCGCCCAGATGGACGGTGCGGTTCTTGTTGTCGGTGCCGATGACGGCCCCATGTCTCAGACACGGGAACATATCCTTCTTGCCCGGCAGGTAGGGGTTCCTGCAATCATTGTTTTTATCAATAAGACCGATTTAGTAGATGACCCTGAACTTGTTGAACTTGTTGAAATGGAAGTAAGGGAACTGCTCTCAAATTATGAATTCCCCGGTGATGATATTCCTATCATTAAAGGTTCTGCTTTCCAGGCTATGCAGAATCCTGATGATCCTGAAAAAATACAGCCCGTTATTGATCTTCTCAAGGCAATGGATGAATATTTTCCTCTTCCTGAAAGGGATATTGACAAGCCTTTCCTTATGCCGATTGAAGATATCTTCTCTATACAAGGACGCGGTACAGTTGTTACCGGAAGAGTAGAGCGTGGTAAGATTCATATTAATGATAAAATTGAAATTGTAGGAATCAAAGAGACACAAGAGACTGTCTGTACCGGTGTTGAGATGTTTAACAAAATTCTTGACGAAGGACAGGCGGGGGATAATATCGGAGCTCTTCTGCGAGGTGTTGATAAAAAGGAAGTAGAGCGCGGCCAGGTACTTGCTCAGCCTAAAAGTATTACTCCTCATATGAAATTCAAAGGTACGATTTATTGCCTGACAAAAGAAGAGGGTGGACGTCATTCTCCGTTCTTTACCGGATATAGACCGCAGTTTTATTTTAGAACAACAGATATTACCGGTACAGTGAGCCTGCCTGACGATAAGCAGATGATAATGCCTGGAGATAATACAGAGATTATTGTAGAACTTATCCATCCTATTGCTATGGAAAAAGGTCTTCGGTTTGCTATCCGTGAAGGCGGCAGAACAGTAGCCAGCGGCCAGGTAGTAGAGATAATCGAATAAGAAGTAGAAGAATGTAGCCCTGCATTCAAGAGCGATGCAGGGCTAAATTATATGGAGTAACAATGGCTAAGGACAGAATTCGTGTGCGGCTCAGAGGATTCGATATCGAGTTAATTGATCAGAGCGCAAAATCAATTGTTCAGACTGCTGTTAAGTCCGGGGCAAAAGTTGCGGGACCAGTGCCTCTTCCGACAAGAATCAATAAATATACTGTTCTTCGGTCTCCGCATGTAAATAAAAAGTCGCGGGAACAATTTGAAATGAGAACGCACAAACGATTGATTGACATACTTGAGCCTACGTCTGCGGTAATGGATGCACTGATGAAACTTGAGCTTCCTGCCGGTGTAGATGTAGAGATAAAACAGTAACTAAGTTAGTGAAAGATATGATTTGTCGGGGTAGAAAATGGTAGGGCTTATTGGCAGAAAAGTCGGAATGACACAGGTATTTGATGAAACTGGAGTGCTTACACCTGTAACGGTGATTAAATTTGATGACAATACCATTGTTGCAAAACGCGATCAGGAAAAAAACGGTTATGAAGCCCTTGTAGTGGGCACTGTAGATATGAAAGAGAAACGGGTAACAAAGCCTTATGCGGGACAGTATAAGGAAGGGGTTAAGCCGAAAAGATTCTTATGTGAATTCAGAAATTTTGACGGTGATTATAAGATAGGTGATTCTATTGGGCTTAATCTTTTTGATGATATTCAATTTGTTGATATTATTGGAAACACAAAGGGAAAAGGTTATCAGGGTGTTATGAAGCGCCATGGATTCAGCGGCGGACGGAAAACTCATGGATCAAAATTCCATAGAGCCGCAGGATCGACAGGTATGGCGGCATGGCCTTCTAGGGTAATTAAAGGGACAAAAATGGCCGGGAGAATGGGCAATGCCAGAAAGACTGTCCAGAATCTGAGGATCGTTAAAATTGATTCTGAAAACAAAGTTCTTCTTGTAAAAGGTGCTGTTCCCGGTACCCGTGACAGTTTTGTAATTGTAAGAGATGCAAAGAAAAAAGCATAGTGAGTGCACGAACTCCCTGGAAAATGCAAAGAAATTAGTTGGGTAGGTGAGAAAATGGTAACGAAAGTCTTTTCGGTTAAAGGCGAAGAGATTAAGGATATTGAACTTAAGGACGAAGTATTCGCTTGCGAAATAAGTGAAGGTTCTATATATCACGCCGTTAAAAATGAGTTGGCAAACCGCAGAGTAGGAACAGCAAGCACAAAAACCCGAAGTGAAGTTCGGGGCAGTACTGCGAAACCCTGGCGTCAGAAAGGGACAGGGCATGCGCGCTCCGGTCGCAGGCGTTCACCAGTATGGGTCGGCGGAGGAGTAGCCTTCGGCCCCAAACCGAGGGATTACAGTTACAGGCTCCCGAAAAAAATAAAACGTCTTGCAATGAAATCAATTTTAAGCCTGAAGGTCAAAGAAAACCGGCTTAAGGTAATTGAAGACTTTTCATTTGATTCAGGCAAAACAAAAGATTTAACCGGAATACTGAAGAATCTCTGCACACCTGAGAAAACGGTTTTAATAATTACTGATGAAGATAAAATGATAAAGAGAGCCGCATCGAACGTTCCCTGGCTTCGATTTCTTTCCTATAACAGGCTGTGTGCTCATGATCTCTTTTACGGAAAGAATATCGTTATTTTGGAAAAAGCAGCGAACAAGCTGAATGAATTTTATGCGAATCTTTAGGTGCGGGGGGAATAATGGAAGCTGACGCAATTATCATAGAACCAGTCTTAACTGAAAAGACAAATTTAATGCGGGAAGATGAAACAAAGAAATATGTATTCCATGTCAATTCAAGGGCTAATAAAATAATGATAATGAAAGCTGTTGAAGATCTTTTTAATGTAAAACCTATGGCATGTAATGTGATGAATGTAAAACCAAAACCGAGAACAGTTCGTTCCCGCTCAGGATACCGGAGAGGGCAGACAACCGGCTGGAAAAAGGCAATTGTTACTTTAGCTCCGGGTGATTCAATCGAAATATTTGAAGGTGCGTAAGGGGGATTTTGCGTGGCGTTAAAAACATATAAGCCGAAGACTCCAGCTCTTCGCTATAAAACAAGTCTTTCATTTGACGGATTAACAAAGAAGAAAGCGCATAAAAAATTGACTAAAGGACTCCCGTCAAAAGCAGGAAGAGATTCTCAGGGAAGAATAAGTGTCAGGAGAAGAGGCGGAGGACATAAAAGAAAATATAGAGTAATTGATTTCAAAAGGGACAAATACGGTGTTCCCGGAAAAGTTGTCTCTATTGAATACGATCCGAATAGAAGTTCAAATATCGCTCTTGTCTGCTATAAAGATGGAGACAAGCGCTATATTCTATCACCAAAGGGCCTGGCGCCGGGTATGCCGATACAGAGCGGAGAAGGTGCACCTTTGGATATTGGTAATTCATTACCCCTTGATTCAATTCCCCTGGGAATGACTGTGCATAACATTGAACTGCAGCTTGGAAAAGGCGGTCAGCTTGTCCGGGCAGCAGGTGCCGGAGCAACAATTGTTGCAAAAGAAGGTGATTATGTTACTTTAAAGCTCCCATCAGGTGAGATGAGAATGGTTTTTAAGAAATGTTCAGCAACCATCGGTGAAGTGGGCAATGAAGACCATATGAATGTAAGTCTTGGTAAAGCCGGAAGATCGCGGTGGCTCGGCAGACGGCCGAAAGTGAGGGGAGTTGTAATGAATCCTCATGACCATCCCCATGGCGGTGGTGAAGGTAAAACCTCCGGAGGACGGCATCCTGTATCTCCCTGGGGTGTACCGACAAAAGGGTATAAGACCAGGAATAAAAGGAAGCTTTCAAATAAATTTATTGTTAAACGCAGGAAGTAGGAGAAAGCAGTGGCACGTTCTATTAAGAAAGGACCTTATATTGAAAAGAAGCTCTATAAAAGAATTGTAGAGATGAGTAAGGCGGGAAGTAAAAAAATGGTTAAAACCTACTCGCGATGCTCTACGATCATACCTGAAATGGTAGGCTTCACTATTTCTGTATACAATGGAAAAAACTTTGTTCCTGTATATGTCACTGAAAATCTGGTTGGACACAAGCTTGGAGAGTTTTCTCCTACGAGAGTTTTTCGGATGCATGCTGGTTCTGACAAGAAAGCTGTGAAGAGATAGGTGGATTACGATGGAAGTGAAAAAGGGATATAAAGCGAACGCTCGATATTTAATGATACCTCCCACTAAACTAAGAAAAGTTGCAAATACTGTTAGGAGAAAACCCTATACAGAAGCAGTTGCAATACTGGAGAGTTTGCCGCAAAAAGGAGCTGGTATACTGAAAAAAGTAATCCAATCAGCAGCAGCTAATGCTCTCTATCAAAATAAAAACCTTGATGAGGAAATGCTCTATGTAAGGGAACTCCTTATTAATGAAGGTCCGAGATATAAGCGGGTATGGCCGAGAGCCCGGGGTAGAAGAGATATCCTTTTAAAAAGGTTAAGTCATGTATCAGTTGTTGTTGATGAAATAGCCGGGAAGGGAGAGTAACGTGGGACAGAAAGTAAATCCAAATGGTTTGCGTTTAGGAATTAATAAGACTTGGAAATCAAAATGGTATGTTGATCCAAGGGAGTATGCTAATACTCTCCATGAAGATCTGCAGTTGAGATCAGCTCTTGAAAGATGTCCTGAAACTAAAGGCGCGGATATCGCGGATATTGAAATAATCCGCCATCCCCAGAGAATTACTATTGTAATTTTAACATCACGGCCGGGAATACTGATTGGAGCAAAAGGTTCTAATATAGAAAAGATAGGGGCCAGACTCCAGAAAATTGCAAAGAAAAAGATTCAGATAAAGATAAAAGAAATCAAGAAACCGGAGACAAATGCTAATCTTATAGCCATGAATGTAGCTAGGCAGCTTAAAACAAGATCATCATTCCGCAGAGCGCTTAAAATGGCGGTTTCAAATGCTATGAAAGCCGGTGTACAGGGTATTAAAATAAAAATTGCCGGGAGACTTGGCGGTGCTGAAATGGCAAGGGTAACAGAGTATAAAGAAGGAAGGATCCCTCTTCATACTTTTAGAGCGGATATTGATTACGGTTTTGCAAAGTCAGAAACTACCTTCGGTGTTATCGGTGTAAAAGTGTGGGTCTTCAATGGCGAAGTCTTTAAGAAAGACAGAAAGGAAGATGCCGGACTGTTAATAAAAGGCAAGCGCGATAAAGCTGGAGCAAGAGGTTAATTACTATGTTAATGCCGAAAAGGACAAAATATAGAAAACAGATGCGGGGAAATCTGGAGGGCAAAGCAAAAAGAGGCAACTTTATTGCTTTTGGTGAGTATGGTCTGGCAGCAGTTGAACCTAAATGGATAACAAACAGACAAATAGAAGCAGCACGTGTTGCTATGACGAGACATATAAAAAGAGGCGGGAAGGTATGGATTAGAATATTCCCTGATAAGCCATACACAAAAAAACCTGCTGAAACCAGGATGGGTAAGGGAAAAGGAAATCCGGAGTACTGGGTGGCAGTTGTAAAACCCGGAACTATAATGTTTGAATTAGCCGGGGTACCCTCAGAACTTGCTCATGAAGCATTAAAACTAGCGAGCAGCAAGCTTCCGATTAAAACAAAAATCGTTGCTCGAAGAGATTTGGAGTAAGGTGTGAAAGATTCTTTTAATGATTTAACTTATGAAGAACTTCATACAAAGCTGGCAGAACTGAAGAAAAAATACATGGACCGAAGATTTGATTCAGTGGT
>Ga0272441_10007716_pt1 | contig 17376 bp, 11 predicted proteins | sample SSMProp6N_FD_193582 | JGI IMG/M metagenome (GOLD analysis project Ga0272441, IMG submission 193582) | Marine sediment archaeal communities from Little Sippewissett salt marsh, Falmouth, MA, United States - SSM-Prop-6N | ecosystem: Environmental > Aquatic > Marine > Wetlands > Sediment ...
GATTCGGCAATTGTCGAATCGAATGTCGAGGGTGAAGCCGAGGCAACATTAAGACTTGGCACCCTGGCCGGCACCCAGTCCGTCAAAGTTTATCTGCCGGACTATCCGGATGTTGCATTCGTCACATTTAATGCCATTGCCACGCCGGGGCCCGCGGCAAAAATGTTCCCGGCCATTGCCAGTCCCTTTACATATAAAGCGGGATTCAGCCCGATACCCCTGCAAATAAAAATTACCGACCAGTACGACAATCCCAAACCGGGGCACCAGGTCGAATTTAATATTACCCAGGGCAACGGTCAACTGGAAGGCGATACCGGGCCCGTCAGCGTGAATTCAAACAGCCAGGGTATTGCCACGGTCAATTATAAAATCGGCACGAATGTTTCGATCACCAATATGGTTACGGCAACATCCAACAAAATCAATTCCCAGCAACAACTCACGGGCAGTCCGTATACATTCAGGGGATATGTTACGCCGGATACGGCACACCATATCGTCAAAATGAGTGGAGATGACCCGGTACAACAGGCGCAAATCGGCTCGGTTTTACCGGATTCATTTGTCGTGCAGGTCAGGGACCAATACAATAACCCTGTCCCCGGCCAGGTTGTAACATTTGAAGCCCTTTGTCAGGACGGGCGGATCGGCAATAATACCATACTGGACCGTACCACGGACGCCAACGGAGAAGCATTTATCTTTTATACATTGTGTTTCAAAGCCGGTGAATCCAGTGATTCCGTACAGGTATTCATTAAAAACCGCTCCGATATCGATCCGGTATTATTTACGGCAACGGCCCTGCCGGGAATGCCCGAAAAAATATTCGCCCACCAGGACAGTATCTGGTCGAATCTGACCCTGAACAGTAATCCCATTCAGTTGGCCCCCAAAGTTCTGGTAACGGACATACGGAACAACCCGGTACCGGACGCGGACGTCCGGTTCAAGGTTGTACGCAGTGATGGCGCGGTTAACGGCAAGGATTCCGTGAATGTACAAACAGACCAGGCCGGCATAGCCCGGGTCACCTGGACCCTGAGCGCCGAACCGGACAGTAACATTATTTACGCTTATTCCGATTATAACGGATCGCCCCTGTTTAACTCGCCGGTAAAATTTATCGCGGTCACACAACCCGGTGTTCCGTTTTTTCTGGAACGGGTATCCGCGGAAAATGACACGGGAGTCGCGAACCAGAGGTTATCCAATCCCCTGGTCGTGCGTGTTACAGATCAATTCCATAACACCATAAAAGACCACCCTGTTCAGTTTTCCGTGACTTTTCCGGGAACAGGCAATAAAGGCAAATTCATCCTGGAGGATAATTCGCTTGTGGAATCGGTTACCGTCGCGACAAATGATTCCGGGCTCGCGCAGGTTTATTTTAAACCGGTTACCGGATTGAATTCCGTACTGGCCACATCCGAATATAACGGCAACAAGCTATTGTCAGACCAGGTTTTTTATATTGACGGTACGCCCGCCCTGGCCAGTGAAATACGTTTATTATCCGACAAAACCGTTACGGCCCGGGTGTCCGACACGCTGACTGTCAGGGTAGGCGCTTATGATGTGAGCGGCGGACCGGTGGACAAACAAAATATCAATTTCAACATATTAAAAGGCGACGGTTACCTGGAAACCACAAAAATCGAAAAAAGTTTTGTCAGTACCCGTAACGGCGTGGCTGAAGAAAACTGGGTACTGGGTACAAAAGCCGGGACCGCCAACTGGCTGCAGGTATCCTCAACCAATAATGAAATTCAGCTTGAAGGTTCCCCCGATACGGTCAAAGTCATTCTGCTGCCGGGCATACCTGACGCGGACTCTTCATTGATAACCGCGACGAGCAATATCAAAGCGAACGGCACGGATCATTCAACCGTGACCATCACGCTGAAAGACAAATATAACAACCCGGTCCCGGATATTCTACCGGTATTACATTCGGACAATCAGGGCGTTACGATTGAAAATCCGCAAACGCCGACCAACGCGAACGGACAAACAACCGGTAAAGTCCGCTCAACAAGCAGTGCGGACACAGTCAGGGTAACGGTCATTGTTGCCGGCGACCCGCAGGTTGAAATATGCTGCGCAAAGATCGTTTTCATCCCGGATAACGCGGCAAAGATACTGGTTTTCTCGGGACAATCACAAACGGGCAACAAAGACGCCGTTCTCAAACAGCCGTTAACAGCAAGGGTGACCGACAACAACAATAACCCTGTTTCGGGTGTCGATGTTAAATTCCAAACGGATAAAGGCAACGGTTACAGTCTGGTATCGGGACAGCAAACATTTACCGTCAAATCGGACGCGGACGGCAAAGTCTCCTGTTACTGGGTGCTCGGCCCGAACAACGGCGAAAACATCATTATTGCCACGATAAAAAATCTGGGACAAAACAGTCCCAAAGCGAGTTTTACCGCGCAGGCCCGGACAGCTCAACCGCCATTCAGCCTGTTCAAGGTGTCGGGTGACAGTTCAGGCGCCGTGGTAGGCGATACGTTATCCGTACCGTTTGTGGCCGGCCTGATCGATTCCGACAGCATCGCCGTTGCCGGTGTGCCGGTGGCCTTTAGTTCAAGCGGGAACAGCGCACTATTCGGCGCCAACCCGGCTGCCTCCGACCACAGGGGGTACTCGGCAATAAAATATAAACTCGGGCTAAAGTCCGGTTTACAGTTCATTGAGGCAAAAGCCGAAGGTGCGGAGAAAACGGTCACATTTACCGTGATCGCCCACTCCGATTCGGCGGTAGATCTTTTGGCGGTCTCGCAAACAACATTTCAGGATACGGTCGGCAAAATTCTGCCGGACAGTTTATCGGTCAAAGCTGTGGATGAGTATAACAATTCGGTCAGCGGTGTTCCGGTTATATTCAATATTACGGACGCACCCGGCGAATATCATAACGCCCAACTGCTGAGTCCGGATACCGTTTATACTAATACTTTAGGCCTTGCCAAAACCGGGTTTAAAATGGGACAGATCGTTGGCGATTACGTGGTGACAGCCGTATCACCGGATATTAAAGAGACAGTCGTTGTATTCCAATTCGGGGCGGAACATGGGAAACCGGCCCGGCTGGTCAAACATTCCGGCGACGAACAATATATGACCAAAAACCGTTTTCTTGTTTTTCCGGTTGTTGTTCAGGTTACCGACCTTTATGGAAATGCCGTAGAAAATGAAGTGGTTAACTTTCAACCCAAGGACTTTATCGGCAGCGTATCCAGTCCCAGGGACACAACGGACAGTATCGGTTTGGGGCGCTGTTACTGGCAATTGGGGGACCAGGCCTCCAACACATTGTGGGCGTCCAAACCGGGGACCGATCCGAACCATGTAGAATTCCACGCCACAGGCGTTGAAAATGCTTTTCCGGAATTTACCGGCTTATCAAAAGCGGATACTATAAATTATACAAATGGTGTATACAAAGTCGAAATTAACGCGCAGGATACCGATAACGATCCGCTTACATACAGCATTTTGAGTAAACCGGATAACGCAACTTTTAATCCGGCCACGCGGATATTTTCATGGGTTCCGAAAAGTTATCAAAAGAAAACCTGGAACATTGTTTTCAGAGTCGAGGATAACAAGACGGGGAATGAAAAGGGCTTTGATGTTGACTCTCTGATGGTCACGGTCATGGGCAACCTGCCGCCCAACGTTGTATCCTATTACCCGGCAAACCTGGATATCGATGTCGGGGCAAACAAAACGGAAAAATTTATCGTCGTCGCGCTTGATCCGGATGGCGACCAATTGACCTACACCTGGTATGTTGATCATACGGAAAAAGGGAGCGGTTCGGAATTTACATTCAAGCCGGCGGAAAACCCGGGTGTTCACACCGTTAAATGTGTCATCTCGGATGGCAAGGAAACGGTTGAAGTTAAATGGGACAAGGTCACGAAAATTGAACTGCAAGATTTCAGCGCCACACAGATCCCGTTTAAGGGCATTTCAGTTGACTGGATTACCCGCTCGGAAGATAACAATCTCGGATTTTTTGTTTACCGGAATAGGTCCAAAGACGGCGAATATGAAAAATTGAATGACACAATATTACCTCCCCGGCGGGATGGAGAATATTCATTTATCGATACCACCGCGTCCGCCGGACGGAAATATTATTACAAACTGATTGATATCAGCGCGTCAGGGTTGGCTGGTGAACACGGCCCGGTTATGCTGGAAACGTCGCTGCCGAAAAATTTTCAGATCTATCAGAATTTCCCCAATCCATTTAATCCGCAGACCAGGATCCGTTTCGAATTACCGAAACAGGAATTGACGCGGATCACCATATATAATATAACCGGCCAGGTCGTCAAGACCCTGGTCAACGGCAAATTAAAGCCCGGTTACCATGAAATTGTCTGGGACGGCCTGAACGACCAGGGATTAAAGATCAGTTCCGGAATTTATTATTACCAGATAAAAGCCGGTTCATTCAAACAGGTGAAAAAGATGGCATTGATCAAATAAAAAAAAGACCCGTTTTACACTCCTGCAATAGAGGCTGCCGGGTTTATTTCCCGGCAGCCTTTTTTTATGAAAAATATTTAAATTTGATAACATTTTATTTTTCCCTATATTATCCGACTTGAAAAACAATTGAATATCCAGAGGTCTGATTAAATGCCATACATCGGAGAAATAGCAGCGCTCACGGGCGCTTTTTTATGGGGAATTTGCGCGCTCATGTTCGAAACCGCCGGAAGACGCATCGGTACCTACGCGACAAATCTTATTCGCATTATTCTGGCGTGTTTGTTTTTATGTTTCACCCTGTTTTTGACAACCGGTCAATTATTCCCTGTAGATGCGTCCCGGAACAATTATTTGTGGCTGGGGATCAGCGGCATCATCGGACTGGTGATCGGCGACGGCGCGCTGTTCAAAAGCCTGGTCATCCTCGGCTCCCGACGGGCAACGCTGATCCTCTCCATGGCGCCGCCGATTACGGCTGTTATCGCCTGGTTTTTTTTAGGCGAAAAACTTGGGTTTCTGGCCATTGCCGGGATCATCATTACCGTTTGGGGGATTTTCTGGGTTGTCAATGAAAAAAATGTAGCGGAAGCCACCAACGGTTCAAAACTAAAGGGGGTTATTTACGGACTGATCGGCGCATTTGGACAGGCGGTCGGGCTGGTGTTCGCCAAATACGGACTCAGCGATGGGATCACTCCCCTGGCCGCGACCATTCTTCGGATGGCGCCTTCCGCGCTGGTTTTAGCGGTTATGGGACTGGCGTCCGGCAACGGGACAAGGATCATTAACGCCCTGAAAAACAACCGCGCCCTGCTGGCAACCCTGGGCGGTGCGATTTTCGGGCCGTTCCTTGGCGTGTGGCTTTCGGTGGTGGCCGTAAAATATACCGAAACCGGTATCGCCTCCACCCTGCTGGCCACGGTGCCCATTCTGATCCTGCCGATGGTGATTTTTGTGCATAAAACCCGCCCGTCTTTAAGGGCGGTTATCGGCGCCTTTATCGCCGTGATCGGTATTGCGTTGTTGTTTTTGCGGTAGGGATTTGGTATGTGCGACATACATACCATGATCGCTCAGGGATTCATATCCCCGGGCGGAAAATGGGTAGGGATTTCCAATCCCGGGATGTTTCAGATTATATTATTAAGGGGGATAATTCTATACGATTTTTAGTCACGGGGCTCAGGAAAAAACAGGACAGGATGTCCTGCCTGATTGACCGCCCGAAAAAGGGCATTCCAGGGCAAGCAGAGAATTGCGAAACAAAGTTTCGCTGGCAATTGCCTTCCCAAACCGGAGTTTGGGAAGGAGTAGGAAGATGTCCCGCCTGATTGACCGACCTGGACGGGATGTTCAGGGCGAGCAGAGGAAAAAAAATTATTGATCAATAAATCATATTTTGTTTTCGACCTCACACTCACGAACTTCCCGGTTAATTTGTTCCGCCAACCTATCCTGTACGACATCAAGATCATAGTCCATTTGTAATCCCAGCCAGAATTGCGGACTGGTTCGAAAATATTTTGCCAGTCGCAAGGCCGTGTCCGGAGTAATGCGGCGTTTTCCAAGAACAATTTCATTGATTCTTCGTGCGGGCACCCTTATATCCAAAGCAAGCCGGTTCTGGCTTAAGCCCAGCGGCTTTAAAAATTCCTCAAGTAATATTTCACCGGGGTGAACCGGGGGTATTTTTTTATTATTTGATTTCAAAATTTCTCCTAATGATAATCAACTATTTCAACATCAAAACAATCACCATCTTTCCAGACAAAATATATACGCCATTGATCGTTAATTCGAATACTCATCTGACCTGCACGGCCGCCACGCAGCTTTTCAAGTCGATTGCCGGGCGGCACTTTTAAATCATTCAGGTCCGCGGCCCTGTTCATCATACGCAGCTTGCGCAAAGCAATGCGATGAATTTCAGCCGGGAAACGCCCGGTATGAATTCGATTAAAAATCCGGGCGGTATTTTTACATTTGAATGATTTAATCATTTAAATGTATAACGTTAAACGTTAAATGTCAAGCGTTAAAATGTTCTGTTTTAGGCCTGTTTCCCATCGCGTCTACGGGATGGTTCGCAGGGGAAAATGCTTCTTTCAGCATCTCTTTTCCCTGACCGCTCAGCTCAATACCTCTATCATTAGATAGGGGCACCAAAGGGTGGTTTAACAGGTAGTCCTTGTAGTCCCTGTCGGTGAGTCAATCCTGCAAACCAGCTTTAGTGTTTGCAGGCCACCATCTTAATTATAGTTCTTACATCAGCGTAACTGTACAGTGTGCCTCTGCACTCGTTTATGTTCACTGAAAACACTTAATCTTTTACACAACGAATAGAAAATCCACACTTTTTACTCTCGCTACTACGGTCAATATTAACACTATTGTAGCTTAGTTTGCGATGCCACGCGCTGAAACTATTACTATCCGTAGTAAGCCAAAAGACGGCATAGTAACCCATAGTACTGAAACTACCATAATAGTTTCGGTAACCGCCTGGCAATGCAGTGAAACCGCTTTCATTTGTGGACCCCGTATTTGGACTTTTCCAATGGGAAGTTCCCGTTTCTTTCAGCTTGCCGCCTTCGTCTGTACCTCTTATGCCATTACTATCAGCTTCAGTCTGGCTCATGCCGAGGACCATTTCCAGTTGCTTCCATTCATCATCCGTGGGAACATGCCAGCCTGCGGGGGCGATGTTACGGCTGTCTTCCACCGCGTACCAGTTATATAGCGCGCCATATACAGCGGAATGACTGCTATTGTTGTCATAATAACAGTAAGCGCCGGTTGTCAAATTTGCCCAATCGGTATCATCAATTACATAATCTATGGGATCATTATTGCGGTAGTGCATTACTTTTAGATTTTCCGCCATCCACCACTGGTTGCCGATTTTTACGGTTTTGTAGACGTTGCCGTCAATATCCGTTACCGTTCCAGTCGTTAATACAATAACCGTAACCTGGTTGGTTTGACCGAGGTATGTGGCGGTAATGGTTTCTGTCCCGGTATTAGTAGCATGGGCGGTAAAAAGTCCGTTGACATCAATGCTGCCGGCAAAGCCGGGTGATACGGACCAGACGGCGGCGGCTGTTGCATCTTTAGTCCTCTGGTCAGAATAGGTGGCGGTGCAGGTGAATTTACAGGTTTCAGCATTAGACAGAGTAGCGGTTGCCGGTGTAATTTTTATTGAGCTCAAAGTTGCGGGTGCACCGGTATCCATGACACAGCGAACTGAAAATCCAGCCTGCTTATGGGCGAGGTGGAGGGGGCTTACAACAGCGTCACTGTAGCCCAGGCCGCGACACCACGCGGTGCTACTATCGTCCTCCGTAGCGGACCAAAAGACGGCTTTATAACCCATATTACTAAAATCACCATAGTACGGGCTGCACCAACCGGCAGGCAGCGCGGTGAATCCGCTTTCGTTGGTAGCGCCGGTATTTGGGCTTAACCAGTGGTCAGTTCCGGTTTCCTTTAATTTCCCGCCAGCAACATTATAGCCTCCCAGATAATCTGTCAGAGTTTGCCATTCGGCTTCGCTAGGTACATGCCATCCTTCGGGCGCAATATTGCGGCTGTCTTTTACTGCGTACCAGTTGTACAGTGCACCGTAATCAGCGGCATAACTGCTGCTGTTTTCATAATAGCAATACGCTCCGGTTGTTAAACCAGCCCACTCTGTGTCATCGGTTACATTGGGTATGGCATCGCCATTGCGGTAATGCGTTACTTTTAAATTTTCCGCCATCCACCACTGGGTACCGATTTTAATAATACGATAGACATTACCGTCAATGTCAGTTATCGTGCGATACAATGTAACATCAATCACCTTACTGCCGGTTATTTGCAGATTCCGCTGCTCCCAGGTTTCCAAATCAGTACCCGTTATCCGCAACAGAAAATTATTTGACAGTGGTTTATTCAAAACATTTTTATTGGCTGCAGCAGGCCCCGTTGTATTTAAACGGGCAAGATTTGAAATACCGGTATGCCCGTCGATAAGCAGCATTTTTTTATTGATCCTGATCCCCTCAGAGGTCAATGAGTAGATATATACTCCCGTGGATACACCCTGTCCACGATCATTCGTTCCGTCCCAGACGACCCGGCCAACAAGATTGGATTGATATCCGTCGAACAGGGTTTTTATTTTTTGTCCCAATACATTGTATATTTCGATACGAACATCAGCGGGGTGTGGCAATTCATAGCTAATAACAGTCGTTGGATTAAAAGGATTGGGATAATTTTGATACAAATTAAAAGCGCCCGGTTTCTGTGCGGCACCTTCCCCGATGCCGGTTTGGGTGATCTGGATGGAATAGTGGCCCTTTTCATCGGTCGTACTGCTGAATACCCGTGTGGTATCGGCCTGATCGATCAGCTCAACAAGAGCATTTTGTACAGGTTCCGGGTCCATTCCGGGGGTGCTGACAGTACCTTCAAGAACGATTTGGGGAAACAGATTGCAAGTAAAAACCAAAAGAACAATTGCAATACTAATAAAGCACCTTTGATTAACATATACCCTCCTCAAGAATTAAAATCATCCATAAAGTGTGCCCCTCAGGTACCCGGTGAATGCACAAATAAATGCCAGGTTTTCCAAAGCCCCCTGGCAATTGGTTTTGGTAAGAGATATATATGAAAAGTGTTATTAATACATTATATACTAAATATTTGAACTTGTCAACAAAAAAATAATAAATATTTTATGTGCGACGTATCCTGGAGGTGCGTCGCACATTTAATCCTCAAAAAACACTTGATTATTTGTTTCGATTTTTGTATTGTAATACAATAGTACTATCGAAGGAGTATTTGTATGAATTCTGTAACAATATCACCCAAATATCAAATCGTTATACCGCAAAAAATCAGAAAGGCCCTGCAGCTCAGTCCGGGCCAAAAAGTCCAGGTTCTCTCTTATGGTAACAGAATAGAATTGATTCCCGAACGAAAAATATCGGACATGCGTGGCTTTTTAAAAGGGATAAATACGGAATTTTCAAGGGAGGATGACCGCTTATGAACCTTGTGGATTCCTCCGGCTGGTTGGAGTATTTTGCGGACGGCCCCAACGCGGACAAGTTTGTCAAGCCATTGGGAAATATAGAAACAGTAATCGTCCCGACTATATGCCTGTATGAGGTCTTTAAGGTGGTTTTGCGGGAAACCGGGGAAGATCAGGCGCTGCAGGCCATTGCTCTGATGAAGCAGGGACAGATCATTGATTTAACGAGCGAGATAGCAATCAGGGCCGCGAAAATAAGCCACGATAAAAAATTACCCATGGCGGACAGCATTATTCTGGCTACAGCAGAACATTATCAGGCGGTCATCTGGACACAGGATGCCGATTTCCGGAACGAGAAAAGTGTAAAATATTTTGAAAAAGTGAAATGAACAGGATTTCCTATGGGTTCCCGAGCCGGAGACGTAACCAGATCAAAACAGCTGGACAGGATGTCCTGCCTGATTGACCGCCCGGAAAAGGGAATTCCCGGGCGATCTGAGATTTGCGAAACAAAGTTTCGCCTGCAATTACCTTCCCAAACCGGAGTTTGGGAAGGAGTAGGAAGTGCGACGCACCCTGGAGGTGCGTCTCACATTTTCGCCCTTAATATCCGCTTCAACTGTGGGTGATTTATATTCCCTTGCATTTTCCTGCAACAAGGGGTTGCAACCCCTTGTTGTAAGAAACGACAAAACAGTTGATTATCTAAAAAATCACTTAAACATCACCCAGTGATTTCATTTTAAAGCGTTCAATCGCAGGCAGAGTGTGTTCCTGCTTCATGATCTGTTCGATCTTTTTCACGATGTCCGGGTGCTGCTTCGCGACATTGTTCTGTTCGCCGATATCATCGGTAAGATTATACAGTTCGGTTTCGGACAGGCCTTTTTGCAGGTTTCTGCGGATAGCCTTCCATTCACCCATCCTCACGGCCTGTTGACCGCCGCGGGCGTGAAATTCCCAGTACAAAAAGTCATGTTTTGATTGTCCCTCATTCCCCAGCAGTTCGGGCACAAAGCTGACGCCGTCGGTATCGTCCGGCGCGGGACATCCGGCAATATCACAAAGGGTCGGCAGAACATCGTAAAACGCTGAAAGATGTTCCGTTACGCCGCCCGGTTCGATACGTCCCGGCCATGAGGCGACCAATGGAGAGCGGATCCCGCCTTCATAAACAGAACCTTTTATACGGTCGGCCGCGGTCGTGAGCGGTTTGGCGCTTTCAAAATAACCCGAATCGGCGCCGCCGCCATAAGTCGGGCCGTTATCGGACGTGAAAAAGATAACGGTGTTTTCATACAATCCCAGTTGCTTGAGCTGATTGACCAACTGCCCGACCTGGTCATCCAGATAGGAGACCATCCCCGCGTAGGCCGCGCGCGGGTAACGATGCGGCAGATACCCTCTCTCACCAAGATAAGGCTCTTCGTCGCCAAACTTTTCCACATATTTTTGCACCCATTTTTCCGGCGCCTGCAGCGACACGTGCGGAATGTTGGTGGCCCAGTAGAGGAAAAACGGATTGTCCCGGTTTTCATCCACAAAATTGCTGATCTCATCAAACATCAAATCGGGAGCATAGTACTTTTGAGTGAATTTGGCATAAGCGGAGGCATCGTACGGATCGGCGCCATCGGGTAACTTTGTATCCCGCAGCACCAGTTCATTATCCAGCCAGACCTTTTCCTCGTTCTTCCACAAATGTTTGGGATAATAGATATGCGCCTGGCGCTGGCAATTGAAACCGTAGAACAGATCAAATCCCTGCTTGTTCGGGATGCCTTCGGTCAGCGGCCCGCCGAGGCCCCATTTGCCGACAACGGCCGTTTTATAACCGGCATTCTGCAGCAGTCTGCCGACCGTGACGGTATTTTCAGGGATGGGACGCTGCCCCTCCAGATTGGGATCCTTGATCATGGCTTCATAATCCCATACGTCTCCGCGTGAGGCCCATTCGTCATTGCCGCGGATATGCGCGTGGCCGGTATGTTTGCCCGTCATTAATACACAACGGGCCGGTGCGCACACCGGGGCGCCGGAATAAAATTGCGTGAACCGCATGCCATTCGCGGCCAGCGCGTCGATGTTCGGGGTTTCGATCTTTTGCTGGCCGTAGCATCCGAGCTCGCCGTACCCCAGATCATCGGCCATGATAAAGATAATATTGGGTTTACGTGAGACTTTTTGGCAATTTAAAAATGTTCCGATTCCCATAGTCGTACCGGCTAAGGTCATAGCTTTTAAAAACGAACGTCTTTTCATTATTATTCCTCTTTTATTTATTATTAATGAACTACCTCGCAGCAAGCTACGAGGTATCTGGTGGTCGATTTTATTAGTATACCGAAGCAAGCTTCGGGGAATTAAACAAAAAGAGAGTAAAGCCCTTTAATCCGCCAGTTCCCGTTTTCGTTGTTCGGTCAAATAGTCATTATAATCATAACGGGATGTCTTCGCCCAGGGCACGTTCTTTTCCGGCAGATGCTTTTTCAACTGTTCGATAACCGGTTTCATTTCGGGTTTGTCAGCCAGATTGTACCACTCGTTTTCGTCGTTACGGTGATCGTACAACTCTTCCGCGCCGTTTTCATATTGGATATAACGATAAAACTCGGTTCTAACGGCATGGTTATTCCGACCATAAGTTGTGAGGGCCGCATGCGGCCAGTCGGCTTTGGGATCATCCAGCAACGGTTTTAAACTAAAGCCTTCGTTTTGCGGATTCGGGGGCAGTCCGCACAGTTCCAACAGAGTTGGATACAGATCGAGCATTTCCACCGGTTTGGTACATTTTTGATTCTTATGTCCCCCCGGTTGCACAAAGATCATCGGCGCGCGGGTTGCGCGTTCCCAGATCGAATGTTTGGCAAAACGGTTTTTTTCGCCTATGTGATAGCCATGATCCCCCCACAACACAATGATCGTATTGTCCGCGTAGGGACTGTTTTCCAGGGCGTTCAAAACCTGACCGACATAAAAGTCGACGAACGAAACACACGCCAGATACGCCTGCACAATTCTTTTCCATTGTTTGTTTTTTATGGCCCATTCGGTGGTGGGCATCATGGGGACTTCCGCGAGCCGGATGGCGATCTCCGGCAGATCATCGTAATCCTCAGGAAGATACGGCGGAGTTTGAATGTCCTCCAACGGATGCAGGTCAAACCATTTCTGCGGAACATACCAGGGAACATGCGGCCTCAAAAATCCCACCCCGAGGAAGAACGGCTTGTTTTGTTTTTCCCGCAGACGTTCAGCCGCCCACTGAGCGGATTGGTAGTCCGGCATTTCACTGTCATTTTCCGGATAGGGTCCCCAGTCGGTACTGGTTTTTACCCGGTCCCAGTGAAAACGCTTGTCGGGCTTTGGGCCAAAGCCGTTGGCCCGCCCGCCGGAAATATCAACCGTTCCCTCTGGCACATGGTGATGGAACAGCTTGCCGATTGCCATAGTTTTATAACCCTGCTGCCGCAGGTATTCGGGTAAATACGTGTTGCGCCGGGTTTCGGCGTTGGACTCCCTGATCTTTTCATCGTTAATTTGCCCGTATATACCCGTTGTCGATGGGCGCAGTCCCGTCATCAAACTGGCCCGCGAGGGACCGCAGATAGGCGCCTGGCAGTGGGCGTTCATGAATAACGTTCCTCTGGATGCCAGCCTGTCGATATTCGGCGTTTTCGTGTTCGGGTGCCCGCCCATACAACCGATCCAGTCGTTGAGATCATCAATAGCAATAAATAGCACATTGGGTTGCCGGGAATTCTTCTTTTCTCCGGGGCGATTACAGGCCAGAGTTAAGAGTCCGGCTGAAGCAAAACTTATTTTCTTCATAAATTGACGTCGTTCAATGGGTAAGATCATATTGAAATCCTTTGTTTTTGTAGAGTAGATATTATTGTTGTTCAATTACGAAAAACCGTGCTAAACTAAAATTCATTAACTTGAAAATGACTGTTTTATCCGGATACCTGTTTTTCAACGAGTCCCCGCTCGATTTATAGATAAGATTCACATATCAATGGATTAATTTAGTATATAATAAAAATTTGAATATGTCAACAAAAAATATTTTTTTACTCGGTCGGGTATGACATGACTGTTATTGTAATCCTGCTATACTTTTTTATTGAATAATAGCGGCAACAAGCGGAGCATCCAACACTGAATTGCATCCTGACAGCAACAAACCCGGTGTGACGACAGATTTTGAAAAGTGCAAAAAAAATTTGCCTCTGCGGTCGAACTGACAGACTCATAGCGATCGACCAGTATCTGCGTTATCAGCGGTATCTGCGAGTAACTGTTTCATTTCTCTATCTACGTACATTTACAGCCGTCGGGTAAAAACAATCCCCATAAAACAAAAAAGGACGATCCGTAATCGAACCGTCCTTTAATGTAAAACATATTAACAGAGAAAATTTTAAAACAAAGAGAAAGAAACCGTCAATCCGGCCATAACGATGGAAACCATGCTCATCAGTTTGATGAGGATGTTCAGGCTCGGTCCGGAGGTATCTTTAAAGGGATCGCCAACGGTATCTCCGATAACGGCAGCTTTGTGTGCTTCGGAGCCTTTGCCACCATGAGCGCCGCTTTCGATATACTTTTTCGCGTTATCCCACGCACCGCCTGAATTGGCCATAAAGATAGCCAGAACAAAACCGGCGCCCAAACCACCAACCAAAAGGCCCATAACACCGGCAACACCAAAAATAAGACCGGTCACAACCGGGGCAATAATGGCCAGGAATGACGGGACCATCATTTCAGACTGCGCGCCTTTGGTGGAAATTTCCACACACTGCGCGTAATCGGGTTCGGCTTTACCTTCAAGGATACCCTTGATCTCGCGGAACTGGCGGCGGACTTCGTCTACCATTTTACCGGCCGCACGGCCTACCGCGGTCATGGTCAAACCGCAGAACAAAAATGCCATCATCGAGCCGATAAAAATTCCCATTAAAACTTTGGGATTCATAAGGTGAACACCATAATACTTCATGAAATCCAACAACGTTGCTTCAGCTGTTTTCACGGTGTATTCAGTTATCAAATCTTTGTCAATAACCAAGAAGAATTTTTCAATCCTGATCAAACCGATCTTTAATTCTTCGATATAGGAAGCCAGCAGCGCCAGGGCTGTTAACGCGGCGGAACCGATGGCAAAACCTTTACCGGTAGCAGCGGTGGTATTACCCAGAGAATCGAGCGCATCGGTACGTTTACGGACTTCCGGTCCAAGGCCGCTCATTTCGGCGTTACCGCCGGCATTATCGGCAATCGGGCCGTACGCGTCGGTGGCCAGGGTGATTCCGAGTGTGGAAAGCATACCCACGGCGGCAATACCGATTCCGTACAATCCCATGGACATATTAGACAGGTCCCAGCCTGATGCGGTCATGTAAGCCAGAATAGTACCAACTACAATCGTCAGGACCGGAATAGCGGTCGAAAGCATTCCGGTACCTAATCCGGAGATAATAACTGTGGCCGGGCCCGTTTCTGCGTTAGCGGCAATATTCTGGGTGGGTTTATACGCTTCGGATGTATAATATTCGGTTGTTTTTCCAATAATGATACCGGTAGCTAATCCTATAACAATTGAAAACCAGATACCCCATGGATTCGGCAATCCAAGCAATTGAATAATACCCAGTGAACAGGCCACAATTAAAACAGAACTCAGGTTAACACCTCGTCCTAAAGCGTCCAATAGGTTTTTCTGGGTTGCGTCTTCTTTGGTCCGTACAGCGAAAATACCAATAATAGACAAAATTGTTCCAACAGCCGCGATCAGCATCGGGGCAAGAACGCCTTTAAGCTGGTGGATGCCATTATCCATGCTGAGAAACGCCGCGGCACCCAGGGCTGCCGTTGCCAGTACCGAACCGGCATAGGATTCGTAAAGATCAGCGCCCATACCGGCCACGTCGCCCACGTTATCACCGACGTTGTCGGCGATGGTTGCGGGATTACGCGGATCGTCTTCGGGAATACCGGCCTCTACCTTACCAACAAGGTCAGCGCCAACGTCAGCGGCTTTGGTAAAAATACCACCGCCCACACGGGCGAACAACGCCTGGGTGGAAGCGCCCATACCGAATGTTAACATGGTGGTTGTGATAACGACCAGTTTATGGCCGCCGTCATCTTTTACAAAATGATCCAGTACGATGAACCACAAAGAAATATCCAATAAAGCCAGACCTACCACAACAAGGCCCATAACCGCGCCGCTGCGGAAAGCCACTTTTAAACCGCTGTTCAACGATTTTTGCGCGGCGTTGGTCGTACGCGCTGACGCGTAGGTTGCGGTTTTCATGCCAAAAAAACCGGCCAAACCGGAAAAGAATCCACCGGTCAAAAATGCGAAAGGCACCCAGGAATTCTGCAAATTAAAATATGCCATAATTGAAAAAATTATTGTCAGCACAATAAACACAATTCCAACAACTTTATATTGTTGTCTTAAATAAGCCATTGCACCTTTACGGACATGATTGGCTATGGTAGCCATTCTTTCCGTCCCTTCGCTCTCTTTCATCATGGATTTGAAAAAAATCCACGCGAAAACAAGTGCCAATACCGAAGCGACAGGTACAATCCAAAATAGAAAATTCGACATTTCCACTCCTTCTGTAATGTTACTGTTTTGAATGTTATGAATTAATTTTTACAATTTAAAAAATACTAAAATCCAATTGTCAATGCTGACCTCCACCAATCATGGTATTTTTCTTCCAATTCCGTTTCAGACGGAAACGGATAATAACAAATGTTCTTTTGATCACTGACAAAAAATCCGTTTTTAATGGTTCTGTATAAAATATCCCGCTGCATACATCTGATTACGGTTTTGGTATGCTTTTCCGGATTTTTGAGTATTCCGTTCAAACAATCACGCAAATGCCCGATATTGGAATAAGGCAAATTTTCAGCAGAGCCCGAGAACGGATCTTTTGCCAGATCACCCAACATTAACTCAACAAAAGCCAATCTTGGAACCGAAATAGTATTTCTTCTGTCGGTAACAAATTGGCCGAAATCCACCGGATTCAAATGGCTTGCAATCAGGGGAGTTACCGGGCATAATTCCTGATAAAGATGCAGCTCGCCTTTCGCGGTTTTTGCGTACTCTTGCTTTTCAAGCTCGAGTACGCGCCCATCATCCGTAACAAGGTACAGATTTTTTAACGCGGTTATCGGGATATGTTCCAGAACACGATAAACTGATAAATACAAAGAGCATTTTGGCAGACCATTCGGATGAGGAACACAACGCTCATCCACATCCGTCAGGGGGAAATGATCGCTTTCAAAATCCTGATCGACCTGAAAAAAAACGGCTTCACCATGAGTTCGCTTTTTGGTTCCAACCGCCATATAATTACCAAACTCTTCCGGCGGCAGCATTGAAGCAATCAGTGATTCCGGGATAAGCGAAAGATACAGATACGATTTCATAGTCAACTCCTTTAATAATTTATATAAATAAAGAAGTAAAAAAGATTTAATAATTCCCTAAAACATTATAAATCCGTTACAAATCGCAGATCGTACTCAGCAACCAGAATATCACAGTTTAATACAATTTTAAGCAGATAATATACACATAAATAGAAATAAAGTCAACATTTAACCAATATTCATACAATACTTTACATTCCAAATGCCCGGATAAATCCGGGCATTTTCGAATATTTTTAATGAATGATCACGGAAAACTATTTTGCCGTTTTAAGTAATTGTTTCATTAACCAGGCATTGGATTTCGCGCGTTGTTCGGGATAAGTCCAGTGACCCGTATCAAGAGCGAGATACAG
>Ga0272441_10007717_pt1 | contig 17375 bp, 20 predicted proteins | sample SSMProp6N_FD_193582 | JGI IMG/M metagenome (GOLD analysis project Ga0272441, IMG submission 193582) | Marine sediment archaeal communities from Little Sippewissett salt marsh, Falmouth, MA, United States - SSM-Prop-6N | ecosystem: Environmental > Aquatic > Marine > Wetlands > Sediment ...
CCCCCCCCCCCCCGCGCGGCGGGTAGACGAGAAAAGGCGAACAGACGCCCCTTCGATCGAAAGAAGCCCCAGAAACGCCCCTTTCAGATCCAATCATATACAAAAGTGTCATCCACCGAACACGAAAACGCACCCCAAAAACGCTACTTCCATGTAACTAGAATAATCAGTGTGGTGGGGGCTTTGCTCATTTTTATGGATGCCACAGCCACCTTTTACTCTAATAACTCGCCGAGTTCACTCTGTTTGCCTTCGTTTCCGCAAACCATTTTTACCAGACAGGCACTCAGTGAATCACAGCTGATGAGGGCCCTGCTTTGAGTGAATGTCCCAAATGTGGAGGAGAGATGATCCAGGGGGAGGCGTACGTGGAGGTCACCACGAGCTCGTCCAGCCCCATGATGAGCGGCATGATGAACCCCATGTCAAGCATGAACCTCGGGGGCGTCGAGACGACCCGAGAAGAACGCGTCAAATGGCGCGAGAAGACCGGCGAGAAGAAGGGCTTCATTATAAAGAGCGACGAGGTGCGCACACTGATGGTCAAAGGCAGAAGATGCCTGGAGTGCGGCTACATAGAGCTCTACGCCCAGGAGTAGCCCTCACCCGCCGCCCCGACACGCTACGATTGAACACCCTTATTACATCCACGGGTTACCTTCACGCGTATGAAAGTCCTTGTCCTAGGCGTGGGTAAGATGGGCTACGGGCTCCTCAAGGACCTGGACGCCCAGCCCCACGTAGACGAGATAACTGCAGCAGACATGAACACCGAGCAGGCCCAAGCCTATGCGGAGCGGGTCGGAGGCGACAAGACCACCGTGGTCAAGCTGGACGCCACCGATAAACGGGAGACGGTGAAGCTCATGAAGAGCGGCTTCGACGTCGTAGCCTCGGCCCTCCCCAGGCCGTTCTGCGACGCCGCCGTTGAGGCCGCCATCGAGTCCGGGGTGGGCTACGCCGACGTTGCCGCCGGGTTCGACACCATATTCAGCCAAAACGAGGATGCGGAGAAGGCGGGCGTCACCGTGGTCCCCCACATCGGCCTCGACGTTGGAACAGACAGGGTCCTCTGCGGCGTGGGAGCCCGCATGCTAGACCACACAGACGGCATGACCGTCTGGTGCGGCGGCTTCCCCCAGAGAGACACCCCCGGCTACCGCAACCCCCTCCGATACAAGATATCTTGGTACTGGCCCTACGCCGTAGACACCAACCTACGCACAAGCACTGTCCTCATAGACGGCGAGACGGTCACCATCGAGAACCTCAGCGACCCCGAGGAAGTCACGTTCCCGGAGCCCATCGGCAAGACCGAGGCGTTCACCACAGGCGGCCTCGCCGACGTCATCCACCACCTCGGCCTCGAAGGCGTCAAGACGGCCGTCGGCAAGACCGTCCGGTGGCCCGGCCACTGCGAGACCTGGACCACGCTCAAGCGGCTGCACCTCCTAGACCAGGAGCCCATCAAGGTGAAGGGCGCCGAGACCACCCCCTACGACATGTTCGTGGCCCTCGGCTATAGGCACCTCCAGTACGGCCCCGAGGAAGGCGACGCCATCTGCCAGCGCGTGGAGGTCACGGGCACCAGGGACGGCGAGGCCACCGCGTACATCTACGAGTTCATCGACCTCCACGACTTCGAGAACGACATCAGCGCCATGGCCCGAACCACGGCGTACCCATGCAGCGTGGTGGCCCAGATGATCGCCGCAGGAGAGTTCGACCGCCCAGGAGTAGTCCACCCGGCTTGGATAGGCTACGACGAGGGGCTCAGCGACAGGTTCTTCGAGGAGTTGGCGTCCCGGGGCATAGAGATGACCGAGTACGTGAAGCGACCCCTCAAATAACCCCCTTTTTTCGTCAACTGTCTAACCCATGTTCGTCATTGATCGATAAGGTTATATTCGAGGACACATGGAAAAGCCTCTGAAATGGAGACCCTACGCAGGTACACAAACATGGACAAGGTCACCCTCGCCCTCATCCTCGAGGAAGGCAGGGCCCGCGCCGCAGACCTCCAGTTCCACCTCACCCTCACAAGGGGCCAGATAAAGACCGCGCTGGACAGGCTCGTGGCCCAGGGCGCCGTAGCCTACGAGGCGGCGACAAGCAGCTACAGACTCCTCTAAACAACGCTTCTCGAATCCTATTTACAACTGTGCCCAGCAATCAAAGATATCTAACACACACGTTTATCCCTAAAAAGTCCAGATAATGACTCGACGTGACGAAGACCCTGATCATCCAGGACGATGTATATGCCCGGCTGCTAAACATGAAACGCGAGGACGAATCCTTTAGCGACCTGCTCACGAGGCTCATCGAGGAAGACAAGTTTTCGCTGTTGGAGAGGCTGAGGGGGAGCATCGACCTGCCTGAAGCCGATGAGTTACTTCACGAGATCTACGAGAAGAAGCGAGGCACTCGGAGACACCCAGCGGGATCGATGCCATAATCGCGGCTTCAACAGACGCCACCTCCAAATATTCACAGAGCAAGGACTCGAACTGATCTAGAAGCCGCCAGACCACCCCTGAACTAAAGCTTCAAACGGCCGCGTTCCAATGGTCTCGCAACCACAGACCCCGTAAAACGCTTTTTACAGGTAGCGTGTAACAAGAAACCCTCATCCCTAAGACGCGTCCACATAAACTAAATAATCCCAGACGATGTACAGCCATGCCAAGGGCCACCCGAGACGACACAAAGCTAACCAAAGCAAAGAAACACAAAGGCCCCCTCAACCTGCATGACTACCTCACCACCGAGCCCCAGGCACGGCACACCAAGGCCCAGCAACTCGAGGAAGCCCGAAGAAGGTTCCTCAGAGACAACAGGTAGCTACTTGCGCACCCTGACCACGCGGCCCCCGTTGGCCCGCACCAGCTCCCTGGGCGACATACGCACCAACGCGCAGTCCGAGCCCCCACCCAGATACACTAAGTCCTTCTCCAGAACCTTAGGGTCCACGAGGTAGGTTGCATCTAACCCGAACCCGGGGGTGCCCCCCACCGGGAAACCGGTGAGCCCCAGCACCTCGTCGGGGGACGCCACCCGCGGCCTTCCAGAACCCATCGCCCTGGCCACCCGGGATGTGCTCGCCCTGTCCTCCCCCTTTACTATGGCCACTATGATCTCGCCACCGTCGCCCACCATGCATATGCTCTTGATGAAGTCCTCGGGCTCGGCGCCCACCGTCTCCGCCGCGTCGGCGACGCTGTGGCAGCTGGTCTCGAAGGAGAGGTGCTCGGCCTTGATGCCTTGTTCTTCTATGATCCTCTTGAGCTTGTCCTCGTACTCCCGCATACCGTGAAGATACGTCTTACAGTGTTAAACCGTTTACGCAGAGGGATCAAGGCGGAGCAAGCGCTCCGATCACGGCGTCCCCGAACTCGGCCGTGGAGCTGGAGCCGCCCAGGTCCGGCGTCCTCACCCTCCTCGCCGCCAGCACCGTGTCCACGGCGTCGTCGATGCCCCTCCACGCGTCCTTTAGCCGTTGGTCGCCCCGCTTGTCGCCGAGCCAGTTCAGCATCATCCCCACCGACAGGATCAACGAGGTGGGGTTGGCCACGCCGCGGCCGGCTATGTCTGGCGCCGAGCCGTGGGTGGGCTCCGCGTAGCAGTGGGCATCGCCGGCGTTTATGCTGCCGGCCAGCCCCATGCTGCCCTGGACGGCGCCGCTCATGTCCGACATGATGTCCCCGTACTGGTTGGGCATGACCACCACGTCGTAGTAGTCGGGCCTCATAATGGCCCAGTAGCTCCACGCGTCTATCCACGCGTAGTCCGTCTCCACGCCGGGGTACCCGGGCTCCAGCTCCTCGCACACAGCCTTGAACAGGTTGTCCCCCCTGCAGATGCCCCACTTGGCGGCGCAGGTTAGCCGCCTGGCGCCGTCCACCGGGGCGCCTGCCCCGCCCTTGTAGTCGCCCGACATGGCCAGCTCGTACCCGTACCTGATGATCCTCTCGCAGCCCTTGCGGGTCTGGATGTAGTTGTCCACGGCCAGCTCCGTCTCGCCGCCCCTGGATAGCTGGCCCCCGACGCGCACGTACATCTGCTCCGTGTTCTCCCTGAGCACTATGTAGTCGATGTCCCCGGGCTCCCTGCCAACTAGGACGCTGTCCACGCCGGGCCTGAGCCGGCAGGGGCGGACGTTGGCGTAGACGTCCATGTCCAGCCTCTGGTTTATGGGCAGATAGGGCCCCGGCAGCCTGTTCAGGTACTCTGGGAGCCCCACGGGCCCCTTGAACCAGCAGTCGGCCTCAAACAGCAGCTCCCGGGTCACGGCGGGGTCCCACCCCGTCTTCATGTCGTGGTAGGCGTAGTACTTGGCGCCGAACTCATAGGGACCCAAGACCTCCAGGTCGAAGCCGTAAACAGTCTGAACCGCGTCGAGGAGCTTCAGCGCCTCGGGCACTATCTCGTGCGCTATGCCGTCCCCGACAAGCGCCAGAACCTTGTAACGTCTAGACAAACAAGCACCACTGTAGAGTCCACGGCACAGCAAAAAAAATCATCGAGGCTAGGAGGGAACCCACCTGCGCACCCGGCCCATGTAGCCCAGGTAATCCCCTCCCAGCGCCTCCACGAGCCTCCGCTCCTCGTAGGCGGCGAACCCGTCGTAGGCGTAGAAGAACGCGGGCCACAGCGCCATGGACGCCGCGGAGAGCGTAGCCACTGTCAACCCGAGGTACACCAGCAGCATCCCGAGGTACAGGGGGTGCCTCACCAGGGCGTAGACGCCCCAGTCCACCAGCCCCGCCGGCTCGGCGTCTATCACCAGCCCGTGGGCCTCCTCGACTAGGTAGCCGCCGAACCCCACGAGGGCCAGGCCGGCGGCGGCCCTGAGCATCCACGGGCACAGGAAGCCACAGGCAGTGAAGCCGTACCAGCTGTCCAGGCCCCAGACCGCCAGAAACACCAGCAGCATGGCCACCTGCGCCCTGTCACACCAGGGGTGCTCCTCGCCCAGCCTCTCAACACACACGGTCATACAACAGGATAAGGGACTGATCAACCGATATAGGCGATCTGGGAAAACCTGATCAGATACTGGTCAGCTTAACCTACGCCGAGGACGAAGCTCACGGCCAATATGAGGAGCACCGATATGTTCAGCAACGCGAACACCAGGTCCCTCTCCACGAGATGGGCGGTGGCGGACGCCACGATCCTGAGGAGGGGCGTCGCTATGAGGGTGAAGAAACCCAGGAAGAGCACGTGGCTCGGCTCAAAGAAAGGGTCGCCGAAGAGCACCCAGCTCACGCTCAGCACCCCGACAGGGCATGAAACGTCGCCGGTGGCCCACAGCAGCCCGAGGCCCGCGACCATGAGCGCCCCGCTCATGAGGACGCCGGTCCTGAGGAGCCTCGACACCAGTAGCTCCAGGAGGCGGACTCTGTCCATCAGAAGCCGACCCCCGACGCGATCATCCTGAGCCCGAGAAGCAGCAGGACCACGATGAACACCCTCTTGAGGAAAACGCCTCTGAGCCGCCCGGTCGTCCTGGCTCCCATGTAGGAGCCCGCCAGCGTTCCTAGGACCACCGGGGCCGTGATGAAGCCGTCACAGAAACCGTGCCTGATGTACACGAGGGCGCTGGCCGCCGCCGTTACCCCTATCATGAAGTTGCTTGTGGCCACCGCCACCTTCATGGGGACGCTGCTCACCACGTTCATGGCCGGGACCTTTATGCCGCCTCCGCCGATCCCGAGGAGCCCGGAGATGATGCCGGCGACGTAGCTGACGCCGAAGGTGCCCAGCGTCCTGGTTACACCGTAGCTGATCTGCTCTCCACGGGCCTCGTCGTAGTACGAGCCGTCTAGGCTGAGCCGCTCCGCCAGCCAGTCGTTGGGCTTGTTCACCCAGCTACGCCGGGTATTCCTCAGCTGATACCACATCACCACGGACCCGTAGATGAGGCTCATCCCGAACACCGTCTTCAGCAGCGACTCCGCCGCCATGGCCACGAAGCTGGCCCCGGTCAGCGCCCCCAGGGTCGTGGCAAGCTCTAGGAACATGCCCAGCCGCATGTTGGTTATCTCGTCCCTGACGTAGACCGAGGCCGATGCGCTGCTCGTGGCGACGACGGCTAGTATGCTGGCGCCGGAGGCTAAGTGGATGGGGACGCCTAGAAGGAAAACCATGAGGGGCACCATTATCACGCCGCCGCCCAGCCCGAGTAGGGCTCCCAGGAAGCCCGAACCCAGAGCGATAGTCAGAGCGTACAGCGTGAAAAGGGGCTGCATGCCCCTTGGAACGCCCTCAAACAATATAACTGTTTGTAAAGGGGCTTAAAGACGGCTCGATTCAGGAAACATGTCATAAAAAGGCCCTCAACCAAAAAACACCCAAAAATATGCCAATAAACAACCAAAACTGGACCAAAACAGATGGCCGGGTGGCCCCTGATCATAGATGTTCTGATCAATCGTCTCTATTCTTCACCATAAAAACGGAGAAAAACGCCGTCAAGAAGAGAACGGCAGAGACGGTCAACACCGATGCCTCGGCCCCGGCTCCCTCGTACACGTAGCCGAGGGAGGGACTGGCCACGACGCCGCCCACGTTCTCGCTCTCCGAGTATATGCCCATCACCATCCCCGTCCTGCCCTCGGGCATCACAGACATCAGGTGAATCATCATGCCGAGGTCGGCCGCGGCCATCACCAGGCCCTGGACGAGGCCAACGACGTAGAGCATAGAGAGACCCTGGCCGTACACCAGACCAAGGTACGTCGCCCCCATCGCCGAGACGCTTGTAACTATCATGGGCTTGGCTCCATACCTGTCGCATAGGTACCCCAGAGCCGCCTGGCTGCCAGCCACGGCCAGCTTTACCAGGGTCATGTAAGTGCCTATCTGGGTCTCGGAGGCGTTGAACCTGGGGCTCTCGTTGAGATATATGGGCAGGAAGTTGCTGCGGAACATCGCGTTGAACAGGTAGAGGCCACGGACCGAGTATATGCCGACAAGGGAGGCCGTGAACAGGGCCCTCCAGCCCCCCTCGACACTCGCCGCCCTTTCCCCAGACGCCTTGTCGTCGTACTCCATCAGCAATACGGCGGCCAAAGCCCCCACCCCGACCAAGGCCGATAGGTAGAAAGGCAGGGTGTACCCCCTGTTCTCAGTGATCCAGCCGCCTATGAAGGGCGACACCACCCCGCCCATGCTTATGACCGAGAGGTACCTGCCATAGGTCCGTCCTCTTCCCTCCTTCGGCAGCAGCTCCGCCTGGAGAGCCTTCAACGCTATGGCGTACGCGCTCATGACTGAGCTCATGGCGAAGTAGAGAACCAGGAAATGCTTGAACGTGCCCGCGGAGGGGTACAGCACGTAGACCATGGTTGAGCCTATTATCGCGAAAACCATCATCCACTTCTTTCGCACCCTGTCCGCGACGACCCCGCTAAGGGGCTCAAACACCAGCCAGCCCAGTATGCTGGCGGTGCCCAGAAGCCCCACCTGGCTTATGCTCAAGCCCTGCTTCCTGATGTAAAGGCTGAGTATGGGGGAGATTATGCCGCCACGGAAGTTCAGGGCCACCTGGGCCATCATGAGATAGAAAAGGGATCTCTCCCTATGGGTCTCCCCGAACATGAAGATATGAAAAAGGGTATAGGTGAAAAGACTTTCTAGAGGCTATTGCACCGTGGCGACGGGTGCCTCATGGTCGATGGTCGGAAGCTCGTCGTCCAGAACCTCTTTCAGTCCGCGGTACCTGTTGCGGAGGGTAACCTCCGTGGTGCCCGCCGCCTCGGCGATGACCCGCTGTACGCGCCTGTCGTCGTTCTCTTGGCACGCCATGTACAGGGCCGCCGCCGCGAGGCCCCGGGGGTCCTTGCCGGTGAGCCCCTTCCTCTTGTCCGCCGCCCTGAGTATCTCCACGGCCAGCCTCTCCGTGGGCTGCCTAACGCCTAGCTTGGACGCTATACTGGGCACGAACTTGAAGGGCTGGTCCACCGGCGGCTTGATGTTGAGCTCCCTTATGAGGAGCCTGTACGTCATGGCCACCTCGCTGTGCTCCCTTGTGCTCGCCTCGGACACCCTCTTCAGAGGCCTGGGCACCTTGAGGAGCCTGCACGCGGCGTATATGCTGGCCGCCACGAAGGCGTCGATGCTTCGGCCCCTGATGAGGTCTTCCTTGAGGGCGCGTCTGTAGATGAAGGCCGCCTGTTCCTTCACGTTCTTGGGGAGGTGCAGCTCCGAGCTCATCCTGTCGAGTTCCGCCATGGCTATGCTCAGGTTACGGGTGTGGGTCTCGTTTATCTTGCTGCGGTTGTCCTGTTTCTGGAGCCGCCTCATGCGCCTCCGGGTCTCGCTGTCGAGCCTGTTTCCCTTGGCGTCCCTGTCGCCTTTGATTACCGTGCTGAGGCCCTTGTCGTATATGGTGTAGCTGTACCCTGAGCCCGTTCTTCTCCTGTCGTTTGCCTCCTGGATATTGAACGCCCTGTACTCTGGGCCGGTGTCCATCACCGTCTCTGTGAGCACCATGCCGCACTCGCTGCAGACGGTCTCACCTGTATCCTTATCGCTGATTATCTTGGTGCTCCCGCATGCGGGGCAGCTGTTTTCGCCTTCCACGTTCATTCTTTTTTCCATTTTTTTCTTTATCACCAAAGAAGCATATGGGTATTTTACCCATACTGTGTATTTATATGCTGCGCGGCCCCTTATAAAGGTTACTGAAAACCTTTCTCTCCCCGGTGCTCCCCAATAATACACCCGTCAACCAAAAAAATAGTAGCTGTTAACTACAGCCAAGCCTTAAAAACCGTGTAAATAACCTATCAGGTGAGCGGTTTTGGACAAGATAGAGGAGACTGCCAGAGCAATCAAGAAGCTTGAGATACAGGGAGCCACCAGCATAGCGGTTAAGGCGGTGGAAGCCCTCAGGGACGATCTCCTCGCCTCGGACAGCCAAGCCACCGCTCAGCGAGTCTTGGCGGAGGGCGTGAAGAAGCTCATCGATACTAGGGAGACCGAGCCCATGATGAGGAACGGCCTAAGGTACCTCCAGATGAACCTATCGGGGAAATGGACGTCCTTCGAAAAGTTCAGCTCCAAGGTCGAGAATACTTCAGGCGAGGTCCTCGAGTTCTACGACAAGGCCAGGAAGAACATCGTGGAGATAGGCTCCAGGAGGGTGAGGGACGGCGACACTGTTTTCACGCACTGTCACAGCAGCGCCGTTACGGAGTCCCTCATCAGGGCCCACGAGTCCGGTAAGAGGTTCCGCGTGATACAGACGGAGACGCGTCCCAAGTACCAGGGCAGGATAACCGCCCGTGAGCTGGTCGAGGCCGGCGTCGACACTACCATGATAGTGGACAGCGCCGCGAGGCACTTCATGAAGGAGATCGACTTCGTGTTGGTTGGCAGCGACGCCGTCACCAGCGAGGGCAACGTGATAAACAAGATAGGCACCAGCCAGGTGGCTCTCGCGGCCCAGGAGGCCCGGATACCCTTCTACGTGTTATGCACCCTCCTCAAGTTCGACCCCGTTACCATCCACGGCGAGTTCGAGGCCATCGAGGAGAGAGGCGTCCAAGAGATATGGAGCGAGCCGCCGGAGGGCCTAAAGCTGAGGAACCCCGCCTTCGACGTGACCCGCAGGGACTATATCCACGGGATAATAACGGAGGAGGGCATCATCAGCCCCCACAGCATCTTTGAGGCCGTGCACAGGCACTACCCCTGGATACTTGAGTAGCCTCAGACGACGGGCCACTTGGTGAGGGCCCTTGATAGCTCCGCGTGGTCCTCGGCGTAGTCCTCAGGTTTTATGCCCCGGATGGCCGCGTCGACGGCCTGCCTCATGGCCGTGGCTCCGCTCACGGTTCCGTCGGGGTGCCCATGTATCCCTCCGCCTGCCTGGATGACGGTGTCGTTGCCGAATATCTCCACTATCCTTTGTACTGTACCCGGGTGGAGGCCGCCCGACGCCACGGGCAGCACCTGGCGTACGCCGTGCATGGGCTCCTTGCACGCCGCTATGTTGGCTCTTACCTCTTCCTCGGTCTCCGCCATCTTCCCCACCGCCGTCCCCACGTGGAGCTGGTCTACGCCCAGGAGCCTGGCCACCCTCGCCAGGACCACCATGCTTATGCCGTGGACCCTGCTCCTGGTGAACGCGGCGTGGCCCGCCCTGTGGGCGTGTATCATGAGGTTATACCCCTCGTCCCTCATGGCCTGGAGGCTGCTCCACCCCGTGGTGAGGATGTCGATCATCATGTACCTGCCGCCGTGGTCCTCCACGTACTGGGCCCTGCGCTTCATCTCCTCCATCTCGGCGGTGACGTTGACGAGGTACACCTTCCTCTCGCCTGTCTCGGACTCGGCCCTGTCCCTGGCCTCGAGGGTCTCTACGACGCGGTCCTCGAAGGGGTTGAACGCCTGGCTGCTCAGGTTCTCGTCGTCCTTGACCACGTCGCAGCCGCCGCTCCAGGCCTCGTAGGCCACCTTGGCGTGGTCCGCCGTGACGAGGCCCAGCTTGGGCTTTATTATGGTGCCCACGAGGGGCCTGTCCCTTATGCCGGTTATCTCCCTGACACCTTGGATGCCGTACCTCGGCCCCTGGAAGCTCTTCACAAGATCCTTTGGGAAGTGGATGTCGTTGAGCCTCAGGTGCTTTACATCCTCCAGCCCGAAGACGTTCCCCGCGACGCTGCTGAGTATGTTAGGCATGTTCCCCGGCTCGAACAGCTCTAATGGGTACGCTATCTTGACCTCGTTTCCCTCGATGCTATACACCTTGGCGGCGAGTTTCTGCATGTAGGGTTTCTCGGTGGACAGCTCAGTCCAGGTTCCCACGCTGCTCTCGGCAGCCACCCCGCCCGCGATGACCTCCAATGGCTGGTTGAGGGGCTCGACGTGGAACTCACATACGAGATCCGTCTCCCTTGGCGTGTACTTTAGATCTACAAAGTCGATGTAACGCATTCTAGGGTCTCCATATGCATTAATGTTCCAGTATGTTTTTACCTTTACTAGACTAATATTCCCCTGTTCTGAAGGTAATCGTATGCAGCTGAAGGCAGCCCCTCTTGAGATAGAGGCAGGCGGACCCCTTGTAGTGGTGATGAACATGCAGGACGCCGCTGAGCTGAGCGTCATAGGCAGCGACCGCCTCTTTCTGAAGCACGAGGAAACCCACATCATCAGCATCTTGAACATCAGCACCGAGGATGTCCCGGGGGAGCTGGGTCTATACAGGGAAGTGACCCAGAGACTAGGCGTGTCGAGGGGCGACCTCATCACCGTCGAGCCCGCGCGCCGCCCCGAGAGCCTCGACTACATCCGCGAGAAGGTCAACGGGCAGCGCCTCACGCCCTGGAAGATAGAGAGGATCGTCGGAGACACGGTGGAGCGGCACCTGAGCGACATAGAGCTCGCGGCCTTCGTGACCGCGCTGCACATACACGGCGTAAGCATGGAGGAGGTCGAGGCACTCAGCCGCAGCATGATATGGAGCGGCAAGACCATCGACTTCGGGCGCAGCCCCATACTTGACAAGCACAGCATCGGCGGCGTCCCAGGCGACAAGACGACGCTCATAGTCGCTCCCCTAGTCGCGTCAGCGGGGTACACTATACCGAAGAGCAGCAGCAGGGCGATAACCAGCCCCGCCGGGACCGCGGACCGCATGGAGGCGTTGGCCCCGGTAAACCTGTCCTTCGACAGCATCAGGGAGATAGTGGAGAAGGTCGGCGCCTGCATAGTCTGGGGTGGCAGCATCGACTTGGCGCCCGCCGACGACCTGTTCATAAGGATAGAGTACCCTCTCAGCATCGACCCGCTGCTGCTGCCCAGCATAATGAGCAAGAAGAAGGCCATGGGCAGCACCCACGTGGTGATAGACATCCCCGTGGGCGTCGACGCCAAGATCAAGTCGATGGGCGAGGCGGAGCAACTGGCAAACGACTTCATAGAGCTGGGCAGCCGCTTCGACATGCACATCGAGTGTGCCGTCACCGAGGGCAGCCAGCCCATAGGGTACAACATCGGCCCAGTGCTGGAGGCGAGGGAGGCCCTGGAGACCCTTATGGGCAGAGGCCCCCACGAGCTGGTGGACAAGGCCACGAACCTCGCGGGCATACTCTTCGACATGGTGGGCCGCGAGAACGGTAAGCAGATGGCCCATGATCTCATAGCTAAGGGCAAGGCGCTGGAGAAGATGAGGGAGATCATCGAGGCACAGGGAGGCGACCCCGAGGTAACGCCCGAGGATCTGGTGCCGGGCAAGTACACCCACGACGTGCCTGCGCCGAGGGACGGCAGGGTCCTCTGGTTCAACAGCAGAGACCTGGTCAGGATCGCGAGGGCCGCCGGCACACCCAGCAGCAAGGGCGCCGGCTTGAAGCTGTTCGCCAAGACCGGAGACAAGGTCGAGGAGGGTAAGCCCATGTTCAGGATCTACAGCGGGTCAGCCACCAAGCTGGAGAACGCGGTAAGGATGCTTGAGACGCAGCACCCTATAGAGATTGGCACCAAGGTGGGTGAGGTCATGCTGAAGAAGCGTATAGGTAAGCCCACGGCGCCGAGCAGGGAGTTCATACTGGAGCGGTGACCCTCCTCCACCTCCATAAATACTGGTTTAAACACATTTATTATCGAACAATCACCCTATAGAGACCTAAAATGCCTCGAAGAGCCGTCTGGAGACACGTATTGATAGATCAATTAGGGCCGGGGGAACCGGAGGGGAGCCAGCGTTGCAGCTGAGATCGATGGTCGAGTACTTCGGCCGGGCGCTGGTGGAGAAGGGAGCCACCGATCCCGGCCTCGTTGTACTGGACGCCGACGTCTCGGAGTCTACGAAGACTGGGTTCTTCAAGGAGGCTTACCCGGACAGGTTCATACAGGTGGGGATAAGCGAGCAGGACCTTGTGGGGGTGGCGTCGGGGTTCGCCGTGTCGGGGAAGACCCCGGTGGCTGCTGCTTTCGCCACGTTCATCGTGGGCAGGGCGTGGGAGCAGGTGTTGAACACCGTCGCGAGGCAGAGCCTGAACGTCAAGCTGGTGGGCACCCACAGCGGGCTGTCGCCCAGCGCGGACGGCGAGTCCCACCAGTCCATAGCCGACATCGCAACCATGCGGGTGATACCCAACCTCTCCGTGCTGGTGCCGGCCGACGCGGCCTCGGCGGGATGCCTCACAGGCAAGATGATAGATCACGTGGGCCCCGTCTACATGAGGCTGTCCAGGGGGGCCACCCCCACCGTCTACCCCGACGACGTCGAGCTACGGATCGGGAGAGCGGAGACGCTCTCGGAGGGCAGCGACGTAGCCGTCATGGCCGCCGGTAACATGGTACACGTCGCGCTACAGGCGGCGGAGTCCCTGCGACGGGACGGGGTGGAGGCCAAGGTACTCGACATGCACACTATAAAGCCCATGGACAACTCAGCGGTAATCCGATCCGCAAGGGAGACCGGGGCCGTGGTGACTGTCGAGGAGCACAGCGTGATAGGCGGATTGGGGGGAGCCGTCTCGGAGCTCCTCTCAGAGAACCACCCCACGCCCCTGAGAAGGGTCGGCGTCATGGACAGGTTCGGCCTGTCCAGCAGGAGCTACCAGAGGCTGCTGGAGAAGTATGGATTAACGCCGGAGGCGGTGGCCGCGGCGGCGAGACAAGTATTGGAGGCAGAGAAAAGGTGACGACTTTGAAGATATCTGACAGGATCAGGCTAGCGACCAAGCAGAGCCCAGACCACAGGACCGTCGTGGAGGTGGGCCCCCACAAGGTAGGAGGAGAAGACGTCATAGTGATAGCGGGGCCCTGCAGCGTGGAGAGCCGGGGCCAGCTCATGGAGACTGCTAGAGCGGTGAAGGCGGCCGGCTGCCAAATGCTCAGAGGAGGGGCTTTCAAGCCCCGGACACTGCCCTACAGCTTCCAGGGGCTCGGCGAGGAGGGGCTGGAGATACTGGCCGAGGCGCGGAAAGAGACGGGGCTACCCATAGTGACCGAGGTCCTGGCCCCGGGGGACGTGGAGCTTGTGGAGGGCTACGCGGACGTGCTCCAGATAGGCGCCAGGAACATGCAGAACTACCCTCTGCTGCGGAGGGTGGGGGCCGCCGAGAAGCCTGTGCTGCTCAAGAGGGGGATGGCCGCCACCATCGAGGAGTGGCTGGGCTGCGCGGAGTACATACTCAACGAGGGAAACACGGGCGTCATTCTCTGCGAGAGAGGCATCAGATGCTTCAGCAGGGTCACCCGGAACACCCTGGACGTCTCCGCCGTCCCCGTGATACACCAGTCGAGCCACCTGCCAGTCGTCATCGACCCCAGCCACGGCGCGGGCGTGAGGAGCCTCGTGGCCCCCATGGCGCTGGCCGGCGTCGCCGCCGGAGCGGACGGCGTCATGGTGGAGGTGCACCCGCGTCCAGAGGAGGCTTTAAGCGACGGGGCCCAGAGCCTCAGGCCCCCGGAGCTAGAGGAGCTCATGAAGCAGATCAGAAAAGTGGCCCACGCGGTGGGGAGAGGCGTCCAACATGGGGCTCGCTGAGTGCGCCGCCGCGGAGGTGAGGCTCGGTGACCGGGGCTACAAGATATATGTAGGGGCGGGGCTCTCGGGCAGGCTCGGGGAGGTCGTCGCCGCGTCGAAGCCGGACGCGACCAGCTGCGTCGTGGTCACCTCCCAACCCATCGAGAGGCTCTACGGCGAGGCGGTGGCTGCGAGTCTGGAGGGACTCACCCCCAGTACCATCCTGGTGCCTGACGGCGAGGAGGCGAAGCACTGGGACAACGCGGGCACCCTCCTTGGCGAGTTCCTGGACGCGGGGCTGGACAGGAACGGGGTGGTCGTGGCGCTGGGCGGCGGAGCCGTGGGCGACCTCGCGGGGTTCGCCGCCTCCATATACATGAGGGGCGTCGCCGTGGTCCAGGTGCCGACCACGCTTCTAGCCATGGTGGACAGCAGCATCGGCGGCAAGACCGCCGTGAACCACGTAAAGGGGAAGAACATGATAGGGAGCTTCCACCAGCCCACAGCGGTGGTCGCGGACCCCCTCCTGCTGCGCAGCCTGCCCGTCAGGGAGGTCAGGTCTGGGCTCGGGGAGGTGGTGAAGCACGGCGTGATAGCCGATGAGACTCTGTTCCGGTACGTGGAGGAGAACACGGGGCGCCTCCTGGGGCTTGACCCGGAGCCTATGAGTCACGTCGTCGGCCGAAACGCGTCGATAAAGGTCGGGTATGTGGAGAAGGACGAGCGGGACGCCAAAGGCGTCAGGGCCGCGCTCAACTACGGCCACACGCTGGGCCACGCCGCCGAGAGGCTGGCGAGCCCGGCGCTCAGGCACGGCGAAGCCGTGTCCATAGGCATGGTGTACGCCGCCCACCTATCCGTCAACATGGGTTTGATGGACCCGGAGGATGCACAGGCGCAGAGACGCGTCTTGGAGGAAATCGGCCTCCCCACCAAGCTACCCTCCCTTAACACAGATGAACTGATCGGGTACATGAGGCGGGACAAGAAGACGGAGGGAGGCGCGATAAGGATGGTGCTGCCCACGGGGATAGGGACCCCGCCCACCCTGAGGACGGTGGAGGAGCCCAAGTTGGTTGAGGCTTTGGAGGCCGTCACGTGAAGCCGCTAATATGCGTCGCGGTGACATGCCCTGACACGGAGCAGATTATAGCCAGAGTCCGGGGGCTCCAGCAAGCAGACCTGATAGAGATCAGGCTCGACCACAGGATGGAACTCATAGACCTGAGCCGGGTTAGGGACGCGACGGCCAAGCCGCTGATAGCCACCAACCGCCCGGAATACCAGGGGGGCCGCTCGAAGGAGGACGAGGAGAGTAGGCTCGGGGCGCTTTACGCGGCCTGTGAGGCGGGGTTCGAGTACGCCGACTTGGAGCTCGCGGCTCCTGGCTCCGGAGAAGCCGTCAAGCTTGTCCACGACTTGGGCGGCAGGTGCATCGTGTCTCACCACGACTTCGGGTCCACGCCGACTCCAGAGGAGCTTAGCCGCATGCACGCAGATGCCAAGTCCATGGGCGCTGACGTGGTCAAGCTGGTGGGTACAGCCAGATGCTACGGCGACAACATGGCATACCTCTCATACCTCTCGGGGAACCCCGGGAACGTCAGCTTCTGCATGGGGCGGCACGGCGTCCCGTCCAGGGTTATGTCCCCCCTCGTGGGCGGCGCCTTCACCTACGCCTCTACGGGTGAGGGGGAGGAGAGCGCCCCGGGGCAGCTGACGCTGTCACGGATGCGTGAGATCTACGAGGCCATGGGGGTGGAGACGTGAGGCTGTGCTACCTCGTCGGCTACCCGGTGGAGCACTCCATGAGCCCCGCGATGCACAACGCCGCCTTCAACGCCCTAGGGATCGACGCGGAGTACAGGCTGGCGCCTATGGAGCCGGGGCGGCTGGGCGACTTCATCGAGACGCTCAGGGAACCCAACGTAATGGGCGCCAGCGTGACCATCCCCCACAAGGAGGAGGTCATGAAGCTCCTCGACCAAGTGGACGGGACGGCCCGGGCGATCGGAGCGGTGAACACAGTCGTCCATACGGACGACGCGCTGAAGGGCTACAACACGGACGCCACTGGGGGAGTCAAAGCCCTCACCGAGGCGTACGGCGGCCTTAAAGGCAGCGACGTGACCATCCTCGGGGCGGGGGGCGCGTCAAGGGCCATAACCTACCAGGTGTCTCGCGTGGAGTGTAGGGTGACGGTGCTGAACAGGAGCCTCGACAGGGCTCGTAGGCTGGTGGAGGACGTGAGACCAACGGCCCCCGCCGAGCTGAGCTACGGCGCTCTGGACCAGCTGCCCGCCATAATCGGGGACACCGATGTGCTGATCAACACCACGCCGGTGGGTATGAGCCCAAACACGTCGGATTCACCCGTCCCGGCAGGGCTCCTCCACGGCGGCCTCTTCGTCTACGACGTGATATACAACCCCGTAAAGACCCGGCTACTGAGGGACGCCGAGGCCAAGGGCGCACGGGTACTCAGCGGCGTCAACATGCTCGTCTACCAAGGAGCCGAGGCGTTCAAGATGTGGACGGGAGTCGAGCCGCCCATCGACCTCATGCAGCGGATCGTCGAGGACCAGCTGGGAGGTGGACCGCTTTGAACGTCGCCCTCTACGGCTTCATGGGCGTCGGCAAGTCCACCATAGGCAAGGCCCTGTCGGAACAGCTGGGCTACGGCTTCCTTGACATGGACGAAGAGATCGAGAGCCGCGCCGGGATGAAGATCAAGGAGATATTCGCCGCGGAAGGCGAGGAAGGGTTCAGGGCGCTGGAGAAGGCCGTGGCCAAGGAGCTGGCGGACAAGGACCGCCACGTTATAGCGTGCGGCGGCGGAGCCATCCTAGACCCGGAGAACGCCGAGGCCCTGAGGAGAAGCTCC
>Ga0272441_10007718_pt1 | contig 17374 bp, 14 predicted proteins | sample SSMProp6N_FD_193582 | JGI IMG/M metagenome (GOLD analysis project Ga0272441, IMG submission 193582) | Marine sediment archaeal communities from Little Sippewissett salt marsh, Falmouth, MA, United States - SSM-Prop-6N | ecosystem: Environmental > Aquatic > Marine > Wetlands > Sediment ...
AATGAACGATGGCAGGATCGACTCGGGAAAGACGACCAGGTCAGGATCCGTGACGACGGCGCGCTGGCCGAGGCTCTCGTATCGGTCGGTGAGCGCAGCGAGGTTCCTCCCGTCTAGCTTCTCCTCCTGCGCAACGTTCGACGAGACGACCGCCACGCGGATCGGCTCTCCGTCCAGACCAGACGGGAGAAGAGCGAATCCGGCTGAGACTACGAGCGCGCCGGCGGCGGCGAGCGCGTACCGTACCCGCCTTTGTCGAGCCGCGAGGAAGAGGGCGACGTTCACGAACACGATGACGGCCGTGACGGACCACGGTCCGAGAACAGACGAAATGCGAATCAACCAGGGGAACCGATAGAGGGTGTGAAATAGGGATGAGAACACGGTTCCGAGAGGGCCAAGCGCTCGCACAATCTCAAGAAGTGTCAGCACGGCCGGAGCGATGAAGAGGAGATCCCCCCCCATCGGCCCGGTTCGCCTGCGCAGGAAGAGGAGGGCAGCCGCCCCGAAGAAGAGGGAGAAATAGAGGACGAGGAGAGTGAATCCCGGGAGGACCAGCGGAGAGAAACGATAGAGGGCAAGGATCCATCGCAGGTCGAGGGCCAGGAAGGTTGCGCCGAAGAGGATGCCGTAGAGGAAGCGATGCTTCCCATCGAGTGCGTAGAGAAGCGGAATAAGGCTGACGAAGACCAGGAGGGAGAAACCGAATCCGGGCATCGCAAGCGCGGTCAGCACTCCGGATGCGACGGCCGCTGCGGCTTTTCTTCGTTCGAGTCGGACCATATACTCCCGATGATAGCTGAAGAGGGGGAAAACGTGAGTCCGGTTCTCCTACAGATCGGTCCGCTCAGCATCCGTTACTACGGCCTGATGTACGTCATAGCGTTCGTTGTTGGATTCATTCTCGTTGCGAGGGAGGCCCGGCGGAAGGGCCTATCTCTGTCGAGCGAGGACCTCCTCGATCTTCTGTTGTGGACGATCCCTTGTGCGATTGTGGGCGCACGGCTCTACTATGTCGCCTTTCGTTGGGGCGTCTACGCGCTGCATCCGATCGACATTCTGAAGATCTGGGAAGGTGGCCTCGCGATCCATGGAGGTGTCCTTGCGGGGGCGCTCACGGTCTATCTCTACAGCCGATGGAAGAAGGTCTCCTTTTGGACGCTGACCGATGCGCTCGTTCCGAGTCTCGTCCTGGGTCAAGCCATCGGACGGATCGGTAACCTCATGAACGGCGACGCTTACGGGCTTCCGACGACGCTTCCGTGGGGAATTCTTTTCCCCGCCGATTCACCGGCGGGGATGGCCTATCCAGGTCTGGCGACCCATCCTTCGATGATCTACGAGATGATTCTGAATCTGATGATCTTCGCGTACCTCTGGGCGATTCGGAAGCGAGGGCATCGAGACGGATTCTCGACATCGATGTACTTCATCCTCTACGCTGTTGCGCGATCGATCGTCAGCCTCACGCGCGGAGACAGCTTGTGGCTCGGGCCGATCCGCGCCGCCCACGTGATCAGTGCTGTTTTCATCATCGGCTTCGGAGCGTTCATCTGGAAAGATCGTCTCTACGAACGGAAGCGTCTCTAGCATTGATGTTGCCTCTAGCACCGAGGTTGCCTCTAGCTGCGAAAGGCTACCGCCTGAAGCCCTCGCCTAGGTAGACTCGCCGGGCGAGAGGACTCTCGAGGATCTCGTCGGGCGTCCCGGATGCGATCAACTTCCCTTGGTCGATCAGATAGGCATTGTCCGTGATCGAGAGGGTGTCGCGGACGTTGTGGTCGGTTACGATGACACCGATCCCACGGTTCTTCAGAGATCTGATCTCGGCCTGCAGATCGGCGATCGAGATCGGGTCAATCCCGGAGAAAGGCTCGTCGAGGAGAACATACCGCGGCGATGCGGCCAAGGAGCGTGCAATCTCAAGCCTCCGGCGCTCTCCGGAGGAGAGCGTCCCGGCACGCCGGTTGCTCAGGTTGGAGAGTTTGAACTCGGCGAGGAGTTCCTCCCGGCGCGCCCTCCGATCTCGCACGCTCGGAGACCACTCGAGCGCGATGTCGAGATTCTCGCGGACGCTTGTCTTGGTGAACACAGACGGCTCCTGGGGGAGATATCCGATGCCGCGCCGGGCGCGCTGATAGAACGGGAGCGCGGAGATCTCGTCTTCGTCAAGGAAGACGGTGCCGCCGTCGGCGGCGATAAACCCGATCAGAAGATAGAACGTGGTGGTCTTCCCCGCACCGTTCGGGCCGAGCAGGCCTGTGATTTGCCCCGGCTCGATTGTCAGAGAGAAGCGATCGACGACGGGATGACTGTCGTAGCGCTTGATCAGGTTCCGTCCTTCAAGGGCCATCTGACTTCTCCTCCGAGGCAAGATCGAGGCGCAGGGAGACTGCGCCCCATGCTCTCAATCCGTGGTTGTCGATCTTCGCCCGATCGGCCCTCAGCTCGCCTTCGCGGAAGATGGCGTCGACCGCGCCGGTCAGGCGGGCCGCGTCGTCGTTCGCCTCGATCCGCTCACAGCTGTAGGTTCCTTCCCCAGACTCGATGAGCACGTTGCCTTCGACGGTGAAGACGTCGTTCATCTCCTCGGCGCGGTCGCCGCGAATAGAGAGAACCTCCTCGCGATCGATCGTGGCTGTGATCCCGCCGATGAGAGTGGCTCGTTCGGTGCGAAGATCGTACTCGAATTGCTCTCCTTCGACGCGAACATCTCGGAACGAAAGCTGGATCGCCTCGGTCCGCAGCCGCCCCTCTCGGTCGTTCCAGGTCATCTCGTCGGTTTCGAGGCGCAGCCCGTCTCCTCGCTCGACGAGGACGGCACCAGAAAGGATGCTCTCGCGCTCGCCCCGCGTGAAGCGATCGGCGGTTGCTATCAGAGATGTCTCCGGCGAAGAGAGGAACCGGACTTCCACATCGCGGAGCAAGCTCTCCTCGCCAATGATCTCTCCCTCGTGGGCGAACACTTCCCACCAAAGGTCGCCTTCCTCCGTGTACGTATGTAGGGTCACGCCTCCGGCTGTGAACGGAACGTCAGAACTCTTACGGGCTTGTGGCATGAACAGGAGCGCCGCGAATCCGGCGACTAGGAGGCAGATAAGGAGGATGCCTGCTCTTGACATGAGCGAACGAATCCGGTGAACAACGGGTGGGCGCGGAGGAAACGCGATGTGAACTCGGGATGGAATTGCACGCAAACGAACCAGGGGTGGTCACGAAGTTCGACGATCTCGGCGAGTTGACCGTCGGTCGTGGTGCCTACGATCTCCATTCCGGCGGTGGAGAACCGCTCGGCGTAGGTCGGATTGAACTCGTAGCGGTGACGGTGCCGCTCTTCGATCCTGTCCGTCTGGTAGCAGGACCGGGCAACGCTGCCCTCCGCAAGAAGGGTCGTGTAGGTGCCGCGGCGCATGGTTCCCCCCTTCTGCTCGATGGTCTCTTGGTCTTCGAGGAGCGCGATGACAGGATGGGGCGACTCGGGATCGAACTCGGAGCTGTTCGCTCCCTCGAGCCCGAGCACGTTGCGTGCAATCTCGATCACCGCACACTGAAGACCGAGACAGATACCGAAGTACGGGATCCGGTTCATTCGCACGAACTCGACGGCCTCAACCTTCCCCTCGATTCCTCGATGTCCGAACCCGCCTGGGATGAGAAGCCCGTCGACCTCGGAGAGGAGGGCCTCAGGTCCCTTCTCCGCGACGTCCTCGGCGGCGATCCATTCGATCGCGACGCCGATGTCCTCGCTTGCCCCCGCATGCACGAGGGACTCTTGGATGCTGATGTAAGCATCGGCCAGCTCGACGTACTTGCCGACGATTCCGATCTGCACGATCCGCGTTGGGGATTCGAGGTGCTGTACCCGTTCTCGCCAGAGTGTCAGTTCGGGTGTACGCGTCTCGACGCCGAGGCCGGCGGCAATCGAGGCGGTCAACCCTTGTTCGTGAAAGATGAGCGGCGCGCGGTAGATCGAATCGAGATCTGGATCCTCGATGACGCACTTCCGTGGGACGTCGCAGAAGAGGGCGATCTTCTCTTTCACCGTTTCGGGGAGAGGTCGATCCGTCCGAGCGATAATGGCGTTCGGCTGAATGCCGATGGCCCGAAGCTCCTTGACGCTGTGCTGCGTCGGTTTTGTCTTCATCTCGTCGGAGGTCGAGAGGTGAGGTAGCAGCGTGACGTGAACGAAGAACGTGTCTTCCCTCGGCAGCTCGTCCTTGATCTGGCGCAGCGCCTCGAGGAACGGTAGCCCCTCGATGTCACCAACGGTTCCGCCAACTTCGATAACGCCGATGTCGGCGTCGTTTTGCTCCAGCGGAAGATGGATCAGCCGCTTGATCTCGTCGGTGACATGCGGAATGACCTGAACCGTTTTCCCGAGGTAGGTGCCTACGCGCTCCTGCCGGATCACGCTCCAGTAGACCTGCCCGGTCGTGAAGTAGTGATCACAGCTCAGGGAGTCGTCCAGAAACCGCTCATAGCGGCCGATATCGAGGTCGGTTTCCTTGCCGTCGCGTGTGACGAACACCTCTCCGTGTTCGTACGGGTTCATCGTTCCCGCATCGACGTTGACGTACGGATCGATCTTCTGAAGGCTGACACGGTATCCCTGTGCCTTGAGAAGAAGGCCGATCGACGCAGTGACGACGCCTTTTCCCAGTCCGGACAACACACCACCGGTGACGAAGATGAACTTACGCAACAGCTACCCCCAGCCAATGCCGGTATCTGACCAGCATACGGGAGGTCTCGGAGGAGCGCAAGGTCCAATCCATGAGGCATTGAGGAGCTTGCCCGATCATGCTAGAATGAGGGTCCACGCGTCGGGGGACGCGGGCAGAGACTAATCGGCAGGCAGGAAAGGATCGATCAACGATGTTGAGAGTGATTCTGGAGGTTGTGTTCTTCCTCGACTGCTTCGGATTGCTCGGTATCATCCTGCTGCAGATGAGCGAGCATTCGGGGCTCGGAGGAGCGTTTGGATCGGGTGGATCGAGCACCGTGTTCGGCCGCGACGACGTACGAGATCCGAAGAGAACCCTCACCGTCGGACTGGCGACAGGCTTCATGGTCCTCGGCTTCGTCCTGTCTGTTATCTAGCCCGCCGAGCTTCGAAGCTGACTTGCCGTGCCCTTTCCAAGGAGATCGGACCAACCCCGGTTCTTCCACAGGGAGAATGTGGCGCATGAAACAACTCCTACTCGGGACGCGCAACCTTGGCAAGATCGAAGAGATCAAGCATCTTCTCGCCGAAGTCGAGGGCCTCACGCTGCTGACGTTTTCCGAGTGCCCCTTCTCCGAGGTGGACGAGATCGGCGAGACATTCCTCGAGAACGCTCTTCTCAAGGTTCGAGCCGTCTCGTGTGAGACCGGCTTCGGTGTCCTCGCGGAGGATGCCGGCCTTGAGGTGGCTGCGCTTGGAGGGGAGCCCGGCGTGCGCTCGGCCCGCTACTCAGGCGTTCCCGTAGACCACGTGCGCAACAATGAGCTACTCCTCAAGCGGTTGGAGGGGGTGGAGGATCGTCGCGCTCGGTTCGTGACGGTGGCCGCGCTTCGGCTTCCGGATGGCGAGGTTTTCGTGACCACGGGCATTCTTCCGGGGAGGATAGCGACGGCGCCAGCGGGGGGTGGCGGGTTCGGGTACGATCCGCTTTTCTTGCCCGACGGAGGAACTCGGACGCTGGCGGAACTTGGCATCGAGGAGAAGAACCGAATCAGCCACCGAATGCAGGCGTTGCGAAGGATGCGACCGATTCTCCAAGACCTCGCGGACGTCTAGGCCGTCGACCAGAGGGCTCGGCTACGCACTCGTTTCGAGTGTTTCGGCGAAGGCCTGAAGTGCATGTCTCTGTCTTCCGGAGAGTTTCCTCGGTACGTCAACCGTAACTTCGACGACATGATCACCCTTCCCGGTCCCTCGGTGGATGTTCCCGATCCCCTTTCCTCGGAGCCTGAACGGTGTTCCCGGCTGCGTCCCAGCGGGAATGGAGAGGGTCACCTCTCCCCACAGCGTTTCGGCGGTGATCTTTCCGCCCAATGCTGCGTGCGCGTAGGAGATCGTGAGCTCGGAGTGAATGTCGCGATCCTTGCGGCGGAAGCGCGGATGCGGAATCACCTCGATCACGATGAACAGGTCCCCGTTGGGGGCACCATCGACGCCGGCGTTTCCCTGCCCTCGCAGGCGCAGTCTCGATCCCGTGTCGACGCCCGCGGGAACGGTGATTGAGATCTTGCTCCTCTCCTTCACGCGGCCATTCCCGTGGCACTTGTGGCAGGGCTGCTCGACGACCTCGCCGGCGCCCGCGCACTCTGGGCAAGTCCGCACGTTGACAAAGCTTCCGAGCAGGCTCTGCTGGCGATACTCGATCTGTCCTCGACCTTCGCATGTCGCGCAGGTTCGTTTCGACGTTCCGGGTTCCATACCGGAGCCGGCACAGGTATCGCACGCGATGAGCCGTGGAACGGTCACCGTCATCTTCGTTCCGTGTGCCGCGTCCTCCAGCGTGATGCGAAGCCTGTACTCGATGCTCTCGCCCTGATGGGAGCGCCTTGTCCGCGTTGCCGAACGGGGCGCCCCTTGGCGGAAGAAAATGTCGAACAGGTCATCGATTCCCCCGAATCCGAATTCGCGGTACGCGTCTCGCGCCCGGTGGAAGTCCGTGCCCCCAAACGTGAACCCCTGATTCGGGCCGGCGTGGCCGTATCGGTCGTACTGCGCGCGCTTTTCTGAGTCGGACAGGACTTCGTAGGCCTCTGCGACCTGTTTGAATTCGTCCTCGGACTCCTTTTTCTTCACATCGCGGTACATGTCACGACGCAGGGTCTTCGCCTTCTCGCGGTAGGCTTTCTTGATGTCGGCCTCACTCGCGTCCTTGGCGAGCCCCAGAGTTTCGTAGTAATCGCGCTTTGCCACGCCGTCTCCCTGTCGCTTTGTTACGTCTCGTCGTACTCGGCGTCGATGTACTCGCCGTCGTCTTCCTCCGCTGTCTCCGGTGCGCCGGCACTCTCGGCCGATGGTCCGCCCTCGGACCCCTGCGCCTGCTGATACGCTTGCTGCGCGACTTCCTGGGAGGTCTTGGAGAGTTCATCAATCCCCAGCCTAAGCTCTGCAACGTCGGCGTTCTGATCGAGTTTGTCGCGGAGCCGGCGGACCTGGTCCTCTATCTCCGAGCGTTTGGCGCCGTCGACCTTCTCTCCCAGATCGGAGACCGCCTTCTGGACGGAGTAGATCAGTTGGTCGGCCTGGTTACGCACCTCGGCGAGCTCGGACAGCTTCTTGTCCTCTTCGGCATGCTCCTCTGCCTCTTTGCGCATTCGCTCGATCTCGGAGTCGTCGAGGTGCGTTGAGTCCTGGATCGTAATGGACGCGCTCTTCGCCGTGGCCTTGTCTTTGGCGGTGACGTGAAGGATTCCATCGGCGTCGATGTTGAAAGTAACATCGATCTGGGGGACGCCTCTGGGCGCAGGCGGGATGCCGGTCAGCTGAAACTTGCCGAGGGACTTGTTGTCGGTCGCCATCTTCCGTTCGCCCTGAACGACGTGGATCTCTACGGCAGGCTGGCTGTCCTCGGCCGTGGTGAATGTCTTCGTCTTCTCCGTCGGGACGGTCGTATTTCTCTCGATCAGCGGCGTCGCGACACTGCCGAGTGTCTCGATCGAGAGCGTGAGCGGCGTGACATCGAGAAGAACGACCGAGTCGACTTCTCCGGCGAACATCCCGGCCTGCAGCGCCGCGCCTGAGGCAACGACTTCGTCCGGGTTGATCTCTCGGTTGATTTTTCCCGGCACCCGGGAGGAAATCAGCTCCTGCACCTTGGGGATCCGCGTCGAGCCGCCCACCAGGACGACCTGGTCGATGTCGTCCGATGTCTTCTTCGCTTCTCGAAGTGCAGTGTCTACGGTCCGGATTGTTTGCTGCAGGAGGTCGTCGATCATCCCCTCGAATTTCGCGCGAGACAGTTTCTTCTCCAAGTGCTTCGGCCCGGACGCGTCCGCCGTAAGATACGGAAGATTGATCGTCGTCTCCATCCGGGTGGAGAGCTCCTTTTTCGCTGCCTCCGCAGCGTCCTTCAGTCGCTGCATGGCGCTCGGATCCGCGGAGAGATCAATGCCCGTGTCCTTGCGAAACTCGTCAGAGAGCCAATCGATGATCCGCTGATCGAAGTCGTCGCCTCCGAGCCGCGTGTCGCCGTCGGTTGAGAGGACTTCGTACAGCTCATCTCCAATCTCAAGGACGGAGACGTCGAATGTTCCGCCGCCAAGATCGTAGACGAGAATTGTCTGGTCGTGGTCCTTCTCCAGGCCGTACGCGAGAGACGCGGCTGTTGGCTCGTTGATGATCTGTAGCACCTCGAGTCCCGCGATTTCCCCCGCCGCTTTCGTCGCCCGGCGCTGGGCTTCATCGAAATAGGCAGGCACGGTGATGACAGCCTTCTCGATCTTGCCGCCCAAATGAGCTTCGGCGTCGCGCTTCATCTTCTGCAGAATCATGGCCGAGATCTGCTCGGGTGTATACGTTTCCGTTTTTCCTTCGACCGTGATCTCGATGCGATGGTCGGTTCCCATCTCTCGCTTGATCGAAGCGATCGTGTTGATCGGATTGGTGATGGCCTGACGCTTGGCAAGGCGCCCGACGAGCCGCTCACCGTCGCTCGTGAACGCGACGACCGATGGCGTAACGCGTTCGCCTTCGGCATTCGTGATCACCGTCGGCGATCCAGCTTCAAAGACGGCGACGCAGGAATTGGTCGTGCCCAAGTCAATGCCGATGATCTTCTCTTTCATTCCTCCTCCTTCGCGTGGGCGGGTCCTTGGCTGACACCAACCTTGCTTGGACGCAAGGTGCGGTCTCTTCGGACATACCCGGGCGAGAATTCCTCTATGACTATGTTCTTCTCCTGTTCACTGGCAAGGCTCAGAAGCGCCTCGTGATACTCGGGATCAAACGGCCGGCCGACCGCCTCGATGCGCGCGACGTCCTTGCTCGTCAGAAACTGCTCGAACTGCGCGAAGATCCGCTCGACGCCCGACACGAACGCCTCGGCGTCCTTGTCCCGGCTAACGTTCTCGAACGCGAGGCGAAGTCCGTCGTAGAGTGGAAGGACGTCGAGGAGAAAACCGTTGACGGCTCGCTCCTCTCGTTCCGCTGCATCCCGCGCCACACGTTTCTTGTAGTTCTCGAATTCGGCTTGAAGGCGTTGGATCCGGTCGACGAGTGGTCGGCAGCCGTCCGGTTGAGGCGCGCCGTTCTCTATCGGAGTCTCCATTTCGCTCTCCGGCTGAGACGCGGGCCTGTCGGATCCTTGAATCTTCTCGCGCGCTTCGTCGATCATGTCTTGGTCCTTTCGAGATCCCGGGCCGAAGATGTCACCAGCAGCGTCTCGAGGCGATTGGCGATGTAGCTTGTCGTCGACATGGCGCGGCCGTAGTCGATCCACGCGGGTGCGATGACGCCGAGGATGCCGTCGTGGGGACCGAATGAGCAGCTGACGATGCTGAACTCCTCGAAACCTGGGAGAGGCAGATCCCCTATGTGGACGGCGATTCCCCCTTGCCCCTTGCGCACTTCTCGGACGGCGTCGACGAAGGCTTCCTCATCTTGGATTGCCCGGCCCAGCTTGGCGAACCGCTCCATCGCGTCCTCCGGGATCATCTCCTGAAGATCGGAGGTCAGATTGAGCAGGCCCTCAAAGTGGGCGCGTCGTCGGACCGTCTGCGCGAGCAGCCTGCCCAGAACGACGAACGCTTGTCTGGCCGACCGCTCGTACCAGCCGTCCGGCCCGTCCTCGGATGCCAGCGAGCGCACCTCGTCCAGCGTGTGGCCGCGCAGGTCGGAGTTGATCGCATGCATGATGCCGTCCAGTTCGGACTCGGTAAGGTCCTCCTCGAGCGGAACGAGGCCGTGCTCGACAATACCGATATCGGAGACGACCGCGAGGAAGGCCAGACGCTGATCCATCTTCAGAAGGACCACGCGTTCGAGGCGCGCCTCACGCAGTCTCGGAGGAATCACGAAGCCGGCACAGCCGACCAGGTTTCCGAGAACCAGCGCCGCACGGCGGATCGTCTCCTCGATGTCGAGACATCGGGCTTCGTAGGTCTCAACGATCTCGTGTCTCTCTTCTTTGGTGAGCTCGGAGAGGTCAAGAAGCCAGTCGACGAAGAATCGATAGCCCTTCTTGGTCGGAATGCGTCCTGACGAGGAATAGGGCTTGGTGATGTAGCCGCTGGCTTCGAGCTCGTTCATGTCATTGCGCACGGTCGCTGAACTCACGGAGAGCCCGTAGTCCACAAGGATCATCCTCGACGAGACCGGCTCATGGAGGCGAATGTATCGATCCACGATCTCTTTGAGAATCAGTCGCTGTCTGTCTGGAAGTGTTTCTCTGCTCATGGCTCGCTCGTTTTTAGCACTTAGTATATGTGTCTGCTAATGATAGACGCGGTCCCCCGGCCTGTCAATCTCTCGGATGAAAGGGGCTTGACACTTGTAGGTCAGGGTCCTATAGTGGCTACACGATGAACCGGAGTCGAGGGTACATGGTCAGAGCGCAGACTTGTAGCTTCGGCTTCTATTGGTTCTGGTTTACGCCGGGCTCCTCTGCGGCGGGCTAGCAAGCGATTAGCCGAAGCGCTGCGGAGAAGCCGGGAGCGGACTGCGGGATTCCCGCGGTCCTTTTTCTTTTGGTCTTGACAAGAAGCGGATGATCGAGGAGGTGTAAAGAAACAGGGAACCGAGACAAGAAGCGGAAAGAAGAAGCCCGTCCGCCGCGAACTGGACATCCTCGGCGGACGGGTGCGCCGGACGATCGAGGATCGTCCGAACAGGGTCCACGGACTCATCTGAGTCAGTACGGACCACCCGAAAGGATACTGAGGAAGGTAGAGAAATGAAACGAGCAACAGCTTACTTGATGGTTGGCCTCCTGGTCGGCGTTGTTGCGGTTGCGGCGCTGTCAGCGCCGTTGGTTGTTGGAATTACGCGGATCGTCGAGCATCCGGCGCTGGACGCCGTCCAGCAAGGCGTGATCGATGGCCTCACGGCTGCGGGCTATGTAGAAGGAACGGATGTCGAGTACATCAAAGCCAGCGCACAGGGCGACATGACTTTGGCTACGACCATTGCACAGGATTTCCAGGCCCGGGGCGTCAATCTGGTCGTCGCTATCGCCACGCCTACGGCAAAGGCTGCTGTGCAGGTCTTGGATGGCACGGATATCCCCGTTGTGTACAGTGCGATCACCAATCCGTTAGGCGAGGGCCTCATTGTGAGCGCGGAGGATCCGAGTTTAAACGGTAACGTGACTGGCGTCTCCGACATGATTGACGTTGAGAGTGACCTTCAGATGCTCAAGGCCCTCGGACCCGAGATCCAACGCATTGGCCTGATCTACAACCCGGGCGAGGCAAATGCAGAGTATCTCAAGGATCAAACTGTCGCAGCAGCGCCCGGAGTAGGAGTGGAGATCGTCCTGGCCACGGCGAGCGTGTCCAGTGAGGTGCAGATGGCCGCGCAATCACTCGTCGGCCGCGTGGACGCGTTCTTCGTTACAACGGATAACACCGTGGTCTCGGCGCTAGACGCTGTGGTGTCTGTTGCCGAGGACGCGGGGATTCCCTTTCTCGTCGCTGATCCGACCAGCTTGCGGTTCGGCCCAGTGATCGCCGCTGGCTTCGACTATTACGCGTTGGGACGCGCTACGAGCTCGATCTGTGCGCAGATTCTCGGCGGCGCGTCGGCCAGTGAGATTAATCCGGTTCTGTACTCGGACGTCGAACCGGAGGAAGTCTGGATGAATCTGGATGCCGCCGCGAAGATCGGCCTTGTCCTCTCTTCGGATCTGGTCAGCTTGGCGAAAGGGGTCTACTACTACGACACGCAGTGGGAGCGAGTCCCGTAACGGGATAAAGACAAGAGAGGAAGCGAGAGACGATGGCTGCGTTGCTGGTACACGCGATCGAGCAGGGACTGGCCTACGGGATTGCTGCACTAGGCGTGTTCCTGACCTATCGGATCCTGAAGTTCCCTGATCTGACTGTCGATGGGAGCTTTGTGACCGGTGCGGCCATCGCCTCGCTTCTCCTTGTCAACGGGGGAGTCGACCCCTTCTCCGTGCTGCTTCTTGCCTTTGCGGCCGGAGCGGCGGCGGGTCTCATCACCGGGATCCTCAATACTCGATTTGGCATCACGAACCTTCTCGCCGGCGTGTTGACGATGATCATGCTCTACTCGATCAACCTCCGGATCATGGGAAGGCCGAACCTCTCTCTGCTTCGGATTCCGACTGCCTTGAGGGTTGTCGAAGCGGCGTGGACGCCACTCGGATCGCTGGCCATTCTCGCATTCATCGCCCTTCTGACGATTATCGCTAAGCTTGCGTTAGACGCGTTTCTTCGTACCGAGATCGGCTTTGCCCTCCGGGCGACCGGCGACAGCGAGCGGATGATTACCGCACAGGGCGTGAACACGAACAGCATGAAGCTTCTCGGATTGGCGCTATCGAACGGGCTCGTGGCTCTTTCCGGGGCGCTCGTCGCTCAGTATGGCGGCTTTGCAGATGTGGGGATGGGCATCGGGATGATCGTGACGGGGCTGGCGGCTGTTATCATTGGTGGCTCGTTGATCCGGTCGAGTCGCGTAGGATGGATGACGACGAGTGTGCTCATTGGATCCCTCATCTATCGCATTGCCGTGACTCTCGCCTTGCGCTACGGTCACGTCGTCGGCTTCCAGCCGAGCGACTTGAAGCTCATCACGGCTGTCTTGGTCGTCCTTGCTCTGGTTCTGCCTCGCATCCGTGAACAGAGAATGCGGAAGGTCAGCGCATGCTGACGCTTGAGAGGATTTCCAAGACCTTCCAATCGGGCGCGGATCGCGTTGTGGCAGTCCGTGCGATCGATCTGGCCTTCGAGCAGGGAGATTTCCTCACGATCATCGGCTCGAACGGCGCGGGGAAGTCGACGCTCCTCAGCCTGATTGCGGGGACCTTCCCTCCGACTGAAGGGAAGGTGCTCCTCGGGGAGCAGGACATCACGAATGTACCTGCGCACCGACGTGCGCGACGGATTGGCCGTATTGTGCAGGATCCGCTGGCTGGGACCGCTCCTTCGATGACGGTTGCGGAGAATCTGGCTCTCGCGATGAAGCGGGGCCGTAGAGGGCTTCGCTTTGCGCTTTCGCGGCGGCTTCTCTCGAAGCTACGTGACCGCGTGGCTGCTCTGAACGTGGGGCTGGAGGACCGGATGGACTGCCGTGCTTCCCTTCTCTCAGGCGGCGAACGTCAGGCGCTTACAGTCTTGATGGCAACCCTTGTTCCGCCCGAGGTTCTCCTGCTCGACGAGCACACGGCGGCGCTCGATCCGCGCAACGCCGTCATGATCACGAGCCTGACTTGCCTGTTCGTAGAGCGCCTCCATCTGACGACGCTGATGGTCACGCACAACATGGAGCAGGCGATCGAAGCCGGAAACCGGCTGATCATGATGCACAAGGGTGAGATCATCCATGAGCTTCGCGGCGAACAGAAGCAACAAGCGACGGTCTCGGAGTTGGTCGAGATGTTCGCGCAGCATCACGTCGTCGATGACGAGTTGCTTCTAGAACGCGTCTTCTAGCGTCCGCAGCACTTCTTGTACTTCTTCCCCGAGCCACAAGGGCAGGGATCGTTCCGCCCCGGCTCCTTGGCTACTTGGACGGGCCGGCGAGCGCCCGGGCGCTGCGGGCGCGGCGCACTGGGCGGCGGCGCCGTCATGTCCGGATGGACGTAGTGGACGCTCTCCGGTGCACTGCGGGGTCTCCGTTCTCTCGAGATGGTTAGGCGGGGATTGAGAAGGACGCGGACGATCTTCTCAGCCGTTCGGCCGATCATCTCCTGGAACAGTGCAAAGGACTCGCGTTTGAACGCAACGAGAGGATCGGTTCCCGCAAGCGCCGTCCAGCCAATCCCGCCCTTGAGATCGTCGAGCGTGTACAGGTGCGTACGCCATGCCTCATCAAGTGACGTCAGGATCAGATATCGCGCGATGAGCGAAAACGGCGGGCCGAGGCGCGTCCTCTGCGAAGCGAGGGCACCCTGCAGGTGCCCGACGACTGCTTCGACGAGGTCCTCTCGGTGGGTTGCCTCCTGGATCGATGCGTCGATGTCGCCGTACGAAGCAATCTCCTTGATCAGGCCGTCTCGCGCCCACTCCTCCGGGCTTTGTCTCGGTGGAGCGTAAACGGACACGAGGTTCTCGGCGATCTCCTCAAACAGATCTCCCAAGTACTCGTCGAGGTCGGCTTCTGCCTCGGGGGGAAGGGGCTCCGACATGTCCTGGTGCGGCAAGAGGAAGCGATCTCGAAGAGCGTAGATCGCCTCGCGCTGCTTGGCGAGGACGAGATCGTATTCGAGGAGGCGCTTGCGGATCTCGAAGTTGCGTCCCTCGACGCGCTTCTGGGCGCGCCGAATTGCCCCCGTCAGGAGATCGTGCTCGATCGCCTCTCCCTCCTCCATGCCGAGTCGCTCCATCAGGCCGTCCATGCGATCGCCGCCGAAGATGCGCAGGAGGTCGTCTTCCAGCGACAGGTAGAATTGCGAGGAACCGGGATCGCCCTGTCTCCCTGCTCGACCGAGTAGCTGGTTGTCGATTCGTCGTGACTCGTGTCGTTGGCAACCGATGACGTGAAGGCCACCCAACTTGGCGACGCCCTCGCCCAGCTTGATGTCGGTGCCACGGCCGGCCATGTTCGTCGCAACGGTGATCACTCCGTGCTGACCCGCAGCGCTGACGATCTCGGCCTCTTTCTCGTGGTGCTTCGCGTTCAGAACGTCGTGAGGGAGCTTGCGCGCGGTGAGAAGACGAGACAGGCGCTCTGACTTCTCGATCGAGTTCGTGCCGATCAGGACGGGCCGACCTTCAGCGTGTATCGCCTCGACCTCTTCGGCGATCGCTTCGAACTTCGCCTTTCCGGAGCGGAAGATCAGATCGGCCTTCGCGTCCCGCAGCAGAGGCTTGTTCGTCGGGATCACGAGGACCGGGAGTCCGTAGATCTGCTTGAACTCCTCCTCCTCGGTCTTCGCGGTTCCGGTCATGCCGCAGAGACCGGAGTAGAGCTGGAAGTAGTGCTGAAGTGTGATCGATGCCAGTGTCTGCGACTCACGCTGAATCGTCAGGTTCTCCTTTGCCTCGAGGGCCTGGTGCAGGCCGTCCGAGTACCGACGGTCCGGCATCAGCCGGCCGGTGAACTCGTCGACGATCATCACGCGATCTTCTTTGACGATGTAGTGCTGCTCCTTCTGGAAGAGGTGCAAGGCCTTCAGTGCGTTCTCGATGTAGTGAAGCGTCTCCTGATGTTCCGGCGTGAACAGGTTCTCGACATCGAGCGCACCCTCCGCCTTGTGGATTCCGTCATCGGTGAGCGTCAGCCGGCGCGATTCCTCGTCGATCTCGAAGTCTTCATCTCGGCGGAATCTGCGCACGAGCGCGGCAAACTTGCGATACAGGTCGTAGGCCTGCTCGGTCGATCCGGAAATGATCAACGGTGTGCGCGCTTCATCGACGAGGATGTTGTCGATCTCGTCCACGATGGCGAAGTCGAGCGATCCTTGAACCTTCCGATCGGCAGAGAGGACCATGTTGTCCCGCAGGTAGTCGAAGCCGAACTGGTTGTTCGTTCCGTAGAGGATATCAGCTGTGTAGGCTGCCTTCCGCTCCTCAGGAGGGGTGTCCTCCTGAAGGAGGCCGACCGAGAGCCCGAGGAACTCGTAGATTGGCCCCATCCACGTGCGATCACGCCGCGCGAGATAGTCATTGACGGTGACAACGTGAACCTTCCCGACGAGCGCATTCAGGTAGGCGGGGAGCGTTGCGACCAACGTCTTTCCTTCTCCGGTCTGCATCTCGGCGATCCGGCGCTCGTCGAGCGCGATCGCGCCGAGGATCTGCACGTCGAACGGGCGCATGTCGACCGTCCGGGACGCTGCCTCTCGGGCGATCGCGAACGCTTCCGGGCGGATGCTGTTCTTCGATTCCCCGCCCTGCAGGCGCGTCCGCAGTGTGTCGGTCATCGCGCGAAGCGCGCCATCGGAGAGGGCGGAGATCTCCTCGGCCAATCGGTTGACGGCCTGGAGTTCCCGCTCGAACCGCTTCAGCTGCTGTGCATTCGTTTGCCCCAGAAGGAAATCGACGCTGCGTCGGACTGTCTCTATGGCCATCGCTGAATCACGAAGTCAGTATAGGCGTAGGGCTTTCGTGTCCGCAAGGAACTTGAACCTGGGAAGTGACATCCGTCGTCGATAGGTTTGCGAGTCCGCCTGTTGCTCGGCTTCGCGAGTCCAGCAATAGGGAACGGCGTTTCGCGGCCGCAAGGTGCTTGTGCGCCGGGAGGGACTTGGGGCTCCAGGTGAAGCCACTCTCCTGCTGTCTTGCCCTTTGAGCTTCGCATTAGGAACAGGGTTACGCGTGATCAAGGGGGGATCACTCTTCGGGCAGTCGGGCAAGCTGCTCAAGGACGTACGACCGCTCGTTCCGGAGTCTGGTGACGGACTGTCGCAGGCTTCCGATCTCCTCTGCTGTGAACTCGGTGCGTCCAGCGAGTTTGCCCTCAGCATGGCTCAGCTGTACGTCGATCAGCGTGAGGGCCCGCTCGTAGGGCTCCCTGGCCCGTTCCGGATCTCCCAGTCCTTGATGAAGATTGCCGAGGGCAATCAGCGGAAGCTCGAAGTCCGGTGCGTCGGCCACGAGCTCATCCAAGAGCCGTATTGCGCCGCTGTAATCACCGAGGTTCACGGCGATCTTCCCCGCGACGTATCGAGCCCTGAACTCGATTTCCTGCTTCGGGGCGGTCGATAGGAGGAACTCGATGGCCTCTCTCGCCTCCTCGAGACGACCGGCATCCATCGCGAGGTCGGCGAAGACAAGGTACGTATTCTCATCGACGAACCGGGTGAAACATCTCTCATAGCTGTCGAGAGCCCCTTCGGTTTCTCCCAGCTGGACTTGGGCCGTCGCCAGGTAGTAGTACGTTTGTCGGGGGGCAAAGTCGAGCGCGATGCTCCGCTCGAAACTGCGCTTTGCGGCGAAGGGGTCGCCGAGTTGCAGCTGCTGGAGACCGGCTCCCATCAGAACATTGGCGGAGAGATCCGAGATTGCGAATCCGGAGACAACGACGCCCACAGCCGCAATCAATCCGAAAAGCGCGAGGCCGGTCCGCCGTCCCAGGTGCAAGTCGACGATGCACGTGCCTCCGTAGACGGGGGCATGGATCAGGCCGAGAAACAGCAGGACGGCTGTCATCGAGGCTGGCAGATGCGCGGGGAAGCTGACGAGCGCGTGAACGAGGAACACGGCGAGACCGCCTGTATAGAGGAGGAGGTCCAGGCGATTCGCCTCGTCC